>TARA_R110002073_G_scaffold69303_3_pt1 | contig 21076 bp, 20 predicted proteins | sample TARA_R110002073 | Tara Oceans TARA_R110002073 (sample SAMEA4397174) | marine metagenome | biome: Polar Biome; feature: [DCM] deep chlorophyll maximum layer (ENVO:01000326); material: water (ENVO:00002006), including particulate matter (ENVO:01000060) such as... | depth 40 m | reverse complement strand
GAAACACCGAACGCCGAGCGCTGCGAAATCCTCGATCAGGTCAACTGCATGTTCCCCTGGCCGAGCAGCGCCTTTGTGGTGGAAGACGACAGCACCGATACCGGCTGGCGAGTCAATATGTCGATCGATTCCATGCCGGTGAACAAGCAGGGCGTGCCGATAGACCCGGCGGAGTGGAATCGCAACGATGGCTTTTCGCCGTCGCAAAAAATTCTGGCGCAGGTGCCGGGCGTCGACTTGGAACAAACCGGCGCACCGCCGCTGGGCGATCTCTCACGCTCGCTGGCAGCGGATTCCCCGGTGGTGGTGATACGCGCCAGCACCGGGGAGCGCCACCTGATTTTCGCCGAGCTGGATGCCAACACCGACGACCCGGCGGAACAGGCCTTTATCATTCGCCCGATGGTGCAGTTTGAACGTGGCGAGCGCTACATCGTAGCGCTGAGCAATATGCGTGGCGCCGACGGCGAACTGCTGGAAGCGCCGGAAGTGTTCCGCGCGTTCCGCGACGACACACTGACGGACAACCCCGCGATAGAAGCGCGGCGCCCAGCCATGGAAAAGCTCTTCGCCACACTGGAAGGCGCGGGCGTGGCCCGTGACGAGCTGTATCTCGCCTGGGATTTCAACATCGCCAGCGTGCGCAACATCACCGGGCGCCTGCTGCACATTCGCGATGAGGCCTTTGCCGCATTGGGTAACGCCGCACCGATGTTCAGCGTGGACGAGGTGATCGATTTCGATACCTGTGGCGTCGATGGTTGCGAGGAGGGGCAGGATGAGCGGATGTCGCGGGAAATCTCCGGCACGTTCATGGTGCCGAACTTTCTCGATTCCGACGATGGCGCGCCGGGCTCCGGTTTTTATTATGCCGAGCCCGACGACGGCCTGCCGGATCGGCTCGGCGGCGACAACTTCTTCAGCGCGCGCTTCATCTGCAAGGTGCCGCGTTCGGTGGCGGAAGATTTCGACGCCCCGCCCAAGGTGCAGGCGCGGCCTTCACTCTACGGTCATGGCCTTCTGGGCAGTGCGAATGAAGTCAAGCGCGGTACGGGCGGGAATATCAACATCATGTCGAACGACCACCAGATGATGTTCTGCGCCACCGACTGGACCGGCTTTGCCTCGGAGGACGCGGGTGTAGCGGTGACCGCACTGCAGGAAATGACCCTGATTCGCCAGTTTCTCGACCGGCAGCAGCAGGGCATGCTGAATTTCATGTATCTCGCGCGCCTGCTGAAACATCCGCAGGGTTTTGCCGCGCACGCTTCGTTCCAGGCCGGCGACGAACCGGTGTTCGACAACTCCACGGTGTATTACGACGGCAACAGCCAGGGCGGCATCCTCGGTGGCGCGCTGATGGGCGTGATCCAGGATGTGACCCGCGGCGTACTCGGCGTGCCCGGTATGTCCTACAGTTTTCTGCTGCGCCGCAGCATCGATTTCGAAACCTATGCGGCGTTCCTCAGCGGTTCTGCAACCGGCCCGAATGGCGGTGGCTATCCCAGCGTGAAGGATCAGAGCTTCATCCTGTCCATGGTGCAGATGCTCTGGGACAGGGCGGAATCCAGCGGCTACGTGTACCACATTGAGCGCAACACGCTGCCCAATACGCCGTCGCATGCGGTGCTGCTGCAGGTTGCCTACGGCGATCACCAGGTGAGCATGTGGGCCGCGGAATTCATGGCGCGCTCCATCGGTGCGAAGCTGCGCGTGCCGGCACTGGAGCCGGGCAGGCATCCGGACGAGAACCCGTTTGTTGCGCTGGAACCGGTGCCCGCGGGTGATTTTACCGGCTCGGTGCTCACTTACTGGGATGACGGCCCGCTCGGCGGCAGCGCGAACGATGGTGGCACCGTGCCCCCGCCGACAGTCAACCTGCCGCCCTTCGAGCCGGATTTCGGCGATGACCCGCACAGCCTGCCGCGCAAGGACCCGGTGGCACAGGCACAGAAATCGGCATTTCTCAGGCCGGAAGGCGAGGGCAGGTTTGTCGACCTCTGCGACCCGAGCCTGCCCTGCACCACGGATGGTTACATTCCGGGTTCCGCGCCCTGAGCCGCGGGGCGCACCGCACCGGGTTCACCCTCACTGCTGAATAATCTTCGCTCCCCCGCGTTCGCGGGGGCTGCACCCTCCCTTCTATTTTCAGCCCGTTCAAGCCTGTAGCGGCGGATGCCCACGCCTGGCAGACGGCCCAATGTGAATACTTCTCATGCGGTATTGCAAATGATAATGGTTCCTAATAGTATTCTCGTCAATAATGGCGCGGGGGCGTCCTGCTCCCTCTGAAAATGACTGAGGAGAACCATGCAACGCAATATTCTGGTGGTAGCGCTGGCTGCGCTGACGGGGTCGGGTGCCCTGGCTGACAATCACAATATCGAAGAGATGACCATAGTGGGCAGCCGCGAAGATGCGCGTGCACTTCCCGGTACCGGGTCGGTGATCGACAACGAGCAGATTCGTATTGAAGCCGCGACCGATATCAATCAACTGCTGAAAACCGTGCCCGGCATGTATGTGCGCGAAGAAGACGGTTACGGCCTGCGCCCGAATATCGGCATTCGCGGTGCAACCTCCGAGCGTTCCGGCAAGATCACGCTGCTCGAAGATGGCGTTATGATCGCCCCCGCCCCATACTCCAATCCCGCCGCCTATTATTTTCCCACGGCCTCACGTTTGCACCAGGTGGAAGTGTTGAAAGGCGCCCCGCTGTTGCGTTACGGGCCCCAGACCACCGGCGGCGTGGTGAACCTCGTCTCAACACCGATTCCGGATGAGAACAGCGGCAACCTGAACCTCGCTTACGGCGAGAACGCCGAGCTGGATGTGCTCGCGAACTACGGTGGTCGCAGCGGCAATTTCGGTTATCTGGTGGAGACGGCCCAGCGGCGCAGCGATGGATTCAAGGATATTGACCGCAGCAATCAGGACACCGGCTACGAGATCGAGGATTACCTCGTGAAGCTCGGCTGGGAGGGCGAGCGCCAGAGTCTGCTGTTCAAGGCGCAGTATTCGGAGGAAGTATCCGACGAAACCTACCTCGGCCTCACCGACCGCGATTTTGACCGTGATTCCGAGCGACGTTACGGCCTCTCGGAGCCGGACCAGATGGAAAACGACCACGAAGGCTATAACCTCACCTACCGTTTCTCCGTGAATGAGTCGGTGTTGTTGAGCGCCACGGCCTACTACAACGAGTTTTCACGCAACTGGTTCAAACTCTCTGGCGGCGGTTCTCTGGTGAGTGACGCCAACGCTGGCGATGCCTCTGCCCAGGCGGTGCTGGATGGCACGCAAGACGCCCAGGGTCTCAACTATAAAAACAACAACCGCAAGTATGAATCACAAGGGATTGAACTGAATGCGGATGTGGATCTCGGCGAGCATGTGATTGCCTTCGGCGGTCGCGTACACGAAGACGAGATGGATCGTTTTCAGCCGGTGGATATTTTTGATCAGGTGAATGGCGATCTGGTTTTCGTGGAAACCGTGCGTCCCACCGGCGGTGACAATCGCCTGGAAACGGCCGATGCCTGGTCGCTGTGGATGGTGGATAGCTGGCAGGCGACGGATGCGCTCAACCTGAACCTCGCCCTGCGCTATGAGAATGTGGATTCCGAGCGCAAGCAGTATGACGACCCGGAGCGCAACGAACTCGGCAGCCAGCGCGAAAACAGTTCCAGCGAATGGCTGCCCGGTGTGTCTTTCACCTACGATCTCACTGATCACTGGCAACTGCTTGGCGGCGTGCACGCGGGCTTCTCACCCATCGGTGGCGGGGCCGTGGAAAATGAGGAGCCGGAAACCAGCACCAACTGGGAGGCCGGCCTGCGCTACGGCGGTACGGTGTTTGTCGAGGCGGTGGGTTTCTACAGTGATTTCGACAACAAGACGGAAAACTGTTCCAACGCCAGCCCCTGCAGCAACGGTGAAACTTCCGGCTCTTTCAACACCGGCGAGGCCGAGATCTACGGCCTGGAGTTTCAGCTCGGTACCAGTGTGACGCTGGGCGATTACCAGTTGCCGATCGATGTAATGTACACCTACACCCAGGCTGAAGTGAGCAAGGACAACCCCGAGCTGGGGTTTGAGGATGGCGACCGCCTGGCCTCGGTGCCGGAGAACACCGCCAGCCTGCGTATAGGGCTGGAATCTCCCATCGGCTGGGATAACTACGCGGTGGCCAAGTACACCGATGAGATGTGCGTGGATTTGGGCTGCAACAACGGCGGCAGTCGCTTTGATGTGACGGAAGACGTGTTCGTGGTGGATTACATCAGCCGCTATGCCTACAACGACAGCGCCACCGTGTATCTGAAGGTTGAAAACGTGTTCGACGAACAGGCCATTATTTCGCGTCAGCCCGATGGCGCGCGCCCGAACAAGCCGCGCACCGCGCTGGTGGGCGTTGAGTGGGCATTCTGAATGTGCTGACAGTGGGTCTGTAGGTTTTTGTGGGTGTTTGGGGCGCATTGAGCGCCCTTTTTTTTGCTGTAAACACCGGTGGCCCCGGTTCGGCCGCTCCCGGCCGTTCTCGCACCAAGGCCGGCCCGCTTGAAAAACAGCCACTCCGCCCCCAGTTCAGAGGGAGATGACACGTCCGCCCGCGGGCCGGTCTTTTCCTCTTTCATATAATCACTTCCAGGACGGAGCACTATGGGAAACTTTCACAAACCGATGCAACAGCGGGCTTTCTGGCAACTCACATCGCTGATGACACTGCTGTTGCTACTCAGTGGCTGTGGGATCAATAACATCCCGACTTACGATGAGAAGGTCACCGCCGCCTGGTCGCAGGTGGAAAACCAGTACCAGCGCCGCGCCGACCTGATTCCCAACCTGGTGGAGACTGTCAAGGGTTTCGCGGCCCAGGAGCAGGAAACCCTCACCGCGGTGATCGAGGCCCGCTCGAAAGCCACCTCGATTCAGGTGGATGAGAGCATTCTCAATAACCCCGATAAACTGCAGCAGTACCAGCAGGCCCAGGGTGAGTTGAGCAGCGCCCTGAGCCGCCTGATGGCGGTGTCTGAACGCTACCCGGATCTCAAGTCGAACCAGAACTTTCTGGCCCTGCAGTCGCAGTTGGAAGGCACGGAAAATCGGATTGCCGTGGCGCGCCGGGATTTCATCCAGGCGGTGGAGCGCTACAACACCGAACTGCGCACCTTCCCGGGAAGAATCTGGCACAGCATTTTGTATAGCGATCTGGAGCCGCATGCCAACTTCGAAGCCACCGCGGCAAATGCGCAGGACGCACCCGCAGTGGAGTTCTGATGGCTTTTCTGTTCCGCAAAAGCCTGCTGTGGGTATTGTTGTTGCTGCCGGGCGCCGTCTGGGCGCAGTCCGCACCGGAATTTCCCGAACTGACCGGCCGCGTGGTAGACCGGGCGGAGATGCTCGGCCCCGACGTGGAGGCGCGTCTGAACCAGATGCTGCAGGCCCACGAGCAGGCCACCACCGAGCAGGTTGTGGTGGTCACCCTGGCGGACCTGCAGGGCTTTCCCATTGAGGATTTCGGCTATCAGCTCGGCCGGCACTGGGGTATCGGCCAGCAAGGCGAGGATAACGGCGCCCTGCTGATCGTGGCGCAAGATGAACGCAAGGTGCGCATTGAAGTGGGCTATGGCCTCGAAGGCCGGCTCACCGACGCCCAATCCTCTGTCATCATCGATAGCGTTATTACCCCGGCTTTCCGCAAGGGGAATTTTGAGAGCGGTATTGAGGCCGGGGCCGCCGCCATGATCCAGGTGCTCGGCGGCGAGCCGATGGCGATACCCCGCACCCAGCAGATGCGCGCTGGCCAGGAACAACCGAATGCCGGACTGGTGGCGTTGTTCTTCCTGCTCATGATGGCGGTGATATTTATGTTCGGCAGTCGCGGTGGCCGTGGCGGACGCGGGGGCGCCGCTTTGCTGGGCGCGGCGCTGCTGAGCGGCGCCATGGGCGGTCGTGGCGGTGGCGGCTTCGGTGGCGGCGGTTTTGGCGGCGGCGGTGGCGGTTTCGGCGGCGGAGGTGCCTCCGGTGGCTGGTAACGCCGAACAGGAATCGGCGCGCGCACGATTCCCTCACCCGACGATGAGACGCACAGGACCATGACATTACTTAGCAAAGACGATCAGGAAGCCGTTGCCGCCGCCATCAACGCGGTGGAACGGGAAACCGACGCCGAACTGGTGACCGTGCTGGCGGCCCAGTCCGACAACTACAGCTACATACCGTTGGTCTGGGCCGGCATCCTCGCATTGCTGGTGCCGGGTACAGCCAATTACTTCGGCGGCTGGTTCGGCGCGGACCTGTTGTTGCTGGTGCAGTGGGGCACTTTTATCCTGCTCAGTCTGCTGTTCCGGGTGCCCGGCATCAATACCCGCCTGATTCCGCGGGAGGTGCGTTTCTGGCGGGCCTCCAACCTGGCGCGGCGGCAGTTCCTGGAGCAGAACCTGCACCATACCCAGGGCGCCACCGGCATGCTGATCTTCGTTTCGGAGGCGGAACGCTATGTGGAGATTCTGGTGGATCAGGGCATTGCAGACGTTCTGGACAACGCGGTTTGGGAAGATATCGTGGCGGACTTCACTACCAGGGTGCGCCAGGGCGAGACCCGGCAGGGGTTTCTCGATTGCATCGCGACTTGCGGCAAGCTCCTGAGAGAGCACGTACCCGCCACCCATGAGCGCAACGAGCTACCCAATCACCTGGTGATCCTGCCGTAGGCCTGGCGGCCGCCAAAAACGCTATTGGTAGCGGATGTCCACAATGTGGAAACGCTGCTCGCCCGAGGGGCTGCTGAAGCGCACCTCGTCATCCAGGGATTTCCCGAGCATGGCGCGCGCCATGGGTGAATCCATGCTCAGCCGGCCCGCGCCGAGGTCGAACTCGTCCGGCCCGACAATGCGCCAGCAGCGCTCCTCGCCCGCGGCGTTTTCCAGCGTCACGCAGGCACCGAAAAACACCCGGTCGGTGTTGTCCGGCGGGCGCGTGACCACTTCCAGTTCGTCCAGCCGCTTGTTGAGAAAGCGCACGCGGGAGTCGATCTCCCGCAAACGCCGTTTGCCGTAGATGTAGTCGCCGTTCTCCGAGCGATCGCCATTCTTGGCGGCCTCGTGCACGGTCTGCGTGACCTGCGGGCGTTCCACTTTCCACAGTTGATGCAATTCCGCGCGCAACTGGCTCTCGCCCTCCGGCGTGATATAGCGTGAGCCGCGCTGGCGCGGTGGTCTGTAGCGTCCCATGGCGCGGATTCTACCGCCGGGAGAGGCCGGGATGCCAGAGCGCTTTACTCGTTCAGGTTGCGCTGATAGAAAGGGCGTCACGCTGATCGTCGCCAACTGTTACTGCAACCGGGAGCCAGCCACGTGAGCCCATCGAGACTGTATTCTGAGAACGCGCGGGTTCCGCTGCCAGGGCATGTCGCAGGGCCCGGCGCGGGCCGCGCGTGTGCCAGGCTGCCGCTACTGGTGGTCGGCCTGGCGGCGCTGCTGAGCAGCCCTTTGGGCAGGGCGGAGTGCCTGGCCCTGAGCGGCCATCTCACCCAGGGTGGGCTGGCCTGGGGCGTGCTGCCGCCGGACAGCCGGGCGACCCTCAACGGCGAGCCCCTCGATGTACTCCCCGACGGCACAACGCTGCTCGGCTTCGGTCGTGACGCGGCGCCCTCGGCCGAACTGGTGGTGGAAGGCCCGGCGCCTTGCCGGCAAACACTCGCGGTTGCACCGCGCGAGTACCGCATCCAGCGTGTGGAGGGTGTGCCGCAGCAAACCGTTACCCCCTCGCCGGAGCATCAGGCGCGCATCGCCCGCGAACGCCAACTGGTGGCCGAGGCGAAGGCGCAGCGGTATGCCCGCCCGCAGTGGCTCGCCGATGCGCTGTCTGGCTTCAGCTGGCCCACGCAGGGCCCCATCTCCGGCGTGTACGGCAGCCAGCGGGTTTATAACGGCAAGCCCGGCAGCCCGCACTACGGTGTGGATGTGGCGGTACCCACCGGCACCCCGGTGCGCGCGCCCGCCGCCGGCGTGGTCACGCTGGCCGAGCGCGATCTGTTCTTCTCCGGCGGCACGATAATTCTCGATCATGGTTACGGCTTGTCTTCCTCCTTTCTGCACCTGAGTGCGGTGGAGGTAGCGCCCGGCGACGAAGTGGCGCGCGGCGACCTGATCGGCGCGGTGGGCGCCAGTGGGCGCGCCACCGGCCCGCATCTGGATTGGCGCATGAGCTGGCGCAGCGAGCGCATAGACCCGCAGTTGCTGGTGCCGCCGATGCCCGCGCAGTAGATTGCTCTGCAGGTGCAAGTGCGCGCCCGGGCCGTGCCAATGCCCGGAAAAAAGCCGTATAATGGCGTCCCTTTGCAGCAGCCCGGAATCCCGATGATCGACAAAAAACTGCTTAGTGTTCTCGTCTGCCCGGTGAGCAAAGCGCCGCTGGAATACGATCAGGAGAAAGAGGAACTGGTTTGCAGGGCGAGTGGGCTGGCGTACCCCGTGCGTGACGGTATTCCCGTGATGCTGGAGAGCGAAGCGCGCCTGCTCACCGCAGACGAAAAACTCCGCTAGCACAGGAGCAGCAGCCCATGTCAGACACGGTTTTTGGCAAAATCATCAACGGCGATATTCCCTGCGATCTTCTCCACGACGATGAGCACTGCATTGCCATCAATGACATCAGCCCCAAGGCGCCGGTGCATGTGCTGGTGATTCCCAAAAAGGGTATTCCCCGGCTGGTGGATTCCACACTCGACGACCAGGCCCTGCTCGGCCACCTGATGTTGGTGGCGGGCAAGGTGGCGCGGGAGCAGGGCGTGGGCGATGCTTTCCGGCTGGTGGTGAACAACGGCGAAGGCGCGGGCCAGACCGTGTTCCACCTGCACGTGCACATTCTGGGGGGGCTGAACTTCCCAGAGGGCCAATTGGCCGGTTAGTTCAAGCAGTTTCAAAGAGATCACATATGAGAACGGGTGAGATTCGCGAGGCCTTTCTGGCCTATTTCGAGCAGCAGGGGCACACCCGCGTGGCGAGTAGCTCGCTGGTGCCCGCCGACGACCCGACGCTGTTGTTCACCAACGCGGGCATGAACCAGTTCAAGGACACCTTCCTCGGCACTGATCCGCGGCCCTATGTGCGCGCGGCCAGCAGCCAGCGCTGCGTGCGCGCCGGCGGCAAGCACAACGACCTGGAAAATGTGGGCTACACCGCGCGCCACCACACCTTTTTTGAAATGCTCGGCAATTTCAGCTTCGGGGATTATTTCAAGCGCGAGGCGATACGCTTCGCCTGGGAGTTTCTTACCGGCAACCTGGGCCTGCCGCCGGAAAAGCTCTGGGTTACCGTGCATATCAGCGACGACGAGGCGGAACAGATCTGGGTGGAGGACATCGGTTTTCCCAAGGCACGTATTTCACGCCTGGACGCCGACAACTTCTGGCAGATGGGTGACACCGGCCCCTGCGGGCCGTGCAGCGAAATATTCTACGACCACGGCGACGACGTACCGGGCGGCCCGCCGGGTAGCGAGGACGACGATCTCGATCGCTACATCGAGATCTGGAACCTGGTGTTCATGCAGTACAACCGCGACGGTTCCGGCACGCTCAACCCGCTGCCCAAGCCCTCGGTGGATACCGGCATGGGCTTGGAGCGCATTGCCGCCGTGATGCAGGGCGTGCACAGCAATTACGAGATCGACCTGTTCCAGGCGCTGATCGGCGAGGCCGGCCGCGTGCTTGGCGTTGCCGATCTCGAGGAAAAATCACTGCGCGTGATTGCCGATCACATCCGCTCCTGTGCATTTCTTATCGCCGATGGCGTGTTGCCCGGAAATGAAGGCCGCGGCTACGTGCTGCGCAGGATTATCCGCCGCGCGGTGCGCCACGGAAACAAACTCGGCGCGAGTGGCCCGTTCTTTTATAAACTGGTGCCCACGCTGGTACAGGAAATGGGCGCCGCCTACCCGGAACTGAGCGCGGCCCAGCCGCAGGTGGAGAAGGCGCTGCTGGTGGAAGAGGAGCAGTTTGCGCGCACCCTGGACAACGGCATGCAGATTCTCGATGAGGCCCTCGCCAGCCTGCAGGGCAGCGAAATACCCGGCGAGCTGGTGTTCAAGCTCTACGACACCTACGGCTTTCCGGTGGACCTCACCAACGATATCGCCCGCGAACGCGGGCTCACGTTGGATGTCGCCGGCTACGAGGCGGCGATGGCGGAACAGCGTTCGCGCTCGCAGGAAAGCGGCGCCTTCAAGGTGGATTACAGCGGCGTGCTGGCGCTCGAGGGCAGTACCGAGTTCACCGGTTACGACGGCCTGCAGGACAGCGGCCGCGTCACGGCAATTCTGTGCGACGGCGCAACCACAGACTCGCTGGGCAAGGACGACAGCGGCGTGGTGGTGCTGGAACGGACACCGTTCTACGCGGAATCCGGCGGCCAGGTGGGCGACACCGGCTATCTCACGGGTGAGGGCGATGACCCCCAGGTGCGCCTGGAGGTCACGAATACCACCAAGGCGGGCGACCAGCACCTGCATCACGTGAAGGTACTGGCTGGCAGCGTGCGCAGTGGCGATACGCTGGTGGCCACGGTGGATGCCACGGTGCGTCAGCGCACACGCCTCAATCACAGTGCCACCCACCTGCTGCACGCGGCGCTGCGCCGGTTGCTCGGAGACCATGTGCAGCAAAAGGGCTCGCTGGTGGATTCCCAGCGGCTGCGGTTTGATTTCTCGCATCCGGCGGCGGTGAGTGGTGATGAACTGCAGGCCATCGAGCAACTGGTGAACGAACAGATTCGCGCCAACAGCGAGGTGACCACCCGGGTGATGGGCATGGAGGAGGCCATCGCGGCGGGCGCCATGGCGCTGTTTGGCGAGAAGTATGGCGATGCCGTGCGTGTGCTGGCCATGGGTGAGGACGATTTTTCGGTTGAACTGTGCGGTGGCACCCACGTGGCGCGCACCGGCGATATCGGCCTGCTGCGCATTGTCGCGGAATCGGGCGTGGCCGCTGGCGTGCGCCGCATCGAGGCGGTGACGGGTGCGGCGGCGCTCGCATTTATCGACCAGCGGGAACAGCGTCTGGCAGAAGTGTGCGACGCGGTGAAGGGCAACGCGGACAACGTGACGGCGAAGGTGGCCGCGCTGCGCCGTGAAAACCGTGATCTGGAAAAAGAAATCGCCCGCCTGAAACAGAAACTGGCAAGCTCTGCGGGCGGTGATCTCACCGCGGACGCGGTGGAAGTGCAGGGCATCAAGGTGCTGGCGGCGAATGTGGACGGCGCCGATGCGAAATCCCTGCGCGACACGCTCGACCAGTGCAAGAACAAGCTCGGCAGCGCGGTGATTCTGCTCTCGGCGGTGAATGACGACAAAATCGCCCTGGCCGCGGGCGTGACCAAGGATCTCACGGGCCGCGTGAAAGCGGGCGACCTGATGCAGGAGTTTGCCCAGCGTCTCGGCGGCAAGGGTGGCGGGCGGCCCGATATGGCCCAGGGCGGCGGCAGCGATGTTGCCAATCTGCCGGCGGTGTTGAAAACGGTACCGGAGTGGGTCTCCTCGCAGCTCGATTGAAGCTAGAGGAGCCTGATGTGAAGGGAAGCAAACGGTAGACAATGAGCCTGATCGTACAGAAATTCGGCGGCACCTCGGTGGGGGATATCGAGCGCATCGAACGCGTGGCGGAGAAGGTCGCGGGTTTCAGCGCGGCCGGCCACGCCATGGTGGTTGTGGTATCGGCCATGTCGGGTGAAACCAACCGGCTGATCGAGCTGGCGCACGCGGTGCAGGAACGCCCCCTGCCGCGAGAACTCGATGTGCTGGTGTCTACCGGCGAGCAGGTGACAACGGCGCTGCTGAGCATGGCGCTTGCCGAGCGCGGCTTGAAGGCCAAATCCTATACGGGCGGGCAGGTGCGCATTCTCACTGACAACGCGCATACCAAGGCGCGTATTCGCGCGATAGACGACGAACGCCTGCGGCGTGATCTGGACGCCGGTTATGTGCTGGTGGTGGCCGGCTTTCAGGGCGTGGATGAGCAGGGCAACATCACCACGCTCGGGCGCGGCGGTTCCGACACCACGGCGGTGGCGCTGGCGGCGGCGCTGAAAGCCGATGAATGCCAGATTTATACGGATGTGGACGGGGTGTATACCACGGACCCGCGGGTAGTGCCCGAGGCGCGCAGGCTGGAGCGCATTACCTTCGAGGAGATGCTGGAAATGGCCAGCATGGGCTCCAAGGTGCTGCAGATCCGGTCCGTGGAATTTGCCGGCAAATACAGCGTGCCGCTGCGTGTGCTGCACAGTTTTCAGGATGGCCCCGGCACGTTGATTACGATGGAGGACGAGAGCGATATGGAAACGCCGACAATTGCCGGTATTGCGTTCAACCGCGACGAGGCCAAGCTCACGATAGAAGACGTGCCGGATACCCCCGGTGTGGCCTACAGTATTCTCGGCCCCATCGGCGATGCCAATATCGAGGTGGATGTGATCGTGCAGAACGTATCGCACGAACAGACGGCGGATTTCACCTTCACGGTAAGCCGCTCGGACCTCCCGCGAGCGGAAGAGATACTGCGTGGCGTGGCCCAGGAAATGGGCGCGGGACGGGTAACCAGCAACAACAAGATTGCCAAGGTCTCCGTGGTGGGCGTGGGGATGCGCTCGCACGCCGGCGTTGCCAGCCGGATGTTCGCCTCCCTCGCCGACGTGGGCATCAATATTCTCATGATCACGACCTCAGAGATCAAAATTTCGGTGATCATTGAAGAGAAATTCGTGGAACTGGCGGTGCGCTCTCTGCACTCAACATTTGGCCTCGATCTGGAACCTTCAGGCTCGGGCGCTGCCCAAGGAACACTGCCGTAGCTGCTGCGGTCGCAACAGAAATTGGAGAAGGAAACCATGCTTATTTTAACCCGCAGGACGGGGGAAACCCTTATGGTGGGTGACGACATTACGGTTACGGTACTGGGTGTGAAAGGTAACCAGGTGCGCATTGGCGTGAATGCGCCGAAAGACGTAGCCGTGCACCGCGAGGAGATCTACAGTCGCATCCAGGAAGATAACCAGCCTGCAGCCAACGGCTCGGAAAACAGCTAGCCTGGCTCTCGCGCGGCACCCGCAATTTTGATTCTGTAATCACTGTGTTATCATGCCGCGCCGTGGTTGCGGGATTTTTCCTGCCTGCACATTCTTCCGGAGAGCTGGCCGAGTGGCTGAAGGCGCACCCCTGCTAAGGGTGTATAGGTTAATACCCTATCGAGGGTTCGAATCCCTCGCTCTCCGCCATCTAACAAAAACAAATACAAAGGGGTCAGAGCAACAGCTCTGACCCCTTTGTATTTGTGGTGAAGTTCACGGTGTGGACGAACCCCCCGGTTCGACAAATTCGCCGCTACCGGCGAATTTGAAACGAGCGGCGCAGCCGCGAAGCCCGCAGGGTCAGAACAGGCCTTAGCCTGTTCTGATTCATCCCTCGCTTTCCGCCATTATTTTTCCGCTGTCGTGGGACCATTTTGGGACCAAACGCTCAGAAACTCCCAATCGCTCCGACACAAACCGCGCCATCCCGGTCGCATCTGCGGAGATCCGCTTGCCTTAGTGCTCATCGATCAAGCGCGTACTGGTATGACCCACCTGACAAATGATCCATTTTTTCGCGATGCCGGCGGTCAGCCATCGGCTGATGAAGGTGTGCCGTGCAGTGTTAGGCCCGCGATAGCGTACCCAGGCCTTTTTTAGATGCGCACGCCAAAAGTTATTTCATACCGTCCCGTCGGATGCGCGTGGCCTCTTTGTTGCTGTTCAAGAAAACGAGGCGAACGTCCTCGGAGAATTGTTTCTTATTGTCTCGCGACATGATTTTGAGGCGACGAGCCTATAATCGTTCGGTGAAAAGACGCTGCACCTGCAGCCATTGAATCGCTGGATCAATCAGTTCCACTTCGCATGTGGAGCGTTTGGTTTTGTTTGTTTATAGTACCCGTTCACCCTGGCCCGACATACTTTGACGGTACCGGTTTTTAAGTCAATAGCTTTCCATGCCAGGGCGATGAGCTCGGAGAGTCTCAGTCCTGACCAGAACGCAAACCCCATCATATTGATTTCCTGGGTCCGCCGGGTCGGGGGGGGCAGGGAGGAACATGTAATGCTGATAGGCGTACCCAAAGAAGTAAAAACCCATGAATACCGGGTGGGCCTGACAACCGGAAGTGTGTACGAACTCGCACATCACGGTCATCAGGTCATGGTTCAAAGTACCGCGGGGGAAAACATCGGCCTGGGTGATGATCTGTACCGCCAGGCGGGCGCTGAAATTGTCGCCACGGCGGAGGAGATATTTGCGCGCGCCGAGATGGTGGTGAAAGTCAAGGAGCCACAGCCGCATGAGTGCGCCATGCTGCGCGAAGGGCAGGTGTTGTTCACCTACCTTCACCTCGCGCCTGACCCACAGCAGACCGCCTGCCTGCTTGAATCCGGCTGTATCGCCATCGCCTACGAGACTGTCACCGGCCCGAACAACAGTTTGCCCCTGCTATCGCCGATGAGCGAGGTTGCGGGACGCATGTCCATCCAGGCAGGTGCGCACTGCCTGGAAAAGGAACAGGGCGGATCGGGGATATTGCTCGGTGGGGTGCCGGGAGTTGAAGCCGCCGCGGTGGTGGTGATTGGCGGCGGCGTGGTAGGCACCAATGCCATCCGCATGGCGATGGGCATGGAAGCGCATGTGACCGTGCTGGACAAATCCCTGCAGCGTTTGAAAGAGCTGGATTTTCAGTTCGGGTGCAGGCTTAACACGGTGTTTTCAACCCGCGAGGCCCTGTCGCGCTACGTGACCAGTGCCGACCTGTTGGTGGGAGCGGTGCTCGTACCCGGGGCCGCGGCGCCCAAACTGGTGGACCGGGCGATGCTGCGCACCATGCAACCGGGTTCCGTGCTGGTTGACGTGGCGATCGACCAGGGCGGGTGCTTTGAAACCAGCCGCGCCACCACGCATGCGGAGCCAACCTATGTGGAGGAAGGGGTGGTGCATTACTGCGTGACCAATATGCCGGGCGCGGTGGCGCGCACTTCGACCTTTGCCCTGAACAATGCCACTCTGCCCTTCACCATCAACCTGGCCAACAAGGGTTACCGCCAGGCACTGCTGGATGATCCACACCTGTTGAACGGTTTAAACGTACACCGCGGCAACCTTAGCTGCCTGGCCGTCGCCGAGGCGCTGGCGCTCGACTACGTGCCAGCAACCGCGGCGCTGGGGAATTGACGCATGGCCAGATCACATGGACGGCAGTACCGGGTGCAATCGGGGGACCACCAGTGCTGCACTTTAGGGGGCACTGAAGCGAATATTCCTGAACCAGGCGGTGGTCTCGCCACCGGTGTTGTCACAATCGCTCATCACGGCGATACCGTCGATAGCGTCGATATCCATGTCGAAATAGCGCTTGAAATCGGTCACGAGATTACGCGATGCGGACCGCCATTGACCTTTCCCGGACGGACCGCTGGCCACGACGATCATGTGCGCCTGACTGCGAAAGGGGTTGGGCCAGTCGCTGCCCACGGCCTCTTCGCTGGACCAGACATAGTTGAGGGCTCGGGTGCGCCAAATGAACAGGCCGCCGTCGATCACGGCGTAGACGCGCGCCGGAAAGTCATCGCCTGACTTGTTGCGTTCCTCGATGTTTTCGTAAACACGCGCGACACGCCATTCCCAGCTCAGCACCGGCTGTTCTTGCAGATCAATTCGCCGTTGTACACCGTACAACGATGCGCTGGCGTCGCAGCGGGCCTGCAACACCCGCTCGCCATCCCGGGTCAGCCACTGGTAATCGCTCGGTTCGATATCATCGAATTCGCTATGGGTCCAGCCCTGGCCACCCGGTACGGGGAGCTGCGCCATGGCCGCAAAGCTGGCCAGCAGCGCCGGGACGAGCAGTCCCTTTTCGATAATTTTCATCTGGATTTCCAGGCTCCTGGAAGATCGAGTGGCGCGGAGTACGCAGTGCAAACCAAACAAAATTGCGTTGGCCTACCGACTGGATTAGTTGAAACAGGGAAAACCCATAAACTACCAGGTAGGCTAGGATAGGCGCCAGACCTGTGCAAGCCGGAGCAGCCCATGTCCAATCCCGTCGGCCCGTTGATCCCCGCGGATAAAGCTTCGTCCGACGGCCGCACTGACTCGCTCAGGTGCGTGGTCCGGGCGCTGCACTATCGTGATCTGCGGGTAACTGCGTATGATGAGTGGAACAGGGCGGTGGATTGAAAATCAAGGTCGGATTACGGCAGCTTTAAAAGGTTCACTTGCCGATACCGTTGCGGACTATGCCTGTAGCCAGTTCTCCGCTTTCAGCCCCGGCACCCGGGAGAATTCCCCGACATTGGCGGTTATAACTGTAAGGTCACTTGCGAGTGCATGTGCAGCTATCAGTAGATCATTTGGCCCCATGGGTGTTCCCCGACGCGTGAGGTGATGGCGTAATGATGCGTACTGGTGGTCGGCGGGTGTTTCGAGTGGCAGGATTTCAAGTGCCGAGAGGATCAAGTCAATGCGTTCTGCAAGTTTCACAGAGTTTGACTTGATTGCGCCATAGCGGAGTTCTGCGGCTGCAATGATGCTGGTGCAAACAGTATTCTCGCCTGCCTTTGTGATATGTGCTGCCACCACGCCTTGCGGATTGCGGACAAGATCGGACAGGATGTTGGTATCCAGTAAATACGCCAGGGATCCACTCATAGCTGCACGTCATCCAGTGGAGGCAGGTCATCATCGATATCGGGAAATGATTCGGTCAACGGATCCAGAGAGGCCAGCAGTGCCAGCAGCCTGCCTTTGCGGATCGGTTCCACAATCAGCCGGTCTCCTTCCTTGTGGATGAGTGCTTCTTCACCCTCCAACTCGAACTCGCGAGGAATGCGTAGGGCCTGGTTGCGTCCATTGCGAAAGAGGCGTACATGGCGTTCAGAAGTTGACATTCGAATATCCTCCGGCTTATATAGCATAGGCCAAAGCCTATGCCAGCAGGTCCGGTAAGTCAACCGAAACCGGATAGACCATGCGCGCATGGGACACCATGGGGCTCTTCTCACTTAACGCACTTTTGAAGTTGTGACGCGCTGGCACGATGTATGCCAGCATCCTCGTTGTATTCATCGCGAGTTTTCAGTCATGTATAACTATCGTTTTCTGTTGCCGATCCTTGTATTCGCCCTCGTTAGCGGTTGTGGCAGTCCGCGAAAGCCCATAGAGCCCACCTTTGGCGCCTCCCCCCAGCTTGTCGAGCCCGAGTCTTCACTTATTCCGACGGTCAATATCGCACCTGCCGCTGCCTGGCCAGAGGGCGAGAGGCCGGTTGCGGCAGTCGGGTTGCAGGTGAATGCGTTCGCCAGCGGCCTGGATCATCCGCGCTGGTTGTACGTGCTGCCCAACGGCGATGTTCTGGTCGCTGAAAGCAACGCCCCGGCGGATTCCGGGTTGGGCGGCATTCGCGGCTGGATTATGTCGAAAGTGATGCAGCGCGCGGGCGCCGGGGTGCCCAGTGCCAACCGCATATCGCTGCTGCGCGATACCGACGCCGACGGCGTCGTCGACCAGCGCAGCGTGTTTCTGGAAAACCTCAACTCGCCTTTCGGGATGTACCTGGACGGGAGCGAGCTCTACGTGGCCAATACCGATGCCCTGGTGCGGTTCGACTACCAGCCCGGAGCGACCCGGTTGACCGGGCCGGGCGAAGTTGTTGCGCAGCTACCCGCCGGCCCCATCAATCATCACTGGACGAAAAACGTCATTGGTACGCCGGCCGGTCGCACGCTCCTGGTGACAGTGGGCTCGAACAGCAACGTCGGCGAGAACGGCATGGACAAGGAGGTGAACCGGGCTGCGATTCTGGCGATCAACCCGGCAACCGGTGAAACACGGATATACGCCAGCGGCCTGCGTAACCCCAACGGACTCGCATGGCATCCGCAATCCGGCGAACTGTGGACCACCGTTAATGAGCGCGACGAACTGGGCGACAACCTTGTGCCGGATTACATGACAGCGGTGCAAGAGGGCGCCTTTTACGGCTGGCCCTACAGTTATTACGGTCAGCACGTTGACCCGCGCGTAGAGCCCCGGCGGCCGGAGCTGGTGGCCGCGGCAGTGGTGCCGGATTACGCGCTCGGCGCCCACACCGCCGCTCTTGGTCTGGCATTTTACGAGGGCGAGTTGCTGTCGCAGAGATACCGGAATGGGGCGTTCGTCGGTCTGCACGGTTCCTGGAATCGCGACCCGAAGAGCGGTTACGAGGTGATTTTTGTGCCCTTCGATAACGGCGAGCCTGCCGGACCGCCGGAGACGATTCTGGCGGGCTTCCTGTCGGAGGATGGTAAGGCCAGGGGCCGGCCTGTCGGCGTTGCAGTCGCCGCCGACGGGGCGGTGCTGGTGGCGGACGACGTGGGCAATACCATCTGGCGTATTTCGCCGGCGGCCGATCGCGGGTCCAGGCCTGCGGGGAGTTCTGGATAATTGGCCACTGAGCACGGCAATAGCAACTGGTTAAGCAGCGGCAATTCGGCCACACACTACCGTGTGGTCTCGCCGGGCCATTTATGCCCCTGCGGCTGTGGGTGATATGATTCGCGGTCACTCCAGTCAATTGCGACACTACCCGCTCGAGTTCCAGCCACTCGAGCCTCACCCGGCAGGTTGCCGCGTTCCCGGGCGTTCACCTGTCGCGGGACTTTCGGGAGGATAAGGTCGAGCATGGCAAAATCTTCTATTGATGAGCGGGTCAAAAGGCTCGAAGCCCATCTGCAGCAGGAAAATCCGGTCCTTGCCGGGGCGGTGAAGAGCTTTCGCAGGCTCGACCGGGTCGCCCGCCGCCTTGGAGTGATGGGTGTGGACGATTCGTATGCCGTACAGGTTTCCTGGTGGCCCGTCATTTCCCTGCTGGGGACATTCTCGTCCGGCAAGTCCACCTTTATCAACCAGTTGATCGGCGATTCGCTGCAACGCACGGGTAACCAGGCCGTGGACGATAAATTCACCGTGATCTGCTACGGGACAACACAAGAAGGGAGCACGGTCCTGCCCGGGCTGTCACTGGACAGCGACCCCCGATTCCCCTTCTACCGCATCAGTCGCAACATTGAAGAGGCTGCCCGGGGGGAGGGGCGCCGGGTGGATTCCTACCTGCAACTGAAAACATTCCGGGCCGAGTCCATTCGCGGCAAGATATTCATCGATTCGCCAGGCTTTGACGCTGATCAACAGCGTTCCTCCACGCTACTGATTACCGACCACATCATGGATCTGTCGGATCTGGTGCTGGTTTTCTTCGATGCCCGTCACCCGGAGCCGGGTGCCATGCGCGATACCCTTGAACACCTGGTGGCCAACACGATCAACCGACCGGATTCCACCAAGTTTCTTTATATACTCAACCAGATCGACAACACCGCGCGTGAGGACAACCCGGAGGAAGTGGTCGCCGCCTGGCAGCGGGCTCTGGCCCAGAACGGGCTCACCGCCGGTCGTTTCTACCGGCTGTTTGCCAGGGAGGCCGCCGTGGCGATCGAGGATGAACAGGTGCGGGAGCGCCTGGAGCGAAAGCGCGACGAAGACCTCGCCGACATCGAGACGCGTATTCGCCAGGTGGAGGTGGAGCGGGCCTACCGTGTGGTGGGTGTGCTTGAGAAGACCGCCAAGTACCTGCGGGATGACATCGTTCCCCAGGTGGCCGAGGCTCGCAAACTCTGGCGCAGGCGCACATTCTGGCTCAATAGCGTGGTGTTTGGTGCGCTGGTGGCGCTCTTTCTGGGAGCGTCCAGCGCCATGGGACTCTGGCAGGGTCTTGAGTTCACGCCGCTGGTCGGTGCGGACTGGCCGGTTTTCCTCAGTGTATTGGCGGTACTGCTGGCGCTGGTGTTACTGATTTCGCGACGCTTGCGTTGGTACTGTGGACGCTCAGTGCTGCGCACCCTGGCCAAACGTGACATGCAGGAGCGTGACCGGGAACTTGTGACGGATGCGTTTGCGCATAATCTTAAAGCGTGGTGGCGCGCCTCCATCTCCGCGCGCCCCCGGGGGTGGACCGGGCGCAGCCGGCGGCAGTTGGAGTCTGTGCTGGCAGATGCAGACAAATTCGTACAGTCGCTGAATGACCGCTATGCCAGCCCCTCCGGGGATGGGAAATCACGATAGCAGGAGTTATTGCAACCACTGCCATCGCCAACGCCGATGCCTGGCAAACGCTCTCACCCGGTAACCCCAAGGAATGTGTATGGCACGGTTTCAGATCAGTCGGCGCTACACCATGCCCAAGACGGAAGTGCGTGCGGCTGCGCGGGAACTGGCTTCGAAGATCGAACGCGAGTACGGACTCCGTGCACAGTGGCAAGAAGACTCCGTGAGCATCAGCGGCCGCGGGGTTGATGGCGCGCTGTCATTCGGCGATGAAAAGATTGAGGTATCGGTCAAACTCGGGATGCTGGCGTCGCTGTTCGAATCGAGGCTGAAACACGAGATCGAGAAGTATCTCGACGAAAATGTGGCCTGAAGAGAGGTTTGCGTTATCAAGCGGGCTGACCAAGGAAAGTGGGCGTCAGCATGCCCAGCCCAAGCCTGTGGGGGAAAGCCGTGGAACATTTTAGTCCCGTCAAAACAACCATGTTGATCAGGCACACTGCCATACTGGCGTGCAGCCTGCTCGCGGCGGTCACGCTGGGCGGGTGCGAGCGAGGGGAGCCCGAGCAAGAAACACCTCCTCGCGTTATCGCATGGACCGAGGTCAAACCGTATACCGGCGGTGACGCGCTGCGCAGCTTGCCCGGGGTAGTGCGTGCGGTAAAGCGCGCCAGCATCGGCTTTGAGGTTGGGGGCACACTGGAATCTGTGGGCGTCGACGTGGGCGACCGATTCGAACAGGGCCAGTTACTGGCACAACTCAATCAAGGCGATTTTAGCCTGGGAGTAGAGCGCGCAAGGGCAGCAGTCGCCGAGGCAAGGGCCGTGGCGCGCGAAGCGGAGAACGATTTTGATCGCCTGCAGGCACTGGCGGCGGAAAACTTTGTATCCCAATCAGCACTGGATAGCGCCCGCG
>TARA_R110002073_G_scaffold299268_1_pt1 | contig 21081 bp, 25 predicted proteins | sample TARA_R110002073 | Tara Oceans TARA_R110002073 (sample SAMEA4397174) | marine metagenome | biome: Polar Biome; feature: [DCM] deep chlorophyll maximum layer (ENVO:01000326); material: water (ENVO:00002006), including particulate matter (ENVO:01000060) such as... | depth 40 m | reverse complement strand
TTGATACCTACAACTACTTTGGCGAGCCGGTATACACGTACTCACTTAAGGATGGGATTAACGATGGGTTTCTAACCCCATTCAGGGTGAAGCGTATCAAGACAACGCTGGACGAATACGTTTACTCACCCGATGACAAAGTCATTCAGGGCCAAGTGGAGAACAACAAGCAATATAAAGAAGAAGATTTCAATAGGGTTATAGAGATAGTTGAGCGAGAAGCGTATCGAGTGAAGATCTATCTTGAGCAAGCTGACCAAAAGCAAAAGGCGATTGTGTTTTGCAAGACTCAGCTTCATGCCGGGATTGTGCGTGACCTAATCAACCAGATGAAGGACAGTGACGACCCGAACTATTGTTGCCGTGTTACGGCAGACGATGGGGGCATAGGGGAGCAGCACTTACGGGACTTCCAAGATAACGAGAAAACGATTCCAACCGTACTGACCACCTCTCAGAAGCTTTCAACCGGTGTAGATGCTCGGAATGTTCGCAACATCGTGTTGATGCGACCCGTTAACGACATGATCGAATTTAAACAGATCGTGGGACGTGGAACCAGGATATTCGACGGCAAGGATTACTTTACGATTTACGACTTCGTGAACATCTTTGACCACTTTGCCGACCCTGAATGGGATGGTGATCCAGTTGAGCCGGAACAGTGCGACACTTGCGGTCAGTATCCGTGCATTTGTGTGAAAGACCCAAAGCCCGAATGCGAGGTTTGCGGTCAAAGATATTGCATCTGTGCCAAAGAACCGTGCCCCGATTGCGGACAACGCCCCTGCAAGTGCATCAAGAAAGTGAAGATTGAGCTTGGTAAAGGAAAAAGTCTTCAAATCAATCACATCACAGAAACTTCGTTCTGGGGGCCAGACGGCCAACCGGTAACAGCAGAGATGTTCATTCAACAACTCTTCGGTAAGCTGCCCGAGTTCTATGGTACTGAACAAGAGCTAAGAGATATCTGGTCCGATCCGTCTACCCGCAAGGTTTTACTGGACCGTCTAGATGATGCAGGTTTCAGCATTGAGGCATTGAAGACGTTACGTGATTTAGTAGCAGATCCAAAGTCTGATCTATTTGACGTACTGGAATATGTTTCGTTTGAAGTAATGCCCATCACAAGGGCACAGCGGGTTGCTGCCGCAGAATCGAAGATCTATGAAGGGCTTACCGAAGAACAAAGAGAGTTTGTCGAGTTTGTTCTGTCGCGTTACATCGAATCAGGCGAAGAGATTCTTGATCGTGAGATCTTGCCGGAACTATTGAAGCTGAAATACGATGCTATTGAAGACGCACTTGCGGTTCTTGGCAGTGCAGACAGTATCACATCAACCTTTGTCGGTTTCCAAAAGTCTCTTTATGCTGTTCTTGCTGGCTAATTCAGCCTGAGTGCAGTGTCTCACCCGTCATTCAAGGCGGGCTGTTTTGGCGTTAAACGAGAGTTCGCCCCAGTTTGGTGTATTTAATGATAGAGCACGTTGCTCATTCATTTACTCAGCATTCAGGGAGAAACCGATGCGACATCAGACATACAACAGAATTACAAAGGCATGGAAAAACATGCCGCAAGACCACGAATTTGAAGACTGGGACGAGTTCTTTGAAGTGGCGGCAGAGTTAGGGGAAGTTTCTGGCGACGGCAGTGATTGGCACTACTGCCCGCAAAGAGGTGATGAACCACTTGGCCCTGAGAACATCAAGTTAGTCGAAATCGTTACTGACTCTTGCTGGGATAAAGTCCTGCATCCTGCAATCTAGGGCACGGAGGATTTAGATGAATAAAACAGACGCAATAAGAGAGGTCGCGAAGGACCACTTACATTGGACTAATCAACAAATTCGAGACGAAGTTAAACGACGACACAAGCTTTTGGTGAGTAGCTCAGCCGTTATCAATGTTATAGGAAGCCACAAGAAACGGTTGGCAATATCAGGGTATTCGATTGATGTACGCAAAAAGGCCCGAGAGTTTCTGAGCATGATTGGTGACTATGAGCAAGCAAGAAATCTCCTCGCATTAGCAGAGGCAGAGCAATGAGCAGGAGGCCCGTATGGGCCTTGCACCGAGATGAGCAACAACGATACTTCGAGTGGCGAGATCGGCAGCGAGAATGGGAACAGCAACGAGAAGAATCACACACACGGCAATTCAATAAATCGCTAGAGAAGAAATTCCCAAGAGGTTATGGGTGCTATCGGTTTTTTGAAGAGAATGCATTGTTTCAATGCACTTCACGTTTCCACACGATTCCCGAGGATAGGGGGAAAGATGGGAGAATCATGCTTATTCGTTCTCTTTATGTTATACGCAGCCAACGCCGGAAGGGAGTTGCGTTGCGATTGCTTAACACCGTGGTAGATTTGGCGGAAGAAACGGGCCTTTGCCTTGTTGCTGTTTGCAGTCCCTTTGAACGGTGGGGAGAACCTGACATAAATGAGACTGTTGACGAAGTATCGAGAGATTTTGCCGAGTACGAATGTGCAATGAGCAATCTAGTCGGCAAGTCAAACTACGAAGCACCTCAGCTGAGAATGGGCGATCGATTTAGGCAAGCAGGATTCAGGCAGGTTGATATTACCGAGGTGATTGCCGACAAGGCCAAGTTTACGCCAGAACATTGCTGGATGTATGTGCCCGATAGCTGTGACAGCGAATTCCGAGAGGCGATGGCTTCCAGAATGCTGAATACAGCCGTGAATGAGCAAGATAAAGAGAAAGAAATGGGTGTTGTGGGCACAGGGCATTGATTGCCCTAATCCAACCCTTCATCGATTGCTGCGTCAGGCAGGTGTTGCCCTAATTCAATTGGAATACCGGCGATTCCGCCTGTCGCACTCAAACCTGCCACCAAATTGGCCCGGCCGTTTTCTCTCTTTTTCTCTTCGTATTGGAGGATAGGGCAGAATAAAAAAGAAAAAAGCCCTTTCTTCGCCTCTTTTCCTCAGCCCCGTTACACTATCGCCGCTGTCGGTCAGATAAAAAATGAGCGAGAGAATCAGATTGCAATCGGATTGAGAAGGCAACAAATAAGTGAAAATCGTTTCATTAGCTGACGACTGGGCAACTGCTGACTTTGAGCTAGAACGCAAGTTTCTTGAGGGCCGACTACTATTCGTTCCTCAAGACTTAGTAGAGAAGGTCGATTTTCCTTACACTGGAATGCGAGTTGAACGCAAGGAGTTGATCTGTCTGATTTGGGCGGTCATTAACTCCGCCCCGAAAGAACACAAGCGGAGTAAGTGGAAACGAATCCATCATAATTCGTTCAATTTCAACGCCAGCACTAGTACCGTCAGACGAGCCCTCAAAGACCTTGTTGCTGAGGGTTTTGTGGATGTGCCGCCAGGAAAGCAAAGCTACAAAAAAGGTGAACGCAGTCGAAGTTTCCACCTAGTTCCCAATAAGTCTGATCCTGTGTTAGTTGAGTTGGAAACAAAGAGCGTTCTCGATGGCATCCAACGCTTCACGCAGAACGACGATGCTTGTCATTACACGCGTCGGTGTTTAGATGAACTGGTTATTGACGTTAATGCTCTTGAGCGGCAGCTTCGTTCAACGATTTCAAATTACCAAAACGCTGAGACCAAGAATAAGGGCAAAGGAAAAGGAAAGAAGTTAAGCAAAGAACGGTCGTTGTTCACATTTGGATTGCCCCTACTCGCCCTTTGTCACAAGTGCGGACGCGTCATCCGTGGCCCCAAAGGCAACAGGCTCTATTCTCCTTTTACCAGAGTTAAAAAAGACTTCCGACACTGCTTTAGTTTTGGCGGCGATGAGATGACCATCTGGGACGCTCAGGCGGCCCAGCCTTGTCTTACTGCGAATTTAAGCGGAGACCAGTTGATGGTGGAAGACTGCTGCTCGGACAATGACACGTTCTACAAGAACGTAGAGCGTGCCCTTCAGTTTACTGGCGAGGGTCCAGCGGAAAGGCGAAAGAAGGCAAAAAAGAGATATTGCAGTTATGCCTACGACAAAGAGAGGCCAAACAGTCCCGTCGGGCAAATGATGGAGGAACGCTATGAAACGGCTGCCAAGTACATTCGATCAAAGAAGACGGGTAACTACAGAGAGTTTTCTTGGGCACAGCAACAGGAAGAAGCCGCCATCTTTATAGATCGGGTGTACCAGAAGATGAGTGATGAAGGTCTCCGAGGTTTGACTCTTCATGACGGAATTTTTTGCCGGAAAGAAGACAGGCAGAGAGTAAGGGAGATCATTGAGACAGCGTTAGCAGAAGCAGGGCCATCAAGAGAGGGCTACAAGATGAAGATCAAGGAAGAGCAGATAACAAACAACCACACAGGGCAAACAAAGGAGAAGCAACACACTCTATATGATGACACATCTGTACCCGAATGATTTGGCTAGTTCATTTGGTTTGCAGATTACGACCTAGCTTTTTGATACGACAGGCACAACAACATACGGAGTGAGTGTTTGCTGAGTCCTTAATTTGAAATGAGCTCCAGGTTTTTGAGATCCAGCGATGTCTCGACCACCCCGCCCCAGTCGAGCCAAGGGGCAGTGCCTTTTTGCCGAAGTTAAAAGTACCCCCCAGAGTCTTTTTTTAACGCATCTAAATCGTCAGGCCCCTTTATGACGATGCTGCGGTTCTTCTGCTGCGGTTCTTCTCTCGGACAGTTGTCCCAAAGCCAGAGACTGTAAGGGCAATGGGAATCGTCTCACCCAACCGTCGCCCATAGTAGCAGACGAGAATTTCGGGACGCGTAACATGGCTCTTTTCTTATTCTGCTCAAAGAATTCGAGCGTACTGGCTCCGAAGGGCATCGTATTCGCCCTCTGACAGTTTGGGCACAACACCTGCCCGATTGCCCATCGTGCCCGTCGGGTTTATTCATCTAAATCGCTAGGCCGCTTGCCGACGCTTTAGCTGGCCGCTAGTTGCGTTAAAGAGTAGCACGGGAACAAGTAGCGTTGTATCACCCAAAGCTGGCCCGTAGGCGGGAAAGAAGAATTTCGGGAACGGGAAGCATGCGGGGAAGAGTTAGGTTGCTCCGAGCTACATCATGTAGACGAAAATCTTCCAACCTTGAGGCGTGACAATATTGCTCTACTGATTTCTAATCACTTTCGGAACTTCCTGGATCCGGCTTAGATTTACGCCCAGAAGTCTGCATCTCCACTCCTTCGGTCAAGGCAAGTTGCAGCTTACTGAAGAGGTTGAAAATTTCAGACACTTGGCGAAAGACCAACAAAACTATAAAAGCCAGGGTGAATCCGAGAATTACAGACACCCCGCCTGATATAAGCGACCAAACAACACTGTCTGTTTCGCCACTCGCCAAATAAAGCGTGTCCTTACCTGTGTCATGTATAACAAGAAATGAATCATTCTCTCCGAAACTCTCAGTCGTCCATAACGACAGTGTGACAGATTTCTCTATCGGTATGGCTCCAAGTTGGATCTCTGTTTGGAAGAGTGTCGTTTCTTTCTTTCCGTCGTCCCATTCAATCTCAGCTAAGCCGTCCCCGCCAATTTGAAGACGTACATTGGTCGCAGGGACGTCTCCTGCGTTCCGCATGGACACGGTTGTGTAGCATCGGTACTTAGTTAAGGTCGTTGACAATTCTTCAAGCGGATTATGCTCCTCTTTAAGACCTGGCCGACTAGGTTCTTGTCTTGCTTCTTCTTCAAGATCTTCAATACGAAGTAAACGAATGGGTGGAACGTAAACTGGCTGCTGATCAGGAACAGCAAATTCATTTACCTTCGCAGCAGCAGTTATTGCCGGGTCTGACTGACCAACTAAAAATTGGATAATAGGAACGATGATGCTTCCGACTAAGAATGCGAAAATCGTGATAATTACCGAGTACCGATTCAAGTACGGCGTCTCCTCGGTCTTGATGGAAGGAACCGCATTCTTGTTGTCGCTCACTGAAGGCTCCAGTATTTTTGCAGGAATTAAGGCGGGCAGTCTATCATCTGTTGTAACTAGCTCCAAGGAAGCACGGCCAGCCGTGCACGCTGGACCAACTTTCTGACGTCAAAGGACGTGCCGAAAAGAGATTGAAAAACAACGAGACTCGCTGTAACCTATGGTGTCTCGCAGTGCCCAAACAATAGATGAGCAAAGAGTTCGCCAAGGTGCCCAGAACACGACAAAGAACGACATCTCGGATCTCCTCCGGGTGTACTAAAACCCGTTTTCGACGCGCTCCACCGCGTCGGAAGCGGGTTTTTTCGTGCTTTTGCGGCATTTTCGCCGATGCAAGGGACGTCTGACCTGCGCGAGCGGCTTTCTTTCGGCTCACAGCGTCGTGGCAATCGGCGGGTGACTCCGGGTGCAAGACGCCCGATCGACGACGATCCCGCCCGCACCGTCGTGCAAGCTGCCCCGTCGCCATTGACCGTCCCATGACAAAGAGTCGTCGATGACTTTGGTTGCGGCAACCTCGAAGCCATTCCGAGTGTCCAAACGGCCTGCTCACGCTAGTCTCGCATGCCCCCAAAGGATGCTCTGTCCCCGATGGCCCCGATGGCCCAGGGAAGGACAAGGAGTTCTTCTATATCTTCGACTACTGCCAGAACCTTGGATACTTCAGTCAAGACCCGGCATCAGCCGATGGATCCCTCAGTGAATCGCTATCGGCAAAGCTGTTCAAGGCCCGGCTCGAACTCGTCGGTGCATTGGAACCCAAGGAGGGCGCCGACTTGGTCAAGGAGGTTCTCCCGCATGACTTTGATGTCGATCCGGAATCAAAGGATCAGGTCAAACACCAAGTAACGAAGCTACTCTACAAGCAAGTTGCTTCCATGAACCTCGATAACTTCGTCGTTCGGCCTCACCGACGCACGGTCGAGAAATTCGCGAAACCGGCAGCATGGGAAACGCTTTCGGACGCGGACCGGCAAGAACTCGCCCTTGAGGTCGCCGGCCTGCCGACGCAAACGGAGCGAGAGTCGGAGGAAGCCAAGCGGTTCGACTTGCTGCTACTCAAGCTGCAGCTTTCGCTGCTGAACTCGGAACCAGCGTACGAGCGACTGCGCCAGCAGGTCGTTGCTATCGCTGGATTGCTGGAAGAGAAGTCGTCCATTCCGATGGTTAACAAGCAGATGACCTACATCCAGGACGTGCAGCGCGAAGCGTGGTGGGAGGACGTCACCGTACCAATGCTGGAGGTGATCCGCCGTCGACTTCGCGATCTGGTCCAATTCATCGAGAAGCAGAAGCGTCAGCCCGTCTACACGGACTTCGAAGACTTGATGGGCGAGGAAGCCGAAATCGAATTCTCGAAGTTTGTCAGTCAGGACACGTTCGAACGTTTCCGCGACAAGGCCCAAGCCTTCTTGCGAGAGCACTTCGATATCGAAGCCGTGCGAAAGCTGCGGACCAATGAACCGCTGACACAAAGCGATCTTCACGAGCTAGAACGCATCTTCTACGACAACAAGATCGGCTCGCCGGAATACATCGACCAAGCCAAGCAAGAATGCGAAAGTTTTGGCATCTTCGTCCGGTCGCTTGTTGGAATCGATCGAGAGGTCGCGAAGAAACTGTTTGGCGACTTCCTGCAAGGCAGCGAATACGACGCCAATCAAATCGAGTTCATCAACATGATCATCAACCAACTCGTTGATCACGGCATCGTCGACGTCTCGCTGCTCTACGAGTCGCCTTTCACCGACGTCTCGCCCCAAGGCCCCGACGCGATCTTTTCCGCCGAACAGATCCAGAAGATCATGCAGTTGCTCGACGACATCCGCTCGGCGGCAATTGCGGCATAGTCATCCAGTTGCAATGAAATGTAGACGTCGCGGTGGTCCATGCAAGCGAGACACCACCATGGCGAGTGAGTCACGATGGTCGGAAGATCTTGTCTCCTCGTAATGCTTGGCGAAATCACGTCGCGAACCGGTTGGAAAAACAGTCGCCAACCCAGTTCGGGTTCGTCGTTTCGAATTCAATAGTACGTCGGTAACGGTCATGATCCAATCAGCCGTCGCCCGAGTTCAAGCGATCGTTAGCGAAATTAACCGGAAAACACCGAGTGATTCCTGATCCAGTCGAAGCTTTACGGGACCGTTATCCGAAAGATTCGAGGGGGGCGGAAGGCATCTTCCTGGCACAGGTGTACGTAGTGGTGTACGGAAGTGGGACCAATTGGTCCCACTTGATGCTGGGGAGTGGGTGAGTAGGTTTGGTGGAGCGAGGAGTTATTGTCGTGAAAGTGACGAGAATCAAGTTGCCAACACACGCAGAATAACCAAGTACCCGATGGGCAGAGGTCCGGGGTCCCGGGTCAAAAAAAACTGGCGATGGATTTGTTTCTTGATTCTTCATAGTGGTCATGTTTCCAATAGCAAGACTCATGGATTGATTCTGTCTGTCTCGCCATCCCAAGCACCCCGAACGACGGTAAACATTTACTCTTCAGTGTCCAGCGTTGAGAGCTTCATTTGCACCCATTCACCGAATCAGGACCCCAGATGCAAACCGAAGCAACCTTACACGACACTGCCAGTTCTCTCGTCACCAGCGATGGCACCAATCAGTTCGCCAGCGGGGAAACGCAATAAGTCGGCGAATGCCCCGAATCGGCGAGATTTGGAGATTAGCATCCATTCGTAATACCTGACCATTGGCAACCAGTCGCATCCAAAAGTTACTTTGGAAATCTCTTCGGCAAAAGCTCGAACAAACACGACTGCAGACCATTGGGGTCACCACTGTATCGCCTACCAATATCATCGGTTGCCACAACCGCCACAACACTGCTTGGGTGCACATCATCGTTCTCGAAAATTTCGCTGGTGACGTGCACGTCCATTCGCTGGCCAGGCTGGAGGGACCGTCGACCGAAATAGGCGCCCGTTATGCCGTCCCGCAAAATTTGCACTTTGCGTCCATCATTCAAGTGAAACGCCAAGTTGTTCATGAACACCGTTTGAGAGTCGTGGTTTTCGATATTGAACGCGACAACGGTCGAAAGATCGCCTTGGTGGTTGCGTGTGACTGCAGGCGTGTAGCGTATGCGAATATCGGGCAACGGAGAGTCGGAGGATGATGCTTGCGACGCAAGTTGCGAATGTGCAACGGCTAACGCGTCCGGCAATTCTGAAATTGCGGAAATATGCTTTAAGCTAGAAATGTAGGCCGGGAGCTCCAACGACGGATGAGTTAGGAGTGGAAGAACTCTGCGTTTCAGTGCAGAGAAGTATCCAATTTCATATGGCACCCACAGCGACTTGAGGCTCGCTGGCGAGAGTATGACGAGGATCGCGCCGCAGTCCTCGAGTGCCACTTGGACCTCTGTGTCGATGCGGTCTCCCCATTTAAGGTTCTTGACGTCACGGAAATAACTAACGCCCATGCTATCGAAAATGTCACCAACTTGGTTGGCGACCGACGCGTCCACGTGCGAGTAGCTCATGAAGAAACGATTCATTGATGGGCCGGATTCCTCTTATGTCATTTACGTTGGCCGTCAGCGCGCACGGACGATTGTTTTCCACTACAAGAACCACGCGAGCCGTCCCTCGGTGCACGGTATTGTTCGCACCTATTCTGATCCAGGTTTTTCTGGGGGCGGCGGAGGTGGCGGCGGCGGCGGATTCGCTGGGGGCCCACGCCAATCACTACGTCCCGGTGGCTCGGATTGTGGTAGTGGAGGAAGTGGAGGTGGCAGTTTGTCAGACATCAGATTCTATTCCCGAAGGGAGAAAGTGGACGCTTCGTATGCGGTTGATTGGCACTAAGTACCACCCACTAATTGGAATTGTATCGCCGTCAGGAACGGTTGGAAGCCATTGGCAGCGCTGCAGGCACAAATGACCATTGGAGTCAAACGGCGAAACGCCTACCACTGCGGCCAACATTCGTCGTTCGTCATCAAGTTCGACAACAACGTATTCGCCAAGCTGGCGTTCCGAAAGTTGAAATGCGGTCTCCCAAACCGAAGGGAACTCAGGTTGGCGTGTCAGACCGAGATATCGGAGTGTTGAAAATGCGAGGTGACGATTTATCGCCACAGACAGCACAAGCCCGATGGAGATCGCGCAAAGCGACAGGCCAACGATGTCGGGAGTCGGCATCAGCGATCCGGGAAGCGTACATACAGCCCAAACCGCATGAGATAGTAGCGTGTACGCAAGTCCGTGGAGGATGGCCTCCGTGACGTCTATTCTCCGCTCGCGCCCGGTGCAAAGCCGCACTACGAGATACGTCACGAGGCCCGGGAGTAGCGAAAATATAATTCCGAGGTCAGAAAGCTTACCAATGGAGTTCAGTTGAAACACTCCTTTGTGTGCGAAGGTCCGGCATCACCGGGCGGGAAGAGTAAAGTCAATTATCAGAAAAAGTCACAAGCCCGGCTTGAGTGCATACCATGCTTAAACGTCACTTGAGAAAAACTTGTAACACGAGTCCGTCTTGACCCAACGGAAGTATTTTAGCGTAACGCCAGTAAGTGTGGTAATCGCGGGTAGTGCATCGCGAATCTTGAGGCGGTGGTCAATGTTGTGCCCGCCAAGTTGATGGTAAAGCGAAACCCAAGAAACAGTTGCATCATCCCATGACACCTCGTCGTCCGCAGTTACGAAGACGTAGCGAGGTGGTCGAATGCCATCGTCTAGTTTGATGTCCTCCGTAAGTGTGCTCGTAAGTTTTTGCTTGCCCGCCCCGCAAGCCGAGATCGAAAGGACAAATCCAGGGTCGTAAAAGCCCATCGTGCAAAGGGGCTTCACGACACCAGCGAGTTGCTTCCAGCTAAGTTCGTTTTGTCCAAATTGGAGACCATCGTCGTCACCGTGACACGACACATGCACCACCAACGGGATTGTGGTTGCGGAGGAATCGTCATGGTCCTGCGCAATTGTCGCAACGTACTGGATTGTCTCACGAAGCTCGCGGAGCGAACGCACCATGTAAGTTGCAGTCTCGTAACCGATCAGCTTGCAAGCGGCTGCCAGAGTTTGCGCTTCAGAACGCCCTTGAAGCACATCAAGTGGGTTCGGTGATTCGATGACGACAATTCGCCCACGTGGTTCGGCCATGGCTCAGTCGGTTGACTTGTATCTCTGCGGTTGGCGAGAGCAAGAATCGGTCGTCTGGCGGCATTCTTTCCGCGAACCTGGATTTTGCTCTTACGGCGAGTACCTCTCTGGGTTGGGGGACTGCGGTGCCAATTGACCCAACTGCAGGGCTAGTGTCAAGGTTATTCTCATCCGCTGGTGCGTTTTCAGCCGGGTGTGGATACGGTACGATTCTCGCGAAATTCGTCTCGTTAAACCACATAACGCATGCCCACATAGCACCAAACGTGGAAGGACATTGTATGGCAACTGATTTGCCCCCCATGTGGAACACCTAACGCAGTATTCTTGTTCCTTGAGCTAGAAAAAGGCGGGTAACTGCTGAAAACCATAGAGCAATACACGCAGAATAACCAAGGACCCGATTGCTAGAAGGGGGGGCCGGGGTCAAAAAAACCCTGGCGGTGGAGCAGTCAATTGGATCGTCGAAGTCGTCGATCTTTGCCCACTACATGTGGCAACGGCGTCACAGCCCGAGCACGATGGCCCCCGTCGTTGGATTGTCGTCGACCAAAGTTCCATGACGCCGACCATGCATGCTTGCCGTTGTGCAGCATAAGTTTGAGTTCCGTGGAGATGCACCGGGGAGCCAGTCCGTGACCGCCGGCGAGCGGAATCATGTATTGGGGATCCGAGGCGTCGCCATCGAGCATTCGTTTCGGCATTGGCGTTTGACGTCTTCACGACTGAAACATGCAAGGCGATCAAATTCGCGACTCCAAATCGGATCCACCTGCACGATCGAAGAACTCGAGATCGTCAGCGACTCGCTGTTGGCGTTCTAAGGCCCTTTGTTTGCGTCAAGACGTTCCGGTCGACTATTACCGCCAGCGGCGTCACCGACTGCCTTGAGAGCCACCATGACAACTTGCAAGCGTCCGCTGCCGCAACTCGCACGCGATGGTTGTTCATTGCTAAATCGCCCGGCTACCGCGTCTTTTGTTCATTGCATGGCTCGCTGGCGTCTTGACGAAAACGCTAAATGAGAATCATACAATAGTCGCACTTGCCGAAAAAGCGTTCGCCGTAATCCCAAAGTGCTTCGGAGCATTTTGGGCAGTGCGTTGCCGGTTCGTCATCGTTCTCGACGTCTCGGAAAAACCAGTAATAGAAGGTGACGCCTGGCAGTTCGTTTACTTGCTCGAGTATTTCAAAGGCATCTTCGTTGACCTGTCCTTGGGGATCCAGTAGTTGTTCACGCGCCCAGTCTTCGTAGTCGCCAGACGCGAGCCACAGACGATATAGAGAGGAATGAATTGCTCGCCAACTACTAACGGATTCGGCCAATTCGGCCGTCAGGCCGATGCGTTTCGGCAAGACCTCCCCGTTACATTCCACGCAGTAAAACGGATTCCACGACAGTGCATCACGTAGCATGATGTCTCCGAGCGGGTCGCACCGACAGATTTCATCGTCTGGTGTTGGAGGCAGGGGCTGAAGCTTCCAAAGTGGATCATCACGAAACGAGTCAGACATGAAAATTCACAGTACTCCGTTCGTCCAGCGAACAATTGCCGTCATCGAGGAAGGACGATTGATTTTCCATTGGTAAAATCTCGCAAGCCGTCCTTCGGTGCACGGCCTGATTACCCCGCCGCTTCCCGGCTCAGCACGCTAAGTTCATTGACTCGCTGATTTCGATGTTCAACAAAGAAAACGCGTTCAAACCCGGTTTCAAAGTCTATAGCGGCGGTATCGTCGGACCATTCGATGAATGATGACCCTCCATTCTGCCACGCAGCCGTTACCAGCCAGCAAGTGTCGCATTTGTGAAGGTATTTTGGTAACAGCTTAGTCTTTTTGTTGATAGCGGTCTCGAAACCCTGTGAAAATTCGTCGCAGACAAATCCCGAACACGAGCCATTCCATTTGTGGTCCTCGCTTTTCAGGCCACACAACATCACGGAGTATATCTCACGCGGTAGCCCACGCTCGTGTCCGGCAACGACTTCCATCGGTTGCGCATAGTTTGCCGCAACCCACTCATAAAGTAGGCGAACAAGGCGTTGGCGATTCTGCTTGCCCAAAAAGTGACGCGAAAGGCGACACTGCAGCAACTGTGGCGGAATTCTATTTTTTCGTGCCAGTTCCAGTGCACCATTCACTACGAATCGTTCTTCGTTTTCGAGCGCCTGTTCTGGAAGCGGGCTTACAGACGATGATTCTATGAACAGGTCCGTGACCTCGATGCCGATGGCTTGTCCGTTCAACGTCAGTATGAAATCCGGCTCTTCACCGGATTCAATGTCGGATTCCGGAACCTTGAGCGCGAGGTGGGCAAGCACCGCATCCAGTGTATCACGTTCGCGGGCCTTCTTCTTAGTGTCTTGCTTAGAGGACTCCTTTTGCGTCGAGACACGTTTTGGGTGTAAAGGTTCATCGGTTAACCCGATACGAGGCCGACGTCTACAGGTGAGCAGGCTGCTGACTTCGAAACCGAACCGGAAGAGTGAGCGTAGGTAGATCGGGAGCTTGGGCGGGAACTGATCACGTTCTTATCTGGAGAGATCCAGTTGGCGTACCTGGTAGTAGGGCTTGCCCGAAAGCCAGGGCCGCGCACTGCAAAGTCACTCGGTGCCGACTAGAAGTCAGCAGAGGGCATAGTAGTTGACCCACGCGGTCAGCGAAGGCCCAAAGGGAACGAGCAAGTACGTATTTCGGTCAGCTCACATAGATGTCTCCTCGGAGACAAGCCGCCGTACGGCGGTCAACTCATTGTGGCATTGACTGTAATTTAATGGCTTGAGTCATTGCGGCAACGCGTTGATTTAAAACTCGTGCTCAACCGCCGGATGCGGCCCCGCATGTCCGGTGGTGTGGGAGGGGTTCCGGAGCGATCCGGACCCCTATCCCGATTGCGATAGTTCGGCCGTGTTGCACGCGTTTGAGCGGAACCAATCAATACCACATTTCCATCCGCAACCCTCGCGAGTCGACGGGAGGTGTGCTCGGAATCCTCTGCGCGTTGCCAGCAGCTTTGCGGGAAGCCGTCCATAAGCTGCGAATGCATCGTTAACGTCGTCCAACGCTACATGTTGCCGATTATGGCCTTGCTGCTGCAGCTGGACAAGCAGAGCCTGACGAACGCCGGGCCATGCCGTGTCGATCAGTAACTCTCGTTCCCGCCTGCCCTCCTCAGAAGCCTTTGCGTGTTGGATTGCCACCCCATTATTCCATGCGCAGAAACAGACTTCCGGATGGATCTCGAAGCACCATTCTTGATGTGCAGGCGTGATTACCACATCCAAGTTAATGATCTTTGGATATAGCGCCCACTCATTGCTGCCGACACCACGACCCGCAGCATTCTCCGTGATAGCTGAAGCTGCCAGTCGCGACGGCGCATACAGGGCCGGACGGATTGGAGCATTCGACACGCAAACATGACGAAAGCCCAGCATGTTCCGGGCCAATTCATCACACTCGCGACGCCCCGTGTCAACTAAGCCAATAGGCATGTCGATGGCCATCTCGCTGATTTTCGAGTCATGTGCCAGAAGAGCGGCAGCGGTACGGAAGAGACCAATAAAGAATTCACTCGTGTCGGGGTCGTGCACGATACAAATCCATCCGCCCGGGCAACCATCGACACCAGCTAAACGCCCCATAGTAACTCCAAATTCTCTGGCCGAACGTCCGGCATCACCGGGCGGGGGAAGTAAAGTTGTCCATTTCAAATCCGGCTACAAGCCCCGCTCCGTGCGCATGCCATGGAGATCCGAATCATTGCGTTGCATTGGACACGTCGTTGTAGACCGCCATCGCCTCGTCGATAGCAGACTGGCCGAGTCCAGTACGCGTACAGTAATCGTCTAGAATCCGCACAACCTCTGCCTTGCAGTCAGGTCGCATACGGACCACTGAATCAGCATTCGCAATGGTCGAGATTTTGCTTTGAAGAGCGGCCACGGCTAGGTTAAGTCGCGACATCTTTTCTTTGGTATCCGCCATCGGAATTAAGCTGAGTCTGCCAAGTTCACGCTGAATCATGTCGGCAAACTGGCGGTCGCACATACTGCTAGTTGATCGTGCCGCGTTTACAGCAGATTCGCGCATCAGCAGATCGGCGGAAGTGTCTGCAATGTCAGTCATGCTGAAGGCTCCAGTCGGATCGGTCGACGGCAGTTTGATTGTCCATTTGTAAGCGTCCCATGCCGTCCTCCGGTGGACGGCATGGTAACCCCACGCGTTCGGCAATCTCGTGGTCACAGTAGCAGGAGGCGGTCGCGTGAAATCCTAGCATACCACGAATATCACGACCGCACGATTCGCATCTGCCGCGTAGCGGAATGGGGTTGCCCCAATTGTCCAATTCGATGAGTCTCGTTTCGGCGTTGGTCGACCAGTCAATTAATGCCCGAACGCCGCCCGGAGTGATGTTGCCATCGTTCTCCCATTTGGGGCAGCGAAAACGTCTCCAGACGCCCGACGCAGGAATCGCGTTGAACTCAGTGCCAACGACGGTGATGAAGCGTCGGTCGTCGGGTTGTCGAAGCGCGTATTGAACGTTGAAGCGTTTGTCGTCCGAGATTACATGCAGGATGCAAGCATCGGAATCATCGTCTTCTTTGACGTACCAAACGTACGACCGCTCCTCGATGCTGAGTTTATTGCGACGTTTGGTGAGAACACCCATTTCTCAACTTCATTGGGGTAACACTTATGTATCTGCTGTCGGTCAAGGCGAGAATAGGTCGTTTTGGGGTATTCTCACCCAAAACCTGGACTTATTCTCACGGCGTGCTCCCTCTTTGGAGCGACCGGCAGTGGTACTCATTCTCTCCCGCCACAGGACTAGCGTCAAGGTTGTTCTCACCCCGTAGTACATACTCGGGTGGAATGCATGGACACAGGCAGATTCTCAACGCAATCCATATTGGTTCTCGGTTCAGCACGACTGCCGTTTCTCCATTCGCTTCTTTGCCGTAACGGGAGGGTTTGCGGGTCGGGAGAGTTGATCCTCTATTTCCAAAACGCTTGCAAGCCCGGCTCCGTATTAACCCGTGGTTATCTCAAAGGACGACAACGGAAACTGTGATACCTGACGATCGACGAGTGGCAGTTAGGTGTCTTCGCTAATCCTTGCATCTATTCGTCCATTCCGTAGTTGAAGTTCCCAAAAAGGTCATCAATGATCATGCACTTGTCAACAATGATCTCCTGTTCGGAACGACAAAGCTTTACAGCGATGATATCGTTCTTCTGGGCTTGGCAGTGCAGTAAAACCAAATCGCTTTCGTCGCTACGGCAAAGAGCACGGCGACAAAACCCCTCTGCGACATTCCGGTCTAGGCTGTAGCATATACCGTACTCATTAATTCCTTTCAAACAGCCTCGGTAGAGATCCACGATATTTGGAAGTCTGCTCCATGCATCAATTTCGTCATCAGTCATCATCGCATGGACAGGCCTTTCGGCATCGGCCAAGGGGCTATCGTCTATCAAAAAGTCCGCATGATCCGTGATATTCTCGATCATGGACCAGCGAGCACCTAAGGCGCGAAGCCATTCGTCGTCCGCCATTCTCCCAACATGGTCCTTTAGGATCTGCATTGTCTTGTGGCGGGGCAGTCGAAACAACGTCTCTATTAGTTCGTCGGCGGAATAGCACATTGATTTGTTGTCTTGTCATAACGGTTGCCGTCACCTGGGACGGACGATTGATTTTCCATTTGTCAAACCGCGCAAGCCGTCATCGGGTGCACGGCTTGGTTCTGTCTTCGGGCACTCGTCGTACTCGTACTCAGCATCGCGGTACTCGGGAATCGTAATCGATTGCAGTATTGTAGCTGATTTCCGGTTCAGCGACGACGTCACGGCCCAGGCACGGCCGCCCGGATCGTGGGATGACATCTATCCGCCCTGATGGGGCATTGCCGTCGTGGTGCAGCGGTCGGTACACCGCGAACAAGCGTTGCAGAGCCAGTTTGCGACCGCCGGCCAGGACGAATTCACGTCTCGTGTTTGTCCTCGATGGAGGACAGTAAGTGACAACACCTCGGATCGCCATTAGGCATTCATTCCGACCCGAGCATCTATCGCGTTCACGATTGAATCAAGCACGGCGATTGACGCCCCGGCTCCGAACCGGATCCACACGCACGATCAGCGAATCCGAGATCGTCAGGGACTCCCTGTTGACGTCCTAACGCACTTTGATTGCGACAGGACGTTTCGGGCGAACTTTATCGCTAGAGGCTTCACCGATTGTTTTGAGAGCCACCGTGCCAACTTGCGAGCAGACAGGTTAAGGAACCCCATCCATCCTTGATTGCATCACATGCCACCCGTCGTGTACGCTCCGAGTGCTTTCACCTCATAGCATAGCGACCAAATGCTTGGAAATCTGGGATCGCCCAAGGACCCTCGTTGCATCCAGGCGGGGCGATGAAAAGAAATAGACCGCCGGAGCCGTCAACCAGAATGCATGTGTCACATTCATCGTCAATGCGGCCGACTGGGTAGTAGTCAATGTCCTCGATCTCACGGAATCGAATAATGTGATCGAGGTCGTCAGCGCACGAACCCGGGTCGAACGTTGTCTCGCCGCGAACATTGATGACCAGCCCGCCATACGTCGCAAGGAACGACTTGGCAGCATCGTGGATGGGTGGTTGCTTGGGGAATGTAAGCGTACCGAGATCACAGCGATACGACTTCGTCCATCCAGCGGATCGAAGAGCTGATTTCCAGGCTACACGTCGACTGAGCGATCGGATGTACTCGAATATCGGTTCACCTTCAGCCGGGTTAAGGGAGCGATGTGCGGGCGGGGGCGAATGAGTTGCCAGCCGATGAGAGCGGTGACCACCGCCGCTCCCCGCGGTAAAGCCAAGCTGTTTGCAAGTAGAGAATCGTAATGAGTCGGCGAACGGTGGCCATCACCGGGATCGCCCAATGTGGCATCCATCAACAAATCTCGCCATGGCGACCTCTGGTGCATGTCGTGGTGTTGTGGTCTTCATCTTCGGCTGTAGAGCCAATCATACCGTCTGGCAAAGACTCCAGCCAATCAATGAAGCGTTGGACCAATCCTACCTCCCGGATTCGTTTGTGTGAGGGTCCCTTTTTAATCACACCGCGAAGACGAACCGGTATCGTGATCGCATCCTGGCCGTAGTACCAGAATTGATCACAGATTAGAACGTTGACACCGCTCAGGTCATGATTCTTCGCATCGTCGCCGTGATATGGGTTGCGGCGTTGTTTCCAATCGCCATCGACCAAATGGTAGATGTTGTCCCCGTAGCGTCGCCACCGCTCGGAGCGGCGAGACGGTCGCTTGAGTGAGTATTTGCGTAAGCGTCCGTAATCCTCGATGGGGACGATTGCTGTCACTTTGCCGGCGTAGACAAGTCGGTCCGCGCCGACCGTTTCGACAGAACCAGTTCCCGCAATGTAGTCGCCGACTCGTGCTGAACGTCGGATCTTCGGTTTGCAGGTAGCAAGTGTCAGGAACCCGCCGTACGGATTGGGCGCGAATCCATAGTCGTGCGGTATCACGTAGGAGAAAATGTGAGTGCGCATTCGATAACCGGATCACAGAACGCCCCGGAATAGCGGGACCGAGAGTTAAGCATCCATTCATAAAAACTGACCACCGGCCATCCGATAGTTACTCGTTACTACGGTCCTCATCGGAATCCGGCCTTCGTTACAGCAAACGGGTCCGATCGGTCACCGGTCTGTTGGTGCATTGTACGCACTAAAGCGTGCGATTGGTCAACAATTCGCCGAGCAGTTTCAAGCGTACACAGTGCTTCCCAATCGGCATCGGGGGTGGCAACTGTTGAGTCACGGCTAGGTGGAACGTCCGGCATGTCAAGTTCTTCAGTCTTTGCGTGAGCGACGCAGTTCCGAATGCGAAACGCAAGCGTGAACGACTGAAGCGGTTCGCGACCAAATTCGACGGTGACACCGATCTGGTCGTGGATCATCACGAGTTTCTCGCGAGGACTGAGCTTGCGTTCGATGTAGGACCAGTGTTTGAACTCTTTGTCACCACGATGATTTAGGTATCCCTCTATTGTGAATGCCGAATATAGAATCGCGGACATTGAATTGTAGAACTGCGATTCAATTGCGTTCTCCGCATGCTCGAGATAGAGGCGTGCCGCCGTCCCCATATAGGCGAAGGAGTAAACGTGCGCTGAGCCCATTGTCGGTCCGTCAGGTGGAGGAAGTAACGTATACGTCCGTATTCAATTTTACACGACGTCGCAGAGAAGGTTCGCAATCATTCGCGTAACCACCGGGCTCAGTGGGCGGCGGCGAAAGATTCAGCCATTACCAAAACGGCGATCACCGCTGCTCTGTTACAACCCAAGATTATCCCTTCACGCTACTGTAAAACTCTTGCATCATGCGAGCGGGAAGAAATTGCAGTTCGTTATAGATCGAAAGCATTTCGGGCGTGGGTTCATACTCTCCGCTAAAGTCCGCACCGAAGTTTTGGATCAAGAGTCGATTGTAGTCTTCGTTCAGCTTGATGTATCGGTGTACCGTCGGATGGTCAAAGATCGCCCGACGAACATTGTCCGTTTTTGTATCATCGCCGACGCGGCTTGGATCAGCCGCGAACAGGATCCGAGTTTCACCATCAGGTTTTGTCGAGACATCGAGATAGTGTCCATCATCCGAAAGCCAAACTCCGTGATTCTCGGCTTCAAGCAACAGGCCCGGCCATTCCCAAAACTGCCACCCAGTAACGACCTTGCCTCCAAACTCTCGTTTATGTTTGCGTGACGCCTCGAAACATTCGTTGTCGGTGGCATCGGAACGTGAGCGAACATTTACGTACTGCGGTTCTTCAAGACCCAGCGACTCGCAGAGTTCGAGGACGGTGTCTGAAATTGACTTAGGGGTTGTCATCATGGGCGTGATTGGGTGCGGTAGCTTATATTTCTGCAGTCGGTGAAGGCGAAAAGAAGGCGTATTGAGAGTGCTCCCACATGGAAGGTGGACTTGTTCTCACGGCATGCTCCCTCTCCGGAGCGACCGGCTGCGGCTGTTATTCTCTCCCGCCACAGGACTAGTGTCAAGGTTATTCTCATCCTCTGATGCACCTCGGCGGATGTGTGGATATAGAGCGATTCTCGCAGTTCTAGCGCCGTGAAACCATAGCACGAATGTAGACAGCGTCGAAGGAAAGGCATCCATGGCGACTAGTTCGTCCCCCATGGGGGACACCAAACGCAGTACCCTCAAACCTTGAGTTGAGCGAATGGGTGTGATAGCTGAAAACCTTGGAGCGATACACGCAGAATAACCAAGTACCCGATCGGTAGAGGACCGGGGTCCCGGGTCAAAAAACCCTGGGAGTGAGTTAGTCAATTGGATCGTCGAAGCAGTCGAGTCTGCCCGGCCGCATGTGGCGTCATCGTCGCCGTACCACGCCTGCCCGCCCTCAACGTTGCATTGTCGCCGCCCCACACTCCATGACGCCGACCACGCATGATTGTCGCCATGCAGCAGAAACCGGTGCACCGCAGAAAAACATCGCAGAGCCAGTCCGTGACCGCCGGCGAGCGAAATCACTGTGTTCGGGATCCGAAGCGTCGCCATCGGGCACTCGTTCCGGCATTGGCGTTTGGCGTCCTCATGACTGAATCACACAAGGCGATTGACATCCCGACTCCGAAGCGGATCCACGATCGGCGAACCCGGCAGCGACAGCGACTCGCTGCTTACGCCCTAACGCCCTTTGTTTGCAATCAGCACGATCGGTCGACTGTTGATCGCCAGTGGCTTCACCGGTTGCCTTGAGAGCCACTCAGCCGGCCTGTAAGTGCCCGACGATGCACCGGATCCCAGTCGACACAAAATGAATGAAGATGATTGCCGCATATTCTTGTTCAGCCGCCGTTCTCTCTCCCAGTGTTCGCCAAGGTGAAATCACGGGCGAGACTGAGGATACCCAGGCGGGATTCACACTTGCTAGTCGATCAGACCTTGAAACTCCGCATGGCGAGTAGACCGAGGTCTCTTCGGTTTAGGTTAAGCTTTGTGTTCC
>TARA_R110002073_G_scaffold80260_3_pt1 | contig 21107 bp, 28 predicted proteins | sample TARA_R110002073 | Tara Oceans TARA_R110002073 (sample SAMEA4397174) | marine metagenome | biome: Polar Biome; feature: [DCM] deep chlorophyll maximum layer (ENVO:01000326); material: water (ENVO:00002006), including particulate matter (ENVO:01000060) such as... | depth 40 m | reverse complement strand
CGCATCGCCATTAAGCCGATAGGAATCATCGGTCGCACGCAATCCGTATTCCAGGTCAGATAGGCAAATCGATACGCCGTCGTCGATCACGAAGCGGTCATACGTCGTCATCTAATTACCTGGGGGAACGTCGAGGACCACCCGGTCCTAGCGGTTGAGCAACCATTGCCCAAGAGACACTCGAGGACTCGGAGTGAATCCGTTGGTTCCCCCGTGAACTCGGTGAGTTTGAGTCAGAAAGCTTAACGCTAGCACGACCGAGCAGTATATTGAAGCGGGCATGCAACCCCGTGTCATTCCTCGTGTTCCGCGATTACACGGGCGCATATGACAAGACAGTCACTGCATATTGTCGCATCGCATTCGTTCGAGGCCAGGTGTATTCCGTTTGGTGGTAACTTCTCGCAAAAAGAGCAGGTAGCGCGGGGAAGCGGCGAATACGGGTTCGTTTTGTTTACGTCGTGCGGCGCAACCATTTGAGGGTCTGATTTTACAGCAGATTCGACACAGCCTGCGCAAATAAATACGTCGTGTGGCGCCTCAACGAGTAGACTGCAGTCGAGGTGGTGTACGGAACAGAAAGAACAACGTATACCGTTGAGGGCCTGAGTCCCAAGCAGAATTCGGAGCAACGATTTGAGCATTTGAATTTAATTCGGGTAACACTTACGTTAACCGGGTGGCGGCCAACGACGATGACTTTAAACTCCGCGCGAACCGCCACTCCGGTTCCACCTGTTGTTACCCCACGTCTGGCGTTTCGGGAGGAGCCTACGTAAAGGGTGATCCAAGTTGCTTCGCTATGACCTTGCAGATTTGTTCGATTCTGTCCCGCACCTCTTCTGCTCCGATCTCGTCCTTATGTTGCTTAACGGTGCTCTTCAAATGCGCCAGTACTTTGGGGGGGAATTTCCGAATCACGGTGACACCTGGGTTGTCAACGATGTCCTTCATTCGGTGTGAAAGAATGACCGGAGTGACGGCTGGCCCCACAGGCATGTCCTCACGTTTCCGCGTATGAACGACATTTGCACCAGACTTGATTGCAGACTTAACGCCTTCTACGTCTAACGCAAGAATTGCTTCCATGAGGTTCTGATCCAGCTTGTTGATATCGGGTGCCATAAGATGCCTTCACATAATTCCAGGCTCCGCCGTGTCGGACGAACGTCGCCGATCACGGGGCGGCGACAAGAAATTCTCAATTGTTAAAAACGCGACGTCGCCGCTCCCGTGCATCGGAATGGTTCAAGTAAGCCGCTATCGCGGCGGCGTGGCTGCTTTATCTAGAGCGTCAGTTTAGCCGATTCTCAGGGCGCTGGCATGTTTTCTTGTTGTTTTTTACTCTCTCAACAAGGATCTACCATGGTTAACTACGATCACCTCGCCACGATGAAGCTGCAGCGGTCCAAAACGATGCCCGAAGTACCCAGAGGACCGACAAGTGGTTCCACGCGTTTGCGATTTAGTAAGCCACTGACCTCGGCGCGATACTCTCGGCCTTTCTTTGAGATTAGCACCCGCTGACGATGATCGTGACGAACGATTGCCGCCGCCTGGCACCATTCTGACGAAGACCTATAAGGGCAGGACGTTAACGGTTTTGGTCCGTCAAAGCGACTTCGAGTTCAACGGCGAGATATTCAGCACGCTACCTGTTCCAGTATGGGACGCCTGACTCTTAACATTTTATTATCGTTCGCTCAGTTTGAACGTGAAATCATCAGCGAGCGAACTCGCGAAAAGATGGGAGCAGCTCTCCTTATCAACAAACGTGTGCGGAGAGGCCTCCACACTCATCATTCCACGATAAAACCCGAACTAAAATAAATCGCCGCGAAATTCACCGGTTAATTCCTTGTCCCAGAGGACCGTTCCCTCTCTTGACACCCTTACTTTCCAGCGTTCTGGAGTGACAGCCCGATGTTCCAGTTGTGCATTGAGTTCGCGACAATAAACCGGTTTCCATTTCAGTGCATCTTTTTCGATCGCGGCATGAAACACCTGCTCCACATCAGGATCATTCACCGGCCGTACTTGAACGAGCATCGGACTAAGCGCATCGAACGCCAGAAAAACAAACCAGTATCGGCCACCCGTCGCCAGCTTGAGATCTATATTCCATCATGGGATCGCCTCGTCGATTAGCTCGGTTCCCAGAGTTGGTCCTGGATGGCCCCCGTGCGCAACAGTAATTCGGGCGGGATTCTCAACCAGACCCGATGATTTCTCAATCTTAAGGTTCAGTTCCATGAAAAGAGGTCCATCACCTGCCCGTAGATCGACACGCCGTAGGGAATCAACCGTTGCCAGGGCGACGCCACACGCGTGAGGTGCGAGACGCGCCATCCTATTGTCAAGATCATCGGCAAATCCAGGCATGGAAAGAACTATCGCAATCCATATCCACAGAGATTGAGTCCAGCGTTCGTTCATTATTGACTTTTATCTCGCTGTGCATGAAGTCGATGGAGACACGACCGCGGTCGCAAACTGAGTGGTATTCGTCTGGTGAATCGCATGAGACGATCGAGTTTTTCAGCTGCAGAGACTGTTGTGGAAGTTGCCTCAAAGTCTCACGGACTAGCCCTATGCAGTATAGCGTCATGGATGCCTCCCAACGAAACGCACCAATCTCAGGCGGAATTCATACCCGCTCGTCTTCAAACCATTTCCAGTCCGCAACGCGGCATGCGAGTGGATCGGCAATTCTCCCGTGGTGGCGCTCAAGCATTCCGAGCTGATCACGTCCGAAACGTGGGACGATGTGACCGGTGCTGCGAGCCCTAATACGACTCGGGGGAACCAACATGGAAAGAACTTCTGTTGGCGAGAAAGCCTACGACGGCGACTGCTCGCCATAGGCTTCCTGACATACTGCTCGAGTTAGAAGCAGCAAACAGGCTAGACTGCGTTCCACCGACGGGAGCGGCTGAATACTAAACCGACTGCACCGAGCGCCCACATGCTAAAAGTAGCTGGCTCTGGAACGGAAGCAACGACTGGTTTTTCAGTTTTCTTTTCGAGGACGTTGACACCGAAATTTGCAAGAGCAACGCCGCCTAATCCATCAGTCATCCTTACTCCCACATTATGAAGCCCTGCTGTGGAGAAGGACGTTGCCCCAATGCTGACAAATCCGCCGCTTGTAGTGTAGTCGTCGAATATCCCGTCATTATTAAAATCATAGGAAAACCGAATGACCTCGTTGGGAGCTGCGCCAAATGGATCGGTCCCGGTCACGCTGAAGTTCACCGTCTCACCAATGAACGCGTCGAGATCCCAAACAAGCTGGGTGATCGTTGGGTTTTGATTCGAGACAAGAATGTCTACTGCTGCGTTCACGGACATCGAGCGGACGACGTCTGTTGCCGGCAGAATATCATAGGCTGAAGTCACAAGTGACCAGTTGCCGAATAAGCTCTGTCGCCAAAGCTCATAAAAGTTGTCTTTGTACCTGCCGTCGCGAACCATAGCGGATCCAGAAACTGACGCACGGAATGTGCCTGGGCGGTCATAGAAGAATAAGGAGGTTCTTGACAAGCTGTCGCCGTTGACAGTCATGTTAATCGATTGTGAAGAACCAAAAGCATTCCCAGAGTAGACGACGCCGCTAAAACTATCTATTTGGCCGAGCCCACTTGTCCTGTAGGTTCCTGTGTTTCGCCATGCATAACTTCCACTATACGTCCAGGGATCTGTGTAGGTACCCCACCCGAGCCCACTAGCGTAGTCCGTGTGTGTGAGGTTGAACGTCAGGTTCGAGGTTCCCTGTTCGTTGACTAATGTGGACGGACTTGCTGTCAGAGTTGCTGTTAAGATTCCGCCGAGAACCGTCTCCGTCGGTGTAAGTGCGGAGCAGACTAGCAGAGGCAGGATAGTCTTGAGCAGACGCGGTAGGCCCCCCGCGAAACATCGGTGGTGCGGCATTCACTATTCCTTTCATATTGGCACGAAACATGGGTCGCCGCGGGTGTTGCCCCCGCAAACAGAAGAAGCGACCCCCCATAGGAACCAATGTTAATTTTGGGAAAACTACTTGTCAACAACTGTGGGATGCAGGCAGACGGGCATGGATAGAGATGCTTTGAGGTTGGTCTCTAAGGGCGATTGGATTTCATAGCGGAGAGACAGATTGTTAAGAACAATACCGCTCGGGGATCCGGGCGCTTGCCCAATAGTGGTGAGACATCCCCTATTACTACCCCGGGGGCGTCTCGTTTTTCTCATACTTTTCAGTTCCCCCCGTCGACCGGTTTGGTCCCGATTGCGAAGCTGTTCTAAGATAGGGATCCCGATGTCGCGAGAAGAAGCCGGTGCGTTGCATACTCGGAAACGTCAGCGTCAAACGCCATGACATCGAGCAATTTGTCATCGACACATTGGGAGAGCCTGAAAGCGATGATCCCGACTTCATGCAAGGATTGCGAAAAGTTTGGCAGCAGTTCGATCAGGATGAGCGGCGAAGTCTGCTGCCACGATTGTTAAGGCGGGTTGTCCTCAATCCGGACTTGGGGTCCGTTGAGATCGAGTGCAACGAATATGAGATCCGAGCTCTAATCGACAACTCGCCAGAGTATTCTGATTAATAGTCACACATTCCCCTGTGAATGCTTAGCCGGCACGATTACGTGTTTTTAGCTTTTCTGCGATCTCTGCTTCACTGGCTTCAGGATAACGATTACGAATTCCCTCGCGAGCGATCGCAACCGAGGCTTCGTATAAGCCGAGGCCAATTTTGAGCCGTTCTTCGCCGGTCATTTGGTGGTAGGCCTTCGATTGAAGCTGGTCAATATCTAGCACGACGCTTACCTCTCCTTCGGAGATAGTCGAACCATGCAGTTCTCAAGGTCATCGAGGTACCTCCGGACACGGAACGCGGGAGCTCTCACCGGCTCTCTCTTTCGTGTTAACCAGCTTTGCCGAGTCAAACAGAGAATCAGAGAGTTCTCAGGGTTGTCTCTGGGGTGCGAGGCGAACCAGGGTGGTTGGACTCGGCAGCCCGGACTCTCTCCGCGAAAGTGAGAACTTCGAGTTTGGGCGCCGCGGCGTCGAAAGACCGCAAAAAACGGGGCAGGAACGAAAAACGCCCGTTGGCCGATATTGGGCCACGGGCGTTAACTGGTTTGCGAGAGCTTTCGCGATTTCAAAACTAGCTCCCCAATTCGACCACTCAGCGCAGCTCACTTTTACCGAGCTAGGTCTTTGCCTGCTAACGACTTACAGAAAGTCTCGCAACGTCCATTTGATCCCCTGGGGCGATCCAAACGCGGTCCTAAAACCCCAGAAGCGAGCCAAAGCTAAACACGATCCGATGGTTCGAGCTCGATTTTACCAGTCTCTCTTGGATAACAATGTGGTCGAAAGCAGGGCGGCTCTCTCTCGATATCTAGGTGTTACCCGCGCACGCGTCACGCAGGTACTGCGGCGGCTGCGGAATGATACAGAATGAAGGCGAGAGTCGAGAGAATTATCTAGATCTCAAATCCCATGTCTAATTTTGGGTGGGCGCCCTGTGAATGGTCTCACTCTGACGTTGACTCGATCCGAAAAGCCTCTTTCACTCGATTGAAACTGGAAGGCAAAATCGAAAAGCTCGTAATTGGAAAGTAATCACAGAGTCAATGTGGGGTCTCGTCGACGTTTAATTTTTGGTATTGAACAATATCCGTACGTGTCAGATATGGATCTCGTCGTGGACCGAGAATTTACCTGGAGACTGGACGACGCAGCAAAGTCGCAATTTCCAAATACCTTCGTAGGATGAGGGGCTGCCCAGCGAACTTCTGCGGCGGGACCAGGATTCAAAGTACGTCGAGTCGTTTGACGAAAGCTCCATTTAACTAGCAGCAGAATCATGAAGACGCCAGCCCGATCACCCAACCTCCAAGCGATTGTTGCGCGGGTGATTCAGACGCTCAAACATGAAACTCTAAATGCTTTTTGCGTGATCAACGAGCAGCACTTGGACCACATACTTCGCGTATCACAAGATTGGTACAACCATTGCCGCGACCATACTGCGAGAAGTCATCTGCCGCCTGCGCGATAAAGAAGAACTCGGCGGACACTTGAAGTCCTACCAAACCTTGGCGAGACCGATTCGCTCGAAAAGATCGGGTCGCGCATGCGTAAATTGCTGCGTTGATCGAAACCTGCCCTGTGCCTAGGCGTCATGACATCCGTTTAGACAAAGCGATTTACCGCGACGAAGCGCATTGTGGCAAGTACGACAGACTCCCAAATCAACCCGGTGGCTTTCTTTTTCCAGATTTGGAAACCGGCGATCCCACCGGAAATCACGCAATTTCGGTGGTGCAACATTTTTGTACCGCGCGGCGGGTGGCAAAATTTGGCAGATTCGCCGATATCAACAAAGCGAGACGGTGCTTGTTCCGGTATATCGAAACGTGTTTGCAACACCAAACGCATTTACCAAACTCTCGGCTATCTAACGCCAGCAAAGTTTAAAGCTTGATATGAAACCAATCTCGCTGTCAAATTTGAGGATCGTGTGTCCACCAGTCTTGGGCAATCGAGTGTGTCACCACGTCACGATACAGAACTCCCAACACCCCGTCACGCGAGCTCGCAAAATTTACTAGGACTATTTGTTCTTCCCTTTTCCGCTGCCCCCGCCTTGTTTTCTACCATTTTGGGAGATCGTAATCGTCTGTGATGCGGCAAAAGATTCTCCCCCCAGTGTACTCCCGTTTAACGTCGCTTCGGTGTGATCCGCAGTGAGTCCGGTTTGAGTGACATCAAACGAAGCGATCAGGTCAAGTTGACCATCTCCATTGATGTCTTCGTAACGAATCTGAGGCGTTAAGTGCTTCTTGTGGCGACGTAGAGAATCTTCGATTCCCGTTGCTCCAAAACGCAGCGAGTCGATATCGATCTGCGTGGCATCCAAACCGTCGGTCGTGAAGATGGCCACTTCGACTATGCCACGTTTGAGCGAGACTGCATTGTTGTCGTCTCCGGGTTGAATGTCGATGCTGGCGGCGACCACTTCCACCAGATCGTTAAGTGATACCGTGACTATTGCAGTTGAGGTCAGGTTGCCATCAGAAACTGCAACTTGTAGCGTAAATTCAGGCGTCGTCTCAAAGTCCAAAGGCGATGAGTCCGCGACAGTAATGTTGCCGGATCCATCAATTGCGAACGCGCCGGACTCGTTTCCCGACGTGATGGTAAAACTAAGATCGTCCCCTTCGACATCACTTGCCGTTACGGTACCAATCGCTGTTCCCGCTTCAGCGTTCTCGTCAACGGTAAACGATTGATCCGATACCGACGGAGCATCATTGACTGCATTGACTTCAATCAGCACCGATGTTCTTGACTGACGCCCAAACGTGTCTTGAGCGATATACGAGAACCTTGCTTCGCCTGTGAAATTTGGATCAGGAGTGAACGTAATGGTTGCATCCGGATGCTCGACGACACTGCCGCCAATGATATTAACAATCCGTTCGATTTCCAGCGAATCGCCATCTGGATCAATATCGTTGGCGAGGATGTCAATCAAAACCGAGACGTCTTCATCGGTGGATGTGAAGTCGGGATTTGCAAGAGGCCCTTGATTCTCATAGGCACCAATATCTTTACCCCAAAAGCCAGGGCGAATGAATCCGCGTTGGTCGTGCGTTGGTACTGCCAAGTTTGGCGCTGAATTTTGAGCATTGGGCGCGGCAGCGTCAACAGCCGGGCTGCCCGGCAGTAAAGCGTGGGTTCGTGTGGCACCACCATTCTCCTGCAGCGGGCCAAGCAATGCACTGATCCCCACGACGTCACCTGGTCCAGTAAAGATAGCAGCCGCCCCCGAATCAGATACCAAATTGTTACCTAAGCTAAACACGCTGTCATTCGGATCATCAACATCCGATGGAGACCGCGTCTGCAGTGACGCCCCCGGTGCGGTATTGCCTTCAAAAATGGTGTTAAGAACAAGCGTCGTTCCTGACCAAATATACATACCTCCACCGCTTTGCGGTGCGCCTGTCGGTGTTCGGCCGACCTCATTACCGGTAATCGTGCTGTTGACGATTCGGAGTGGTAGATGACCACTAAGCGATGATATTCCGCCGCCTTCTCCCGGGGTCGTATTGCCCGAGATGGTTGTGTTGACGATGTCGGTCTCGGTAGATGAAAGCCAGATTCCGCCGCCTCCGGAACCGACGACCGCCGTGCCACCCGTATTACCAGCGATGGTTGATTGATCGAGCAATAGACTCGCCGTGGCGACGCTTAAGCCACCCCCAAGTGTCGTTGCAGTGTTGCCGCTGATATCCGTCTGGTGGATGTTCACATGCCCGTTGCCCGGCTCCGCCAATTCTCCTTGTGAACCTTGCACATAGATGCCGCCACCAGCGCCAATGGCAAAGTTGTCGGTGATCTGCGATGTCAGCACCGTCAAGTCACCGTCACCGAGGAATCGAATGCCACCGCCAGGGATCGCCTCACTGTTGGATACCGAGCCATTGTCCGCGATGATTGAATTGGACACCGTTGCATCCGAAACCGATTCAATAGACAACCCGCGGTATAAGTTCCACTGGAATCGCGAATCTTCGATGGTGGCGACCATCTGATTGGTTCCAGCGCTTTCAAGTTGAGCGTTGCCTATCCGAATACCGGCTCGGTTGTTGTTGCGAGCACTCACGCCCGAAATTTGAACAGCCTGGGAGGTGTTAAAGATTCCTGCACCTGTAGCTGTGTTTCCTGAGAGCACTGATTGAGTGATGGAAACGACGTCGGAGTAATACGAGAAGATTCCGGCGACCAATCCGCCATTTGAACGCGTACCGTTATTGGTGACTTGCGCGCCGTAAATCGAGACGTCCGATACGTGACGCAAATCGATTCCGTTGTCGATGTTGTTGCGAAACACTGATGCTGTTACGAAAAGTCGATCGACTTCGGACGAATACAGTCCCTCACTGTTGTTATCATTAAAGTTGCTATTGCTAATTGACACATCATTGACGAGCTCGGAATAAATTCCGTCTCCCCCGTTCCAGTGTGACCAAACATTATTTATTGACACCGACGCAATTTGGTAGTTGTAGATTCCGTGGTCGCCGTTGTTATCGAACCTGCTGTTGTTGACGATCAAGTCGCCTGAGTAACTCGAAGCTAAGCCGCCTACGTCATTACCATATGAATGAACTCGTTCAACGACCAAGGTGTTTTCAACGGGCGCTACAGTCCCCATTTGCTCTATGCCGTGGTAGCCACCGGTAACCTGCAAGTCTCTCAAAGCGATGTAACCATTGAGATGCGGCTGAGTTGCAATTGTGCTTAGCCCTTCAACTCCCGAACTGCCATCGATGTAGACGGCTTCTTCGCCCGCGGGTCCTGTACCGGGGAGCCCCTGGATTTCGAGTCGCCCGTCCTGTGCAGGAATCAATAGATTCTCTACATAGGTACCAGGCTTGATCTGGATGACATCGTCCTGGCCGCCATTGGCGGTCGCAACATCGATAGCGTCTTGGATCGTGGAAAAATCGCCACTGCCAGCGAGGTCGACCACATAGGCTGCCAGTAAACGTCGCGATTCAACATGCTCAAATCGCGGTACGAAACGTCGTTGTTGACGTTGGTTCGCACGACGATGCGTTTGCTTTCGGCCGAAAAACCGCAATACGCTTTTGGAAGACATTCAATACTCTCCGTGGTCGCTTTTCAAAGTGAACGCCGAGGAGCACTGCTACTGCCCTATGGTGCCCCGCCTGACAAAAAAACTTAACGCCTACGGTTAACCGTGTAAAGCAAATTGGGCCAAAAAGTAGTTTTCATGGAAAAACGTCGCGGGAATCTGTCCAAAACCAATGGTCGTGCTTTTGTAGATCGCATGACGACAACCGGGCAAGGTGAACATCAAGCGGTAGTTCCGCATGTCGAATAGGCTGCGATTTCTTTTTAAAATCGTACTCAAAGTTTTGTTGATGCTGCAACTTTCGTACGTTCTCTCGTCGCCGATGTGGTGTGCTAACTACGTCGGTTCCGGACAAAAAATCACCCATAGCGTAACCGGCGAGGTTGTCGAGCCAGTGCCTGCCCAATCGCTAGTGCCGGATGTTCCACTCGTCGACGGTTCGTATGTGACACTCAGCGTAAAAGAAGTAGCCGGCAGTGACTTGATCAGCAAACATGCGAAGTTGCGCGGCGTGCTGGCTAAAGATGGACAGGCATCTGAGGTCGCTCATCCCCCCGGCGAGCATCGCTTGGAAGAATAATTCCACAAGTCGGTACGTCGATAACTAGACGGTTCCGTCACTTGCCGCGAGTGCGTTGATCGATCGGCACAGCGTCTTCCAAACACTTTCAATCATCGCCCCCGCAAAGTCGGGACCGAGATCGTGCTCCATCCCAAGTGCTTGTAGGGTGGATAATTGAACACCTCCGGGGTACATCATCGTTCAAACTTCTCGATCACCAATCTTATGGACAAACGAATCCAATTCGCCTTGCGTTTGTTTTGATCCGTACTCAACCTTGCCGGATACCGTCGAACTTCTGATTTTAACTCTCCGCAAAGTCAAAGCTCTCTGACGCGTGCAGATGATGCCAAAGCAACCTCATCCACATTTTTGGAAACAAAGGGGCAACCACATCGGGATCAATCCGCGTCAATGACTGATCCACGTTCGAAGCGGATCAGCTTCGAGATGATTTCACGCAGTTGAAGCGATTTGAGCGAATGGTTGCTGTCCAACGTCGTATTGTCGGCAAACTCTTTTGCAGCCGCGAATATTCTGGAGGCGATTCGCGGATGACGTGACGCGGCACGTGATGCGTCCTGGATCGCAACGACGAAGCAGGTCAATTCAACCGACTGAATGAGTCGCTTGCCAAGCTCTGCATCCGAACCAGGGGTCGTTTGGTCACAGAACTCTGAAGTACGACGATGAATGAAGTCGATATAATCGCCGGCACACCATCGTGCCGCTCTAGACTCTTCCTCTCGGGCAATCGCACATTGAGTAGCCCAATGGCTCGCTATCAAAGACTTGTGAAAATCGTACATGGCATGAGGGAGTACTGTATGCGAGCACAAAGGAATCGAGACGAGGCCCGAAAGGTGTCCATTTCGCGACCATGTCAAATGCCGTTTGACGTAGACCACGTTCCCAAAAGTATAGTCGACCGGCTACCCTCGCTGCACAAGGTCGAAGCTTAACCAGATTCCGACGTCATTTTACGATCGGGAACGCATAGATCAGCAATGGCCTGTGTGAAATCGAAACAAATGTTTAGTGAGTCACAATTGAGCACAGCGGCACTGTTAAACTTTCGCGTTGCTTCGATGATTTGCGAAGCGAGGTGCGGACGCCGTATTGCTGCGTTAGCGGCACACGCAATGCTCTCGATGAAGTGAGACAGAGTAAGAAACTCGGACTGACGCATATCGAACTGGCCCGAAGTTAAAGGAGTGGCCAGCTCACAAAACTCGGCAGTACGACTGCGGATGATCTCAGAAAACTCTCCACCACAACGAGCCGAACACCTCGATGCAATCGCAAAAGCCGATTCACATTTGCAACGCCAAAGCGAAATGAATCTACGTTCGTCGTCGGTAGCAATCATCGCTCTCGTAAAAAACAACTCTTTGACATTCCTATAACGATCTTGGCAGTGTATCGCGACAGTCAGACACGTGCAATAAAATTGAAACGGCCCCCGGGGTCGAACGAATGACAAGGTGAACGAACTTTGGCCGACGGTCTAAACATTCCCCACTTTCCGATGCCGTATAGTGTTCCGTACCGTTCCCAACTTTCAGCACCCGGAAGCAAAATGCAGCCTGATGGCAATGACGATCAGATTCAGTCGAGAGTGAATTACTTGGCAAAAGCGAGAAGCATGATCAAACAGGCGTCTGACGTAGACGAAAGCCGCTTTGTTGAATTACTCCGACTAAGAAGATTGGAGATGGCGGATGGCCAAATTGTCTCGGGGAACGTTGTACGATTATCGCTGCGTCCCCTAGTCGATTGCGAATATGATTTTGAACTGAAACAAGGTCTAGAGGCGACGATCTCTGCAGTAATCGAGTGCGCTCAAGGGCGGGTAAGGATGGTAAAAAGAGAACAGGAATGGGCCGTTTACGCTGTCATATCCGACAGTGCGGCTTTGTGTCAAAGTGCGATCACATGGCTGGCGCATAAAGCCATGAACAATCATTGGAGCTTGGTGCAAGATTTCGAATGTCCCTGAATACCGTCGGACGGCCCGCCGTTTGCATCCCAGTGTCGAGTCGTCCTTTAAGAACGCCAAGTCAAATTGGCTGGTGGACGATTGGTCGATCAAGGAGCATTCCGATGGCAGATCCACCCGAATCTAACCAAAATTTACCCGGTCGATCCCGTTTACGAAACGCATTATTCTGGGGCTTATTGTTTTGTGTGGTCGCGCTGGTTATTGCCATCATCGCCATCGGTCTGACGGTTAGTGGCGGTTAGCAATCCACACAGTTCGCTCTTCATTTTCATGCTTCCGTTCTCTGGCGTTTGTGGGTGCTCCTTTTCTCAGCGTGCTGTCGACCCGACGCAGGGCTGCCACAAAAGTTTTTAGACTAACTGCCACACACCCCCCACCGGCAAGGATGCCGCCCCCTTGAATGGTTCGTATAGTGCTATTGATGTACCTCGAAAGCACTAGGTAACGACAGCAGGGAAAGGCAGATGAACGGGGACAGTGAGTATGGATTTCCGGTTATTGCGGGCCCGAATGACTTTGTAATCGCTAAAAAACTTATTGAAGCAGCAGTTTCTGAAACGGAGGACAAGATTCAACAATCGTTGACACGGCGTGTGCCAAGGATAAGCAAACTTATCGCATCAACCCCACAAATTAATCGACTACGTTTACGGCCGATGGCAGGTCATGAGTTCGATCCTGACATCCACGAAAGATTGGAGCAAACGCTCGCTACAATCATTAAAGCCGCCACGGGTCATGTTGGAGTTGCCAAAAAAGGTGACGCGTATTCCGTCTTGTGCGTTTTGTCCCGAGGTGAATCGTATCAGCGTTGTATGATTGCTTGGCTCGCGCATCACGCTTTGAAAAACAATTGGAGCTTGCAGGAAGACATTGCGGATGCGATTTAATTGAAAGATGGCACAGCATTTGAACCTGCGAGCGGGCGTAAGTTCACATGTTACGAGCGACAGGAACAGTGATGGTTGACGAATTTATAAACGTCCGCAGTGGCGAAGAGTTTGAGTTTAACGACAAACGGTACCGCAAAGTGGATGATCGTCGAGCGGTGTTGATTTGTGCTAAAACAGGTGACAGCAAGGAAACGTACAACTTTTATCCTGAGGACAAAATACGTCGCGATTGCTGATTCATTGCAGCCAGAACGATTGTGGTCCGGTGGCGAGCGAGAAGTTGCTCTAAAGGGTGGAAGGCGGCCGCGTGATGCTTAACGGCCTGCCCTCCACCGGTCCGCAATGATTCATTAGATTTCAATCGCTTTAATGGCAAACCGAACAACAATGTCTCCTCCGATTGTGGCGAGAATCAGTTGCACTTAAACAAAAGCAAACGGTCAGAGGATCAAGCGACATGTTGAATGACGATCCAAAACGGGGGCCGTCAACCAGCCGATTCGGTTTCACGATCGAACCAACGGAGAACGATCGAGAACTTGCGAAACGCATGATTCACGGCGTAAAAACCGAGGACACGGACGAGCTGTGTTGTGCATTGAAGATACAAGCGAGTCACACTCGGAAAAGTCCGTTTCGCGCGATGTGCATTCACCGGTTGGTGCTTCGACCGATGGTAGGACACGAATGCGATCCCGACATCGAGCAACGGCTCGAGGAAATCATCGCTACGATCGTCGCGGCTTCAATTGGCTACACAAGGATTTCGCGAAACGGCGGATCCTACAGCGTTTTTTGCATCTTCTTTCGGACGCATGCCTTGGAACGCTGCATAATTTCGTGGCTAGCACATAACGCCGCCAAGAACCATTGGAGCCTGATGGAGGATAGTGCAGAATTTGGCGGCACTACAATCACCACCGAAGGTGACGCATCCAATCCAATCTTAACTGAAGAAGAGTGTGAGGCGATCGACGCAGAAATGCAAGACGCGTTCGGCAACCTCAATATTGGTGAACAATTCATCTACGCCGATACACGGTATCGCAAGGTCGATGATCGCAGTGCGATTCGCGTCAGCAACGGTTCGGGGTTTGCCGAAAACCACCTACTCTTCTACCCCGAGGACGAAATTTCCCCGCTTGCTTGATCGCGACCGCTAATAACAACGGTGGGCCGACGGCGAGCAAGAAATCGCATGTGATGGGGATGCCGCGAGATGCTTAACGGCATGCTCCGACCAACCCGCTATAAGTCACCCAACGGCAACCAAGCAACCGTCGTCGGTTTCCCAGAATTGATGGAGTCTCTGTCACGCTACCTAAAAAGAGTTCTGACACCTTTTATAGTATGAGACCGGATCTGCGATGCATGAACTGCGCATAGCATCCGCCAAGGTACCCGGAAACAAGAGATAGGTCGACGTCAACTACACTCGCCAGTCCAGGATCCGGAAAATAGAATTGGAGGTAGATTCCGACAAGATTGACACGCAGGAAGTGCAAGCCGAGGATCGTGCCAGTACATAACGCCCAGCCCACGGCAAACGGACGAACGCTCACCCCACCGTAGATGGCGGTAAGAATTGCAATGAGCACCGATAGAAGCGTCGCAACGCGGAGAAATATGTAGAACATCCCGTGGACATTCACCGTAGCGAAGGTGATTCCTGCCAATGTTGTCAGGGTCACCAGAGTAAGGATTGAGAACTTCACTTGTGGGCATTCCAATCATCAGACGAGTTGCAATTCATACGAAATACAATCGGATAACGGCGTAGGCAACTTGGCGGCGGCCAAGCGACGTCGATTTGAAAACCCTTGTCATCCGCCGATCGGATTGACCGCTTTGTTATGCAACGAATGTCAGTCTCCAAACAAAGCCGGCCCAATGCCGTCCAGCCAAACCAGTCCGCCGATCACTCCAAACGACAGAGCAGTTAACCGCCGCGATCGGATCCGGCGGGGACATCGTAAGACAAGACAACCTTTGTCACTTTAGCTTCGGCGCCTGGTCCAAGACGTTGATCCAGCTCCTTTTCGATTTGGTCCTTAAGTTCGGTCAAAGTGAATGGAAAGATCGGCTTCATGTCGCTCAGCGATCTATCGGTCACTCCAGTCATGTGTAGCGCGATTCGCGTCGAGTTACGGTCAGTTGGTGGACCAATCGGATCAAGAATCTCGACATCAACAATCAAGTCGTTAAAATCTAATGTAAATTGTAGTGTAGACGCAAGCGCGACGGTCTCCGCGTCAACAAATGATACGCGTGTTGAATTCGTATAGCAGTCAATTTCCATACGGCCAAGAGACCGCATCACAACGGCGACTGCGAGCGCTGCTAGAGCAACGCCGATCAGGATTGTACGAAGCGAGAATTGCAAACTTTCTCCTATTGTTCAGTCGGATAACGGTCCCCGTCACCGAGGACGGGCAATTAAGACTCCAGTCGAGTAAACACGCAAGCCGTCCTTCGGGCGAGTAGAACGGTGTCACTCGGATGTTAGGATACGCTTTGTGTTCCCGGTTTGCCACAAATTTCTCCTTGTGGTGTCACAATATTGATCCTCGTCCAATTGATCACCGCCCCCCCTCTCAGGACCGGACTGGCGCCGCCGGCGCATCTGGCTCCCAGCCGACACCTCTCACCTGGCATCACTTTGCACTCCCCAGCGCAATCAAGTCTGTAATCTGTCCCGGAATCGGCAACGGGTGTCGCTCGAGGTAGAGTCCGTAAGCTTCCAACTGAGATTTCGCCCCTTCTGACTACGACGACGCATCCAACGAAGACCTAACTTTCGTGCCGCCTCCCGGAACTTCATCAGCATCTCCCAATTGTCATTGTCATTGTAGTACTGAAAATGTCCCTGGAGTTTGCGGACCAACGTTGGCCAAACCTCGTTGTGCGGCGTCGTCAACTTGGAGCGGAACCAGTCTTTGAGCTCGCGGATCTTCGATCGAAACTTCTTTGTCGATGTTCTCCGTTTCAGCTTGAACTTCCCAGATCGGCTTGCGCCGCAGTAATGCCTGAAACCAAAAAAGTCGAATGTGCCTGGAACCCCTTCACCGGGCCGCTGTCCATCATTCTTGCGTGATCGCAGTCCTGGATAGACGCATACCGCCAATGCCGATTCGGTGCCATTTTGCGAATGGCTTGCAGCAGAACCTATTGGGCCCCTGATCGTCTATGAACTGTAGATCGACTATAACCGGAGTACGTCTTCAAAGGGCAAAGGTCGATTTGAACGTCTTGCGTGCGGCGGCGAGTTCATCGCGAATCGTTTTATGGCGGGTGTGCTTTCTCCGCGGGACTCCCGTTTGCATGACACTTGGGTAGCGGCGGAACTATAAAACGGGAAAATTGAAGAAAAGATGCACGTAGTGATCAGCCAATTTGTCGTAGCAAATAAGATGGACGAAGACGTTCGTGACGCGTTTCGAAATCGTCCTCACTTGGTTGACGACGCTCCGGGATTCATCCGAATGGAAGTCATCTCGCCTGTTGACGAGCCTGAAAAGTTTTGGTTAATGACTTACTGGCAGGACTATACTTCCTTTGAGTCCTGGCATCGCAGCCACCTCTATCAAGCTTCGCACGCGGGAATGCCCAAAGGGCTGAAGCTAGTCCCAGGCCAGAACAAAGTAACTCATTACAACCATATCTGCTCATGAATGTCTCTCAGGCAGTCGCGGAAATGCTAGAGGTCCGGACCGAGGCTTTTTCAGAGCAGTTGGTCGAGCGGTACTTTGAACTCCATCCCGAGCTAAACCGAAAATTCGGCGAACGAGGCAAAGTCAAATGCCGTGAAGACGCACGATACCACCTCAATTATCTGATTTCGGCGATGCGAACAGGCAAGCCGACACTTTTTCTAGACTACGCTCAGTGGACCCAACAACTGCTAGTGAATGTCGGACTTCCTTTTGACGAACTGAGACGCTATTTAGCTCAACTGCGAACCTTGTTGTTGGAGCAATTTCACCAGCAAGAGGAGCGTGATTCGATCACGTCATTTTTGGACCCGGCAATTTCGGCGGTCGGACATCGCCCATTGCCGCAGGCCAGCCATCTGGAAGGGGGATCGGAGACCGATCGGCTGGCGGCCACCTACCTGCAAACGTTGCTCGACGGAGATCGTACGTCTGCGGTTGAATTAGTTACGAATGCGGTTGATGACGGAATGCCCATCAAAACGGTCTATCTTGGCATCTTTCAACCAGTCCAGTACGAAATCGGCCGACTGTGGCATCTCGGCGAGCTGACGGTGGCACAGGAACATTTTTGTACGGCAGTTACTCAGTGGGTCATGTCGCGACTGTATCCGATGGTGTTCACCCATTCAGGGCGGGACAAACGATTGGTTGCAGCTTGCGTTTCAGGCGATCTTCATGAAATCGGTCTACGAATGGTGGCTGACCTGCTTGAGCTTGACGGTTGGAACACTTGTTACTTGGGCGCCAATGTCCCGATCCGAGGAATCGTGGAAACGGTCACGAAAGAGCGGGCGCAAATCCTTGCGTTATCTGCTACAATGGGCTTTCACCTTGGTCCGCTGACTCAAGTAATCGAGCTTCTCCGTGAAGATCCCGCGTTAGCGAATGTCAAGATTTTGGTCGGAGGGCGACCTTTTCTGATTGAGCCATCGCTTGTTCAGGCGATCAACGCCGACGCGATGGCGAGCAATGCGGAGGAGGCGATTTCGATTGCAAATGATCTTCTCGGCTAGAACCGGAGCCCCGAATGCCCTTCCGCGAGTCCGCTCAGACCGCCAACGCAGACTCTCCAGGTGAGCGGGAATTCGAGGAACTCACTCGAATCACAAACGAATTGATTACAACCCAGCGACAGCTTCACAAACAGAGCAGTGAACTTCGCCGGCTGAATCAAGAAAAGAACCAAGCGATTGGTATCGTCGCGCACGATTTGCGAAACCCGCTGGCGTTGATCAAAATGCAAGCCGAAGTGCTTCTTCAAGAGCTCTCGGGCATTTTGTCGGACGAACACTGTACCTTGCTGCAAAGCATCACCGAGCAAGGTACGACCATGTTGACCATTGTCAATGACCTGCTGGATGTGTCAGCGATCGAAGCAGGTTCCTTCAATATCAAACTGGAAACTGTCGATGTGGTGGGACTGATTGAGCGTTTTGTGCAATCACAGCAGCTACTTTCAGCATCGAAATCGATCGGGATCGACTTTGTAAAGATGCCTGGAACACTCTTTGCCCGAGTCGATCCTGGAAAGTTTTTGCAAGTCCTGGGCAATTTGATTGGTAACGCGGTTAAGTATTCTCCTCCCGGGTCGCAGGTAATCGTAACGCTATCTCGGCACCCGGACACCTTCGAAGTTCGTGTCCAGGACTTTGGACCTGGCATCCCGGCGGACGAACTTGAATCGCTATTTGAGCCGTTTAAAACAGCATCGATCGTACCTAGCGGTGACGAAAAGTGCACGGGACTGGGTTTGGCGATTGTTCGTCGAATCATCGAAAAGCATGAGGGCGTGTTCGATGTAGAGAGTCAGGTCGACGTAGGATCGGTGTTTTCAGTGCGGTTACCTGTGGGCGTCTCAATGCAACCCAACGCTGCGGCCGTGGATTGCCAATCCGCTGCGGAAACACTTTCGGCAAAATCAGAAGATCCCAAGAGATTGCTACGTGTGCTTGTCGTCGATGATTGTAAAGCGGCGGCAAAAATTATGTTCCGACTGATTGATCGAGTTTGCCGGTCAAAAATTGAAATTGCAAATGATGGAGCCACTGCGTTCGATTTGGTAGTCACCTTCAACCCTGATCTCGTTTTCCTTGACATTGAAATGCCAGGAATCGATGGGCGTCAGGTAGCGAAGCAAATTCGCGAGCATTTATCGACTGATGCGCCGATGATCTGTGCGGTTACGGCTCATGCGGTTAACGAACTCGAAAACATCTCCAAACTGGGTTGCTTTGATTCCGTTATCTCAAAACCGATAGCGATAGCAGATCTAAAAAGACTTCTAGCTCTTGCTCAGCAACGATAACCTACCCCAAGTTGACGATTAAATCGTTCGCTACCCCCAAGCCCAGACAGCTGGTCGATCGCATAAGCCATTGATGGGAGCACACGATCCGGTTTTGGCACTTCAACACTTGGAGATTACGATTACCGTTTATCATCGGGTTGCTCCTTTGCACCGCAGTGGATCATCAACGTTTTGTTAATCTACCGAATAAAATCGGCAGCGGTATCGAACACATTCCGCATCGACGTCGGTTGTCGAAACACTGCAGCTTATGGTCGCAACGTTTCTGTACCGCACGGACAATATCGGCCCACCGTCTGAGTCGATGGGCTGCCGTTAAAGAGATGAAACGAGACTGCTGGTTTCGGGTACGACGAGTGGTGCGTTTGGTCCCCAATTCGACCACTCATCGCAACTCACTTTCACCGAGCTAGGTATTTGCCTGCTCACGACTTGCAGAAAGGAACGGAACGTCCATCTGATCCCCTGGGGCGACCCAATTACCATCCTGAAGTCGAAATCAGAGCAGCGATGTCTTAGTTTCTAGGTGTTACATACGCTCGTGTCGCGTAAGTTCTGCGGCGGCTGTATAAAGACACGGCGTGAACCCGAGATTGGCCAGAAATCCTTTGTTTAGAATTAAAGCTCTTGATTCTGTTTTACGATTTCAAAATGGTTTTGTTTCTTCGCTGACTCGATCCGAGCAAGATGCCTGACACGATTAAATTTATTCAGCAGGATCGAGTCGGAAGCGGTTCAATAGAGTCCAAATGGTCGAGTCGAAGCGTGTTTTAAAACGACTGCAACCAGGCCTCCTTTCGCTGATACAAATTTCGGTTTAAGGGCTTTTCCGATTAAGACGGATCGGTCATATTTGAAGAACCCAATCGGATGGGCGTTGTCGAAATGCTTTCTGCTTTGCAGCAGGAACGGTTAAAAGGACCGGAGCACGTCGATGACTCTTGAGCGTGGACAAGCTCACTACTCTCCTCACGCTTTGCCCCAACTGCGTGCCGAGACAATCAATTTTTTTTAATTGGTGGTCCCGGTCTGCGCTCTTCTTTTCTGGGGAAAAGTTCTGTCTGCATCAGGGATCACCTCCACCCCCATTTTTAGAGGTAGTCCCATGAGTCAAGCCCCATCTTCGGCAAGCATGTCCCACCAGATATCGCTCGCCATCCCCGCCGAAAGTCTTCGGCAGCTTATCGAGTCTGTTCTCGAATGCACCGGCACTCTGCCGGGCTGGCCCATTGGTCGTGTTTCCCTTTCGGAATCCGAAGCGGCTGAGTGCATTGGCGTGCCACGACACGTCCTGCGTGACGCGAGGCTTCGATTGAAGCTCACACATTCCCTGATGGGCCGGACGGTGCTTTACACGTCCGCCCATTTACAGGCCGCGTTCGAGGTCCTTGTGGTCAATTCCAAGACCGCAGGGAAATCAACGTAATCGATAGCAACACTTACGAAGAAACGAAATCAACAACATTAAAAGAGAATACTGAGATGAATAACCAAAAGAAATCTGCTCAGGCGGCATCAAGATGGTATCGAGATGAATCTGGAACCTATGAGGAGAAAATAAACGGTGGAAAGGCTTACTCCGTACGAATAGCAAGTCATGGTATTGAAGTTACAGAGCTTCTTTATGTGGTGTCAGACCGCGGCGAGAAAGTTCATTACATCCTCACTGTTTCCAACCATTCAGGTAACGCAATTCGGATAGAGCTATCTCACGACGATCTGTTAGATGTTGCCTCGTTTTTGCGTCGCATGCCTCCGGGCTTTTCCCTTGCTTCCTGCCCTCGTGCATTTGCTACTGTTCGTGAATGTCTCATGGAGGACGTACCTAAAGCCAAGCGTGCAGCAATTCTTACCTGCCTTGGCTGGTACTACTGGCAAGGATCTCCGATCTTTGCCCATGCAGGAGGCATCATTTGTTCCGGAGATTGTTTTCCAAACAATGGGGCTTTGAACCACATCGGAACGCCA
>TARA_R110002073_G_scaffold8165_1_pt1 | contig 21125 bp, 21 predicted proteins | sample TARA_R110002073 | Tara Oceans TARA_R110002073 (sample SAMEA4397174) | marine metagenome | biome: Polar Biome; feature: [DCM] deep chlorophyll maximum layer (ENVO:01000326); material: water (ENVO:00002006), including particulate matter (ENVO:01000060) such as... | depth 40 m | reverse complement strand
TTTGTTGTGACTTTGAATTTTTGTCAAACAAGAAGATTTTTGATCAATCTCAAAAATCTTTAATTTATTTTGTACAAAAAACATCATAAAATTAAAGTGTATTAAATACATTATTATATGAATAAAATTGATAAAATATCACAAATTTCCCTCAAATTCCAAACATCATAGACTTGATACACTTTGAATTTTTTGTCTTTATCGTGATCAAAAAGATTGGGTTACAAAATCCGATTTTAGAAATTTTTTCGAGAACTTGAACTCATTAGGTTTTGTTCGATCTCAAATTACTGGGATCTAATAAAAATTAACGTTTAGATTTTTCTTAGATCTCACTGAAGTCTGTAACCAAGTTTACCAGTCCAGAGTTCATAACTTCATGATCAAAAAAGTGCTTATTTTGTCAAAAATGATGCGACATTTGACCTCGATTCAAATTTTTCTTCAAAGACTTTTGAGACTTTGAAGTTTTTGTCTTCATCTTAATTTTTCTTCATCGTAATCAAAAAGATTGGGTTCGAAAATCCGATTTCAGAAATTTTTTTGAGAACATGAACTGAGTGGAAACCTTTTCGCTTCAAATTACTCGGAGCTAATAAAAATTAACGTTTAGATTTTTCTTAGATCTCACTGAAGTCTATAACGTTGTTTATCAGTTCAGAGTTCATAACTTCATGATCAAAAAAGTGATTAAAAACGTCAAAATGATGCGACATTTTGACCTCGATTCAAAAAATTCTTTGAGGACTTTTGAAGTTTTGAGATAAACAAAAATTTTGTTTACAACTTGAATTTCAAAATTCAAAGTGATTTTTTATTCTTTTTTGTTTTTGAAAAAATAAACACTAAAATGGAAACAAAAAGAAAACTCTTTTTTATTGAAGGGAATATTTCGAGTGGAAAATCTTCCCTTCTCGAACTTTTGATGGAAAGAGGAGTTGCAGTCTTTCAAGAACCAATTCATATTTGGAAAGAACATTATGTTGAGAAAAATGGTGATAATATTCTTGGATTGTTTTATAGTAACATGAAACGATGGTCATTTCAATTTGAAGTTGCAGTGATGAATACTCGCTTTAAGAATATTATGAAAGCACTCAATTCTAATCATAATTTAATGATAATTGAGAGATCACTTCTTACAGATATGAAAGTTTTCGCTCCAAATCTTTATGCAATGAATGAAATGACTGATATGGAATGGAAAATTTATTGTGATTGGTATGAAACATTTATGGAACTTATTGAAGAAAGATTGAAACAAGTTGATGTTCAATTCATTTATATCAAAACTGATCCAGAAATTTGTTTTGAAAGAAAATTACAAAGGGATCGTACTGAAGAAAAAGATGTTATTCCAGATTATTTTATTTCTTTACATGAACGTCATGAGAAATGGTTAAATGATGTTGATTCAGATCATAAAGTTCACATTATTGATGGAAATCAAAATCGAATCAATGTTTATAATAATACTATCAATTTGCTTTTTCGAGGTAAATCGATAGAAAATACCAAAACATTATATGATCATCTTCTTGACGATGTTACTAAATAATTCTTAAAATATATTACATGATATTAATAATATCTAGTATTTATTCATCATCATTGAAATTTTTCTTCATAACAACGGAAAGAAGATGAGGTTCGTTAACAACATACCTAATTTCACCATTGTCAAAAAGAAGTACATCATCGAGTTTTGCACCAAGCCATGTACAAAGTTGTCTTTCAACAAAAATTAATGGACATAAATCTTTCAATTGCATATCTTTATCCTTAATATCACGAACCAAATATAATCTCAAATTTTCCTTTTCAATTGGATCAATAACATGCGTAATTTTTGGCTGTAATGTAAATTTCAATGGATTAAATAGTAATTTGTCATAATGAAGAAGTTCCAATGTTGTACCTTGTAAAATTACATCACGCGGTTGATTATTTTTCGGGTATGTTTTAAAAGCAGAAGCTGGTCCAGAATTAATTTCATCATAAATAATAATAATATGAACTCTATTTTTTACCGCTTTTGTTGTATATTCTACAATACGATTTACAATATCCTTATTTTTAATTTTATCTATTTTAACAAAAATTAAACCAACTTTTGTTTCGGGTTCTCCATCTTTGATAAATGTCAACCACGGTTCTTGATGATGATTTTTTGAGACTCTAATTTGCTTGACAAAATCATCGTAATTATCAGTAAGAGGAAACTCATTTTTTCCTTTTACAAAATTAAATCCTCTTGTTTTCATCAATTGCTGAATTGTTATGTAAGCCCTGAAATATTTTTTCAGGATAACTCGTTCATTTCTATCAATATCCATGTTAATTTTTAACTAAAAAATAAAAAAATATTTAAATTTCAAATTAAATGTCCAACAAAAAATTTCAACCTCGCAATCGTAAGGTTGGAACAAAAACAAATCGAGTCAATGTTTCTGGCAAATTAAAAACAGAAACATCGAAACCTCTTGTCTCAAGACAAAAAAATAAGGTAAAATCAGAGAAATTTTTAGTTGAAGCTAGTCCACCCATTGGAGATGTTCCTGATGTGAATAATGCTGGGAATGTTGTTATTTGTCATTTTACTGATCCTGGATTTGTGACACTTTCTATTCCAGCTGCGAGTATTAGTCTTCATTCTACTCATACGAGTGATTATGACGGAGCTTGTACAACTCCAGGTGACAATCTACCAGTTTATTGCCCTCCTGGATCAGCACCTGATTGTAACGGAGTTTGTAACGGTCCAAGTGTTTTGGATTGTAATGAAAATTGTTACAACCCGCTCACAACTCCCGCGGCTTTTCAACGTGATTGTTCGGGTGTATGTTACGATGTTTCAATCGGAGCTCCTAATGTTCCTGATTGCAATGGAGTTTGCGGTGGTACATCTTATCCTGATTGCAATGGAATTTGCGATGGTCAAGATATTATTGATTGTGCTGGAATTTGTGGAGGAAACGCTTTTATTGATTGTGGTGGAAATTGCAACAATTGTCAAACGACTGTTACATCTTCAAATAAAGCGAAGGAACGACGATCTGAGATTTCTTCAAAATTATCTACTTCATCGCAAAAGATTAGAAGTCCAAATTCTGTTAACTCTCAAAAATCTATTCCAGCGAATAATTTTCAAACAAAAATTAAACCAAAGTCGAAAACGCACAAAAATGCTAAGAAAATTACAATGAAAAGTAATTTAGCTGAAAATGATACGATGAGAGACAATCATCAAAAAGCTCAAGAAATGCGCAATGCTGCTCTTAATCGTCAAAATCAATTTGTGAAAACTCCACAAAATCCTACACCTGCTCCTCTTACTCAGACTGAAAGAAGAAATCAGCAGTATGTAAAAACGCAGGGACCAAGACTTGAAAGACAACCTGATCATCTTTTGGATAAATACAGAAAACCCGAACATAAATCTACAAATCCGAATTCAGCTAAGGCTATTGCTTCTCGAAATGTTCCTACAGGACCCATTACTGATCCAGTTGAACGCGCGAAGATTCTTCATAGACCACGACCAAAGAAAAGTAATTCTAAGAGAACTCATCGTCAGATCGCGTCTGGATCTCAATATGCAAATCGAGGTGCTGTTAAACTCACCAATGATCGTATTGTCAAACATGTTGTTTAAGAATTTTTGCATCAATTCTATGTTTTAAAACAATGAATTTACATGATATATTTTGTGAATGTAACTGATGGCATTTCTGCTTTCATTAGATCAGTAACATCTTTTGTGGAAGGACCAAGAGCAAATTTATCATCATATATAATTTCAGTGATACCATTTGCATCCACATCTGTTTTAACAAGATTTATACATGTTTGATAATTTTCTATTGTTGCTTTCATAACCATATGTTTTTGTACTACACAGTAATAAATTTTACTACCTCCAGCTTTTGAAATAATTACAATTTCACCCTGCTTTTTATTTTGATTTGACAAGTAACGTTGCGGACTAAATCTCTTTCCAACAATCTTTTTCAGCTCACTCCCGCTCAGATCTGCTGAAGGATCAATGAAAATAATCATTGATTTGTTGTTTGTGTCTGACTCGAAAAAATCTAAACTTTGAAATGACATTGCTTCTTTTATCAAATAAAATTTGAGATTATGTTTTATTTCAATTTGATTATTTTTGATAAATGCATCTTTAAAAATAAGTGATAAATGATTTATATTGTTTTTTATTTTAAAACAAGAAAAGATTGGATTCTATATTTGTAATTTTCAATGTATCTCAGAATTCTGATGGTTATACCGGATTTCGTTTCATCAGTATAGGAATTGATCTTGATGCTTGTAAGAAACTGATCGAAATACAATTAGAAGATTTTAAAGAAAAAGATAAATTGGAAGGAACTAAAAGAAAAGATGGATCAGTTGTACCTTTGATGAATGTGAAAAATAATTACACTCATATTGGATTGAGGACAGATTTTCCTGAATTTTATGAAGAAAGATTCTCAGGGTTTTTAATAGAGAAAGTTTCTATCATAAATATGGAAACTTTAATCGCACTTCAAGAAGCAAAATTAACCGTTCAAAAAATATTGACACAAATAAAGTAAGTAAACTATGTTCTTATTGAACAATGTTTATAATAATAAAAAACTTTATTTCTCATTTCGGATATTTCTAATTTCCATATCAATGTTGATAAATTCTGGTTCTCCACTTGCAATGTTAATCAATTTTCTAGGATCAAACATATCACCTCCGTATGCAAATTGAATAACACGCCCCATTTCATCTCTGACACTTCCGTCAGAATATGTGATAGAATCACCCATCAAAATCCATGCTCTTCGATAAAAGTAACCAGTTTCTGAAGGTTTCAGATTCGATTCTTGCATATTTCCTCTTGAAGCTTGAGCATGATGAAAGAATTCTCCTGGGTTTAATCCTCGAGAAAATGATGAAGCACAGAAACCACTAGCTTCAGGATCAAGATCATCTCTTTCATAGAATGGTAAGGATCTTCCAGTTGCTTCATGTTTTTGAATTAAAGTTTTTTGCTGTTGTCCAACCAAACCCATTACTTGAGTGACATTAATTGGTGTTCCTTTCGCACCCGAATATACGATGTGTAGAAATCTATTAGAAAATTTTCCAGCACTGATCAATTCGGCTCTCATATCAACCATATCTTGCAATTTTATTCTAACATTTTCTTTTAAAATGTTCTTCTCCTTCATCCTGAATTCGATAGTATGAAAGCTCAATTTGTCTTGAGAATGTTTGACCGAAAATGCATCAAGTTCTTCAATAGTTGATATTTCAAAAAAGTATCCCATAATCTTCAATGCTTCAATTTCTTTAAGAAGACTTAATGGTTTTGTTCTATCTTTGATTGATTTCTTTCTTAAATTTAAGAAACATTGAATAAAATCATTTATTGATTTCTTTGTCAATTCGAAATAGTTAAATTCTGCACCCATACTGAATATATCATTATCAAATTTAAAATCATCATTTAATGTCAAAATTTTATGACTAGTAAAATTGATAATATCACGAAGTTCACTTTGAACGCTATCAAGATTTGTTTTTTCTTTCATCATTTGATTTTTGATATAAGCAGTATTAACTCCTCCCGATTTAACAATATCATTAATACGATCTCCAACATTAGCTAAGATTTTCTGAACTTCAGCTTCTGCTAACTTAGCGAGAACTCCAGTCCCACTCGATTCTTTCAATAATTGAATTGATTGTTCTCTCGCATCCAAAATCAAATCATCAATGGTTTTTTGAGGATCGCGTTTTTCTGTCTTTTTCATAACAACATCTTCCTTTCCAATTGTAACACCGTAAACTTCTGCAAAGATATACATTCCACTAGTCAAAGCTGAGAGGAATGTAAGTGCTGCTTCAGCTCCATACATTTCAATGATTCCATCAACCATTCCCTTCGATGATTTTCCCACATCTGCTTTTGACAATTCTCCACTAATTAAAATTCCATCAACAACATGTACTTTATTATCAGCTTTCTTTCTTACATAATTGAAATTCTTTGGAAGAAAGAATGAAAATGCTGCTTTTCCAGACAATGGATCAATTGGATATCTATAAGATTGAAGTGTTTTCTTAAATTCTTGAATATCTGTGCGAAAAATTCCACCAGGATTGTTACTTTCGAAAAAAGTCTTCGCAAAAGATAACATTTGATCAAACAATTCTTGAGTCAAATAAGTGCTATCCAAACTGATAATGTCAGAAGCCAATGTAGCATTTTGAATTGTCCCCACCCAAGGAGACGAATATTGGTCTCCTCTTACACATGCATTAATCATCATATTTTTAAGAACATCTTGTTTTGATTTAAAAGTTTGTGGAACTGCAAACTGCATTTCATCACCATCAAAATCTGCATTAAATGGACCTGTAACAGATGGATGAATACGAAGAACATTACCTCCGTTTTCGATAATTTTCAATCGAAACCCCATAACACCTCCTTTGTGTAAGATAGGCTGTCTACTGATCACAACAATATCATTATCCATCAAAGTTCTGTGAATTTTATCTCCAATCTCTAAGAAAACCTTATCGATGTTTGTTTCTGTTAAATGAATGTAACGACCATTTGTTCTCGTAACAGCTTTGATTTTTCCTTGTTTGATAACTCCACTATCATCTGAAAAATCAGGTAAGAATTTACTCCATTTTTCAATATCTTCTTGAATTGTAATATCTTCTTCTGTTGTGATAGAATCAGCAATTACATCTGAGAGACCAACTTGATCAACATTCAAACAAGGATCACCGATAATTACAGTACGACCAGAAAAATCACCACCTTTTCCCATTACATCTTTACGAAAAACACCTTTCTTTCCGCCAACGTATAACGTGATAGATTTTGCCCCAGCGCTTCGATTATAATCATTTGATGATGCATCATCTTTAGCAAAGAAGAATGTTTTGATTTCTTCGTTCAATTTACGATACGATTCCAAATTCCAATTATCTAACCCTTTTTCTTTATCTGATCTTTTAGCAGGAATCTCAACCAATTCCTTAACAATTTCATTTTGTTTAACAATTTCTGAATACGCACTTGTCAAATCAGAATGAATTGTATTACTATCTTCAATACGAGACGATCTGTAGATGTTTGAAATGACCGGAAAAACTTCCATTACCATTGATGCAAATTTGTTATTTCCAAATCCAAGAACTTGAGCCCATCCGCGTTTATCTTCATCAATTGCTGTAAGAAATTCGCGAATTACCTTTGGTGATAGTAATTTACCAACTTCGGTTTTATCAATCTTTTCTTCAATTTGTCCATGACTAGTAAGTTTGTATTTTAAAAGAACTTGTTCTTTTGCACATTTCCCCGCTAATTCCTTTTTCACCAAAGCAATACGTTTCATTCCAAAAATCATAGGCCAGTATGTTGAAGCTTCAACAGCATTAAAAAGAGGTATAATCTCAAGTTTTGGATATTTAGGATCTGAAATTGCATTTTGTCTTAAAGTAGCTGCTGATACACCTTCCTTTTTATTTTCATTTCCATATTTAAGTTTAAACTGTTTCTGTGCATCTAAACTTGTTTCAAAATGATTAAAACAGAACAAATACATCATATTCAAAACTACATGATAATAACCCGGGTTAATAATAGGAATTCCAAATTCAATATAACCAGAATGTCCCGAACATTTAGTAATACCCTCCCCACAACTAATACAGCACGTATCAACATTAGATGGACCCATTTTGAGATCTAAAACTGCATCAGTTGCATTGATTTTTCTATAATTTGTAACATTAACCCTATCAATTCCCTTAATTTCTTCAGTTGTTGCAATGCGAAAAGTTAAAGATTGAATAACTCCTGGTTTAATATCGCGTAATTTGTTTTGCATCCTTCGATTTGCTTGGACATCATATTTTTTCACTACATTGATATCAGCATTGAGATTTGGAGGAGCTGTAGTAACTGGTTTTGACGTAGTTTTACCTCGCCTTTTTAAGATAGCTTCCATGTCAATCTTTTTACTCATATTTATTGGTTTCTTTTTAAATAATGAAAATAAAATAATTTTATAGTTTCATTTTATTTTCATTATTTGATTAAACAAAAATACTAGAAACAATTTGAAAATTGGAAAAATGTTTTGAATAACATCTATTAAAGAGAAAATTAAATGGAACAAAAAAGAAATCAAATAGATCCCATTTTAATTTCGTTAAGATTCTCAAAAATTAAGAAGAAAATTGTTAAATTTGTTGAAAAATCAGTTGATGTGATAGATAAGAAGATTTCACATTTTATGAATAGATGTTTTCCCAGATGGATTTTTAACGCGATTAAAAATGGGAAAAATCCATTCATAGAAATCATTACATATGAAGATTTTGTTATATATAATGATTTAGATTATTTTTTCGAACGACATAAATATCTTAATTTTGATCATACAACATTAAATTGGGACTGGTTAAATGAGGAATTTCGTTTAGTTCATTGTTTTTCTCCTGAAGAATTGAGGAAAAGTCCAGTTCAAGAATTTCTAAAGGTAAATCCTATTTTGTCAAATGATAATCATTTAAAAATAAATTCGAATCCAATGACTGAAAATCAAATAAAACCCAGTCATCTTTTTTCAAGTAGTAAATATTCGAATAATTATTCAGTCAGAGAAATATTAAGAAAAAATTCAAGTTCATCAATTGATATTCAAATAGTAGGACATGAATATTTAATTACATATAATTCAATTACAAGTGAACATAAAAAATATATGATCAACGTAAAACAATATCGTCATCTTTTGAATTCATATGTAGGAGAAAGAAATTTATTTCATAATAGAATTACTATTATGATCTCTAGATATTATGCATGTGGAGGATTAAGAAATCATTTTTCTGTTCCTCCAGAAGTTATTGATTATACTGGAGCTCAAACTGAACTTTTTGGTTCTCCGTTCAACACTCATCTAGATCAATTTTGTTCACCATTTCATGATGTTGAATTTTACTTTGGAAGTATGGGATCATTCTTTGATTTTGAAATGAAAACTGGAACATATATTTTAAATCCTCCTTATGATGAGGAATTGATTGAAGACGCGATGGTAAAAGTGATATCTGCTTTAGAAACAAATCAAGAAATTACAGTAATTTGTGTTATACCAATGTGGGATATCGAAAGTCAAGAGATTTACAAAGGTGGTGCGCATTCTGAAAGAGATTTCGAATGTATTAAACGTATGACTAATTCTTCATTCTGTCAGTCAAATACGATTTTAAGTTACACTACTCATAAATTTTATGATTATTATGAAACTAAAAACATATATATTTCTGATGTTCATCTTATAATTATGACTAATACTAGATATCATCTTTCAGCAACAGAAATTTCAAATAGATGGAAGCTTGTATAAATATTAATATTACTTTCTTTTTCTTAAACATAGCGTATAATAATTGCTTAGTTTTTATTCTTTTCTATTCGTTTGATAGTTTTTGTTCTCCATTCTAAAGTTTCTCCGCAAAATACAGGATCTGTATTTTCCATTTCTAAATCAAAAACAATCCAATCCGAAATTCCCGTATATAATGGGAGTAAAATATTTACATGTTTATAAACACCAATTAATTTATTAATTGTTTTATCACCAAGTTTGTTTAAATCTTTTTCAATAGATAATATATCTACTTCATTATCTTCCATTGATTTTATAGTTGCTTCAGGATGAGTTAGAATCCAACACGCATGATAAATAAAAATATCGACATTTCTTCCTTTCATTTTAAGAGATATAGTACTTTTACATGCTAAGTTGTACAATTTACAAATTATATTTGCAATATTTTGGTTATTATTTTTGTTTAATGCTTCATTTAAAATTGCAATCCAAAGAAATGCATTTAATTTTGTGGATACATTAAGAATTGCTGAAGAACTAAATTCAGATCCAACTTTTTTAAAGAAAAGTGGTGTTAGTTGATATCCTTCATTTTTAGCTTTCATAGTTAACATTTTATTAATTTCATAACATGCTCCTGTGAAGTTTTTCTCATATAATTCCGATTCTAAACCATACAAAAATCTTCGAGCATTTGTTTGGATTTCTAAATCATCAGTTTCAATGGATGGTACTGATTTAATCTGACAATATGACCAGCACCAATCGAATAATCTTGTTTGTTTTGAATTACATATTAACAAAATCGTTTTTCTCCACATTTCATCTGTAATTTCAACTTTATATCCATCTATATCAAAAATATCTAATATTTTTGATATCAAATATGGGTTTGATGGCCCTATACAACCCGAACAATAGTATAAAATCTCACTTACTAATCCTTTTTTATCATATTTTTTATGTATAATAATGGTTTTCAAAATATCATATGCTTCTTTTGCAGAGCATTTTCTGAAATATTTCTTTAGTGAAAATATTAAATCTCTATAACTATGCATTTTATCTTATATTTTTTATGTTTTTTATTTTTCATTTCTGAGGTTCATTTTTCATTATATCAAAAATATAGAATTTTTATATGAAACGGAGTTAAAAATTTTATGCGTAGATCAAAATCATCTTGGAATTTTTCTGATGATACTGAAGATCTTGATATTTTTGACAGAAATGAAATAACAAGAATATCTTGTTCGTATAATGATGATCATAATGTAATTATATATCCAATAACATGTGGATTATGTAAAAAAGAAATGAAAAAAGAAATTGATTGGGATTCTTATGATGATATTGACCGAACTTATTTTTGTTCAACTGAATGTTTGAAAACTTATGGTAACTATAAAAGAAAAACTGTCTAATTATAACAACATGGTTATTATTTTTAACCTAGTTTCCAAACATTTTACTTGGCCCTGAATTCTCAAAAACACTTATTAGGTCTATATGAAAATCTGTTAATTTCACCAGATTTTCGATTGGTTCAACATCACCTACATCACAAATTAAATTATATTTTATCTTTTCTTCTTTTTCTTTTCTATTTAATCTCACAGACCATCCACGTATTCTAGAATATGCTATATAAAAGAAATCACACCCGAGGTCTAGCATAATTTTTAAATCATGATAATTCGTATAATTTGCATAACGATTAATTAGAAATGCGTGAATTCCATTTCTTGTACGATAAATTCTAAACCGAAGATCATTTAATAACGCATAATCTTCTATTTTGTCGATAATTTCCGCTTGTTTTTTGGAAATTTTCTCTTTATAATTCTCATCTGTTATAATAATTTTTTCACTATCTTTATAGAAATCTATATCAATCATCATTAATGATTTGAAACAAACATAAAATGTATTTGTTTGAAGATCTTGAGCAATATACCAATCATCACTTTGTTCAATTAATCTTTGAGGTTTTATAACTGTCTTCTTTAATGAAGGTAAAATAGAGTCTAATTTGATTCTAAAATATTCTTTTGATAGTTTATTTTCACCATTAAATACCTTTTTTATTTCTTCCAAATCTAATATTATTTTGGCTTTATCATATATTTCTTCGTTATTTTTATCATTTAAAATATCCAAAAAAGAATCATAAAATCCATGATCTGTCATTTACTTTACACAATCAATGTTTTTAAAGAGTTTAAAAATAAATTAATATAAGTAAAATGACAGATCATGTTATAACAATAAAACAAATTAATTACATAAGTATTATGTGTTTAAAAATAAATAAAAATCCTCTTGATATTGCGACAAAAATATTCAAACGTGAAATAAAATCATTAAATGAATTAAATAAGCTTGAGATTAAATTTATTATTAACTATTTAAAAGATAGTCAGCTATTAACTACGACGCAATTAATAGAAATAAGAGAAAAAATATCAATAGAGAAGATAACTGAAATATTCAAAGGAAAAATAAAAAGTTATAATGAATTAACACAATATAATTATAATTTACTTTTAGGTTTAAATTTTAAAACCAAATATATCGATCATCCAATTAAATCTTGCAATGAATATGAATATGGATGGCAAGAATCTGAATTATGTGAAAATCAAAAGTTATTTTATTTTAAATTTTTCGATGTTTTGATGCTTGATTATGATAATTTAAATTTGCAAGAAGTATTATCTAGATTGAAAGAAAAAGAAGAAACTTGCAAATTTAAAATTTACGAAACATACGCTGGTTATCATGTTTATTTAGTGTCAGAGTTTATAAATCACAAATATGCAGAAGAATTTATGACAGATCTTGATTGTGATTTCTTTTATATAAAATTTACTATACATCATGGATTTAAAATAAGATTAAGTAAAAAATTAAATAGAAATGAGACATTTATTGAAAAATTTGTTATGGATTTTGGAAAAGCAGAAGATGAGAAAAAAATCATAAAATTAATCAAAATTAAAGAAAATTTTTAATTTTGATTAAAAGTATCTTTTAACATGTCGTCCAAATCCATAACCAACCTTAAGGTTGGAGATGTTACAATCAAAGTTTCAAATAAAAAATATAATTCGATGGAAATTAAAGATAAACTTACCGAAATAATTTATCCAGAGTATTTTCGAAATAAATTGGAAAATATGTTGAAATTACAAGAAGAATTTCCAGATGTTTATCCTCCAATCGAATTAGAAGTTAAATTTTTATCTACACTTTATGAAAAATTATACAATATTGTTGACGATAATCTATTTCGTGAAATCACAAGGGATTCAAAAGAATCCCTTCTTAGATATCTAATCTCAGGAGATTATGAAAAACTTTATTATGTTTTGGATTTAAGTTCACCTATCAAGGAACACCCAGAATTAGGAGAAATTTATGATCTTTATGAAAATTTCTGGTCAGATCATGGATATGCATGGCATTATTTCATGGCTATTAATGAAAAACACGATTTAGTTAAAGCGCATCTTGGTAAATTGGAATTAACACCTGAAAATTTTGAAAAAGGGTCAGCTAGTTTTAATGTAGCTGATCAACTTGGATTTGATGTCCAGCATAATATTAAAATTAAAAAACCAAAATCACCATTTATTGGTTGGGTAAAATCTGATATTGTAGATGCAATTTCTAAATTAAATTTTGTGGGAAAATCACGAATTGATACAATTCAACGTTACAAATTATTGCTAAATGCGAATTCTTATGGAGGAAGTCAAAAAACAGCTGATTATTATCAGAAGAAAATAGATGAAAATAAACCATTGTGGAATTTATATTTATCTCCATCTGCAGCTGGAATAAAATCTAATTCTGAAAATATGGCTGGATTTTCAACGACAAAATATAAATCTAAATTATATTACGAAACAATATATAGAATTTTATTTAAAACTTTAACATATATTGATTGGGGAAAAAGATGCGACATCAAAAATGTATCAAAGAACGATATCAATCGATTGGCAATTGAAGGCTTCGCTAAATCTCCAGTATCCATAAAAATTGATGGATTAAGTGATATTTGTCAAAGAATTTCTCCATTACGTATTGCTCATACAGATTTTGTGAAATCTTTGACTGACGTTTTACCATTTCAATCAGATGCTGTTAAACTTAATCCCACAAGTAATTGGATTTTGGAAAACACGGGTTCTGGTCGAGAACAGATGGGACTTAATTACATCAAACATCCTTATGAAAGAATGATTTTCATTAAATCAATTTGTGCTGATGATAATGTAAAACATAGTGAGTTAGTAGAAAAATTTAAAACAGTTGGTATGGGTGATTTGATGGCAAGAATCGACGTGAATCAATATTCAAAGAAAGATTTGTGTGATTATTTTACAGAGATTGTCGATGCAGATGCCAAAAAATATGAAAAGACCTTTATTTATTGCAGAGATGATTCAATTACTAAAGATGAAATTGTTAATATTATTGCAATTATGGATCTTAAATCTGTTTTCAAGAAGATTAACGTAGAAACTGCTTCCAAATCGGAAATCTGTAATATTCTCGAAAACTTCATTCAAATCTTGATGGAAGAAAAAGCATTAGCTTTGGCTAAATAAAACATAGTTGACAAAATAACTTAGTTTTTAATATTTACAAATTAATGTAAATTTTGATGTGAAGTGATCATTTTACTTACGAATCAAAGTAAAATCAAAAGTCTGAAGAGCAGGAATCAACTCAACTTGACGATCAATATCACTAGCATTATGAAGAATTACCTTGAATGGAATATTGGATTTACTTTGGTATTCTTTTTTACTACCATGAGTACCAGATACACTGAGTACAATATCATCTGCATTTGACCATTTGGGATTCTTGATACGTTGAGACAGAAGTTGACCCAGTTTACCTTCAGTTAACTTCTTAAATGCATTTTCAAGCTCTGATCTGTCCAAATATGATCGGACATGCAAGTCTTCCCAATTCAATTGAGATAATTGAACTTCATCGCGATCTCCTCCTTGATGAGGAGCCATGGCAATAAGGCCAATATGATCAGTCGTACCATTTATAACCTTAGTTACAAAGATATCCATGGCTTGATTTTTAGCTTCGATATTGAAGGTCCCCATCTTTTTGACCTTCAAACTTCCAAACATAATGTTAACTTTTTCCATCTTGTTTATGTCTTAATAGAAAAAAAGTGTTTAAAAAAAGTTTAAAGTTTTTTCAAACTTTAAACTATAAAAATCGAACTCATTTGTTTTTATGATTTAAAGCAAATACGAACGATAAGAAATGAATAGTTTGATTAAGATATTTGAAGATTTGGAATACCCAATAGTGTTAGATATTGGGAGTGAATATTTCTTTAATTCTAAAAAACAATTATCAAAAAATGATTATGATAGACAACTTGCTAAATTTTTACATGAAGGAGGATACACGGAAGAAGTTATTTCAAGATATAAGATTGATCCTGGAAAACAAAACTCGGAACCAGAAACTACAATCCAGCTTTTTAACTTTCAAATTAAGAAAAAACAAGCTATGATTGAAGGTTTCGAATCCAATATTACAATTTTGAACACTTCCGAAACTGGTACGGGGAAAACATATGCTACTTTGTCAGTATGTGAAACTGATAAAAGACCACTTATGTGTATCTGCCCCAAAGCTGTTTTATTAAATTGGTATCTTCTTGCAATGAAAAATGAAGTAGAAGTTTTGGCAATTTGTAATTACGAGACTTTTATTAATGGTAAGATGTATAGTTTTAGTAATAAAATTAATGTAGATGATCTTCCGAGAATCGATAATCCTTATATGAAACGTATTGAAAAGAGAGTAGGGGTTAAAAAGATTATTGAATTTGAATGGAACAATCTTCCTGAGAGAACCTGTATTGTATTTGATGAAGCTCATTATTGTAAGAATCTTACAGCTCAAAGAACTAAATTATTACTTTCTGCTTATGATTATGCTAATCATCCTGAGAATAAATGGAAGAAAATCAGAATTATTTTGTTAAGCGCCACAATTATTGAAACTCCCAAGAATTTATTACCTTTTATGTACGTTTTAGGTTATGCTAAGAGACCTAATGACAAAAGTATCATCAGTGATCCAAAGTTTTCTATCAAAGAATTCGGATATAAACTATTGGTAGAAAAGAAAATGACTCGTACAACAATGAAGGAAGCAAGAATTGCAATGAATGATAAATTTACATCTGATGTGAAAACAAAAATATTCAAACTTAAAGATTCAGATAGGGATCAAATTCAAAATTTATGCAGTGAAATTCGTGATATATTGACAACTGCTGAAAAGGGTAAAGGGTCAAGTTCTCATCTTGCTGTCAGATTGAGATGTAGGCAAGAAATTGAAGGTCTCAAGGTTGGTGTTTTGATTTCCGAAATGGAAAAACAATTATTAGCAGGGTTTTCAGTAGGTATTTTTATAAATTTTCTCGAAACACATAGAGCTATTCGAACTCTTTTAAGAGAGAAATATTCTCAGCATAATTTCTCAAGTATCATCGGAGGACAAACTGCGTTTGAAAGATTGAAGCAACTTGAGTCTTTTCAAAAAGGAGAAAATCGTGTTATCATTGCAATGACAGGTGCTGGTGGTGTAGGAATTGGAATGCATGATGTATATGGTAATTATCGTCGTTATGGATTGATCTCACCTCCTGAATCAGCCACACAAACTGTACAATGTTTGGGTAGAATGAATCGTATCGGATCAAAATCCGATTCTATCCAACGAATTATTTTCATTGCAGGTACGATTGAAGAAAATATAGCAAAGAATCTTACAAGAAAGATGCGTGCAATTGGAGATGTAAACTGTGCAGAAGATGTTGATAATATCTTCCTTTTTGACAAAGTTCATAATTATGAAGCTGCAAAAGCAAAGACTCCTTCTGAAAATAATGTTGCAGGAGAGATTAAGATCAAAAAATCAAAATCTCGAGGAAAAGCAATCATTCAAATTCCTAATTATATGATTGATGCATTTGAATCAGGTCTTCCTCCTCAATGTAAGGCAAGTATGCAGATGAATAAGGGTCTTTACGAATTTGATCTCAAATTAATGCCTGATATTAAAGAATACCTAATGAGATTAACATGATTTAAAAAATAAAATGAAATTTTATAATTTACTTCGATTCTTGATTAAAATCATAGTAAAATATTAAATAAAAATGGAATCAAAACTTAGTCTGAAAATTGTGAAGCAAATGTTTGATAGTTTGTCATTTGATGATCGAAAACAATTTAAAACATTACTTTTTGACAAAAACAGATCGAAAACTGTTAACATAATTACCAATTATAATATTATATTTGATATTATATCAAGATGTTATAATCTAGATCATTTTATTTACAAAGATGAAAAATATCATGAATTTTCAAATTCATGGGGTGGTGATCAAAATTCAAATTTTGAATGTAGTGGTTATCAAGATTGCTCAATCACGTGTTTAATTTGTGAAAAAGAAGATGAAGAATCAATAGAAGATTCAGATGAAGATTATGTTTATTGTAAACATTGGGAACCGGTTAGTGTTGAAAAACAATCTGACATAACATATATTCTTACTGAAGACTTTAATATGGATCATTTTGATGGCGAATATGATGAAAATTATTTAGATTTTTTATGGGATTTCCGTGATGATTTAGAAATTGTTGCAGAAATAGATGGTAATTTAATAAATAAAATTCGAATTATAAATAATTCTGGGTGTAATAATGATCATCGTGGTTCTACTCATTGCAAATTAGAAGTTGAACAAGAATACGATTTAGAAATAAAAATGCCGTGTACAATTCCCGTTTTAGCTGACGCTTTTTATCGTCTGAAAAGTCATAAATGGGATAAATGGTATGAATTGTATTGTAATACAAAAATAAAAATAGATGAAGATGAAAATTGTATTGATCTCGTTTTAACTTTTGATCATGGTTCCTAGTTTCATTGTTCAATAAGAACATAGAAAATTAACATTTTAGTTAGAGTTTAAAGTAGACTTTAATATTATCACTTAAAATACATCCTTTCGATATCTAAAATACAAACATCATGAGGATTCATTGATATAAGATGGCTCGAACTTTTTGGATCTTCATCGATACTAATACAAAAATATTGGTTAGTATTAAACTCTTTTTGTCGAAATCTGTGTATTTCTTCCTTTTCGACATACACATAATCACAGTTAAATTTATGATATTCATTCTTTTTAAATGATGATTTTTCTGAATAAACTAATTCTACAATTGCAAATGTCTCAGTATTTGTTTTCGTAATATAGATTTCGTAATCTCCGTCTTCATCGTCATAAATCAAACTTTTCCATTTGCCTGAGATGATTTTGATAACTTTAGACGTGTCATTTTTTCTAAAGAATTTAGTACTAAAATATATGATTAATAAACATCCAAATCCAATTAAAATGACATAATCATCAATTACATGTAAAATTTCCATTTTATTTATCAAAAGCGTCGATAAATTTTAGTTAAAATAACTAAAATTTAAATAATTCATTTATGGACAATTGTAATATAAAATAAAATTTTTATCATAAATGGATAACGATGATTATGATGGAAATTTGAGACTTTCTTCATCAAGTGATTTTGCAGATCGAAGAAAACGTAAATTACTTACGTTTGAACGATTTGATGAAGAAAGTGGAGAATTTAAATCATTTGGTCATGAATGGTTTTCACTCAGAAACTACAATTTAGTTCTCGGAATTTTGCACCTGATTCTTGCAATTGTTTTTTATATATATTTTAGATCACTTGACAAAACTAACAATGTCGATGGTATAAATTTAAGTTTGTATAATCATGTATTTAAATTCAATGAAACAGAAAATATTTTTGAGGCTATGAATGAAGAGTTTGCAGATTTGGGTGATAATTTTGTTACAACTTTGATTATTAATTTCTTTGCAATTACAGCCGGGTTTCATTTCTTTTACGCATTTGATTATGGTGGTTTATATTCTAAAGCGGTGGAAAGTGGTAATAATTATTTCAGATGGATTGAATATTCCATTACAGCTACAATGATGTTAGTGATTATTGCAATTTTATCAGGTGTAAAAGATGTTAAGAATTACGTTCTTCTTGTAACAAGTGGATTTGCAATGATTTGGACTGGACAATGGTTCGAAACGTCAAAAGGAAAAATGAAATGGTTACCTATTATTATTGGATTCGTATTATTGATGGGTGCATTTGGAGTTATTTGGTCATCATTTAGTGAAAGACTCAAAGAAGTTAAAGCTGCTGGTTTCGAATTACCAACATGGTTATGGCTGACAGTGATTATTCTTTTTGTATTCTATGCTAGTTTTGGATTTGTACCAATTGCTAATAAAATTTGGGGTGGAAAGTACAAAAAATATGAAACAGCTTATCTTACCTTGTCACTTTTCAGTAAAGCTAGTCTAGGATCTTTTATTGCTTACGGGTTCGGGCAAAGAAGAGAATCTGAAAATGCTTCATAAAAGATTTATGTAAATTCAATGTCTTTTTGAGACAAAGAATATGAATTCTAAATCAAATGAGGAGATAAATCGGGAAGAAGAACTTTGGGAATTAACCAAAGTAGAATACTTTCAAAAAATTGATCATGCTAAGCAAAATAACATTGACCCTACATATATTTGGTATCATACTCAAAATAATAATGGAAATAGATATCAATGTAAAGATTATAAAGATTTCCGAACCAGATACGAATGTCTTGACGATATTCGTAGATTTAAATCGGAACTTGATGATGGTGAAGAGGAAAAATTTAAAATAACATATGTTATACAACATTTTGTGTTATCAAAATTTAGTCCAACTGGTCAATTTTCTTCGGGATTTTGTATGCCTGATGAACATTTTTTACCAAGTGATTTTGACAATTAGATTAATTATATCAAAAAATTAAATGATATTATATAATTTTGTAAGATAATTTAGTTTTAAACTAATAAAATGTCAGGACCTCAACCTAAATATGAAAAAGGTATCAGAAATATTTCTACAATGAGTTATGTAGTGATTTGCTGTGATGATAAACAAATTGAAAAACATTTCGATCGGTGGGAAGAATTCACATATCTTCCAAATTATCATGATTTTGATGATAAATATGAAGAATACGGTAAAAAATATGTTTTCAATGTTACTAATACAAATTGGGAATTTATTTTCTCCTTTTTACATATTTATGGTTATGATGTCAACGGTCATGCAAATTCTATTTTACATGATGATCAATTTGATGCTATTATTATTGAAGTTGAGAAACGCTGATTATTAAATTTTGATTTCTATTAAGAAAGAGAAATAGAGGATTGATTTTTGATTTTTTGATTTGAAATCTATGAAAAATTTATGACAGAATATTATACACTTGATAGATCTAAAAAATATAAGTCAAAAACTCAACCTGTTCCATTTCTAGTCGCTCATGAATGTTGTAAAACTTATAAAGATAAAGTAACCGGTGAACCAAAAGACAAAAATAGAGAATATTTTGCATTTGATGATATTCATCATTTTTTAGAAATGAGAGATAAATTTCCACATTCTCATGAGATTGTATGGGATAGATATGTACCAAATAAACAGCAAGGTCGTCTTGTTTTTGACTTTGATTTTACAAGTCCGTGGTATGGATTGAAACCCAATTGGGTTTCACCAGATTTTCAATCAAAGATGGAAGGGATGATTATTAAAGTATTTAAAACTTATTATTTTGACGTTGATACAAACAAGTTTTGTTTTGTTTGGCTTACATCTGATACAGTTAACAAATGGTCAAAACATCTTGTTGTAAAGAATGCATTTTTCTCAAACGATTGGAAAGAACAAGGATTAGTGTTCTATAATTTACTTCTAGCTATGATTAATGATGAAAAACCATTCGAATGTAGCACTGATTTGATAATTGATGAACAAGTTATTAGAACAAATGCCACAATGAGAATGGTTGGATGTTCAAAAATGCAAGGAAATATACTTACAATTGATGAACCTGAAAAATACGATTTCTTTGATACATTGATTCAATTATATCGTGGTGAAGAAGTAAAAACTGAGCAAAATATCGAGATTAATCAGTTAAACAAGAAACTTTTAGAACAAAAGAATGATGAAAATTCAGATTTTGTTACTAGAAATGAATATTATAAGCAAGCTTTTAAATATTCAGGCATAGATCTCTCAGTGCAATTTGAAGGAAATGGCATTGAGATTACTGAAGAGGAAGGTCGTATGGCTTTCGAAATATTTGATGAAAAATTTCCCGGGATGTTTAAATTTAAGAATGTAACTGGATCTATTATCAATATGGATAGATTGAAATCAGCAGCTTGTCCCTTATCGAAAAAGATTCATGATAATGAAAATGCATTTTTAGTCGTAGGACAATATAATAATGTTAGTTTTTGCTGTAGAAGAGGTTGTAAGAAGGATGATAGAAAACTATTAAAAATTTGCTAATTTTAAAAGAAAATATGTAATTAAATCTCGTAAAAATATAATCATAATACTTTTATGATTAAATCTCGTAAAAACAGTTTAAATACATAGTTTAAAATAAAACTTAATATTTTGTTAAATATAAACATCTTTAACTTTAGTATCGCGTAAATTTAAAGTATGAACATTA
>TARA_R110002073_G_scaffold20209_5_pt1 | contig 21187 bp, 20 predicted proteins | sample TARA_R110002073 | Tara Oceans TARA_R110002073 (sample SAMEA4397174) | marine metagenome | biome: Polar Biome; feature: [DCM] deep chlorophyll maximum layer (ENVO:01000326); material: water (ENVO:00002006), including particulate matter (ENVO:01000060) such as... | depth 40 m | reverse complement strand
CGTGCGAAACATGGCGGTCTGCTCATGGGCTGTACGTCGGCACCTCGACTACGTCGCAAACTTTTCGTTCAACACTCGGACGCCAAACAAGGATGTTAACACCCAGATCGAACGGTTGATGGTCGAAGATTCACGACCCAGTCGTTTCGACGTGGCGGGCAAGTTCGGGCGAGAAAAGATGTTTCGCATCTCTGAGGCACGTCGTGTGATCGATGGCGACACGCTTTTGATCATGATGAACGATGGCCGCATGCAAGGCATCCAAGCCGACTTGATCCGTGACCCGGAGAAGAAGAAGGCCGGTGACGAATGGATTAACGGCGTTCGGATCACTGGCACCGGGCGTGCGTTGGAATACGGAATTCGCAAGCGAGAAGGATATGTCGGAACGGTAGACCATCGCCGCATCGCCGCATCAAACGCCATTCATTACGGATTCTTTGGCGATCGCTACGCAGCTGATCAGGTTCGTGGCATCTCACCACTAACCGCAGCGCTTGATCCCCTACGTGATTTGAAGGATGCAGTGACTTTGGCTCAGGCCCGGGCTAAGGTCGCACAGATCTTCGCTCTCGCACTTACTCGTGATGCGGTTGAGCCGTTGGGCGGTGACGACGAAGAAGACGACGATCAAGCACTCAATGTCAATTTCACAGACCCTCAAGTGCTAGACCTAGATCCAGGCCAAAAAGCCGAGTTCTTAGAGTCTCGAACCCCGAGTACCGAGTTTCAGGCGTTCACCGTCTTGGTGATTCAACTCGCTCTAAAGTCCTTGGACATCCCCTACAGCATGTTTGATGGATCCGCCTCAACGTTCTATGGCGGTAGGGCAGAAGCACTCGGATACATCGGCGCCTGCAAGGAAAAGCGAGCAGACCAGCAGGAAATGCGACGTCAGTACACAGTTTGGAAGCTTCGCAACTGGGTGCGTGATGGCCGTCTGCTTCTTCCACGTAGATGGATGATTGGCGACATCGAATTCGATTGGATCCCGAACAGCTTGAACAACTGGTGGGACCGCGGGAAAGAAACCAAGGGAGCCGTTGCGGCAATCGAAGCAGGACTCGATACCCCGCAAAGAGTAGCGGCTGAGAACGGCTTCGTGTTTGAAGAAAACATCGATGCGATTCAAAAGGCAGTCGAGTACGCCAAGAGCAAAGGCATCGTGCTTCCCTACGCGACCACACCGGACGCTTAATCAACTCAATAGGACAACTCAAAAGATGACCCAAACAGCAACCCGACCCGCAGCCCCTGAAACGCCCGTCAAAGAAACGTTGTTTCGTGCTGGACGTGCTGACGTCGACGCTTCGATGCTGCAAGTTGACCGTGAAGGCGGTCGCTTCGGTGCAGGTTTGATCAAAGGCGTTTCGCTGATCGCAGTCGGCGAAGCGTTGGGGCACGAACTTTGGATCGATGAAGTCACGCTGGCTCAAGTAGCTGAGTTCGCCAAGGCCAACAACGAGGCTGGCTTGAAGTGCCGATTCACGCATCCCGGGATGAGTTCGGACGGCATGGGCCGATTGCTTGGACGTATTCACGACGTGGAGGTGATCGACGATCGAGCACCCGGAAATCTGCATATCGCGAAGCTCGCGCACGACACGCCAGATGGAGACTTAGCTGATTACGTGATGAACCTCTGTGAAGAGGACCCTCGGGCAGCTGGCTTATCGATCGTGTTCCACCACGACTTCGAAGCTGAAGATAAGTTCAAGAGCGAGCACCAAGAGGAGCATTCGTACGAGAACTATTACGGCGACATCGTCACCGGGATGCGTTTTAAGTCACCGGATCCAAACAACGTCAACAACTATCCACACGTTCGACTGTCGCAATTGAATGCAGCCGACGTGGTCGATGATCCGGCTGCGAATCCCGAAGGCATGTTCGATCGCCAAGGTCTCGCCCGAGAAGCTAGCGAGTTTCTGTCTTACGTGGCGGGGCTTAGCGAAGACAAACCAAACACAACATCGTTCGGCGTCGATTCCGATCGCGCAAAGCAATTCCTGGGTCGTTTCCTTGAGAGTAACGGCCTTTCTATTACCTCGAAGGAGCCAACCGTGGCAACTGAAAAGAGTGAGCCAACCGTGGCTCCAAGCCGAGAAGATTTTACAGCTGAGCTGAACAAGTTCAATGCGAAGTTTGGTGCCGAGAACGGCAGCAAGTGGTTTACCGAAGGCAAAAGTTTTGCCGAAGCTTTGGAGCTTCACTGCGAAGCCCTCAGTGCCGACCTGACGGCAGCAAACGAAGCCCGCACCGAAGCAGAGGAAAAACTGTCCTCGCTGCAACTTGGCGAACTGGAGCCTGTTGCGACGGGTGCCAGCGACGGAGACCAAAGCGGTAAGCCGAAGCGATTCGCTGAAGCGTTCAAGTCGGCTCCAAAAAAGTAGCTGATTCGGTGCCCCGTAGTGGCCTTATTACTGCAATCTAGCTCAAACCAATTCAATCAAACTTTTTCAAGGAGCCAACTGTGGCTGATAACCTAATGACCATCGCAGACTTGGTCAAAATTAACTCGAATGACGTGGATGACCACGACATCACCGACTTGTTGAATGATGCACCGTTTATTCGTGCTTTGGTGGCTGACACCGCAAGCAACGGCACTTCGCACAAATACACGAAGGAGTCTAGCGCCCCAGTGGTCGGCTTCCGGGCAGCAAATGCTGGTCGTGCTCATAGCAAGTCGGGCGATACGCTCGTCACGATCGATCTGAAGATTCTGGACGCCAGTGTCACTGTCGACAAAGCAATCGCCGACGCCTACACCAAAGGTGGTCCCGATGCGTTGATGGCTCGTGAAGGCAAGCGTCATCTCCGCGCTGCATTTGCCGCCGCAGAGGCTCAGCTCCTATATGGTGTTGGTGCGGCGGACGCAGGCGGTTTTGTCGGTCTTGCCGATGCGACCACGCTTGATCACACCACAGACGCCCAAGTCGTTGACGCAACAGGGGCGACTGCTTGCTCGAGTGTTTACGCGATTCGTTCGATCGATGAACTCAGTGACGTGGCGTTGATCACCGGAAATGACGGAAGCATTACTGTCGGTGAACGATTCGATCACTTTGCGATTGATGGCGACGGCAAGAAGTTCCCCGCTTACGGGCAGGCAATTGAGGGCTGGCTGGCACTTCAGATCGGCAGCATCCATTCGGTTGCTCGCTTGGCCAACTTGGATGCGACGACCAAGGGCTTGAACGACGACTTGCTGAGCGACTTGCTTTCGCTTGCTCCGTCGTCACGTCCTTTCACGATGCTCGTCATGAACCGACGCAGCTTGAAACAATTGCAGCAAAGCCGAACCGCGACCAACGCGAGCGGCGCTGCAGCTCCATTCCCGACTGAAGCGTTTAACGTTCCGATCATCGTCACGGATGCCGTATCTAGCGCAGAAACAGCGTTGGTGGCTGAAGCGTAAGCCATGAACTTGATCCAACTCGGACTGAAGATTCACGCGGCGGCGGTTCATCGCGCCGCTGGTGAGTTCGTCGAATATCGCAGCGGCCTTAAACGCGGTCGTGTTAAAGCGGTAGTCGCTGAATCTGTGTTCGAGCAGGGGGACGGCGAAGCGATGATCGAGGTCAAAACAATCGACTTCCTCATTGAACCGTCGGAACTCAAACGCATTGGGATCAAGGAGCCAAAGCGAGGCGATCAAATCACACGCGAATCGGGAGAGATCCACGTCACCTGCCCAGGTGCAAAAGATTCCGTTTGGGAATGGTCTGACGCAGCGAATAAGACGTTCGTGAAAGTCCACACCGTAAGGAGCACCAATGTCACGCGCTAGCGATGTACGCGATGCGGTCATTGCCGCGATCAAAGAGCAGATGCCCGACGAAACGGTCGAAGCGTTTGTTCTTCCCAACTTCACGAAAGAGGAGTTAGTAGAGAGCGGTCCACGCATCGCCGTGCGGTTTGCACGTCGTGATATCAGAGTGGAACAGGGGCCTGATGAACGGGACGTTTTGATCCACGTTGGTGTGGTTAGCGCCATGCCAGCGAACAGTGGATCCGAAACGTCCTACCGCATCGAGGAAGTCGCAGCATTTGACGCTGTCGACACGTTGATAGAGCAAATTATCGCACTTTGGTCCCCGAACGGGATCCTGGCGCGATGTTACATGGCTGATCATTGGTTTCGATCAATCACTCAGCCGTTCGTTCTTGAAGAGAAGCAATTTAATGACAGCGGGAATTTGGTCTCGCTGATTCAAATCCAATTTAGAGATTCAATCGACGAATAGGAGTCGAAAAAAATGTCTGGACCTACTGATCTTCTACGCTCAGCTTACTCGGGCAAAGAAACCAAACTTTACGCGAACATCGGCGGCACTTATGCCGAGCCGACGTGGGTGGAAGTCACTCGCGCTCGCAACGTGCAACGGAACCGAGGACCGAACTTAAGCGATATTGAGTACCACGGAGCAGCGGAGACGGGTGCAATCCCTGGCTACCGTGCTTTCAAGGGATCGTTCGAGTACGCCCGCCTGAAGGGCACCGACACCGTTTGGGCCGCATTGGAAGCTGCTCGTGATGCTGGCGATATCGTCGACATCTGCCATTTGAATGGCCCGATCAACGAAACGGCAAGCAAAGGCTGGCGTTGTCCCGTCTTGCTTGGCGAGACATCGGGTTCGGCAAACGGCAATGACGGAGTCGTGGACACGATCCCGTTCAGTAAAGCGGATTGCCATTTGGTCTCGGATGGATCCGCAGTGAACTACGTCGCCTTCAGTGGTACGGACCCAGCGTAATCATGGCTACGAAAACAACCCGCGGCGAAATCGCTGCTCTAGTTGCACGACTCCCTCAGGGGAAGCTCTACGACTGGTGCGCTTCAGTGGCTAATTCCGGCATGCCTACTGATGTTGTTTATGTCGGAAACGAAATGCTCTCTCGTTGTCGGCAAGCAGCGATTTCGCCTTTGAATAATGAGAGCAAAAAGTCTAAATCTAAGAAACGAGAGAGCAAAAAGAATGAAGACCTTCAGCGACAACAAAGGCGAGATCTGGACGTTGAGCCTGACTCTCCAGAAGACTCGGAAGATGCGGGAAGCCCTGGGGCTGGACCTGCTGGCGCCGAATCACTACTTGCAGATCCTGAACAGCCTGACTGATCAAATGGCATTCGTTTTCCTTCTTTGTGAAGAGAAGGCGACGGCCATGAAAGTTGATGCTGACCAGTTCGAAGAGCGTCTTTACGACACTCCGCAGCGAGACGGTGTCTCAACGGAGGCGAGCCTAGCGTTCATTCAGGAGACGGAAGTTTTTTTCCAACGCTTGGGGCAGAAAGCCCTGGCGGGGATTGCGAGGAAGTCGATCGAGTCGATCAAGTCGGGGCGAGCAAAAATCCAAGAGATGTTTGCGAGTGGTCAGTACGATTCGCTTCTGCAGAAAGCGCAGGACGAAATGGATTCGTTTCTCCAGAAGACGCTGGACGACGTGGATGCGATATCGCCCAAAAAAGATGGCAATGGGTCTTCGAACTCTCAGCCATCGCAGGAATCGACTGGCAGCCTTTAACGCTGCGGGAGTTGGTTGCAGCAGCCAAAGCTAAACAGATGGCTGCTTGGGACCATACGGCCGACATGATGGCGATGTACGCGACGATTCACACGTCGAATCAGTACCAGCGTGATCACTTTCACCCGTATCGCGAGAAGCCACCGACACCACAGCAAGACGTTGATGACCCAGGTGCTGAGTACGAGCGGCTGATAGCACTCGAAAGGAAAGCCAAGGGCATCAAATGATCAACTTCACTTTCAACATGAACAAAGCAGTGGTGGACCAAAAGGCCCTCACTGCTTCTGTCGATCGTGGTGTTAACAAGGCAATGCCAAAGTCGCTTGATTCGATGAAGCGACGTATCCAGGCCAGCTACACGACTCGCAGTCGATCGAGTCGAGCAGGCGAATCACCAAGTGTGCATTCATTCGGCCGGATGTCTCTCAGAAACGTGCAAGTCGAATATGACTCACGCAAGAAGACCGGTTTTGTTGGCCCGGCATTGCTCAGCGGCCAACGTTCTTTGGTTGAAACCGATCAACCACTCCCAGGGCTACTAGAGGCCGGTGGATGGATCACTGTCCCCGAGGTGTCTTGGGATGGCGAGCGTTGGTTCACCGAAACCAGACGCCGGAGAGCGAAACCCGGTCAGAAGAAAAGAAAGCGACGTGTTCGCATGGCAGCACGTCCAGCGATTGGCCCAGCGTTCAACGCAGAGGCTCAGTCTGGTAACACCCTATCCCCTTGGCAGAACGTGGTAACAAATGGCTAGTGCAGTACAGATGGGTGAAGGCTATGTATCGATTGGCCTTCGAAACCGAATTGATGAGGGTGCCAGAGGCGTTCAGGTGAGTCTGGACAAGATCGGCACGCAAACGGCAAAGCTTGGTGCGTTAGTGTCGGCAGCGTCGGCAGCGATCCTCACAGCGCCGGTGATGGCTGCATCGAGGCTTCAGGAAACGATGAGCAAGTTCGATGTGGTCTTTGGCGATTCAGCGGATGAGATGCGCAAGTGGTCGACTCTCGCGGCCGATGCGTTGGGAACATCGAAGCGTGAGATGGAGGACATGCTTGGATCGATGCAGGACCTGTTGGTGCCGATGGGTGTTGTTCCCGATCACGCATCGAACATGTCGGCAACGCTCAGCCAACTGGCGGTAGATCTTGGATCGTTCAACAACGTTTCCACCGACAAAGCATTCACGGATTTGATGGCGGCGATGACCGGTTCGGGTGAAGTGATGAAGAAGTACGGCGTCATCTTGTCCGAAACAGCGGTGAAACAAGAGATCTTGGCGATGGGGATGGATCCCAAGACGGCCGACAACGCAACGAAAGCCCAGGCTCGTTTGAATATCATCATGCGAGGCACGACAGCTGCCCAGGGCGACGCGATTCGGACTGCTGATGGATTCGCAAACCAACTGAAGCGACTTTGGGCAGTAGTCGAAGACGTTTCGGGTGCTGTTGGTGGAACGTTAGTCGATGGGATGGCTGGTTTCGTTGGCCTGGCGGTAAACGCTGGATCCGCAGTCCGCAACTTCGTTAACGACAACAAAGATCTGGTGACGGTCGCGACAGCGGGAACGCTGGCGATTGGCATTGCAGGGGCTGGCCTCGTTGGGTTCGGTGTAGCAACCAAGTTGGCGGCATCGGGATTAGGAGTGTTCGTTACAGCAAGCACGGTTGGTGCTACGGTGATCGGAACCGCGTGGAAAACGGTAGGGTTCTTGATCGCGGCATTGGAAGTGAAATCGGCTATCGGGGCAGCGGTTGTATCGTCTGTTTGGAAAGCTAGCGCTGGAATCGTTTCGGGTGCTTGGTCGGCATTGATGTCCACGTTATCGACGGCGTTCAGTGCGGCGGCATGGCTCACAGGTGCAGCTGTCACCACAGCGGCATGGGTGGCCAGCGCCGGAGCGATCGCGGTTGCAATCTTTGGACTTGATGCTGTTTTGGCAACATCCGCAGCGGTGGCCACGGCAGCATGGGGCGGAGCAGCAGGGACCGTGGGGACTCTCTGGGCAGGACTTAGCGGTTTCTTGGGAACAGCCGCAGCAGCAGCGTCTGGAGCGTGGAGCGTTGGCGCCGCTATTGTTTCCACCGCATGGGCAGGTGTTAGTTTCGTGTTAACCGCACTGACTGGACCCGCTGGTTTACTTGCGGGACTTGCAACCGTCGTGACAGCAGCCTGGACCGCTGGGGCTGGATTCGTTGGGGCAGCTTGGACCCTACTGACGGGATCGTTCGTGGCTGCTGGATTATCGGGTGTCACGGCGGCCGGTGTCGTGTCCGCAGCTTGGAGCGTGTTGGGTGCTGTGTTTTCGGTGCTGGCGATCGAGTCGAGCGTCGCAAGCGTCGTGATTTCAACGGCGTGGTCGGCAGCGGCGGCAATCGCATCGCTGGCATGGAGTGGATTCACAGCGGTTCTATCGGCAGCGTTAACACCAGCGACACTGATGACAGCGGCATCGTTCGTTGTCTCGTCCGCATGGAGCGTGGCGGCCGGTGTCGCATCGGCTGCATGGTCGACTGCATGGGCAATCATCTTGGCACCGATCACTCCGTTCCTCGTGGCGGGTGCTGCAGTGGTGGCGATGATCGCTGTCATGGCCGGGGGACTCGCAGCGTTAGCGGTATCGACAATCGACTTTGGTGGCGCGTGGACAAAAGCCAAGGGAGCCATCAGCGAAGTCGTAGCGGTCGTGAAGCTGATTTCATCGACCATCATGGGTGCTCTATCGATTGGCGAATACGGCATGGCAGCCAAGGCATTGTGGGCTGGTATCCAACTGGCGTTTTGGAACGGATTAGATGGAGCGATCGAGGCGTTCAAGTGGTTCTTCTCGGAATCGTGGGAGATGACCAAATCGTTCTTCACGAAGCTGCTTCAGTTCACCGGTAGTTCGATGGCGACACTTGCCCAGGCAATCGCGAATCCAACGATGGCCGCGGCACTGATCTTTGGGCAGATCGCATCACTCGCAGACTCTTCGATTTCGTTCGACATCTCAGCGAATGCAGATGCAGCCCGCAAAGAGTTGAGGGACCTGCTGGCCAAGATCGAAGCGGCTAAGTCGAAAGCCGAGAAGAAACGCGAAGCCGACTTGGTGCGTGACGGATCGAAGTCACCCGAGGAAATCGCCAGCGAGAAAAAGGCGACGATCGATCGACTTGAAAAAGACGGAGCACTGACCAAGCAGGAAGCCGACAAGGCTCGCGCGGCGATTGACCAACAAGCCAAAGGCGGTGGACCAGGGAAAGACAATTCCCAGGACGCGTTCAAGGACAAGCTACGTGCGCTCGAATTGGAAATCGTTGCGCTCGAAGAAGGTACAGACGCGGCTGAACGAAAGCGGCTCGAAGACGAGAAACTGCTTCCAACGCAGATCAAGCAAATCGAAAATCTTCGGGCCAAAAAGAAAGCACTCGAAGAAGCCCAGCAAGCGGAGAAGGAAGCTGGCCAGAATCGAGTCGATGCCGTGTTCAAGAAGGCAGAGGAATTCAGGAAAGACGGCGCATCGCCCGACGCGATCTTCAAGGCCGTGATGAAACAGATCGACACCGACCAGAAAGCCGGACGGATCAACGACGACCAAGCCAAAGACGCCAAGGGGCGAGCACGCGGCAACCTCGACGACGCAATGGTTCAACTCCGAGATCAGGGCCGTGCAATGGCCGAAGCTCTTAGAACGCCACAGGAGCAGCTTAATGCGAAGCTCAAACAGATCTCGAATCTACAAGACCGTGGATTCATCGACGACAACACCGCTCTCAGGGCCGAAGACAAAGCCCGCAAGGAATTTGCCGACGCCACAGCCAAGAACGAAGAGAAGGCCAACCAGCAATTCCAAGGGATCGAGCAAGAGCAAAAGAGGGTTGGCCCATCGGCAACGTTCTCGGGGTTCGCTGCTGGCATCATCGGCGCGTCCGGCAACAACTTTGAACGTGACCAACTGAAGGCTACAAGAGACGTCGTCAAGCACACGCGAGTCATCGCCAAAGAGGCGAAGAAAGACAAAGGAGGGAAGTTCAAATAATGGTTACCGACTTAAAACGAGCGCAAGACCTACCCAACGGCACTTACGACTTTGGCGGTGTTTACAACAACATCGCGATCCAAGAGGTAGCGGGTCGAAGTGGTACCGAATCGTCCAGCGGTGCAGCTACCGCACAACGAACGTTCATGTTATCGGGAACGACGGATCCGGTTGCAGCTCGGGCGGCGTTGATCGATGGGCCCGTGTTGATCGACACCTTCGATGGGATGTATCGCGACATCATCGAGTGGGACCAGGGCGAAACGTACGACTCGTGGCTGATGACTGTGAAATACAGTTACACGCCAGCGCCGGGACGCTACACAGTTTCGATCGACACCACGGGCGGCTCGATTCTTCAGACAACGGCACTGGCGCAAGTGGCTTATCCCGCCACGGGCGAGACGGCAATCGATTATGGAAAAGCCATCGACGTTCAGGATGGAAGCCCACAAGGCGTGGAGCGGCCGATCCCAGCGCTGAAGATCAACGTTCGCGCTCGCATCTCAGGAGATTACACGGACGAAGATGACGCGATGGATTATGCGTTCTTGATCGCAAGCTGTACCGGCTTCATGGCCTCGGGATCGTTTCTAAGGCACGCACAAGGTGAGTTGTTATTCCTTGGCGCGACTGGCGACATCATCGGTGAAGACCCGACGCTCGACTTCGGTTTTCTTTCATCGAAGAACATGACAAGTCAAACGATCGGTGACGTCGTCGGTGTGACAAAGCTTGGCCATGACTACCTTTGGTACGACTTCAAGAAGGCCAAAGATCCAACAACGAAGATGCCGATCACGTCGGTCCGACAGGCCAACGTGGGACGGATCTTTGGGTTCTCGGATCTGTCGGTTCTGAAGATTGGCGAGGTGTAATCGATGGCTAGTTTGAAAGTATCCCCTGGCGACGACATTACGGCGGCGCTTCACAATCAAATCGTCGATCGACTACCGGGCAGCAAAGCCGGTAGGCCCGCAGTAGTTGGCGGGATGAATCACTGTTGGGTGCCAGTCCAAAACGACACCGAAGATGACTTCGAAGAGGGCGAACTTGTTTCGGTTCTCACGTGGCAGGGCCCAACGGATGAGCTGTACGACACTCAGCAGTCGATCGAGTTTCTTATCGAGGAAGCCGATCCAGACGACACCGGGTTAACTCTAGGCGTTTGTTTGGCCCCGATCGCAGCTGGGCAACCAGGACGTGTTGTTGTCGCTGGCGTTGCCCATGTGAATCTGACGATCACAGACGCAGAACATCGGTACGCGATTCTCGACTCAGCAGATCCACGCAGCTTAACGAGCGCGACGTACGGGGCCTGGAAGATTATCGACGGTATGGACGGAACGAGCGGCGACCGCGGCATCGTCATCTTCCACAGCGATCCACCACAGCTTGTGCAGTTCACGTTGACGGCGAACATGGCGTCCGGAACGGCAGCAGCCACGATCAAGACGATGACGGGCGAAACGATCAAAACGGCCGACGTGGTAGATCCACAGATGATTTTTGCGGCACTGAAGAGTGGAGCATCGGGGTACGGCATGATGCAAGGCGGTGTTGTTCACGTTATTCAAGCCGCATGTGGCAGCTAATCAAACGGACGGTGACAGATGGGATGGTATGGCCCCGAGGGCAATTGTGGCTGCTGTGGATGTTTGGTGGAAACGTTAATCAGTGAAGAAGCAGCCGAGATTGACGATCAGATTACAGCGACCGCTGTGGAAGTGGCAAAGAATCCAACCACTGACGAAACGACTTATAGCTACGTGATCGATACGGTAGTGGGTGAAGACCAAAGCGGTGAAGAAACCGTTTCCGACGTCGACTTCACAGGCATGGTGATCACTGATGGATACACCACAGCTTCGTTCGAGACAGAATACGGGACCAATGACACAACGGTGTCCGTGTTCGTCAATGCAAATAACTGGCATCGAGTCGCTGAGTTCACGGCCGCATCGTTCAGGGTTCGGCAATACTACGAGATCACCCAGATCAGCAACGCATGTGCTGGTGATTACTACTACGGCACCGAATACACCCGCGTGAAAAAGGGAATCGAGGTTTACAAGATTCCACCGGGCGCCGAGAACCAAGGCGACGAAGTGTTGGTGGCATCGACGTATTCAACGCACACCTACTCGACAGCCCCGACGGCTCCGACAATCGAGATCACAATCGACACCCCGGGTGAAGCGGTACGAATTGAATCGACTCGCTATCTCAGTGGCGTGGATTCCGAATTGTGCCCCGTAATCCCATCAACGCATCCGTGCGAATTCACTCACCAGCGCCATCGCGCCGAAGCAGTGAGCTGTACGTGGGAAGATTACAACTCCGACTGGGACCTGAAGCTTCATAACTACTTCACGCCAAGTGGGCAGGAGAGCAAAGCATATTCGAAGTACGCAGGCTGGGAGGGATTCAACGGGACGATTGGTCGAGGCATCATCAGGGAAGACAGCCTTGGCGTTCTCGCGCAATACCCCGACACGCTGGATGACACTCATCTACCTGCTGACGACGACGATGCCGAAGCGATCACAGACGAGGCAGTCAACGGGCCCATGGATGAACATTGGTATTGGTCGAAGTGGCAAGACGCGACATGGGAAGCGGTTGAATCTGAAACCGAAGTAACGGAAACGCGTGTAAACAAAAACCGGATCGGCAGCGAGAACACGGTGATCAACACAATCACGTCTCACACGCGACCGGGCAATCCGCAGACAGAGGGCGTTTACCTGTTCAATCCTGGCTACACGTCGCAGTGGATCAACTTTAACGAGGCAGCGACAATCGTCTGGGATGATCCGTCACCAGTGTTAACGGCCGATCGCATTGCGGAGTCATCGGCGAAGTTGGTTGTAAACGGCGTGACAGTGTACGACGTGGTCGACAATTGGATTGTGAGTGGAAGCATCAGCTACGAAGACAGTCTCTTTCGGGTGCCACTGCTTGTCTGTAAGTGCGAAAGCCCATTGCCAACCGGGTACACCCTAGAGAACCATATCGCCGCAGTTTCGCTTGATGAGTCGGGTCATTATTTGACGTTCGGAGCGGGTGATGTTCGCAAGACTGGGCTGTGGGAGGACTTTGACGCCAAAGGAAGCCTGACACCGACGTACACTCAGGACGTAGTACCAGCATGATCCAGAAGCCCAGGGGCGTAACAAAGATCGGAACACGTGATCTTGTTCTGGAGCCGTGGCAGCAGGACCGAATACACACCTGTAGCGGATGTAGCTTGAGAGTTGGTGACCGATGCGGGTTTGATAACCGTCGGTCATTATCGGGCAGCGGTTCACCAGTGTTGAATCCGTTGGAATTCTGCCCAGTCGGCAAATGGTCCGGCGATCAACTCGTGACCAATGGAAGCGGCGTGGGCGCCGAGCTGCTAGAGATCATCCCGCACTGGTTGAAGCCGGAAGGCTGTAACTGTGAACCCTACGCGGCGATGCTCGACAAAAAGGGCATCGAGTGGTGTGAGCAGCACCGGGAGTTGATCATCGTTCACCTTGTTTCTCAGGCCAAGACTTTGTTCATCGGTCGCATCAGTGAATCAGTCGACCGAGCACTCGCATCGAGATGGTTGGAAAAAGCGATCAAGCAGGCCAAAGCGAAGCAGACGACGCCGGTAACGTTTCCGATCAGCACAGCAGCGCCCAAGACGATCAGCCAAGTGACGTTGGCCACAATGCACTACAACGCGTGTGGTTATCGCCGGATGCGTGAAACCTATTACGAATGGTTGCCGACGTTGGGCCCGCTTGCCCGATCGCTCGTATGCTATGAGTTGGTATTTGATGATGATCGGCCGGAGATCGAGGGATCCAGAGTCATCAGGGGAACGCGTGAAGCCAACGCGATGTGGCAAAAAGAACCTTTGCTAAACGTCGCACTCGCAAAATGCAAAACCCCCTATTTTTGCTGGGTGGACCATGACATGGTTTTCTTGGATCCAAACTGGCTAACGAAAGCGATCGCCGCCATCACGGACGAGACACCCGCGGTGCAATTGTTTTCCCGTATCGACTATCTGCATCAAGACCGAACGTATCATCACAGCGTACCGAGCTGCACTTCATTGGGACGATATCGAAGCAAGTGCAATCCAGGTGGAATGTGGATTGCCAAGACGGCCTGGCTCAAGAGCGTTGGTGGGCTGCCGACTGAGATGATCGTGGGAGCTGGTGACTGTGAGTTCCTTCGTAGGCATCGAGCGAGGTGCACCAGCATCGAAGGCACGGTGTTTCATCTGTGGCATGGATCGCAGTCAAACCGCCAACACAACACCCGAGCCGACATCCTTAAACGTCACAACTTTGATTTTGGTCGTGATGTTCGATCAAACGACGATGGGATACTTGAATGGTCCAGCGAGAAGCCAAAGCTACACGCTGAGGTTCGTGGGTATTTCCAAAACAGGCGAGAAGATGGTTGACTGGATTAAGTACGCAGAGCAACGTCGCGGCATGAATTACTATTCGGCCGTTAAAGACGCGATCGAACAACACAGTCCCGGCGAATCGATCTTGGATGTCGGATGTGGCGGGACGGACACGGTAATGGCTGGATCGTTCAAACGGCGATACGCGATCAACAAAGACGCGATCCCCAATTGGAAGCCCGATGCCGAGTTGATCATCGGCCCCTGGCCCGAGGTGGAGCTGCCCCAGTCACGCTTCGATGTCGTGACCTGCTGCCAAGTGATCGAGCACTTACCGGATGAAGTGATTCCCGAGTTCGTGAGCAGACTGGAAGCGGTTGCAGGCGTTTTGATTGTGTCGGTGCCTTATTTGTGGCCAAAGGGACTTTGCCGCTATCACACCCAAGATCCCGTGCATCTATCGAAGTTTCGAGGATGGTTCACGCGAAAGATTTCCCGCTTGCGTATCGTTGAAGACGACAACCTCAAACGTCTCGTTGCGGTGTTCGGTTAGTACCGCAAACGTAGAACCTGGACGCATCGCGGCGATGATTCGTAGATAGCTGATGCCAAGCGGTCGTCGCTCTGGTAAAGCTATTCGCCCTGAGCAAGCGAACAGGAGAGCAAATTATGGGTACGCAAGTTTCTATTCCCGCATCGGGGAACGATGTGGGCAGCGTCTGCGACAATTCGACACCGCAGGCAAGTTCTTACAGCAGCAATTCTCGCTGCGTGACGTGCAATTTGAGGCGTTTAATGCGTTGGGTCGACCGTAGCGAGCACTTTTGCTTTGGCGTGCTTGTAGGGGCCGCTGGCGTCCTCGTGCTGCTTTCCATTGTCTCTGTGATTCAAATGCTTGTCAGCGAGTGATACAATCCCGCGGTGGGACGTTTGAGCGAACGGAGTTTCTAATGATCATGCCAGAGAACGAAACACCGGACCCCAAGCGAGACCGTCTGATTATCGAGCTACGACGCGCGTACAACGCGTGGTCGCTGCCAGAAGAAACGCTGCTTGAAGAATCGGAGGGAACCCTGACTCGCAGCCGGGTGGAGTTGCAAATCGCGGCCCAGGACTTACACCGGTCGATCAAGGTCGCCACTGACGATGCCCGGGCGAAACTGGGGGCGTTTGCATTGGCAGTGGGGCGAGTTGGACGACGACGGCACCCGCCAAGAATCCAAGACGCAGGAAAAGACCGCTAGGTCTCGCAAAAGAAAAGCCGCCTGCGTGTGGCAAGCGGCTCTGTGAATCAACCGTATGATCGAGCTACGCGGTTTCTACAATCTCTGGCGTCGATGCCTCAAGCAAATCCAACGCCTTTTGCAGACATCGTTTGCAGATCAAGGCCGTGGAGTCATGCTCGCTATCGAACGGGCAGTGGTAGCCAACGACGACAGCTGATTCCACAACTTCTTCGCACTCCTTGCAGCGAACCTCAGTCCAGGATCGATTGCCGATCACTTCATCGACCGATTCTGGGGAAGGTGCGTGACCGAGCGCCACGAGCCTTTTGAGTGTGTCCTGGGGATCGCCACCGATGGTCGGTTTGGTTTGATCTTTGTACTGATCTAGCCATGCAGCAGCTGCTGACGATGCGTTTGATTGACGTGTTGCGACAAACATGATTTTCCTATCTGGATGGTGGGGACTTCGTGGCAGCGCTCGTAGTGAGTGCTGGACGTCTAAAAATAGGTTTTCATGCGTCGGTTAAACAAACATCGAGGCAGTACATCGCCATCGCTGGCCTCGCAGCCATGAAACGAAAACGCCCCTTATTGATGCAACTTCTGAACGAATTTCGCATCGTTGTTGAGACGACGTGAAACCGTCTCACGCGTTCCGGTTTGTCTTGGTTCTCGATTTACCCTGAATCCTGAAAGAATTGCGGGGTGAGGATGCCCGTAAGCGTCGGCAGGGACATTCAGAGACCGAAAGGTGGACACTTAGCTTTCAGGACGGGAAGCGATAAACGCCCTGCCAATGCGTTAGACTGCTGCAATGAACAAATACCTTTTAATCGTCGCTCTCACGCTCGCAGGCTGCCACACAAAGCGACCCATCGTCCAAGACATCAAACAGCCCGAATCAACCGCCAATGCGTCCATAGGCGAATCCAGAGAGTTGTTCGACGCCAAAGTGATCGGAGTGATCGACGGCGACACAGTGGATGTTTTGCGTGGGCAAGAGACGATCAGGATCAGGCTGAATGGAATCGATGCCCCAGAGCGTGGTCAGCCGTTCGGAAACAACGCGAAACAGTTCGTATCTGATCAGATCTTTGGAAAAACCATCCAAGTCGAAGCACTCGATGAAGACCGCTACGGCCGGACTATCGCAGATCTGCATTTTTATCAGAAACGCATTACGCTCGAACTCGTCGAAGTCGGTCTAGCATGGCACTACACCCAGTATTCAGACGAAGAAGCACTGGCTAACGCCCAAGTCGAAGCACAGCAAGCGAAGCGTGGTCTTTGGGCCGATCCTCGTCATGTGGCGCCGTGGGACTGGCGCAAGCTATCAAAGGTCGAGCGAGATCGCCTTAGATGAAAAGGTTGATCGCGAGGTTCAATCACAGGTTGGTGGCGAATTTCCGTTTAGGTCAAGCAACGATCTAATAAATGTGCTCCGCATTTCATCATCGAAGCTAAGAAGTAGCTTTGCTAAGAAAACATATTTTTCGACATCGTCGCTGAATGAGCGAGTGAAGCATCTTCCTTTTTCCTCGTCTGACAGCACTGACAGATGTTCGGTAGCTTTCTCCACCCTCGCTTCTGACGCACTCATGGATTTCTCTATGCGTTCATCAATGCTGATTGGTGAGTTTCCGTTCAATATAAGCGACAGATCTTCAAGTGCATGGAGCGTGTGAGCAATTGCTTGCTTAGCGTTCAGAGTAACTTCGTTCGAATCCGCGAGAGCCGTATCCTCTGCGCGGACGTGGGCGGGGTCGTATTCGTGCAAAAGTTTCTTGGCAGCGAGTCGAGCATCCACAACTGCTTTGGCGAAGCAAATTAAATCGGCTTTCAGGCTTTGATCTTGGTTTGGCATTAAAGTGGCTCCTCTTGCTGTTGATTAAAACGATGTGTTTTATCAAATATCCGCGATGCTTGACGATCTTTGGCACCCAGTGGTCACGTCAAAACCTCAATTTGCTAAGATGACGGCGGGCTAGGCTTAGCGGCCGAACGCCAGTTTTCCGGCTGGCTGCCCATTTTTCTATCACCGGAATCACCACAACGGAAAGTGAGTGTCATGGCAACCAAAAGCGCAGTTGCGTACGTCCGTATGTCGACGGACGACCAAGAAGCGTCACCCGACCAACAACGGTCTGAGATCGACAAATATGCATCCCAGAACGGCTATAAGATCATTCGATGGTACGAAGATCTGGGAATCAGTGGCGACAACACCGCTAAACGCATCGATTTTCAAAGGATGATCGGGGCGGGATCGTCTGGGGAGTTCGAGGCAATTTTGTGCTGGGATCAAGACCGCTTTGGTCGCTTCGATATGATCGAGGCCGGACGATGGATTCACCCTCTGCGACAAGCTGGCGTTCACTTGGCGACTTGCACCGACGGTCGAATCGATTGGTCAGACATGGCCAGCCGGTTGGTTTACAGCGTGAAGCAGGAAGGCAAGCATCAGTTCCTACGCGATTTGTCTAAAAATGTGTCCAGAGGTATGGACAAGCTTGCAAGAGATGGTAAGTGGGTGACGGGAGTTCCACCGTTTGGCTATGTAGTGGACTCGGAAAAGAATCTTCAGCTTTCGTCGCCTGATGACGTGGCGCTCGTGAAGCAGATCTTCAAGCGATACCTGGACGGTGAATCAACTCGCCAGATTTCGCAATGGCTCTCGGATCGTGGAACGGTTAGCCCCAAAGGCAAAAAGTGGACAGCAACCGGGATTGCACGCCTGCTGAAAAACGAGCGGTACCTTGGGTATTTGGTGCATAATCAGCGAACGTCATCGAAATACAAAAACGCAGACAATCCACACGGACGAATGAAAACCAATCCGCGTGAAGATTGGACGATCGTGAAGAACACTCACCCGGCGATTGTCACTCAAGAGCAGTTTGATCGAGTCCAGGAGATTTTTGTGGAGAACACACGAAAAACATCACCGAATCCCGGTCATGCGTTCGCCCTAAGCGGCCTGCTTCGATGTGGGGCATGCGGGTACGGGATGTATGCCGACAAATCAAACGGAGTCCCGTCCTACACCTGCTATTCGTACATGGAACGCCCCGACGCTTGCGAACGGTTTAACGTTCGTGAGACCGAGGCATTACGCCAGATCCTGCGAGCGCTTCGCGTTGAGTTCTTCGAGAAGTATTTCTCGCCAAAGACCGTGCAGATCATCAAGGAGGAAATGCGATCGATTCTGTCTGGTTACCGAACGGACTTAGAAGTCATCCAGAACAATCTACGGAAGGTCGGAAGTCAGATCGAGCAAGCGAAACAACGGCTAATCGAAGTGCCCGTGGATATGGTGCGGCACGTTGCTGAGCGTATCCGCCAATTAGAGGACCAGAGAGACGCCCTCGTGGAGCAACTTGGGGAATCTGAAGAACCAGCCGACAAGCAGGTTTCGGCGATGGAGGAGCGTATAGAGGCAGCCACGGGGTGGCTGGTGTCGCTCGAAGAAGTGATCGAAACCAAATACGACGGCAACGAAGTCAACCGGATGCTAAAGCAGTTCATCGACAAGGTTGATATTCACATTGAGCGTGTGCAGTGGGGCCCGAGCGGGAAGCGTTTTCGATGCAATCTGGTGGGCGGTGCGATTTACTTCAGAACCAACGAATTACCGGCTATTTTCAAGTCCGTAATGTTGAATACAGAGGTGGTCCGTTGATGGACCGCATCGACATACATATCGAAGTACCTGCCGTGCCCTTTGATGAACTTGCGGCGCCCTCGGGTGGCGGCACCACCAGCGCCCAGATGCGAGCGGATGTCATGAAAGCTCGCGAAGGACAACTGGCCCGATTTGGCAACGGAGCAGTCCAGTACAACGCGCAGATGAGCAGTCGGCAGGTGCGTCAATTCTGCAAACTGAACAAACCGTGCCAGCACATGTTGCGGCACAGCGTCGAGGAGATGGGATTATCGGCGCGAGCTCATGACAAGATCCTGCGAGTGGCAAGAACGATCGCCGACGTCGCTGGCGACGAATCGATCGACGAAACGCATCTCGCCGAAGCGATCGGCTACCGCAGCCTGGACCGCGACTTTTGGAGTTAACGCATGGTCGCTCGGCTTTCCAAGCCGATTTGCGTCCGGGCGAAAGACTGTCATCTAGATTCCGCAGTGTCAGTATGGAGTCGAGCAATTTAGGACCGTGGAATGTCGTTCCGTCCGAGCTTGTCTCGGCGGAGGAACAAGTGGTAGCTACTGAGTAAATCGCTACCCTTTCGCTCAAGTCCATGCCATACGGGGTTAGCCTGACGGTGCAAAATTTCGGGAAATTGGGAAAGCGAACGTAATTGTTTTCTGCAAGGACTTGCACCGAAGATTAGTGACGACACGCTTTAGCCCCAGACGCGAGTCCTCTTTTATTTTACACATCTATTTCTGGGTAATCCCGATAGGGATTTTAGCAATTAGCCGGTGGTTTGAGCGTAGCGAACACCACCGGAAAACTAAAACAACCTCTGAATTGACCCTGAAAGGGTCACAGACAACCGGGCTGCGACCCCTCCAGGGTCGAAATCGAATTTGCACCTCGATTCCGCAGGTGGCGCTTCGCTTACCTACGGCCAATGTCTTCAATCCCTATCGGGATACAATTGGAAAACAATCGTTGTGAGATGTGTAGGAAAATGAGGACTCACGTCCAGGGTTGTTGCCTGCCGTCGCTTCGCGACCCAAGTCTGGCTGGATTGCCAACTCAAAACGAGGTAGAGCATCATCACAAAACACGACAGTCCGAAGATTGAACTTCCCGGGGCAACCCCGCACAGAATCGTGGATGCCCGGTGTTTTCTTGCTCATTTCAAAACGTGGAAGCTGGTTGAGTGGGAATTACTCTAGAGCATTGGCCAGCTCTTTCAGTTCGATTCGCGTAACTTGCGTTTCGGCTAGGCCGTTGTTCTCCTTGCGGTCTCCGGCGCAGTGACCTAGTAAGATGGCCTCTTTGGTGAACTCGATCGCGGTGTAACAGTACCATCCATCGGGGTTGTCAAACAACGTGAGCGATCGACGCCAAGACTTGCCTTCGTCGTCGCTGATGGCAAGCGACAGCGGAGTGCGTTTTCCTTGTAATTCAGCTGCGATGTTGGCGTGGTCATTCCACACGCAAACCAACCGATCACTGCCGGGAATGCGTTCGATCGTGGCAGGTGATGTGGGAGACAGAAGTGTCGACGGGAGCAGCGGCGACCAGGTTTCTCCGCCGTCGGCGGAATGGCTGATTTGTTGACTGCCAGCGTTCGAGCGTACAAACATCATCACACGACCATCCCGAAGCTGGACCACGCCAGGCTCTTGCGCGAGATACCGTTTGCCGCTGCTAGGATCGAGCGTTTCTAAAATGGTTTTGCTCACGCGCCACGTGCTGCCCGCGTCATCGCTGAGATAACACAGCACGCGACCGGCCCAATCAGGCTTTTCCAATTTCGGCGAATTGTGCAGCGCCATCGGCATGACCAATCGTCCGCTCTTCAGCTGAATTACACGATCGTTGTTCAATACATAGTAGCCAACCTCGGAATCGGGAATGATCGTCTGCGGCGGGCTCCACGTCGCAGCCTCATCGCTACTAAAGCGAACCACAGGCCGACAATCCAGAAGTGACTGCTTGCTCAGATAGAACATCGCAATGCGTCCGTCGGCCAGTCGCAGCAGCGATACCGACATGATATTGAACCCCGCCTCGTTCTCCAAAATCCGCGTGTCCGTCGCGTCCCACGTTTTACCGCCGTCCGCTGAATACCGACCGGCAAGATGGGCAGAGGCATGGTCGCTGCCACCGCCCGTGAAATGCGTATAGACAAATAGCAAGCGGCCATCAGTGAGCTGGATAAAGTCGCCTTCACTGTTTCGCGGATTCCCGGAGGTCGGCGGCAGCCGCAGAGTGACCGCAGAACTCAGGGCCGCTTCGTCGGCAAACAAAGGATTCGTGTTTGACACAAACGCCAACGACAGAATCGATCCGAGAGCCAGAAACGACAACGCAGAATGGAAGCAACG
>TARA_R110002073_G_scaffold1471_27_pt1 | contig 21199 bp, 19 predicted proteins | sample TARA_R110002073 | Tara Oceans TARA_R110002073 (sample SAMEA4397174) | marine metagenome | biome: Polar Biome; feature: [DCM] deep chlorophyll maximum layer (ENVO:01000326); material: water (ENVO:00002006), including particulate matter (ENVO:01000060) such as... | depth 40 m | reverse complement strand
GCGCACGCGCCCCCCTTGGAAATCCCCCCGTGGATATTTTTCGCACAAAGATGACGGCAGACCTGCATCGGTATCGCACGGCACGCGCGGGGCCGATGAGACCGTATCATCGTGCTGTCAGGGGCGCGCGTTTGAAGGTGCCGGTCGCCTGGGCGATCAGCGTGCCGTTGGCGTCATGCGCGTGGCCTTCCACAAACACCGTCTTGAACCCGCCCCCCAGCACGCGGCCGGTGGCGGTGATCGTGCCACCGGACATCGGTGCGATGAAATTCACCGTCAGCGAGATCGTCGCGAAAGGGATGCGCCCGCCATCGCCCTGGGTGAAGCTGGCCGTCGCGCCCAGCGCGGTATCGAGCACGGTGGCGATCAGGCCACCGTGCAGATTGCCGTGCCGGTTGGTGTGATCTTCGGTCACCGCCATCGACACTGTCACGCGCCCCTGCGCATCGCTGGTGTCCAGCGTGTAGCCCAGCGTCTTGCTGGTGCCGGTGCGATCATGGGGCACGTCTGATGTCATGCGCCCAGCGCGATGAACCGCTGCACATGCCAGTCGTCATCGCCAAAGCGATGATCGGCGGCGATCAGGCGGCGCGAGATCGGGGCCAGGGCGTATTCCTCGGTCATGGCGATGCCGCCATGCATCTGGATCGCTTCCTCGGCCACCAGATGCGCCACGCGCCCCACCAGGCTTTTGGCGGCGCTGACGTTGCGGTCGCGCAGCCGGGGATCAGCCGCAAGGTTGGCCGCCAGGTTGATCACCGCCGAGCGCGCCATTTCCATGTCGATGGCAACATCGGCCATGCGGTGTTGCAGCGCCTGGAACTTGCCGATCGGCACACCGAACTGGGTGCGTGTGCGCAGGTAGTCCAGCGTCATCACCTTGGCGGTTTCCATCGCGCCTAAAGCATCGGCGCAGACCGCCAGCGTGGCGGCGGCCAGCCGGGCTTCCAGCGTGTCGGCGTTGCCCAGCAAGGTGGCGGGTGCGGCGTCCAGAGTGACCTCGCTGACGGTTCCGCCGTTCAGCGCGGGCGTGGTCATCAGCGTAATGCCCGGCCCCCTGGGATCGACGCTGAACAGCGTGACAGCGCCGTCGTGCAGCGCGGAGACGATCAGCAGCCCGGCCCCCTCCGCGCCGCCCACGACCGATTTGCGGCCCGAAACGGTGCCATTGGTGGCCGTGGTGCTGATTGGTCCCAGGTCATAGCGCAGGCCCGGTTCGGCATAGGCCAGCGTGGCCCGCAATGCGCCCGAGATGATCTGTTCGACCAGATCGGTCTTGCCGCAATCGGCCAGCAGGCCGCCGGCCAGACCGGCCTCCAGCACAGGCAATACGCAGCCGGCGCGGCCCAGTTCCTCGAACACGACGGCCAGGTCAAAGCCATCGCCGCCAAAGCCGCCTTCGTCTTCGGTGAACAGCGCGCCCAGCACGCCCAGGTCCGCCAGCTCTGCCCAGTCCGCGCCGCGTTCCAGCGTGCGGCGCAGGCTGTCGGCCAGCATCCGGCGTTCTTCGGTATGGTTGAAATCCATGATCGTTTCCCCGCTCAGAGCCCCAGAATGGCCTTGGTGATGATGCCGCGCTGAACCTCGTTCGAGCCGCCATAGATCGAAATCTTGCGGTTGTTCAGGTAGGTGTTGGTGGCGCGGGCCGAATAGTCGGGCCCAGGATGATAGATGTTGCCCTCGAGATCCTCGGACACGAAGGGCACGGCCCAGGGGCCGATCGCCCGGCGATGCAGGTCGTTGATCCGCTGGCGGATGATCGAGCCCTTGACCTTCAGCATCGAGCTTTCGGCCCCCGGCGCGGCCCCGGCATCGGCACCCGCGACAACGCGCAGGTTGGTGGTGGCCATGGCCATCAGCTCGATTTCCAGCCGGGCCATGCGGGCGGCGAACAGCGGGTCATCGATCAACGGGCGGCCGTGGTTCATTTCCACCCGGGCGGCGGATTTCAGGGCGTCCAGCGCGGCCTGTGACGCGCCAACCCCGGCGATGCCGGTGCGCTCATGCGTCAGCAGATACTTGGCATAGGTCCAGCCCTTGTTTTCCTCGCCCACCAGGTTTTCGACCGGCACCTTCACATCGGTGAACCAGACTTCGTTCACCTCATGCACGCCGTCGATCAGGATGATCGGGCGCACTTCGATGCCCGGCGTGTCCATGTCGATCAACAGGAAGCTGATGCCCTGTTGCGGCTTTCCTTCGGTCGAGGTGCGCACCAGGCAGAAGATCTTGTTGGCGAACTGGCCCAGCGTGGTCCAGGTTTTCTGCCCGTTGACAATGTAGTGGTCGCCATCGCGCACCGCGCGGGTTTTCAGGCTGGCCAGATCGGATCCCGCACCGGGTTCGGAATAGCCCTGACACCACCAGTCTTCGCCCGACAGGATGCGCGGCAGGTAGTAATCCTGCTGCTCTTTCGAGCCGAAGGCCTGAAGCACCGGCGCCAGCATCCCAACCCCGAAGGGCACGACGCGGGGGGCGTGAAAATAGGCGCTTTCCTCATCGAAAATATGCTTTTGCACCGCTGTCCAGGCACCGCCGCCGAACTCCTTGGGCCAGGGCCCGGCCAGATAGCCCTGCTCATTCAGGCGCGCGTGCCACATGTCCATGTCGGCCTTGGCCAGGGGTTCGCCCGAGGCGACCTTGGCCGCCACATCGGCGGGCAGTTTTTCCTTCATGAAGGCGCGCATTTCGGCGCGGAAGGCGTTTTCTTCGGCTGTGTAATTGAGGTCCATGTCGTTCCCCTCTCAGAAGATTTCGAACAGGCCGGCGGCACCTTGGCCGCCACCGATGCACATCGTCACGACGCCGTATTTCGCGCCGCGCCGCTTGCCTTCCAGCAAAATATGCCCGGCCATGCGCGCGCCCGACATGCCATAGGGATGGCCGATGGCGATGGAGCCGCCGTTGACGTTGTATTTTTCGGGGTCGATGCCCAGCCGGTCGCGGCAGTAAAGGCACTGGGATGCGAACGCCTCGTTCAACTCCCACAGGTCGATATCGTCGATCTTCAACCCATGACGTTCCAGCAGGCGCGGGATGGCAAAGACCGGGCCGATGCCCATTTCATCGGGCTCGCACCCGGCGACGGCATAGCCCCGGAATACGCCCAGCGGCTCCAGCCCGGCGCGCGCGGCTTCCGACGCTTCCATCAGCACCAGGGCGGCGGCGCCGTCCGACAGTTGGCTGGCGTTACCGGCGGTCACGAACTGGTCCGGTCCGCGCACCGGTTCCAGCTTTTGCAGCCCCTCCAGCGTGGTGCCGGGGCGGTTGCATTCGTCAAGCGACAGCGTGATTGCGTGCTGGCTGATCTCGCCGCTGGCCTTGTCCTTGACGGCCATGGTCACATCCATCGGCACGATCTCATCGGCAAACAGCCCGGCCTCTTGCGCGCCGGCGATGCGCTGCTGGCTGCGCAGGGCGTATTCGTCCTGCGCCTCACGGCTGACGCCGTAGCGGGCCGCGACGATATCCGCCGTGTCGATCATTGGCAGATACAGTTCGGGCTTGTGCTCCAGGATCCAGGGCTCGGGCGCGTTGCGCGGGCTGGGCTGGTTCAGGCTGATGCTTTCCACCCCGCCGGCCAGAATGGCCCTGGCGCCTTCGACCTGGATCATGTGCGCGCCCTGGGCGATGGCTTGCAGGCCCGACGCGCAGAAACGGTTCACGGTTGTGCCCGCCACGGTTACCGGCAACCCGGCGCGGATGGCCACCTGGCGCGCGGCATTGCCGCCGGTGACGTTTTCCGGCAGCGCGCAGCCGAAGATGGAGTCTTCGAGCAACGCCGGGTCGATCCCGGCGCGGTCCACGGCATGGCGCGCCGCATGGGCCGCGACGGTGACGCCGTGTGTCTGGTTGAACGCGCCCCGGTAAGCTTTGCCGATGGCGGTGCGCGCGGTCGATACGATGACTGCGTCTTTCATGGATTATCCCCCGTTCAGGCTGGAAAAGTCGCGCCCTTCGGCGACGAGTCGTTGCAAAAGCGGCGCGGGCTGCCAGAAAAAGTCATCCGTCCTTGCCTCGCGCTCGATGGTGGCCAGAACCTTGTCCAGGCCGATATAGTCAGCGTAATGCATCGGCCCGCCCCGGAAACGCGGGAAGCCGTAGCCGTAAAGCAGGGTCACATCGACATCCAGCGGCCGCAGCGCGATGCCTTCGCCCACCACCCTGGCCCCTTCATTGATCATCGCCGCCATGTAGCGTTCGACAATCTCGGCATCGGTAAAGCTGCGCGGCGTGATGCCCTTGGCGGCGCGTTCGGCGGCGATGATCTCCTCAACCTCGGGGTCTGGGCGGCCCTTGGGCGATTTCTCGTCATAGATGTAGTGCCCATGCCCGGTTTTACGGCCCAACCGCCCCTTGTGATAAAGCACATCACCCCAATCCGCGATGCGTTCGCACGGGTCGCGCGTCGGCAGCAGGCGCTGGCGGGTCAAGTAGCCAATGTCGATGCCCGCAAGATCGGACACGGCATAGGGCCCCATGGCAAAGCCGAATTCGACCAGCGCCTTGTCGATCTGGAACGGGCTGGCCCCTTCCAGAACCATATGATCGCCCGCCGTGCGGTAGGTTTTCAGGATCCGGTTGCCGATGAACCCGTCGCAGACACCCGCGCGCACCGGCACCTTCTTCAGCGCCTTGGCCAGCGCAAAGCCGGTCGCCACCACATCCGGCGCGGTCTTGGCAGCGACGACGATTTCCAAGAGCCGCATCACATGCGCCGGGGAAAAGAAGTGCAGGCCGATCACATCCGCCGGGCGGCGGGTGATGGCGGCGATGTCGTCGACATCCAGATAGCTGGTGTTTGTGGCCAGCACCGCACCGGGTTTGCACACCGCGTCCAGTTTTGTGAACACGTCCTTCTTGACGTCCATCGATTCGAACACCGCCTCGATCACCAGATCGGCGTCGGCCAGCGTGGCGTAATCGTCGCTGGTGGTCAGCGCGTCCGCCAGCAGGGCCTCGCGCCGCTCAGGTTTCAGCTTGCCGCGCTTCACGCTGTCGGCCAGCGTGTTGGCGATGCCGGCGCGGGCGTTGGCGGCGGCCTCCACGTCCCTTTCGATCAGCGTGACGGTCAGCCCGTTGAGCAAGCAGGCGACAGCGATGCCACCGCCCATCGTGCCGCCGCCGATCACGCCGACATGGGTGATGGCGCGCGGGGCCACACCTTTCAACTCCGGCAAGCTGGCCACGGCGCGTTCGGAAAAGAACGCATGGATCATCGCCGCGCGTTGGGGCGTCTGCATCAGGTCCCAAAAGCCCTGACGCTCCAGCTTCATGCCCTCGGCGAACGGCAGTTTCGTGCCCTCGACCGCGACGTCGATGCCGCGCAGATGGCAGACATGGCCCTTGTTTGCGCGTGCGGTCTTGGCGCGCAGGGCGTCCAGATCCACGTCATCATAAGGCGCCACGTCCATCTCGGACACGCGGCGCACGGGCAATCCGTCGTCCAGAATCTTCCGGGCGAACTGCATCCCGGCCTCTAGCGGCGTGGCGTCGATCACCGCATCGACAATGCCCAGCGACAGGCTTTCATCGGCCTTCACTTGCCGCGCGGTTGTGAAGATTTCGCACGCCGCGATCATGCCGGTCAGACGGGGCAGGCGCTGGGTGCCGCCCGCGCCGGGGATCAGGCCCAGATTGACCTCGGGCAGGCCGATGCGCGCCCCCGGCACGGCGACGCGGTAATGCGATCCCAGTGCCACCTCGAACCCGCCACCCAGCGCGGTGCCATGGATCACGCAGATCACGGGTTTGTCCAGCGCCTCGATGTGGTGGATCACATTCGGCAGATGCGGCTCAACCGGGGGCTTGCCGAATTCCTTGATGTCGGCACCCGCGATAAACGTGCGCCCGTCGGCCATCAGCACGGCGACCTTCTGATCCGACGCCGCGAAGGCATTGGCGGCGGCCACCAGCCCTTGCCGCACGGCGGCGCTTGTGGCGTTGACCGGCGGGTTGTTGACGCGGATCACGCCGATATCGCCATGGGCTTCAAAGGTGACGGGTCCCTGCACGGCATATCCTTTCGATGACTGTCCGGCGACAGAATGGTCCGATGACGCGCGCGGTTCAAGCGGTCGTCCCGGGGTTGGGCAAACGACGCAGCGGCATGCGACAAACAAAGGGACCGGACAGAGCAGTGAGTGCAGCAAACCCGCCTGCGGCGCGCGACGGCCCTGAAGCCACGCAAGAGTTGGAGTGCGGCGGCTTGAAGATACTTGGAAAGTCGATCGGCGCGACCGGCCCGGATGATCCCTGGTCAACGGATCGCGCTGACACACGCTGGGCCGCCGCCGGGGCTTTTTGGTGTCTTGCAAGGCGAAATGGACCGGGATGGTGGGTGATGAGAGACTCGAACTCCCGACATCTTCGGTGTAAACGAAGCGCTCTACCAACTGAGCTAATCACCCGCGCCGCCCTGATAGACCGAAGCGGGGGCGACTGGCAAGGGGATGTGGCCGGGCGGCGGCCCCAACACGACCTGCGTTAACCTGCGGTTAACCCGGATCCGCTTTGCTGCGGGGATGAAGCTTTCCATCGCAATCCTTGCCGGTGCCCTTGTGCTTGCCGGTTGTGCGTCTTCGGGGCGCGAATATTGGGGGGTCGAGCCGCGCGGCGTCCAGATCGACGGACGCCGATACGAGGTGTTCGCCCGCCTGGACGAACCCCGCCCGCGCGTGCAGGTGATCCGCATGGGCTACGCCAGGCGCGCCGATCATGCCGCGATCCTGCCGGCCATGGTGCAAGCCGCGACGATGGCCACCGGGTGTTCGGTGATCGAGGGCACGGCGGTGGGGGATAGCGGCGTGATGAACGCCCGCCTGCGCTGCGCGTGACCGGAATCTGACGGGGGTGTCGGAGTATCGTATTCGCCTATTGGCATGCATGTCGTGGAACTTGCGCGAGATCAAGGCGGGCGGGCGATCGCTGCCCATACTTTCCGTCAAGGAAACAATAGGAAAGGGGCGCACGATGTTTCGCTTGATGTCCGTGCTTTATGCCATCGTTGGCACCACCACCGCAGGGATTGGTGTGATCATCGCGTTGACAATGAACCTTTATGATGTGCAGTCGATTGTTATCGCGGCTGCGGTCGGTGCTGTGATCGGCCTGCCGGTTTCCTGGCTGGTGGCCAAGAAGCTGCAAGAAATCTGATCGGCGTCAGGCGTCCAGAAACACGCGGATCGCGGCCTCGAACTCGCGTGGTTTCTCGGCGTGCAGCCAATGCCCGGCGCCGGGGATCCTGGCCAGGCGCGCCTGAGGAAACAGGGCCTTGATCTGCGGGCGCGCGGCGGCGGGCACATAGTCCGACAGCCCGCCGGCCAGAAACAGGGCGGGGCCGTCAAACGGGGCCCGCGCAGACATGTCGGGCCAACCGGTGATCAGGTCCATCTGCCGCTCCAGCGCGTCGAGATTGAGCCGCCAGGCCGGCGGCGTGGCTTTCAGATCCAGCGATTGCAACAGGAACGCGCGCACCTGCGGATCCTCGATCGATTGTGCCAGCCGTTTGTCAGCCTCGGACCGGGCGGCCAACCCGGACAGGTCCAGCGCGCGCATGGCATCGATCAGGTGGTTCTGGCTGTGCGCATAGGCAACCGGCGCGATATCGGCGACGATCAGGCGGTTGACCAGATCGGGCCGCGTCAGCGCCAGCACCATCGCCGCCTTGCCGCCCATGGAATGGCCCAGCACATCCACCGCGCGCCCCTCGGCCTCGATCACTTGCGCCAGATCCTGCGCCAGCGCCGGGTAATCATGCACGCCATCATGAAAGCTGCCCGCGTGATTGCGCATGTCCACCGCCAGCACCGGGCGGCTGTCGGACAGGCGCTTGGCGATGGCGCCCCAGTTGCGGGCCGAGCCGAACAGCCCATGCGCGATCAGCAAGGGCGTGGAGTCCGACGGGGCGCCGTGGCGAACGAGTGAGAGCATGACAGATCCCCGAGTTGGGCGGTTCTTACTGAAAAGCGCGCGCCGACCCGAAGCCAGCGCGCGCCCGATCGTTTCAGCCCCGGTGTATCACAGGTTCGGATACATCGGGAATTTCGCGCACAGCGCCAGAACCTTGGCGCGCACGGCGGCTTCGACGCCCGAATTTTCGTCCTCGCCATTGGCGGCCAGACCATCGACAACCTCGACGATCCAGTCCGCGATCAGGCGGAATTCGGCCTCGGCAAAGCCGCGCGTGGTGCCCGCCGGGGTGCCCAGACGCACACCCGAGGTGATCGTCGGTTTTTCCGGGTCGAACGGGATGCCGTTCTTGTTGCAGGTGATATGCGCGCGGCCCAGCGCCTTTTCGGTGGCGTTGCCCTTCACGCCCTTGGGGCGCAAATCCACCAGCATGACATGGGTGTCGGTGCCGCCGGTGACGATATCCAGCCCGCCCTTCATCAACTGATCGGCCAGCGCCTGCGCGTTCCTGACGACCTGCGCCTGATAATCGCGGAAATCGGGGCGCAGGGCCTCGCCGAAGGCCACGGCCTTGGCGGCGATGACATGCATCAGCGGGCCGCCCTGGATGCCGGGGAAAATGGCCGAATTCACCTTCTTGGCGATGGTTTCATCATTGGTCAGGATCATCCCGCCGCGCGGGCCGCGCAGGGTCTTGTGCGTGGTCGTGGTGGCAACATCGGCATGGGGAAAGGGCGACGGGTGCGCGCCACCGGCCACCAGACCGGCGAAATGGGCCATGTCGACCATCAGATAGGCGCCCACCTGATCGGCGATCGCGCGGAAGCGGGCAAAATCGATCTGGCGCGGGATGGCCGAGCCGCCGGCGATGATCAGCTTGGGCTGATGTGCGAGGGCCAGGCGCTCGATCTCGTCATAGTCGATCCGGTTGTCCTGCTGGCGCACACCGTATTGCACGGCGTTGAACCATTTGCCCGACTGGTTGGGCGCGGCGCCATGGGTCAGATGCCCGCCCGAGGCCAGGTTCATGCCCAGAATGGTGTCACCCGGCTTGATCAGTGCGTTGAACACGCCCTGATTGGCCTGGCTGCCCGAATTGGGCTGCACATTGGCAAAGGCGCAGCCGAACAATTCGCGGGCGCGCTCGATGGCCAGGTTTTCGGCGATGTCCACATACTGGCAACCGCCGTAATACCTCCGGCCCGGATACCCCTCGGCATATTTGTTGGTCATCACCGAGCCCTGCGCCTGCATCACCGCCTGGCTGACGATGTTCTCGGACGCGATCAGTTCGATCTCGTCGCGCTGACGGCCCAGTTCAAGGCCGATGGCCTTTGCGATCTGGGGGTCACGGGTGGTCAGGTCTTCGGTGAAGAAACCGGTCGAAGTGGTCATCTGCGTCTCCCGCCGCTGGATGGATGGAATGGGTCTGGGCGCTGTGTAGCGCAGCCGGGCCGGGGCGGAAAGCGATGAAAGCGCCGCATTCCGGGGCAATAGCGAAACACCCTTTCCGATTGCCTGCACCGCGTGCATTTGCGAAACCCGGGGGACGACCCCTGAAAACCCCGTGCGGAACCCCGTGATATCCGCGACAAGGAGAATGGCGCGTGCCAGAACAAGAACCGAAAAAGCGCGGGCCCATCGTGTTCCTGGCCAGCCAGACCCGCGCCGCGCAAGACGCGCGCGCGGCGCTGGTTGCACGCTACGGCGAGGCGCCGCTGGCGCAGGCCGGGGTGATCGTGGCGCTGGGCGGCGACGGGTTCATGCTGGAAACCCTGCACGCGACGCAAACGCGCGACATCCCGGTCTATGGCATGAACCGGGGCACCGTGGGGTTTCTGCTGAACGCCTTTTCGCTGGACGAACTGCCACAGCGTCTGGCGGCGGCGCAGGAAACCTTTCTGCACCCGCTGGCGATGACCGCCACCGATGCCGCCGGGGTCGAGCACGAGGCGCTGGCGATCAACGAGGTATCGCTGCTGCGCGAAGGGCCGCAAGCCGCGCGGTTGCGCATCACGGTGGATGGCAAGATGCGCATGGAGGAACTGGTCTGCGACGGCGCGCTTCTGGCCACGCCCGCCGGATCGACCGCCTACAATTATTCGGCGCACGGCCCGATCCTGCCGATTGGCGCCGATGTGCTGGCCCTGACCGCGATGTCCGCGTTTCGCCCGCGCCGCTGGCGGGGCGCGCTGTTGCCGAAATCGGCGGTGGTGCAGTTTGACGTCCTGGAACCCGAAAAGCGCCCCGTGATGGCCGACGCCGATGCGCAATCGGTGCGCAACGTGGTGCGGGTGGTGATCCGGTCAGACCCGGGTGTGCAGCACCGGCTGCTGTTCGACCCCGGGCATGGGCTGGAAGAACGCCTGATCCGCGAGCAGTTCTATTGAGCCGACCCGAGGAGTGAAGCGGAGACCGGCTGCGCCGGTCACGCGATCAGCCCGGCCCCTGTCGGGCCGGGCGGTTCGGGGGCTCTGCCCCGCCGCCTGTGGCGGCCCCCGGGATATTTGGCGCACAAAGATGGGGTCAGGCGGTCAGCCTGTGGCGCGCAAGCGTTTCATAGGCGGGCAGGGCGGCGTCGGCCAGCGCCTGATCGCGGGTGGAAAGGGTGGGCAACGGGCCTTCGGCGCGGTCGAACCCGGTGGATGCGTGGACGGCGTGATACCAGTGCGGCGCCCATGCGCCATCGAAGGGTTTCGGTCCGGTCGGCCAGGTCAGCATCCGGTCGGTATAGGGGACGCCCAGCGCGCCGCACAGCGCGCGCAGCATGGGGCCGGGATTGGCGCGTATATCGGTGGAGTCGATGACGGGCGGGGCGATGCTGCTGAGGTCAGAGATCTGGTGGAATAGGGTCAGTTGCTGCGCAAAGCCCAGATCCTCCAGCGTCGGGGCTTCGCGTTTTCGGGTATAGGAGGCGACGACACGCGCGGGATGGCGGATCAGGATGGCGTGGCGACACCGGGTCATCCAGGACGTGGGCATCTGTGGCAGCATGTGCTGCGTCATGTGTTTTTGATACCAGAGCGGGGCGGGTTGGTCGATGTCGAGCGTCACGTGCGCGGGGTCTGTCGGTTGGCTGGCCAGCACCGCATCGCGCATCGGGTGCCCCAGGCCCGTGAGGGACAGGTAGGCGGCGTAGAAGGGTTCATCGGAGACGTGGCAATCGCCCCGGGCGGCAAAGGCATACATCAGCGCGGTGGACAGGTTGCGCGGCCCAGACCACATGGCGATGCGCAGCGTCACGGGTTTTTTTCCCGTGCCTTGGCGGCGTCCCACAGCGCATCCATTTCCGGCAGATCCGAGTCGGCCGGGCGGCGGCCCTGGCGGGCCAGTTCGGACTCGATGAAGCGAAAGCGGCGGGTGAACTTGTCATTGGCGGCGCGCAGGGCGGCTTCGGGATCGATCTCCAGATGCCTTGCCAGGTTGGCCATGACGAACAGCAGATCGCCCAATTCCTCGAACCTGTCCCTGGGCTCGGCCTGGGTCAGTTCCCGCGCTTCCTCGGCGATCTTGTCGATGACCTGGCCGATATCGGGCCAATCGAACCCCACGCGGGCTGCGCGTTTTTGCAGCTTGAGCGCGCGGGTCAGCCCGGGATGCCCGACCGGGACGTCATCCAGAACGCCGCCCTGCGCGCGCGAAGCGCGTTCGCGGGCCTTGGTGTCCTCCCACGCCCGGGTCTGGGCTTCGGCGCTGTCGATGGTGGTATCGCCGAACACATGCGGATGACGCGCGACCATCTTGTCGGCGATGTCGCGGATCACGTCGTCCAGGGTGAAATGCCCGGCTTCGGCCGCCATCTGCGCGTGATAGACGGATTGGAACAACAGATCGCCCAGTTCGCCGCGCAACCCTGCCCAGTCCCGCCGGGCGATGGCGTCGGCGACCTCGTAGGCCTCTTCGATCGTATAGGGCGCGATGGAGTCGAAATCCTGCTCCAGATCCCACGGGCACCCGGTTTTCGGCGTGCGCAGGCGCGCCATGATTGCCGCCAGCCGGGGCAATCCACCGTCTGGATCGTGGATCAGGGGATCATCTGCCATTGCGCGCGCCCGCCATATTGCCCAAGTTGCGTCTTTGTCCCCCAGCAGCGCGCCGGAGTCCACCATGCCCGTCATCAACCGCATCGCCGATTTTGCCGATGATCTGACCGCGTGGCGGCGGCACCTGCATCAGCACCCGGAAACCCGGTTCGACTGCCATAGGACGGCGGGTTTCGTGGTGGAGAAGCTGCGCAGCTTCGGCATCACCGAGATCCACGAAGGGATCGCGCAAAGCGGCGTGGTGGCTGTGATTGGGGGGCAGGGCGACGGGCCGGTGATCGGGCTGCGCGCGGATATGGACGCGCTGCCGATCGAGGAGGAAACCGGGGCGGACCATGCCTCCACCGTGGCGGGCGCGATGCATGCCTGTGGCCATGACGGGCATACCACGATGCTGCTGGGCGCCGCGCGGTATCTGGCCGAGACCCGGAACTTCGCGGGCCGCGTGGCGCTGATCTTCCAGCCAGCCGAGGAATGGGGCGGCGGGGCTGGCGTGATGGTCGATGAGGGCGTGATGGAGCGCTTCGGCATCGACCAGGTCTACGGGATCCACAACGCGCCCGGCGTGCCGCTGGGCGAATTCCACGGCTGTGCCGGGCCGATCATGGCGGCCGTCGACACGCTGTGGGTCACGGTCAACGGGCGTGGAGGACACGGCGCGCAGCCCGAGGAGACGGCGGACCCGGTGGCGGCGATCGTGGCGATGGTGTCAGCATTGCAGACCATCGTCAGCCGCAATCGCAAGGGCACCGACGCGCTGGTTGTCAGCGTGACGCAGATCCATACTGGCAGCGCCGACAATGTCATCCCGGAAAGCGGGTGGTTCTGCGCCACGATCCGCAGTTTTGATCCTGCGGTCCGCGCCATGGCGCAAACCCGGTGCCACGAGATCATCGCGGGCACGGCGGCGGCAATGGGGGTCAGCGCCGATGTGAGTTTTGAAACGGGGTATCCCGCGACCGTCAATCACCCGGCGCAGACCGAATTCGCGTTCGATGTCGCGCGCGAGGTGGGCGCCGCGGCGGTGGAAACCGAGCCGGTCATGGGGGCCGAGGATTTCGCCTATATGCTCGAACGCCGCCCGGGTGCCTATCTGTTCCTGGGGCAAGGGCCAGGGGCCGGGCTGCATCATCCGAAATACGATTTCAACGACGCGGTCGCGCCGATCGGGGCCAGTTTCCTGGCCCGGCTGGTGGAGCGCGCGCAACCCCGCGCGACCGGGTAGGCGAGGGTGACGGCCCCGATTCTGGCCCCGATTCTGGCCCCGTTTCTGGCCCCGTTTCTGGCCCCGCTCCTGGCGCTTGCGGCGTCGCTGATCTTTGCCTGGAATACCTTCATCCAGCGGCGCGCGCTGGAGGATACCGACGCGGCCACCGGCGCCTTTCTGTCGGTTGCCGCCACGGCGCTGCTGTGCTGGATCCTGTCGCCGTTCTTCGTGCAGGCGGCGTATTGGCGCTCGCCTATGCTGTGGCAATTCGCGGTGATCGGGCTGGCTTTTCCGGCCGCCGGGCAATGGTTGCAGATCCGGTCGGTGGGGGCTGTCGGACCGTCACTGACCTCCTCGCTGGGGGCGTTGACGCCGCTGGTTTCGGTGACCATCGGCGTCATGTGGCTGGATGATGCGGTCGAACGGTGGACCGCGCTGGGCATCCTGTTGATGGTCGGTGCGGTTGCCATGGCCAGTTGGTCGCCGCGGGGCGTGAAGCGGGGATGGCCGCTTTGGGCGCTGTCTCTGCCACTGGGTGCGGCCCTGGCGCGGGGGCTGGCGCAGCCGGGGCTGAAGGACGGGCTGTCGCAATTGCCCAGCCCGTTCTTTGCGCTGATGATCGGATCCACGGTTTCAACGTTGGTGCTGGCGCTGATGCTGCTGCGCCACCGCGCGCGCGGGCGGATGCGGGTGGGGCGCGGTGCCGGCCGGTTCCTGATCGTCGGGGTGTTGAACGGCATGGGCATTTTGTCGTTGAACGCGGCGCTGGGGCTGGGCGCGCTGGCGGTCGTGTCGCCGATCATCGCCACCACCCCGCTCTGGACGTTGGCGCTGAGCGTTATCGTGTTCCGGCGCGAGGTGCTGGGCTGGCGTCACCTTGTCGTGGCGGCGATGGTCGTGGCCGGGGCGGTGATGATCCTGATGCGGTGACGGGTCGCCGCTACGACGTTTGCGGGCCTGGAACGAAGAACGCCGCCCCGTGGGGCGGCGTTCGACAGGTCAGCGGGTTTCGACTTCGGAATAGTCGCGGCGCGGCGCCCCGGTATAAAGCTGGCGCGGGCGGCCGATCTTCAGTTCCGGGTCCGAGATCATTTCTTTCCATTGGGCGATCCAGCCCACCGCACGGCTGAGCGCGAAGATTGGTGTGAACATCGAGGTGGGGAAGCCCATGGCCTCCAGAATGATGCCCGAATAGAAATCGACGTTCGGATACAGCTTCTTTTCCACGAAATACGGATCTTCCAGAGCGATACGCTCCAGTTCCTTGGCGACTTTCAGCGTTTCGTTGTCATCGATGCCCAGGAGGCCCAGCACCTCGTCCGCCGATTCCTTCATCACCTTGGCCCGCGGGTCGAAATTCTTGTAGACGCGGTGCCCAAAGCCCATCAGGCGGAACGGATCGTCCTTGTCCTTGGCGCGGGCGATGAATTCGGGAATGCGATCCACCGTGCCGATTTCGCGCAGCATTTCCAGGCACGCCTGGTTGGCGCCGCCATGCGCCGGCCCCCACAGGCAGGCGATCCCCGCCGCGACGCAGGCAAACGGGTTCGCGCCCGAGGATCCGGCCAGACGCACCGTCGAGGTCGAGGCGTTCTGCTCGTGGTCGGCGTGCAGCATCATGATGCGGTCCATCGCCTTGGCCAGGATCGGATCGACGACATAATCCTCGGCCGGGACGGCAAAGCACATGTGCAGGAAGTTGCCCGCGTAATCGAGCGAGTTCTTGGGGTAAACGAAGGGCTGGCCGATCGAATACTTGTAGGCCATCGCGGCAATGGTGGGGATCTTGGCGATCATGCGGATCGCGGCGACCTCACGCTGCCAGGCGTCGCCGATATCGGTGGAATCGTGGTAGAAAGCCGACATCGCGCCGACCACGCCGACCATGGTCGCCATCGGGTGCGCATCGCGGCGGAACCCGCGGAAGAAATACTGCATCTGCTCGTGCACCATCGTGTGGTTGGTCACGCGCGCTTCGAAATCCAGCATTTCCTGGGCGTTGGGCAGTTCACCGTAAAGCAGCAGGTAGCAGACTTCCAGATGGTGCGACTTGTCGGCCAGTTGCTCGATCGGATAGCCGCGATACAGCAGCTCACCCTTGTCACCGTCGATAAAGGTGATGGTGGACGAGCACGACGCGGTCGAGGTGAAGCCCGGATCATAGGTGAAAACGTCGCCCTGGCCATAGAGCTTGCGGATATCCACGACATCCGGCCCGGAGGTAGGCGAGAACATCGGCATCTCCAGCGTCTTGTCGCCGATCGTCAGTGTAGCACTCTTCTTGGATTCCGCCATCGCTTCCCTCGCTCATTGCCATAATGCAGGCCGGTTCGGAACCGGGCCCCGGTTAGTCGTCATGCCGGGCGACGGCTTCGGCAAGCCGTGCCAGGGTTTCGTCGCGCCCCAGAACGATCATCATGTCGAAGACGCTGGGCGACACCATGCGCCCGGCAAGCGCCGCCCGCAGGGGTTGCGCAATCTTGCCAAGACCAAGCTCACGGTGCGCCGCGAACTCGCTCACAAGGGTTTCAAGTGTTTCGCGGACCCAGCTAGCATTTTGCAAGTGCGGCGTCAATTCGCTCAGTATACCACGGGATACATTATTCAGGGCCTTTGCTGCCTTTGCATCCGGTTCCAGCGGGCGCATGGTCAGAACAAAATGCCCCCTTTCAAGGATTTGTGTGAAATTTCGTGCCTTTTCCTTGAGTTGCGGCATGGACCGAAACATCCCGTCCAATTGCGCCGGGTTCAGCGCAACAGCACCTGTGGCGGCCAGATACTCCTGCAATTCATGCAGCACTGCGGCATCGTCCATCACGGAAAAATGCTGCGCCGTCAAATGATCCAGTTTCTTCAGATCCAGGCGGGCCGGCGCCCGGCCGATTCCCGTCAGATCGAACCAATCCAACGCCTGCGCATCGGTGAAAAACTCGTCATCCCCATGGCTCCAGCCCAGCCGTGTCAGGTAGTTGCGGATCGCCGCCGCCGGGTAGCCCATGCGCTGATAATCCTCGACCCCCAGCGCGCCGTGGCGCTTGGACAGTTTCTTGCCGTCTTCGCCGTGGATCAGCGGAATATGGGCAAAGACCGGCACGTCCCAGCCCATCGCGAGATAAACCTGGATCTGACGCGCGGCGTTGTTCAAATGGTCATCCCCCCGGATCACATGGGTCACGCCCATGTCATGGTCATCCACGACCACCGCCAACATATAGGTCGGCGTACCATCAGAGCGTAAACAAACCATGTCATCCAGCTGATCATTGCGGATCACCACCCGGCCCTGCACCTGGTCGTCGATCACGGTTTCCCCGTCTCGCGGTGCTTTCAGGCGCACGACATAGGGCGCATCGGGGTGGCTGGCAGGGTCTGCATCGCGCCAGGGAGACTGGAACAAGGTGCTGCGCTTCTCTGCCCGGGCGGCTTCGCGGAAGGCCTCGATTTCATCCTGGCTGGCGAAGCATTTGTAGGCGTGGCCGCGCGCCAGCATGTCATGGGCCACCTCGGCGTGCCGGTCCGCGCGCTCGAACTGGCTGATGGCTTCGCCGTCCCAGTCCAGCCCCAGCCAGGTCAGCCCCGACAGGATCGCCGCCGTTGCCTCGGGCGTCGAGCGCGCGCGGTCGGTATCTTCAATCCGCAGAACGAATTTGCCGCCCCGGCCCCGCGCATAAAGCCAGTTGAACAGCGCCGTGCGCGCCCCACCGATATGCAGGAACCCGGTGGGTGAGGGCGCGAAGCGTGTGACGACCTGACCGGAGGCAGACGGGCTGGCGGCTGAAGGGGCGTTCATCTGGCGTTAACCTTTCGGAAACCATGCAAGGGATAGGCTGGCGCAAGCTCTAGGCAATGATGCAGGTGATCTCAAGTGGCGAGCGCCGCGCCCTCCGGGCCCGCAACCGGCCCCGTGGGGGCGCTTCGGGCCGCTGCTCTGCCCTGGATGGGGCGCGCGGCAGCGGCGCCGCTTCAGGCGCTGGCGATGGCGCAGGGGCATCTGTTTCCGTTTGCGCCCGTGTTTCTGGGGCTGGGGATCGGCGTCTATTTCGGCTTGCTGTCCGAGCCCCCGCTCTGGGTCTTGTGGATGCTTCTGGCAGCGGGCGCCGTCGCCATGGTGGCGGCGCTGCGCGGCGCCGATCTGGCGCGGCCGCTGCTGATGGCGCTGGCACTGACCAGCCTGGGGTTTTCGGCTGCCGGGTTGCGCAGTCACGGCGTGGCGGCCCCGGTCCTGGGGTGGAGCCGATATGGCCCGGTCGAAGGCCGGATCATCGGTGTGGACAGGTCGGTTTCGGGCGCGTTGCGGCTGTTGCTGGATCAGGTGGTGCTGCCCGGCCTGTCGCCCGCGCGCACACCGCGCCGGGTGCGCGTCTCGGTGCAGGGTGACAGGCTGGACGTGGACCCGGTTGCCGGCACCCGCGTGATGCTGACCGGCTACCTGGGGCCGCCGCCCGGCCCGGCCGAGCCCGGCGGCTTCGATTTTCGCCGCATGGCGTGGTTTCAGCAACTGGGCGCGGTCGGATACACCCGCAGCCCCGTTCTGACGCTGGAGCCGCCAACGCCGGGCTGGGCGCTGGCTTTGACCCGCCTGCGCCAACGCATCAGCGCGGCCATCCGCTCCCGGTTGCCCGGCGAGGCGGGCGGCTTCGTGGCCGCGATCCTGACCGGGGATCGCTCTGGCGTGCCGCTGGCCACGACCGAGGCGCTGAGGCGCTCCAACCTGTCGCATCTGCTGGCGATTTCGGGGCTGCACATGGGGCTGCTGACGGGGGTTGTCTTTGGCGGCCTGCGCGCGGCCCTGGCGCTGGTGCCGGGTCTGGCCCTGCGCTTGCCGATCCGCAAGATTGCCGCGATTGGCGCGCTGATGGCGGCGGCCTTCTACCTGGGTCTGTCCGGCGGCAACATTGCCACGCAGCGCGCCTTCGTGATGGCAGCGACGATGCTGGGCGCGGTTCTGGTGGACCGGCGCGCGATCTCGTTGCGCTCGGTTGCTGTCGCGGCACTGATCGTGCTGGCGTGGCGGCCCGAAGCGTTGTTGAGCGCCGGGTTTCATCTGTCCTTCGCCGCTACCGTGTCGCTGGTCGCGGTGTTCCGCGCGCTCAAGGACCGGCGGGCCGGGCGGGCGCGGAGTCGCAAGCGATGGGCGCGCCGGGCGCTGGACCCGGTGCTGATGGCGGCGCTGTCGTCCCTGGTCGCCGGGCTGGCCACCGCCCCCATTGCGGCGGCGCATTTCAACCGCATTGCCGATTACGGGCTGCTGGCGAATGTCATCAGCGTGCCCCTGATGGGGCTGCTGGTGATGCCTGCGGCGGTTCTGTCGGCGTTGGGGTGGCTTTTGGGCGCGGAAGGGGCGGGGTTGTGGCTGATGGCGCAGGGCACCCGCTGGATCCTGGGCGTGGCGCACACGGTCGGCGGCTGGCCCGGCGCGGTGACGCTGGTCAGCGCACCGCCGCGCTGGGTCCTGCCGATGCTGGGGCTGGGCGGACTGTGGCTGGCGCTGTGGCAAACACGCGCGCGCTGGCTGGGTCTGGCGCCGATGGTGATCGCGCTGGGCGGCTGGGCGCTGGCCGAGCGCCCGGCCCTTTTGATCGCGCGCGAGGGCGGGCTGGTCGGGGTGATGACGGCGCAGGGCCGCGCCCTGAGCAAGCCACGCGGCGCGGGGTTCGTGGCCCGCGTCTGGCTGGAGAATGACGGCGATCCGGCGGCGCAAACCGACGCTGCGGCGCGCGCCGGGTTTCAACCGGTGCCCGGCGGGGCCGAGATCCGGTTCGCCGGTCAGCGATGGCGGCACCTGCATGGCCGGCGCGGGCAGGCAGCCTTTGCCGCGGCCTGTGCGGATGGCGGTATCATCGTGGCCAATTTTGACGCGCCAACGCCCGCCGGGCCCTGCCAGGTGCTGGACGCGGCCTATCTGGAACGTTCCGGGGCGATTGCCGTGGATCAGGACGGAAACCTGGTTTCCGTCCGTGATCTGTCCGGCGAGCGGTTGTGGACCCAGCCCTGACAGGCGGTTGTGCGCCAAATGCCACCCTGGCCAGATCAATTTCCCCGGTGATTCGCTTAATTCTGGCCAGACTGCACCTGTTTTGTTACCCAAAGGAAAACAAACAGGCAAAGACCATGAGCAGTGTTTCCGGTTTCAGCGGCGTTTACGCCGTGGACTGGTCCCAGACCGCACCGGGCGAGGAATGGGGCCTTGATCCCGACTATCTGAGCGTCGGCATGTCCTGGCGCTGGCGCGGTCAGGCCCGCAGACTGGATGCGGCGGCTGAAACGCTGTGGCTGGACACGCCCCTGGACCGCATCGACCCGCGCCGCCGCGCCCGCTCGCGCCTGCGCCGGCTGGCCCTGGCGGCGATGCCCGAGTTCCGCGACGAACCGGCCGCGACATCGCTTCCTTCCCTCCCCGACACGCTGACCCTGACCGATGGCCTGCGCGTCTATCACGCAAGGGTGTTGCGGCGGGATGCGGGGTTTCTGATCGTCTTCGACCCGCTGATGCCTCCGCCGGATCAGGAGTTGTGGATCAGCGCACTCAAACTCGACGACGGCCGCCGCGCCGCGCGACCGGGGGTGATCTGCTTCCTGCCGGGGACGGTGATCGACACGCCCCAAGGCCCCAAGCCGGTCGAGGCGCTGCACGCCGGGGACGGCGTGACCACCGCCGACAACGGGGCGCAGCCGGTAATCTGGCAGGGCGAAACCCGGCTGACCGGGGCGGAACTCTATCTGCATCCGCATCTGCGACCGATCCGGATTCAGGCCGGCGCGCTGGGGTCGCTTGGTCCGGCCGAGGACTTGTGGGTCTCGCCGGGGCACCGCTTGTTGCGGCGGCTGCGGCCCGGCCCGTGCGCGGACCCCGAAGTGCTGATCGCGGCCGAGGATCTGGAGGATGGCCGCGCCATCCGCCGGGATTACGGCCTGAGTTCGGTGCGCTACGTGCATCTGATGCTGGAGCGGCACGAGATCCTGATCGCCAATGGCGTGGCCTGCGAGAGCTTCCACCCGGCGCTGGCCGATCCGCGGGTGCTGGCCTGGCACGCGCGAACGCTGGAGCGCGCCACGCCGGGCTTGATCAATGACCCGGCACGCTACGGCGGCACCGCGCGGCGCTGCCTGGATTGCGGGGAAGCCGCCATTCTGCGTGGGGCAATTGCCTGACTCTGCGGGGCTCTGGCCTTACCTTGAGGGGCAATTGCCGGCCCCTAACGGCGCCAGCTTCGCAGCCAGGCGCGCAGCCGGATCGCCAGCGCGCCAACGAAAGGGCGCAGGCGCGGCAGGTCGATCGCCAGCAGCAGCAGGCCAAGCGGCAGCATCCAGAAACCGACGAACGGCAGGAAGCCGGCGAAGCCGCCCAGAATGAACAGCACCGCAACCGGCAGGCGAATCACCGCGCGCCCCGGCGCGGTGACCGTGCGCAGCGCACCGCCCAGCACCGGCACACCGCTTTCAAGCCGCGAAATCTGGCGGTCAAAGCGGCGCTGATGGCGTGTCGGGCTGGGCTCGGGCATGATCTGGCAGATGGGAACGCCCGATCGCTGCGTCAATGGGCGAATTCGCGCGGCGCTGCGTTGACACCCCGCCCCGCGCCTGTATAAGCGCGCCGTCCGGGTGCCTTGTCTTGAACAGGGCGCCCGGTCTTCATTGGTGTTGGTGGACCCCGCAAGGGGAAGCCTGTCGCCCGAAGGCCACGGCCCGACGGAAAGGACAACGCCCTTCTGAACACGTAGAAGGAGATCAGCCGTGACCAAACGCACGACTGCCAAATACAAGATCGATCGCCGCATGGGCGAAAACATCTGGGGCCGCGCCAAATCGCCGGTCAACCGCCGCGAATACGGCCCGGGCCAGCACGGCCAGCGCCGCAAGGGCAAGATGTCGGATTTCGGCACCCAGCTGCGCGCCAAGCAGAAGCTGAAGGGCTATTACGGCGATCTTACCGAAAAGCAATTCAAGCGCATCTATGGTGACGCGGCCCGGATCAAGGGCGACACCGGCGAAAACCTGATCGGCCTCTTGGAGCGCCGTCTGGATGCCGTGGTCTACC
>TARA_R110002073_G_scaffold233985_1_pt1 | contig 21205 bp, 20 predicted proteins | sample TARA_R110002073 | Tara Oceans TARA_R110002073 (sample SAMEA4397174) | marine metagenome | biome: Polar Biome; feature: [DCM] deep chlorophyll maximum layer (ENVO:01000326); material: water (ENVO:00002006), including particulate matter (ENVO:01000060) such as... | depth 40 m | reverse complement strand
GACGACTATGTCCAGATGCCTGGCGCAAGGAACGGAGGCCCGGAAGCCCAGAAAGCGGAGAACCTTATCCGTTCCATCGTGAACGGTGCCGCAAGAGACCGATGCTATACCGTCGGCGGCCTGCGTCCAAGTGATCGCCCTCGTGGATTGGCGATCATAACGGGAGAGCAGTTGCCGGACGGCCTGGACTCTCTTCGGAATCGCATGGTGTGTCTGCCTGTTGATAAAGAAACATTCGCTCATGCACTTGAAGGACCCCGCCCGAACAAATTTGATGAACTTCAGAAACTTGCGAGTGAAGGTTGCTTCACTCATGTGATGCATTCATACTTAGCGTGGGGCGCAGGCAGGTTCAAGGATCTACACAGTTACGCAGAGGAAGGAGTGTATTTTGATGCAGGTGTCGCTGTGCCGAATCGCATCAAGGACTCAAGCAACAATGTGTTGACCGGAATCGATATGTTTCTCCAGTTTGCACTTGATCACGAGGCTTGCTCGCGTGAGGAAGCAGAAGAACACTGGGCGAAGGCGCAAGATGCTCACGAGCAACTGTTACAGCGAGAAAGACTTGAATCACTCAACAACAGTCCATCCGAAGCATTTGCGGATCTACTGCGAACAGCATTGGTAAGCCACAGAGTGCATATTGAAGTGGAGAACATCCGTGATCATGTAGAAAATCCAAATCTTGTCCCCTTGGATCTTCTGGGCTATTCAGCCCATACAGTGTACGACCAAGTCGATGGCAACGCCGACGAGGGTCAAGCGTCTCAAGGATATGCGGAATCACGAACCGTGTACCGCCCCAATGGAAAGCGAGTGGGTTGGATCGACAAGGACACCGTTGACCTAATTCCCAATGCTGCGATGCAGGTTGCAAATTCCATCGCGAAGGGCATCGGAATTTCGCCACTTCCTTCTCGCATAATCCTTGCAAAGAAGCTCGTGAACGATCGGTTCTTGAAAGAACTGTCGAAAAACAAAAATGTTCTAAATGTCCGAAAAGCTGGCCGCTCTACTATGGGCGTTTGGCGCACTCACGCTCGCACACTCTTTGAGGTGGCTCTAGATTGGAGCGAATTTGATGTTGCAGCCTACATTGAAATGACGGAACTCGAACAGCGAATTGCTTGGGAGGATAAACGGTCAGAATATGCATCTCATTTAAACGAACGTCTTTGCAAATACGGCTTTGGCACGCTCGTAAATCCACATCTCACCGAGGAAGACCGAAGGAACCTATTGCTTCCAGACCCTCCAGTTTCTGGGCTCGAGACCGCTAGGCAGAACAACTTGATACCTTCTTTTTCACCGAATTACGAACCTCCATCGCCTCTTCCAATTCCTGGGTACAGTGATCCACCTGAGGGCGGCCTGTTGGCCTAGAGTTGGTGCTTGCCTCTGTCAATCACGGATCAAATTGCACGCGACGGTTTCGTGTCGCTGCGCCGATCCTCTCTGATCTTCCTGGTCGCGGCAGCCTCCAAAAGATGACTTACTGGCGTAGCTGACACGTCCACTGAACCCCATCAGTCTTTGCGGCTGGTGGGGTTTTTTCTTTGGATGCTGACGAACAAGAAAGTCTCATGATTGAAACGTATCAGAATTATCGGTAACCCGGTTCCGATCCAACGCATTGAACGCTTTGGGAAAACCGGTGCCAGCGATGTGCGAAGCATTGGCTTCAAATCTCAAGTATCAGATCTAAACCAATTTCATGCAGACAAAGAAGAAGAAACAAAAGATGAATAATCAGAACAATAATTCACAGCAGAGTAAATCAAGTAATTCACAGGGTAGAGAGAATGAGAATCATGAAAACAAACCAATTGAAGAACATCCAACAATGTCAGCCGTCAGCAACAAACCTTTCATTGATGTCAACGCCGTTCCGGCGATGCTTCGCCGTTTCGATCAATGGGTCTGCTGGAAGGACGTGCAGGATCAACGCGGCGGACGCCGGAGAAAGGTTCCTGTGAATCCGAAGTCAAGACGCTTCGCAAGTGTCACGGATCGGTCGACATGGACTAACATCGACACCGCTATCCTGACGTATTCGAAGCACTTGGATGAGCTCGATGGAATCGGGTTCGTTTTTACCATGGACGATCCCTTCATCGGGGTCGACCTGGACGACTGTCGAGACCCCAACACTGGCAACCTGTCGGTTACAGCGGATGAGATTCTCGACTTTTTACCGACCTACACTGAAGTGTCGCCGTCGGGTACGGGATTGAAGGCCATTGCAACGATTGACTCAGTCTTCCCCAGTCGGCGGCGGTCAGATCCTGAAATCGAAATTTACAGTTCGGGGCGGTTCTTCACCATCACTACGCTGACGATCAACGGTGATCTCCGAATTCGCGATGCGACGGATGCGATAGCCGATATTCTGAGCCTGTTCTTTGATGACCCCGGGGATCTCGACAAAAGCATTCCGCTGCCTGCCGCCCCATCCTGTGCGTCGGACCACGCCGTGCTTGGCAAGGCAATGGCAGCCCGCAATGGAGATAAGTTCCGCGAGCTTTGGGGTGGAAGCTCCCGCGAGTTCAACGGCAATCAAAGCCAAGCCGATCTCAGCCTGTGTCGTCTCCTGGCTTTCTGGTGTGGGCCATGCGTTGCCCAGATTGACCGCCTGTTTCGCAGCAGCGGTCTGTTTCGGTCCAAGTGGGATGAGAGGCACTTTAGCAACGGTGCGACGTATGGAATGGAAACGATCCAACGAGCCATCGTTGCTCAAGGCACCACCTTTTACCGGTGGCATCGTATTGCCTGCCACAATCCCAAAAGCGAATGAGAACCTGTGCAATGACTCGGTCAACAACATCCTGCGACGACAATTCATTGAAGATCAAGAACGGTCGCGAAGCCGATGGTAAGCCTTCCAAGGGTTTTCGCATTGTTCATGTTGCCGTCCCTGACCAAGTGTTCCAACACGCCAAAGTCCAGGCGTTGTTAGCCGGCAAGTCCTGGACCGAATTCATAACCGACACCCTCAAGTCTGCGTCCACCAATCCATGACCCTCACCACACAAAAGTCTCTAACAATGAATCCGCTACTCATCAAAATCGAATCCCACGTTCCTGACAAAAAATGTGTAAATGCGGAAGTTTGCTTGCCGAAGCGTCGGATCACCTCACTCGAATTAGCTCCGACATCCCTGGGAACGCGAAAAGGCGAACGAGAGAAGGAATCGTACGATCGGTAAACGAAGAAGCTGATGAATCATTTGATTCAGCAAACTTTTCTTCACGAGAATTTCAATGAACTACGAACTAGAGCTCCAATCTCAGGACTGGAAAGCTGCCAAATCGCCCGCAGCTCCAATTGCTTGGATGGGTGGGAAAAGCCTGCTTGCGAATTGGATCTTGGAACACTTTCCTGATCACCGAACCTATGTCGAACCTTACGGAGGTATGGCTAACGTTTTATTGAAAAAGCAGCCCTGCGAAATCGAGGTTTACAATGATCTCGACTTCCGTCTGGTCAACCTGTTTCGAGTGATTCGTGACCCCGACAAACTTAAAATGCTTCAGCAACTGTGCGAGCTTACACCGTACAGCCGAAAGGAGTTTGAATCAGTTGTTCAGCGAGAGGAGCCAAGCGATCCCGTTCAGCGAGCTTATTGGTTTTTTGTCCGATGCAGGCAAGCACGCGGCGGCTTAGGGAGCCAGGCATTAACGCCGAGTGCCTGGGCTACGAGCAAACGTTCAAGGCGGCAAATGCCTGAGCCAGTGTCAAAATATCTTTCTGCAATCGACGGGCTTCCTGAGGTAGCAGATCGATTCCGAACTGTCGTCGTAGAGTCACTTCCGGCTCTTGAGGTGTTCAGAAAGTACGATGCTCATGACTCCCTGTTCTACTGTGATCCGCCATATCCACATGGCACCTTGGCAAATCAAAAGCAGCCACTCTACGGGTTCACAATGAGTGACGCTGACCATCTGGCTTTTTTGAACACGATCAAGGCACTGAAGGCGAAGGTGATCGTCAGTGGCTACTCGACTCCGGTGTACGACCGCGAGCTCTCAATTTGGAGGAAAGCAGAAAAATCAACTCACGTCCAGTTTTCTAACTCCGGAGGAAGCCGAAGCGAAGTGCTTTGGATGAACTTTTAGCGTAAGCATCCAATTTTGTCTTTATGCCCCGCCCCTTTCAGGCTCTGCCGAATAAAACTCAATCCAAACGAATTTTCTTTTAAACCATGCAAACTAATTATGACGGGAACAATGCCGATGTCGGGAGAAACGCAACGCCGATCACTGGTAGGCTACCGGGAGGGAAGACAGCCGCTGGCTATCGTGTCGTCCACATCGCTGTTCCAGAGCCTGTATTCAACCACGCAAAAGCACAGGCGTTCCTTGCCGGCAAGACCTGGACCGAGTATGTCACAGACCTACTTCAAAGTTCTGCGTCCACCAATTCTTGCCGGGAAAGCACTGGTCCGAATTCGTAGCGGATTAGCTGAAGTAAGCGTCCGTCAAAAATCAACTTCTTCCGCCTGCGTAAGCGCCCGTCAATAGAGATGTATCGCATGAAGATCGAACGACATCTACCAGATTTCAATACCCTGGCATCTGAAGTGGAGGAGCGAGCCAAAGCAAAGATAGCCCGCGGAGAATACCGGTGCATTTTCTTGAATCCAATCGCCACTGTTCTTGCCGATGAACCAACGCCAGCATTCTTTCGAGCCGTCCGGCAACATCAAAGACGTTGGTTAAACCAAGCTGGTCACGTCTTTCCTCGCAGCATTCGACGAAGCGTCCGCGACTACATCGCCGACCGCGGCAGGATGTCCAAGCGAGATCGTTTCCTGCATCGTGCTAGATGCTGGACGGGAATCCTTTACAAAGACGGTCGCGTGATCCAGCCCCACAGGTGGGACGAACTCGAAGCAAGCACGCCGGAATAGCTGTCCGGAAAGAGAATTGCTGGTTTCCAGAAAAATCCAAAAAAAAGTTTCTGGAACGTGTCGGCTGCCTGTGAGGATTCTATCGATTCTCGGTCCCTCCCGAGGTCAGCAAATCTGCTCGTCGCTCTTGCAACAACGTACATCTGTGGATTTATTTGTGTCTTCACAGATCGAAAGATCAAACACTTGCAACGGCCCCATGCAACCGTTTGCAATTCCTTGTTCTGCGTGATTCTTAGGAGAAAACGATGGACCAGTATGAAAGATGGGAAACCCTCTCGAACGTGAGAATTGAATTTGCTGAATATGTCAAATTTAATGACTTCGCTAAAGTTGAATCGAAACGCAATCGCAGGAGAGACTTACACGCTTTACTCTTGTTAGATGAGCTGTTCCCGAGCGATCACGACATCGTGATCAACGCGACCCACGAGCAAATCTTCTTGGATGTTGACGATGACAAGATCGAAACACTGAGTGATGAGCAGATCGTAGAACTTTCTCGATGCGGTGTTTTCTACGACGAATGCGGTTACTTATCGATGTGGGTGAGCGGCTTTTGACCTGTCACCAGACGAGCTCATGTTTAAATCACCTAGCTCACTGCGTTGATCGCCAACTCGACTGAGTCGAGAGCCTTCTTATCCATCTCGGCCAGCTTCCGAAACAGCTCTGGCCGTTGACGGATCTTTTCCCGAATGGCGGACGGTACTTTATCTGCTAAAAGCAGCAGTTCATCTTCGTCAGCGTTCAGCGCCTCCGCTAGCTTGTGGATGAACTTCTCTGACGGGTAATCACCGAAGTGCAATCGATCGTTCTCGACTTTGCTGACGTACGAGACACTGACACCGGTGCGATCCGCAACCTGCTGCTGCGTGAGGCCACATCCCGCACGAAGTAGACGCACGCGGTCTCCAAAGCTTTTTGAATTGCTTTTCATCTTGAGCAAAGCCCTCTGATTGTGAACGCCCTCACCAGAGGGTATGCTTCCGGGACATTTTGGTCAACAAGCCACGACGGTCATGATCGAACGACTCAAGATCTAGCAACAACCAAGTCGGCAATTTGGAAACTACGGACAGTGAACAAGCAACAACTCGCCGCCAAGATCTGGGAATCGGCGAACCAAATGCGGTCAAAGATCGAGGCCAACGAGTACAAGGACTACATCCTTGGATTCATCTTTTACAAATACGTTTCTGATAAGCAGGTTGAATTCGCTAAGCGTGAGGAATTCACCGACGAAGATATTCGTGGGCTCAGCGAAGACGACACCGAAACCGTTGAGTACATCCAACGGAACGTCGGATACTTCATTGCCCACGAACACCTTTTCTCGACATGGATTGAAAAAGGTAGCGACTTCGACGTCTCCAATGTCCGTGACGCCCTTTCGGCGTTCAGCCGCCTGATCGACTCCAAATACAAGCGTTTGTTCGAGAACATCTTCAAGACGCTTGAGACCGGCCTGAGCAAGTTGGGCGAGAACGCGGCCAAACAAACCAAGGCGATCAGTGGGCTGATCAATTTGATCAAAGAGATCCCGATGGATGGAAAGCAGGGCTACGATGTCCTGGGGTTTATCTACGAATATCTAATCGGGATGTTTGCCGCCAATGCGGGCAAGAAAGCGGGCGAGTTCTACACGCCCCACGAAGTTTCGTTGCTGATGTCCGAGATTGTCGCCGAACATGTCAAAACGCGAAACACGATCGACATCTATGACTCGACCAGCGGATCCGCCTCCCTGCTGCTGAACATAGGCCGGTCCGTCGCCAAGTACATCGACGACACCGACAACATCAAATACTACGCCCAGGAACTGAAGGAAAACACCTACAACCTGACCCGCATGAACCTGGTCATGCGAGGCATCAACCCCAGCAATATCCAGACGCGTAACGGTGACACGCTGGAAGACGACTGGCCGTTTTTTGAAGATAGCGACCCGGTCGGAACGTACAACCCACTGTACCTGGATGCCGTCGTCTCGAATCCGCCCTACTCCCAGAAATGGGATCCCGAGAACAAGGACAGCGATCCTCGGTTCTCTCGCTTTGGCACCGCTCCGAAATCGAAGGCCGACTACGCCTTTCTTCTGCACGACCTCTATCACCTCAAGCCCGACGGAATCTTGGCGATTGTCCTTCCGCACGGCGTGCTGTTTCGCGGCGGCGAGGAAGGGGTGATTCGCAAAGAGCTGATCGAAAACGATCACGTCGATACCATCATTGGATTGCCGCCCAACATCTTTTTCGGCACAGGAATCCCTACCATCATTTTGGTTCTGAAACAGAAACGTAAAAACAACGACGTTTTGATCGTCGATGCCGCCAAAGGTTTTGCCAAGGAAGGGAAGAACAACAAGCTTCGCGCCTCGGACATCAAAAAGATTGTCGACACCGTCGTCGACCGGAAAAGCGTGCCGCGTTACAGCCGTGTCGTCGCCAAGAGCGAGATCCGAGAGAACGGCTATAACCTCAACATTCCCCGGTACGTCGACTCGTCGGAGCCGGCGGAAAGCTGGGATCTGTACGCCAGCATGTTCGGCGGCATCCCGCAAAGTGAGCTGGATGGTTTAGCGGAGTATTGGAAAGCCTTTCCCGGCTTGCGCAGCGACCTGTTCACCGACGATGGCACGCCGTATGTCGAGTTGAAAAAGCAAGTGGGAACCGACGCCGTCCATGAAAAGAGACCTGAGTTTGCGAAAAGTGAGCGGCACGGCGCTCGCCGCCGGTCTCCCGACTCCGACGTACCGACGGCTAGCTCCTCTTCGCTGACAGGATCAGCCGAACCGATCGACCTTGCCGAAGCCATCAACTCGCACGCCAAAGTCAAAGCGTTCATAAAGAAGTTCGCCCGCGTTTTCGACGACTTCGGTCCCTGGCTGCGTTTCGAGCTGATCGAGCAGATGACCACCCTGCCGATCCCACGACAAGAATCCCATATTGGTGCAGGCATCTTTGCCCGCCTCACCCGCATCCCGTTGATCGACAAGTATCACGCCTACCAATTGTTAGATGATGAGTGGCAGCAGATCTCGGTCGATCTAGAAATCCTTCAAACCGAAGGTTTCGACGCCTCGCGTGTGGTCGACCCGCACATGGTGACCAAAAAGAAAGATGGCAAAGAGGTCGAGGTTCAGGATGGATGGAAAGGCCGCATCTTGCCGTTCGATCTGGTGCAGCGAACGCACCACAAACAAGAGCTCGATGACCTGCAAGACAAACAGAATCGGCTGGCCGAAGTTGCCGCGGAGCTGGAAGAAATCATAGAGTCACTTTCCGAAGACGAAGGCGAATTCGGCGTCTTGAATGATGCGAACGATAAGTTTGTCGCTGTCGCGTTGAATCAGGAACTCAAAGAGCAACTTAGCGGCGTCGAGACGGATGAAACGCGGACGCTGGGTGACTACCTGGACTTGCTGGACGCCAAGGCAAAGAAACCCGAGAAGCTAGCCTTCATCGCGGAGCATTCCGAAGTTGATTGGTCCAAGATCGAGGCGAACAAGGATGGCACCTTCGGCAAAGCCAAGGTGAACGCTTGCCTGACGATCCTTCGGTCGTCCTTCGAGTTTCCCAAAGGCACGTTCGCCCACAAGTTGCTCAGTGCAAGCACACTGCTGGGCGAAGAGAAAGAGCTGAAAGCGGCGATCAAAAGAGACGCTGCCGCGTTGCATCTCAAGACCAAACGCACGATCGAAGACCTGAGCGACGAGCAAGTCCATGACCTGTTGGAAGCCAAGTGGATCGTGCCGCTGTGCGAGTCACTTCATCGTCTGCCCGACCGACAGCTCGAGCGACTGACCAGCAAGCTGCAAGCGCTCGCAGACAAGTACCAAGTCACCTACGCCGACAACGCCCGCGAGATCCAGCAAACCGAAAGCGAATTGGCTGGGATGATGGACGAGTTGGATGGAAACGAGTTCGACATGAAAGGCATTGCCGAGTTGAAGAATTTGCTCGGGGGAGGGAGCTGAAATGACGGAGCAAGCAGGAAGCAACGTGCCGGAGATTCGAGTTAAAGACGGGAGTTCGCATTGGAAGCGAGAGCCGCTGGGTGCGATCTATACCAGAATCAGAAATGCATTTGTTGGTACGGCATCTCCATATTACGCAGATAACGGATACTTCTATTTGCAGTCGAATAATGTCAAGAATGGAGCGATCAACCGAAACACTGAGGTTTTTATTAACGAAGAGTTCTATCTGAAACAGAGAGATAATTGGCTTCACACGGGGGACATCGTGGTGGTCCAATCCGGTCACGTGGGACATGCAGCCGTAATCCCAGAAGTTCTTGACAATACTGCGGCGCATGCGCTGATAATCATTTCACAACCGGCGAGGCCAACAGATTCTGAATTCGTCAATTTTCAGTTCCAAACACAGGCCATCAAGCGACAAATACGGAACATCACAACGGGCAACACCATTCAGCATATTCTTGCGTCGGACATGAGGGGGTTTGAACTATGTTTTTGTGACGTCAAAGAACAAATCCAAATCGCAACCTACTTCCAATCGCTGGATCGGATGATTGGGCTGCATCAGCGGAAGCATGACAAGCTGGTGACGCTGAAACAGGCGATGCTCCAAAAGATGTTCCCGCAAGACGGAGCCGCCACCCCCGAAATCCGCTTCAAAGGGTTTGAGGGGGAGTGGGTTGACGATGATTTCGAAACGAATGTCGAGTTCTTTAGTGGGTTGACGTATTCCCCGCATCACGTTCAGGCGAAAAAGGGAACACTCGTTCTCCGTTCATCGAATGTCAAAAACGGGCAAATCGTAGATGCAGACAATGTTTATGTGGATTCGTCGGTTGTTGATTGTGATCAAGTTCAGGTCGGCGACATAGTCGTGGTGGTACGAAATGGCTCGCGTTCATTGATTGGAAAGCATGCAACGGTCAAAGAACCCATGAGCAATACCGTGATCGGTGCCTTCATGACGGGACTTCGGTCTAAACAGCCAGGTTTTGTTAACGCGCTTCTTAGCACCGGATCTTTCATGAAGCAAGTGAATGAGAATACCGGCGCGACGATCAATCAGATCACCACTGGCGTCTTTAAGAAGATGCGTTTCCGTTTCCCCGAACTGGAGGAACAACGTCAGATCGGGGCATTCTTCTGCAACCTCGACGAACTGATTTCCAAACACACCACGCAGCTCGGAAAACTCAAACAAATCAAGTCCGCATGCCTCGAAAAGATGTTCGTCTAAGTCAATCACGACCACAGCAACTCGCCCATGACCACCTTTTCAACCGAAGCCGACTTTGAACTCGCCGTCATTGGAGAACTGACGCAGCGGGGTTGGGAACCGGAGATCCTTCACAATCCCAGCGAAGCGGATTTGCTGGAGAACTGGGCGACGATCCTGTTTGAAAACAACAAGGGTATCGACCGGCTCAATGGCGTTCCGATGACATCGTCGGAGATGCAGCAGATCATCGAGCAAATCACCGAACTGCGGACGCCGCTGAAGCTGAACGGGTTCATCAACGGTAAGACTGTCGCGATCACTCGCGACAACCCGGCCGATACGCTGCACTGCGGCAAGGAAATCAGCCTGAAGATTTACGATCGCCACGAGATCGCCGCCGGCCAAAGCCGCTATCAAATCGTCCAGCAACCTCGGTACAAACGCAGCTCCTCCTTGCTGCGTGACCGACGTGGTGATTTGCTACTGCTGATCAACGGCATGCCAGTTGTTCATATCGAGCTAAAACGCAGCGGTGTTGCGGTCAGCCAAGCCTACAATCAGATCTGCAAGTATTCCGGCGATGGCATTTTCGCGGGCTTGTTTTCGCTGGTGCAGTTGTTCGTGGCGATGGAACCGGGCCAAGCATTGTACTTTGCCAATCCCGGACCCGACGGGAACTTCAACCGGGACTATGCGTTTCACTGGGCCGACTTCAATAACGAACCGGTCGGCGGCTGGCGAGATTTCACTTCTGGCCTGTTGTCCATCCCGATGGCCCATCAATTGATCGGCTTCTACACGGTCGCCGATGAGTCGGACGGCGTGTTGAAGGTGATGCGCAGTTATCAGTACTACGCCGCCCATGCGATTTCCGACAGGGTCGCCAAGACGGATTGGAAGAACCCCAACCGGTTGGGCGGTTATATCTGGCACACGACCGGATCGGGCAAGACAATGACCAGTTTCAAGTCGGCCCAACTGATCGCCAACTCCAAGGATGCCGACAAGGTGGTCTTCCTGCTCGACCGCATCGAACTGGGCACGCAAACGCTGGAGGCATATCGGAATTTCGCCGGCGACGGCAACGACGTCCAAGCGACCGAACACACGGGCGTCCTGGTCGACAAACTCAAGAGCACCAATCCGGCCGATACGTTGATCGTGACTTCGATCCAGAAGATGAGTCGACTGAAAGATGAGGAGGACGGGCTAAAGGCACATGACTTGGAGAAAATGCGGTCCCAGCGCATTGTCTTCATTGTCGACGAATGCCACCGATCGACGTTTGGCGACATGTTGGCGGACATCAAGCAGAGCTTTTCGGGTGCGGTCTTCTTCGGCTTCAGCGGCACGCCCATCCAGCAGGAAAACATTCGCAAGGACAACACGACCACGGACGTATTCGGTGACGAGCTACACCGGTACAGTATCGCCGACGGCATCCGCGACGAGAATGTTCTGGGCTTTGACCCGTACAAAGTGTCGACGTATCGCGATCGTGATTTACGACAAGCGGTGGCGTTAGAAAAAGCACGAGCCGACTCACCCGCCGAAGCCTTTGCCGATCCGAAGAAGGCCAGGGTCTACAACCGTTACCTGAACGACATCCCGATGGCGGGCTATCTCGATGCCTCGGGTTCCTACGTTAGAGGTATCGAAGACCATCTGCCAAGTTCCCAATATCGCCGGGATCAGCACCAAAATGCCGTCGTGGCCGACATCGCCGCCGGTTGGATGAACCTGAGCCGGGGCGGCAAGTTCCACTCGATCTTTGCCACCAGCAGCATTACCGAAGCAATCATTTACTATCGCCTGATGAAATCGGAGTGCCCGAATTTCAAGACGACCGCGTTGTTCGATCCGAACGAGGATGACGACAACCCCTCACAGTTCAAAGCCGATGGCTTGGTTGAACTATTGGGGGACTATAATGCTCGCTATGGGCAGACGTTTGACCTGGGCAGTCACGGACGATTCAAGAAGGATATTGCCGCCCGTCTGGCTCACAAGAAACCGTACACTCGCATCGAGACCGAGCCGGACAAGCAGATCGACTTGTTGATCGTGGTCAATCAGATGCTGACCGGATTTGACTCCAAGTGGGTCAACACGCTGTATCTGGACAAAGTGCTGAAGTACGAGGAGATCATTCAGGCATTTTCGCGGACCAATCGGCTGTTCGGACCCGACAAACCGTTCGGAACAATTCGCTATTATCGCAAACCCAACACGATGCAGCGAAACATCGAGTCCGCGGTGAAGTTGTATTCGGGTGACCGGCCCATCGGTCTGTTCGCCGATCGGCTGGCGGGCAACGTGAGGCGGTTGAATTCCAGCTTTGACGAGATTCGTGCCATCTTTGACGCTGCGGGTATCGAAGATTTTCGACAGCTACCCGACAGTGTCATTGAGCGTGCCGCGTTCGCCCGGCACTTCAATGATTTCAGCAAGATCTTGGAAGCCGCCAAAATCCAAGGCTTTACTTGGCAGCAAACGCAGTACACATCCGAGGATGGCAGCATGACGGTGGACCTTGCGATGACGCACGAACAATACCAGGCGTTGTTGCAGCGATACCGGGAACTCGGTGACGGCGGCGGCCTGGGCGGTGGTGGCATCGCCTTCGACGTCGACGGCCATGTCAGCGAGCAGGGCACCGGTAAGATCAATACCGACTACATGAACTCACGCTTTGAAAAGTATCTCAAAGTCCTGGAAGGCGAAGACGAAGCCGCGAAACAGTCCACGCTGGCGGAACTGCATCGTTCGTTTGCATCGTTGTCCCAAGATGAACAACGCCTCGCCGAAATCTTCTTACACGACATCCAACGCGGCGACATCCAGATTGACCCGGCCCGCACGTTCCGCGATTACTTGACCGACTATCAAGCGAAGGCGGAAAGCGAAGATGTCGATGCCCTGATCAAGATTCTGGGCATTGACAAGAAGAAGCTGATCTCGCTGATGAAAATAAACACCACCGAAGCCAACTTAGATGAATACGGACGATTCAACGATCTGAAACAAACGATCGACAAGCAAAAAGCCAAGGCCTATTTGGAAGCCGTTTCCGGCGAAGAGTTAAGCCCCGCAAAAGTCAACATCCGAGCCGCCGATCTTTTGCGAAGGTTCATTCTCGAAGGTGGCTTTAGGCTTGAAGGCTCCGATGGTCAGGATTTGAATTCAGCGGATGGCTAATTCTGACGATCGAGGCTGGCGATCATCTTCTGAAGCCGACAGGTTGAAATAATCCCGAGGCAATTCAACTCGCCAAAATGGTGGCAAAGAACTTGCTCTTTGCGACCGTGTCTCTCAGCAACGTCGGAACAGTGAAGCCGTTGCAGAGCGCCTTCTCAACGCGACGTCCATCAATCCATGGCGACGAACACGACCAAGCCACGACTGCATTTTGAAAGCTCTATTGCCAGATAGAACCGATGGATTCCTGGTCGAGAGTTCTGTCGTCCTTGACATCGCCGCGAACGGGAATCTCTCCCAGTAAGGTCCTCGCAACCGGCCCGTTTTGACATTCGACGGCATTTTGCTATCATTCAGCCGTTGTTTTTCATTTACCCTTCAGGTAAACTATTCAAAAGAGCCGATTCAGATGCAAATCGAGTTTACTAACAAGAAGCTGATGAAGATTTGCTGCTCGGCAAAAGAATCTCAGGCGAAACACGGGAAGCGAATGTCCGAAAAAATTAAACTTCGGATGGCTCAGATCGCGGCGGTGGAAACACTGGCGGATCTGCACCTGCTACCCGGAGCGAGATGTCACGCGTTGACAGGGAATTTCAAAGGGAAGTTTGCGGTCGATCTCGTTCACCCCGATCGACTGTTGTTTTCGCCTGACCACGAACCGCTCCCGCTGAAAGATGGCGGCGGGTTGATCTTGAAGGATGTCACGGCGGTATTGATCGAAGGGATTGGAGACTACCACGGAAAGTGACGGAGCGAAAAACACCCAAGCAACAAACCACAACTGCATCACCAATGGCAACCAAAACAAACCGATATCGCTACGAACCCGATTTCGCCATTCCACCTGGGGCGACCTTGCAGGAGACAATCGACCAACTTGGAATCGACCAACGGGAGTTAGCCGAGCGAACGGGACTGACCACGAAGACGTTGAATCTAATTATCAAAGGCAAGGCACCGCTGACCCAGCAAACGGCGATGTTGCTGGAACGCGTCACGAATGTTCCTGCCCGTATTTGGAACAATCTCGAAGCCGAGTATCGCGAGCAACTTGCCCGAATGGAGGCACATGAGGAATTGGCAAAGGACATCCAGTGGTTGAAACAAGTCCCAACGAAAGAACTAATCGAACGAGGTTTTATCGAAGCGACGAAAGACAAAGTGCTTCTGCTCGAACAAACGCTCAGCTTTTTCCGCGTAGCGAGTGTTGCCGCGTGGACGGAAGGATGGTGCGAAGGCCAGTTTTCGTTCAAGAAATCAGGCGATGCATCTTGTCTGGATTGTCGTTTGGCGACTTGGTTACGGATCGCTGAAAAGATGGCTGAAGATACCGTGGTCGCTGCTTACAGTAAGCCGAAGTTCGCCAAAGCAATCCGGGATGCCAGAGAGCTGACGGAGTCGCCTCCAGCGAAGTTCATCCCTCAACTCAAATCGCTGTTTTCGGATTCAGGCGTAGCACTCTGTTTGGTTCCCGAGATCAAGGGAGGCAGGATCAACGGCGCGGCGAGGTGGGTTTCTCCCTCTAAGGCAATGATCGCGGTGAATCTTCGTGGCAAAATGAACGACATTTTTTGGTTCACACTTTTCCACGAAGCAGGTCACATCCTCAATGACAGCAAGAAGCAAACCTACGTCGACATCGGATACTCCAATGATCCGCGTGAAGAGTCCGCAAACCGCTTTGCTCGCGAAACATTAATTCCGACGGAGTACGACTCTCAGTTGCAAGCGACTAAATCACAGGTTGCTGTTGTTCGGCTCGCGAAGGAAATCGGGATTGCCCCCGGAATCTTGGTTGGACGTTTGCAAAACGAAAAGGTATTGGACTACAGCCAGCTCAACTCACTGAAACAGCGATTCGAGTGGTCCAATGGAACATGAAGTTTTGCGTTGCAACGGAATGCAACGAACCTAAATGAAGGCAGGATGTCGATGGGTTGAAATCAAAAAAGTTCACATCAACGGAGTGTATCCATGTCTCGAAGTATCATCCTTGCTCTGATCGCTTGGCTTGCCATCGTTGGCACCAGTTTCGGTCAAGAAAAAGTTGTCACTCGGAGTAACGGCAATCAGATTGTTGTCACCAGTTATTCGCCTCGCGATTTAACTGATGGCGACTTGCCAGCGATCAAGCTGAAAGAGGATTGGAATACCGACGAAGAAGTCCGTTGGGATCTGACGGCGTTTCTAGCGGTCCTGTCCGAGCAGGTTTACAACGATGATGACGAAACGCTGGACTTCCTGATTCGAGGAATGGGCTTCACCAAGTGGATTGCCATCAAGAACGAGACGATGGCGGCTCATGTCGTTAGCAGCGATGGCTTGGCGGTCGTGATCTTCCGGGGCACGAACTTCACCGAGATTCCAGACTGGTACAAAAATCTCACGGTCACCTTTGAAACTTCCGAGCGTGGTAAGTTCCATCGGGGGTTCTCGGATGCCTACCGAACCGTTCGCAGTGAAGTGCAGCGGTTCATCAACGAAGAGCGACCTTCCAAAATTTGGATCACCGGTCACAGTCTGGGCGGGGCAATGGCCGTGGCTTGTGGCATCGATATCAAAATCCACACGAAGATTCCGACCTCGCTGGTCACGTTCGGACAGCCGAGGTTTGCTGATGAAACTGGAGCGAAGTGGATTGATCAGCAGTTCGACGGTCGTTATGCACGCTTCGTCCACGGCGTCGACATCGTGCCGAGTGTTCCGTTCTACGTTCCGTGGCTATTCCCGTATGCACATGCGGGAAACCTAGTCGCAATCTTCGATGAACGGATAACGTTATCGGAGTCACACACTTCAACTCCTGCACTTTCGGCTAGCTACTGTGGTTCCTGCGGCCGAGCAACCATGCTGGCTCAGATCCCTGTCTACCAGCCAACTGAAGAACCGCCGCCGCTAACGCTGGCCGAATACGAGCAGTCACTTCAGATGCAAACAGTTTCCGTAGCAGATCAACCTAGGACTGGTTCCGCGCACGGCATGGAATCGAGGACCGAATTCAATCTGATTCCCAGGATCTTCGCCGACCACTTCATGGATGGCTACCGAGACCTGATCCGAAGTTACCGTGACGGACAGGATCGAATGGCCGTTCCCGGTGCAAGGTGAAAGAGCGTCTTCGACACCGATCCACCAACATTCCGCTCCAAAGGCAACGAGTATCAGACAATGGAATCTCCCAAACTTCCGACCGATTCGCTGTACAAAATGCTGTCGATCGGTGGCATTGTGTTGGTGATCAGCGGGGCGCTGCTTGGCTGGAAGGCAATCGACGAAAACGCTCTCGTGATGGCCGAATTTCGCCAGAGCGAGGACGTTCTCACCAATGCAGCGACAACCGCCCAACTCAAATATCAATTTATCGGACAGCGGTATCAGCGGATCGAGACCAGGCTTGACCAGGCAATTAACGGTGTCAATGTTGATGCGCTGAACGAATTCAAAGGAAGACAGCCGGATTCTTTTCCCCAGCTTGCGGATTCGCTTAAGTTGCCAAAGTCCCGCGGTGTGGAATTTGGGGTAACTCCCATGCCTGAAATCCCGTTCGATGCTTCTGTGCCTGATTGGATCGCCGTCGTTGGGCGAATTCGTAGTCACCGAGATGGCGTGACTCGCTTTCTGAACGCACGAAACTTGACTGTCATTCCAACGGCTCTGAAAAATGAAGCATTGAACGAGCTGGCGGATTTGGATACCGAACTATCGAACCTTGAAACTTTAGTCCTCGCACTGGCGGCTCCGAGCCAAGCCTACAATTCATCTTTGGACCAGCGTGATTGGGCAACACAAAAACGTTCGTTCCTACTTTACGCATCAGTCTTCCTCTGGGCGACCGGAATTGCCGTGTTCGGCCGCGCGTCGAAGAACTGGTTTGAGCAGACCCAGCGTTACCAGGATGCGATTCTGCTAGCGGAAGCCAAACGTTGCGAAGGCATCGAAATTGCTCCGGACGTTCCTTACTGGCGGGAAATTCGATGGCTACTGTTTCCTGTGTCCGTGACGCTCCTGGTTAGTGTGGTCATGTGGTTTTTTGGTAGGTAATCAGACCAGGCGTCTTGCAAAGGTTCTGCGCGTCTTCGGGCGTTCGTGCGGGTAGAGAGTGTGTTGAATCCTCTAACACTCAGGACTACCAAATGGCTCACGCACTGGCGACGACGGATGGAAAGACGGCGATGATGTACGCTGGGGAAACTCCCTGGCATGGACTTGGGACAAAGCTGGACGGGCCAGCAACCTCCCGGGAAGCAATCACGGCAGCCGGCCTTGACTACAATGTCGATCTGAAACCGATCTACACGAATGATGGCACTCTGATTCCTCAGCGGAAGGCCGTTGTTCGAAACGATTCTCGTGAAGTGCTGGGAGTCGTTGGCAACAGCTATCAGCCGGTCCAGAACTATCAGAGTTTTGGATTCCTGGATTCCATCGTCGCGGATGGGCAGTTGCTGTATCACACCGCTGGGGCTCTCGGTAAAGGCGAGAAAATTTGGATGCTGGCAAAACTTCCGGGCGAGATCCGAATCAAGGACTCGGAAGATGTGACCGACAAATTTCTGTTGCTAAGCAATTCCCATGACGGCAGTTCAGCATTGCGGGTTTTCTTCACCCCAATCCGTGTCGTGTGTGCCAACACCTTGGGACTGGCCGAACGTCGCGGTCGTGGGCAGGGAGTCTCCGTCATTCACAAAGGCGATCTCGCCGCAAAAGTCGGCGAGGCTCAGAAAACTCTGGGATTGGCGGCGAAGTTTTACGATAGCGTCGAGGAACGGATTAATCATCTGGCGAGTCACTATCCCAGTCGCGAGCAACTGGCCGGCTACTTTGAGCGTCTGTACCCTGATACCCCAGAATCGAAGAACAAACGGGCCGAGAATGTGCGTGCCGAATTGTTCCGGCTATTCGAGGAAGGTCGAGGTCAGGACATTCCTGAAACGCGGTTGACGACATGGGCCGCGTTCAATGCGGTCACGGAGTTCGTTGACCATCACCGGACGACTCGGGGAAAGACGGATCGGGATCGAGCTTCCAGCCGATTGGAGTCGGCTTGGTTCGGTAGTGGTGCCGCGTTGAAGGCACGAGCGTGGGACGAAGCATTCGAACTGGCAGTTTAGGCTGGCCCACGGTTGTCGCAAGTTCCAGGTAACTTAGGTATTCCCGCCATTGCTGGAACTTGCATGACAATCACACCCACCACCAGCGGCCGACTTATCGCGATCGGCGACATTCACGGCCATGCTATGGCCCTGAACGCTTTGATCCAAGCCATTCAGCCATCAGCAGACGATGTCATCGTGACGTTGGGCGACTACGTCAATCGTGGACCGGATTCCATGGGCGTGGTCGAATGTTTGATCGAGCTTCAAGATCGCTGCAATCTAGTCCCAATCTTGGGGAATCACGATGAAATGTTCCTTGATGCACGAAAAGATCGGTACGCCTACGATCGATTCTTGGTGAGCGGTGGCCAAGAAACTGTCGCTTCATATGGTGACCAGAAACTGGATGGCATTCCTGAGTCGCACTGGGCATTTTTTGATTCATGCCGTGACTACTACGAAACCGCAAGCTTCATTTTCGCACATGCGAACTTCTGCAGCTACACGCCGTTGCACCTTCAGCTTTCATCTGTGCTGCGATGGACTGGCATCGAAGAAATGGACATTTGCAAACACCGAACTGGAAAAGTTGCCATCGTTGGTCACTCAGTAGGCGAAAAAATTCGAGACTACGGCACTTGTATCTGCATCGATACTGGATGCGGCTTCGGCGGTTTATTAACTGCGTATGAAGCAGCGACCAAGGAACAGTGGCACGCTTCGGAGGACGGCGCTCGGGTATATCAGCCGGAATCCCGAGAATAGATTTTCCGCTCTTGCCCTTTGATATCCACTGTTTTGGGATCGGACCAATTTGGCTGCCCCGCCAAATAATCTCGCAGCAGAATCCCGAAGCACTGCCTCGAGTGCGTGCCACAGTGCCGCTTGAAATCCTTGGAAGAATCGAGATGCAGTATTCTGTTTCCGAATTCCGAACTGTTGATTTGTTGCAAGTTTTCCTCATCGATAATGGTTTTAATCACATCGATCATTCCATCCTTGACCGAAGGACTGAGCTGGTCGTATGCAGTGAAAGGGGATTCATAACTCATTGTTTTCCCTGTCTAGGTTGGAAGCTACCGAGCGTTGCTGAGGGTAAGTAGCTTGTCACTTACTCAATACGCGAGGCATTTTAATGTTGAAAGTTAATGTGGGGATGAGCCGCAAGGTTTCCAAAGATTTTAACAGCACTGGGTTCAGCGTGAACCTGGAGGGCGAAATTGGAGCTCCGGTCAACGATCCTGAATTCGTGATCGAAGAGATCAAGAAATTCTATGATTTGGCTGAGGAATCGCTCCGAATTCAAATTGAACGATACCAAGACGATGGATTGATCGAACCGCGGTCCACCACCAACGGTCATCAAACTCCTCGCCAAACAACGACGCCCTCAAGTTCCAACGGCAATGGACAAGCCGATCGCTTGAATGGCAACGCCGCTCATGCTGACGAGCCATTTCATCCACCGGCGACGAACAAGCAGATTCAGTTTTTGCTCACTCTCGGGAAGCGGGATGGTCTCACGAAGCTCCAACTGGAACAGCGAGCAAAAACGATTCTCGGTCGCGAAACCGATCTCTACGACATGACTCGCCGTGAGGCAGGAAACGTCATTGACCAGTTCATGCCCTTGAATGGCAAGAAATCTGGCTAGTCGAATCTTTCGCCCTCATTCACCGAGACTATCACGTGACACCAATCAAGCGTCCCCATTGGAGTTTCAGTTCGATTAACCAATATCGACGCTGCCCACTCCAGTTCTTCTTTGAAAGAATCGTCAAAATCCCTCGCAGGACAGTCAGCAGCAGTCTCGTTTTTGGTTCCGCCATTCACGATGCTCTGGCTGGTTACCACCAACGAATCAGGTTGGGCAGAGAATCTTCTGAACAGAACCTGAAGGCGGACTTCTTGGGATCATGGGATGTGCGTACCGCAGATCAACAGGTCACGTTCAAGGCAAAAGAATCGGCGTCTGACTTGCTTGGTAAGGGGCAGGCCCTATTGGAATTATATTCCAACGAAGAACCACCCACGGACATCATCGCTGTCGAAGAACGTGTGTTGGTTCCATTGTGCGATAGTAGTGGCAACATCCTGGAGCGACCACTGGCCGCAACATGTGATCTGATTTCTGGATCGACCGAACAAACGGTAGTCACCGAGTTCAAGACATCGGCGAGGGCATACTCCGCTCTCGACGTGGAAAGTTCGCTTCAACCCAGTTGCTACACTCAGTCGGCCCTGTCCACACTCGATCGATGGGTTTCAGTGGAGTTCGTCGTTTTCACCAAAACAACCACGCCGAAAATTCAGAGATTGAAAACATCGAGATCACAGGAAGATTTGAACCGACTCGGAGATGTGGCAAAAAATGTTGAGAAGGCAGTCGAGAATCAGATTTTCTACCCCATCGAAAGCCCGATGAACTGTTCTGGATGTCCCTATCGTCAAGAGTGTCGAGATTGGCGTCCAACCACATTGAATATCCAAGAGCAGCAAGAAATCCATCGCAACCAAGAGGTCGTCTGTGCTGGTTGAAATCGGAAGAAAGTCAGGGTGCCTTTGCGACTTGGCGGAGCAGGGGAAACTACATTGTCCACTCAATGTTCGTGCATCCAGCGAGGACGTGGTCACGGGCGAACTCTTCGGTAAGCTCCAACTCATTGCCCCTCGTTGGTGGCTTCCAGATTTACTGAACCGATCTCTCGGCACCACTATGTACCGTCAGCAGGTATATCGCGATCTGGAAATCAAGCTGTGGTCCAAGCAGCCACTGTTTCCAGCAGAGCTG
>TARA_R110002073_G_scaffold137168_6_pt1 | contig 21226 bp, 18 predicted proteins | sample TARA_R110002073 | Tara Oceans TARA_R110002073 (sample SAMEA4397174) | marine metagenome | biome: Polar Biome; feature: [DCM] deep chlorophyll maximum layer (ENVO:01000326); material: water (ENVO:00002006), including particulate matter (ENVO:01000060) such as... | depth 40 m | reverse complement strand
CCCCGGTGGCCGGCCGGTCTGACGGCGCCGCCGTACAGGGCAGAGTGTAAACATGGCTGACCTATTCAATATCGGCCTTAGCGGCCTGCGTGCCAGCCAGACCAACCTGTCCGTTACCGGGCAGAACATTACCAACGTCAACACTCCGGGCTACAGCCGGCAAACCGCTGTGCAGACCGCGCGTGAGCCAAGCTTCAGCGGTGTAGGTTATATCGGTAACGGCACCACTATTGCCGATGTTAACCGCATCTATAACGAGTTCCTGACCGGGCAGGTGCGCACCAGCACATCGATCAACTCCGAAGTGACCGCGTTTCAGTCACAGATGGAAGAATTGAATACGCTGCTTTCCAGTACGGCGACCGGGATTACCCCTGGCATGCAGAATTTTTTTGATGCATTGCAGACCTCGATTGAAGATCCTGCAAGCCTGGCTGGGCGGCAACTATTCCTGTCGGAATCCGAAGGCCTGGCTTCCCGTTTCAATACTGTGCATGAGCGGCTCTCCACCCAGACCCAGTTTATTGGTCAGCAGATGGGGACGCTGGCCGATCAGGTCAGCCGGCTGGCTACGTCGATTGCCGGCTATAACGACGCGATCGGACGTGCCGCGGCTAACGGCGCGCAGCCTAACGATCTGCTTGACGCCCGTGACGAGGCCGTCAGGCAACTGAGCGGGCTGATTGGCGTCACAGTGGTCAAGCAAGACCAGAACAGCATCAATATCTTCATTGGTTCCGGCCAGCCACTGGTCGTGGGTAAAGAGGCCTCATCGCTCACGGCCGAAACCGGCCTATCCGACCCCGAACGTACTGAGCTGTTTCTGGTTAGTGGCGGCAGCAAGCAAGGAATAACGAATCTGGTCAGCGGCGGCGAGCTGGGCGGCCTGGTGCGTTATCGGCGCGATGTGCTGGATCAGGCCATGAATTCGGTCGGGCGCCTGGCACTCTCAATTGCCAGTGAAGTAAACGACCAATTGGGCAAGGGTCTGGATCTGAACGGAAAAGCTGGTGCGCCATTGTTTCTGGACATCAACTCTGAGGCGCAGATCGAATCGCGTAGCAGGGGGCGGCCCACCAACAGCTCTGACGCCACCTTGGACATCCGCATTACCGATACCTCCCAGTTGACGACCTCAGATTACGAGGTGGTTTACAGCAGTCCAACGGAGTTCAGCGTTCGGCGATTATCTGACAATGAACCTTTCGGTCCTTTCATCGTTGATCCGGCTGTAGATCCGGCCGATTCCTTTGTGGTCGATGGTTTCAGTATCGCTTTGAATCCCGGCAGTGGGCAGGTGAGCGCCGGAGACCGCTTCCTGTTGACGCCCACCCGCAGCGCCGCGGGGGCTATGGACGCGGTGATGAAGCAGCCCCAGGAGCTTGGGTTTGCCGCGCCAGCTAAAGCGGAAGTCGGTCTTGAAAATCGCGGGAATGCCAAGGTCAGTCAGCCAACGTTGATCGCTAGCCCGCAGCCAATTGACCCTGAAACAATACAAGCTTTCCTGCCTATTGAAGCGACGTATGATGAGGCCTTGAAACAGCTCAACTTAAGTTACACAGATCCAACTGATCCTGATGTCAGAGTGCCGATGGCCCCGATTGAAAACGTTGAGCCTGGTAAGACGAACACCTTTGAATTGGAAGTAGGAGAATATAAATTCAGCATGAGCATGACGGGTACCCCGCTGAATGAAGACCGTTTTGACGTAAGCCTTAACACCGGTCAATCGGACAACCGCAACGCATTGATATTGTCCAACTTGCAGAGTGATAAAGTATTGGGCCAAGCCAATGGTGCGGCCGGTTACTCTTTTGCTGACGGTTACGGAGATCTGGTACAGAGGGTTGCGACCTTTACCGCCCAGGCCCGATCAGACAGCGAAGCCAGTGGCGCAGTCTTGAAACAGGCGCAAAACAATCGTGATTCGGTGTCTGCGGTCAACCTGGATGAGGAGGCGGCAAATCTGATCAAGTTCGAGCAATACTACAACGCGTCCGCCCAGGTGATTCAGATCGCGCGTTCGGTATTCGATACACTCATCAACAGTATTCGCTGACAGGTAGACGGCCATGCGTATCTCGACGATTCAGGCGTTCAACATCGGCGTGCAAGGCATGCAGGATAACTATTCCAAGGTTAGCCGCACGCAGGAACAGGTCAGCTCCGGGAAGAGAATCCTGTCACCGGCCGACGACCCGGTGGCCAGTGTTCGCTTGCTGCAACTGGATCAGCAGGCCAGCAAGCTGGCCCAGTACGAAGCCAATCTGACCGCAGCGACAAACAGCCTCAGTCAGGAAGAGGCGACCATCAATGCCGTTAATAACAACTTGCAGCGGGTTCGCGAAATTGCTTTGGAGGGAGGTAATGGCTCACGCACCATGGCCGACCGCGAAGCGCTAGCTCAGGAGCTGGTCGAGCTGGAAGACGAGCTGGTTGCGCTGTTCAATAGCCGTAACGCGCGCGGCGAATATCTGTTTGGCGGATTCCAGAGCCAGACACCGCCGTTTGTCAAAGAGCCAGACGGGACCTACACCTATCAGGGTGATGAAGGCCAGCGGTCGGTTCAGATTTCCGGTTCCAAGCAGGTGGCGATCAATGATAACGGCAAAAAGCTTTTTGTCGACGTGCCCAACGTTAACCGGGTGGTCACCTCAGCTGACCCTGGTAACACAGGCGGAGCGCGGATTTCTCTGGGCGTGGTTGAGGACAAGGGCGCTTACGACAACGGCTTCTATCCGAATGACAGCGTCACCATTCGCATCGGCGCTGATGGCGAAAGTTACGAGATACTTGATCAGGGCGGTGCATCGCTGGCACCGCCGGTAACCGGCGTGATTGAGCCCAACGAAGATCAGAGCTACCAGATTCGCTTTGGCGGCGTGGTGGTCACGCTGGATGGTGAACTGGCCGAGAATGACTCCTTTCAGATTGCCCGTGGCGCAGTGGATGGCGGCGCGGATGTACAGGAAAGGCGCAGCATTCTGCAGACGGTAGCGGCGTTGCGCAATACACTGGAAACCACCGGTGACAGCCCGGAAGACAAGCTGCTGCGCCGCGATCAACTGGGCGTTGCAGTGGAGAATCTCGACAACGCGATGAACCAGGTGCTGAGCGTGCAGACCAGCATTGGCGCACGTATGAACGTGATCGACTCTACTCTGGATGAGAATGGCGAAATAAAGCTGATCAATCAGGAGATGACCGCGCAGTTGGCAGAACTGGATTACGCCGAGGCGCTCAGCCGCCTCAGTTTCGAGACTGTAGTGCTGCAAGCGGCTCAGCAGAGTTTTGTGAAAATCAGCGGCCTGAGCTTGTTCAATCTGATCTGATCAGCTTTGCGCACGGCCAGCATGGTCCTGGTCGCCTTGGGCCAGTTGATCAAGGATCGGACAGTCCGGGCGGGCGTCGCCATGGCAGCAGTTGGCCAGGTGGCTTAGCGTGTTGTGCATCGCCTGTAGGCCGGCAATCTTCTCTTCCAGTTCCTTGATATGAAGCTGCGCCAGTTCCTTGACCACGGCGCTGCGCTCTTGATCCTGCCAGAGCCCCAGCAACTGTCTGATCTGCTCGATACTGAAGCCCAGGCTGCGTGCTCGTTGTACAAATCGCAGGCTATGCAGTTGCTGCTCGTTATACAGGCGATAGCCTCCAGGGCTGCGCTGGGCGGTGCCGAGAAGGCCTATGCTTTCGTAATGGCGAATCATGCGTGGGGTCAACTGGCAGGCTTTTGCTGCCTGGCTGATATTCATACTCGCTGTCATGGTTTTTTCTCCGGGGCCCAACGCTTGAGCAGCAATGCATTGGACACTACGCTGACACTGCTCAATGCCATTGTTGCGCCTGCCAGCATCGGGTTAAGCAAACCCACTGCGGCCAGCGGTATGCCGACACTGTTGTAAGCGAAGGCCCAGAAAAGATTCTGCCGAATCTTGCGCCAGGTATGCCGGGAAATATCCAACGCCGCCGGTACCAGTTGCGGATTACCGCGCATCAGGGTTATACCCGCGCTGTGCATGGCCACATCGGTGCCAGTGGCCATCGCCATGCCTACATCTGCCGCCGCGAGCGCGGGTGCATCGTTGATGCCGTCGCCAATCATCGCCACAACATGGCCCTTGTCGCGCAATGCCTGCACATGCCGGGCTTTGTCTTCGGGCAGCACCTGCGCCTCGATATGATGGATAGCCAGCTCAGTACCTACGGCCTCGGCCGCCGCCTGGCTGTCACCGGTGATCAGCCAGCTATCTATGTTCAACATGCGAAGTTGCCTGATGGTATCTCGAGCGCCGGATTTAAGCGTATCGGCAAAGGCCATCAGTGCGACCGGGTTGGGTTGGCCCTCAATGGCTAACCAGGACAGGGTATGCCCCTGGGCCTCATGCTGTTTGATCAGGTTGGCGGAACCTTCAAGGTTGACCTTGAGATCGCCCATCAAACGCTGGTTCCCTAGCCAGATGGGTTGATTATTCACCAGACCGCTGGCGCCGAGACCGGCTTGAACACGAAATTCGCTGGCGGCGTTGGCACTAACCTGTTGCTCTGCAGCGTAGTGCAGCAGCGCCTTGGCCAACGGGTGTTCAGCATTGCGTTGTAGTGCCACGGCGAGCGCTAAAGCCGCTTCTGCGTCCAGGTCCCCGAGGGCGGCAAAGCTGATCATGCTGGGCTTGCCCTCCGTCAGAGTGCCGGTCTTGTCGAATATTACTGTGTCGACCTTGTGCGCCAGTTCGAGTGCCTGTGCATCGCGGATCAGAATGCCATGGCGAGCCGCCACGCCAGTGCCGACCATGATCGCCGTCGGCGTGGCCAGCCCAAGCGCGCAGGGGCAGGCGATGACGAGCACGGCAATGGCATTGAGCAAGGCTTGTTCACCACCCACCCACAGGCTGCCCAGACCCCAGGTAAACGCAGCGATCAGCAGCACAACAGGAACGAATATGGCGCTGACCCTGTCCACCAGGCGCTGGATAGGTGCCTTGGATGCCTGTGCGCTTTCAACTAGACGGACAATTCTGGCGAGCATGGTGTCGTGCCCGATAGCCGTGGTTTCCACCACCAGCATGCCATCCTGATTCATCGCGCCAGCGCTGACCGCGTCGCCGGGCTGTCGGCTGGCGGGCAGGCTCTCCCCGGTCAGCATGGACTCGTCAACGTGGCTTCCACCTTCGCGGATAATGCCGTCCACTGGAACGCGCTCGCCGGGCTGGATGAGCACCTGGTCGCCCAGAGTGATCTGCTCAAGTGGAACCAGCTCTTCACCGCCAGCGGTTCGCAGCCGCGCCATCTCCGGACGCAGTGCGGTCAACGCACGGATTGCTTCAAGGGTCTGGCGCTTGGCGCGGCTTTCCAGGTATTTGCCCAGCAGCACGAAGCTGATGATCACTGCGGAGGCTTCGTAGTAAAGCACCGGCATCACGCCCGCCGGTGCGGTAAACACATGCCAGGTACTGAGCGCCCAACCCGCGCTCGTGCCCAGGGCGACCAGCAGATCCATATTGCCCGCTCGGTTGCGCAGGGCATGCCAGGCCCCGCGATAAAAGCGCGCGCCGAAATAAAATTGCACGATCGACGCCAGCACCAGTTGTACCAGCGGTGGCAGCATCAGATCGTGATAGCCGAACATGGCCGGGATCATCCCCAACGCCAGCGGAGCACTCAGCAGCGCCGCAATGGCAACGTGGCGCTGCTCGCCACGCAGTTTATTTACCTGCAGATCCTGCTCTGCTGGTCCCTCGCGGCTGACCCAGCGGCCAGGGTAGCCTGCGGTTTTCAGCGCGCTGAACATCACGTCCGTTGGCATTCCCGCGATAAAAACCACTCTGGCCTGGTGACTCGCCAGATTCACTTCCGCGCTGATAACGCCTGGAACGTTCAGCAGTGCATTCTCGGCGCGGCGAACACAACCTGCGCAACTCATACCCTCGAGACTCAATTGGCGCACTTCGCTGCCCAGTTGGTAGCCAGCTTTGCTCAGTGCGGCGCTGGCGGCGCCAAGCTGCTTTGCGTCGTCCAAGCACTATCGGCTGCCAGATTGACCCGCACCTGGGTCACTCCAGGCACCCCCATGAGTGCCTGCTCAACTCTGGTGGCACAGGACGCGCAGGTCATGCCGGTGATAGGTAGGCTAATGGCAGTCATGGCAGTTACTCATTGAGAGATTGAGTAGAGTCTGCACCTTAACATGGTGTCAAGGTCAAGCCGGTCAGCTTACAGAAAGCCCATGGGTGGCTGCCCGGAGCCATCACCCAGTTTCAGGCCGACCTTGAGAATAAGGTCGTTGTTCACCGCAGCGACTACCCAGGTATGGCCCTCCCATTCAATGCTGTCACCCACTACAGGATGCCCGCCCATTTGCTTGCTGAAGAAAGCCGCCAGTGTCAGCTCAGCCAGTTCTGGAGACACATCGAAGCCATAAAAACGGCCGACCGCACCCAGTTGCGCATCGCCCTCAAGAATGAAGTCACCGAAAAACCTGCGATTCTCAAGGTAGGAGGGCGTCTGCGCCTTGCTGAACAGTTTCGACAGGGCGGGAAGGTCCCGTGGGCTGCCAATGATGCAGAGCACATCGTTGAGCGCCAGGCGGGTACTGCCTGATGGATGCAACAGATGGCTACCGCGGAACACGGCGGCAATGCGCGACTCTGCTGGCATTGCCAACTGCTTTAGCTGCACGCCTACACACCAGTTGGCATTATCCAACTGGTAAATCATCATTTCGTAATCGCCATCGACCGCAATATCCAGGCTGGTACGCTGCATCGGCTCTGGCTGCGGTGGAATTTCCACTTTGCACAAGCGTGCCGCCAGAGGCAGCGAGGAGCCCTGCAGTAACAGTGAGACCAGCACCACCACGAAGGCTACGTTGAACAGTAGCTGCGCCTGTTCCAACCCGGCCAGCAGGGGGAAAATCGCCAGAATGATGGGCACCGCCCCTCGCAGGCCTACCCAGGCGATAAACAGGCGTTCTCGCCAGGAAAATACAAAAGGTGCCAGACAGATCAGCACTGCGACGGGGCGGGCAACCAGTATAAGAAACATCGCGATAATCACCGCTGGGCCGGCGATGGTGATCATTTCACTTGGGGTGACCAGCAAGCCGAGCATCAGGAACATGCCGATCTGGCTCAGCCAAGCCATGCCGTCCTGCACATGCAGGATATTCTGCAAATTGCGTACGCGCCGGTTGCCGAGAATCAGGCCGGTCAGATAGATAGCCAGAAAGCCGCTGCCGCCGATGCTGTTGGTGAAGGCGAAGACCAGAATCGCGCCACTGGTAATCAACAGCGGATAGAGTCCTGCGGCCAGGTGCACCCGGTTTACCAGCCAGGCCAGTAACAATCCGCCAGCCAGTCCGCAAACGCCTCCAATGCCGAATTGTTGCAAGAGCAAGAGCAGAAAATTCCAGCTAAAGCTTTCCTGACCTGAGGAGAGCATTTCTACCAGTGTAATAGTCAGGAAAATCGCCATGGGGTCGTTCGAGCCCGATTCGATTTCGAGCGTCGCGCCCACGCGCTGTTTGAGGTTCAACCCCTTGCCTTGCAACAGGGAAAACACTGCAGCGGCATCCGTGGAGCCGACAATGGCGCCGAGCAGCAGACCCTGCAGCCAGTGAATGTCCAGCAGCCACGCGGTCAGCATGCCGGTGAGGGCGGCGCTGATGACCACGCCTATGCTGGCCAGGGACATCGCTGGCCAGAGCCCCACGCGAAAGTTCTCGACCCGGGTGCGCATGCCGCCGTCGAGCAGAATGATTGCCAGCGCCAGACTACCGATCATAAAGGCCGTGGAGGTGTTATCGAAGACGATGCCACCTACGCCGTCGACGCCGGCGAGCATCCCGATGATGAGGAAGATCAACAGCAGGGGGATGCCCAACCGCGAAGAGAGAGAGCTGGCCAGAATGCTCGCACAGAGCAGCATCGCGCCTATGAGAAACAGGGTGTTTATATAATCCATACGGGTGGCGGGTCCGTGTTGAGATTGAATCAGTCACCACTATATCCTGAACGGCCGGTTACTGTTAAAAATTGCTGTATAGTCAATCAATTGCAATCCAAAGGTGAACTCAATGGATGCCCATTTCTGGCATGAGCGTTGGCAGCGCGGGGAAATTGGTTTTCACAAATCCAGAGTCAATGCGCTATTGGCACGCTGGTGGCCGACGTTACCCTTGCCTGCCGGCTGTTCGGTGTGGGTGCCCTTGTGCGGCAAAAGCCTGGATATGCTCTGGCTGCGCGGCCAGGGGCACGCAGTGGTGGGCGTCGAGCTGTCGCGTACTGCGCTTGAGGATTTTGCGGCCGAGCACCAGCTGTCTCTGACATGGCGTACCCAGGGCTGTTTCGATATCGCAGAAGGCCAAGGGCTCGAGCTCTACGCGGGGGATGTGTTTTCCCAGAGCGCAGAGCATCTGGCCAGGATAGCGGCGGTGTACGACCGTGCAGCCTTGATCGCACTGCCTCCAGCCATGCGTGCACAGTATGTCGCGCATACGTTGAGCGTGCTGCCAGCCGGATGGCAGATGCTGTTGGTAACGCTGGATTATCCGCAGGCTGAACGGCCGGGGCCGCCCTTTAGCGTTGACGACGAAGAGGTACGGCGACTCTTTGATGGTTGTCAGATTACCCTGCTGGATGACCAGGACGTGCTGTCGGATCATGCCGTGTTTCAACAGCAGGGCATGACCCGCTTGCATGAACGGGTGTACCACATTGCCGCACAGGCTGTCGGCTGATTCATGACAGCGGCGCTGCTGCTGCTCTACAAGCTCTTGCCTCTGTATATCACGGTGGGGCTTGGCTGGATGGCGGGGCGCTATCTGCAGGCCAGCGGTAGCCACATCGCCGGCATAATGCTGTATATCGTCACCCCATCGGTCATATTTGCCGGCGTGATGGCTGCGCCTCTGTCGCCCAGTGTGATTTTATTGCCGTTTCTGGTGTTCGGCTTTTGCTCGGCGTTGGCGCTGGCTCACCTGGCTATTGCCAAATGGTGGCTGAAAGACCCGGTTGCCAACGTGATCCCGTTGTCCGTGGGTACGGGCAATACCGGGTATTTCGGGATACCGGTAGCGCTGCTGCTATTCGGGGAACAGGGTTTGAGCATCTATATTGTCTGCATGCTCGGTACCACCCTGTTTGAAAACTCGGTTGGCTTCTATCTCGCAGCGCGGGGCCGTTTTGGTGTGCGGGACTGTCTGCTCAAGGTCGCGCGGCTACCCGCTATTTATGCCTTCGCTCTGGCGGTCACGTTGAACCTGTCGCAGATCGGGATGGCTGAGGTGCTGATCCCGCTGTTTGATAATCTGCGCGGTGCTTACAGTATTTTAGGCATGATGATTGTAGGCATGGGCATTCTCAGCATGCGTGGGCTGGCGGGCGATTTGCGCTTCACTGGCTTGGCTTTTTTTGGCAAGTTCGTCTCCTGGCCTTTATTGGCGTTGGCTTTCTGGTGGGTCGATAGTCGGCTTTTGCAGATATACGATCTGGCCGTATACCAAGCGATTTTTCTTATATCCATCACGCCCATCGCGGCTAATACCGTGGTCATTGCCACACTGCTGGATACGTCTCCAAGACAAGTGGCGGGCACTACGCTGCTCAGTACCCTTGTTGCCTTGCTGTACATCCCTCTGATGGTTTCCTGGGTTCTGGGTCGCTGAGTTTTCCTTTCCCTGCCACGTGTTTGCGCTGTGACTGCGCTGCTATCCCATCTGGCTGATCCCACTTCTCCTTATGTCGTGCAAAATGCAATACGCAAAATATGGGGGTCGTGCATGATGCCGATGAATGGTTTTTTGCCCTTCTTTTAACATATTGATTTTAATAGAAAATTTATTAACTTCAAGCTGGCACGCACTGTGCAATCTCCTAATGCAGATGACAACGATATTGGCGGCCACTCGTGGCTGATTCTGGTTAACCCCAGGAGGGAGAACAGCATGAAGTACAAGGATTTCGGACAAGGTGTATTTGCAACTGTGTTGTTGGCAGGTGCCACCGTGATGTTTCTCGTCAGCGAGGGCAGCATAGCCGACCAGAAGCGCGCTAGCTCTGTTCCCTCCGCTGTGTCGGCCGAAATCAGGCAGCAGGCTAGCGAGAACTTCCAGAGAATCAGTGTTGACTCTGGCGTGCGTTCATCCGCCAGCGGGCAGCCTAGCTGGGTTTTCTGATTAGAGTAGTTCGTTGTTGCAGCGATGCGGCTTGGTATCCGGCTGACATGAGCTCCAGCATTGGCATTGCAACCGATTTAACAGCAAGTCCGGCAATAACGCTTAGTAAGTCGCGTAGTGAGTAACGAGTAAAGTGTGATCGTCCGACCCTTGGCGGCAACAGTGGCGATCCATTCAATCTTGAGTTAAGGGAGAGTCAAGCTATGTTCGTATGGGCCATTTCATTTCTTATTGTAGCAATTGCGGCGGCTATCGTTGGGTTTGGCGGCGCAGCCGTCGGGGTTGTAGCGGCGGCGGGTAAATTCCTGTTCGTTCTCTTCATGCTCATGTTTGTACTGTCTTTCATACTGGGTATGGGTCGGCGGATCCGTCAGCAGCGCACTGCTCTGCCGCGCGCCAGCTTTCGCTAAATGGCTCGCCGTGCATAATGCACGGCTGCAGGAATCTGCAGGCCGCCCTCGACTTCAAGTGGGCTGCCTGGCCAGGATTTCGGCATAGATAGCCTTGATTTCCGCCGCGAACTGATCCACTGAGTGCGCTCTGGCAGATGCCAGCGCGTTGTTGCCCATCTCCTGACGCAGGTCGGGTTCTTCAATCAACTTTCTTACTTTAGCTTGCCAGATGCCCTGGTTTTCAGGCGTCTTGAAGCCATTGATTCCCTCTTCAACAACATCGTCTATTCCACTCGATCTTATCGCGACCACCGGCATGCCTGCGGCCATGGCTTCGAGTATGACCATGCCTTGGGTCTCCGATTTGGAGGCGAACACAAAGATATCGCCCAGGCCATAGTAAATGGCCATATCCTGTGGCTCGACAGTCCCGATGAGCGATACCCAGGCACCCAGTTGAAGTTGGTCGATACGCGCTTGCAGGCGCGCTCGTTGGTGTCCGTCTCCAATCATCAGCAATCTGAAGGGCCGTTGAACGTCGTGTCGCAGCTGGCTCACTGCCTCAATCATGAAATCGATATTTTTCTCGTTAGACAGGCGCGCCACGCTGATCAGTATGATTTCCTCGCCAATCTTCAGATGCGTCCGCAGCCTGGCCAGGGCGTCCGGGTCAATGTTCTGGGCTCGCTGAAAGTCAATGCCGGTTGGCTGCACATAGGTTGGCGTCTTGACGCCAATCATGCGCAGGTACTCTTCTGCAGAGTAGGTAGGCACCACAATGCCGTTGCACTTGTTGGCAAAGCGTCTGATCAGGGTATGGGAAATCAGATTGCGAAAGAGAATGCCGGGTAGCGGGACAAAGTGCGCGTAGTGTTCAAGGCGCGTGTGATAGGTGTAGACCACAGGTACGCCCAGGCGTCTGCCAATAAACAAACCCAGCGAACCGACCCATATTGGATGATGCAAGTGAATAATGTCTGGACGAAAGGCCCTGATCTTGCGGTAGATCCCCGGCTGGAAAATATTGGCGAGTCTGAACTCCTGACGTGCACCCAGCGACAATATTGAAGGCAGACGCAGCACGCCGACCTCGTGCTCGTTCTGTTGGTCGTAACCTGGGGCAGCGATCAGTACCTCGTTACTGCGCGCTCGCAGGCCGTTGCACAGGCGCTCTATTGAGAGAGGCACGCCGCCGATAAAGGGTAGATAGTTGTTGGTGAACATCGCGACTCTAATGGGCTTGTCGAGCCACGGCGCGGGGTTGATATCGAAGTTGCGGTAATAGTCGCGGCCAACAAAAACCAGGCTGTACAGGCGCATGGCAATGAGCCCCAACACCGCCAGCAACAGCAGAAAGTTGACATAGCCTACGTAGAAAAGTGAATAAATGAAGAACCACAAGCTTTCCAGTGTCTTGAATAGCGGGCGCTGGCCAATCTCGACGGGGACCATTTCGGTAGACACCCCCGCACTGCTGACCTGCACCTTCAGATAGTGGTAAAAGCTGCTGTCATCATTGAGGATCAGGCCGCCAGCACCGCCGGTAGTGATAAACCGGGTACCATCAATGTTTCTATCCGAATAAATGGGTAGATTGGCGGAAAACACTATGTCCACCTGATGCGCCTTGACCAGCGCCATGAGTCGCTGGGTGAACTCGTCCGGGGCAAGGAAATCGTCGTCTTCAATCAGCAGGCTGTTCTCTTCTACATGCAATGGGGGGTGGCTGATGAACACGAAGGTGTGTGCAGCATCCCCGGTGCCGAGCAGAGCAGCTAGCCACTCGAGCTGCCAACGGAAATGTGTTTTGCCCGTACTGTCGAGAAAAATGAACCGGCTGTTGCCGAGCTTCATTGAGTAAAAGTGCGGCCCGAAATGTTCATAGAAGCGAAAGCTGCCGAAATTGGCGTACTCATTCGGCCCGAAAGTCAGCAGATAGGGCATCTTCAGACGGCTCAGGGTGCCGTAAAGTGCGCGGTACTTGTCTTCGCCGCCGGCACTCACGGCATTGCCCGCGGACACCAGAAAGTCGGCGTCGCTGCGGTTCAACAGTGGAATAAAAGTACGCTCGAAAACCCCGACGGAATTGTTGATATTGCCGACTACGGCAAACTGGAAATTATCAGCGTCCTTCAGACTGGCTTGCAGGGCGAGTAATTGCTCGGTGTGCACTGCAGTGAAATCGGGTTTGGACAGGTTCAGGTAGCCCTTGTAACCGATTAACGCTACGACCAGCACAATATTGAGGTAGAACAGCGCCTTGAACGGGCCCTTGGTGATCATTTGGCCTCCCGCGCGCGGCTGAGCTCGACTTGCGTCAGAATCAGCCCGGCGATCATGCCCAGATAAATAGTCAGCACACGCCAGGTGATGGTCACCAGTACCAGGTGCTCAACCCCCAGCAGCGGGCTGAAGAAGCTGCCAAATACCCCTTCGGAAATGCCTGAAGCACCCGGGGTGGGTGAGAAATACATGATGAAGGTGGTGACCACCAACAGACCGACACTGACCAGATAGTCGATATGGTAGCCCAGGCTGGCAATCAGCAATGCAGGGAAGCTGAACAGTGACAGCAGGAAAACCATGGTAAAGACGATCGACAACACCACATCAGACCTCTTGCCTCCAATATAGCGCTTGAAGCTGCGAGCAAAGCGCAACATCTCGCGGCGCAATGCAAATTGCCAATGCCGGTGTCGCGTATCGCTGATCAGTTGTAGCCGGCGGGCCGTATTGAAAAGGCCAGAGAGCGGTATGATCAGCCAACGGGTACGCAGCAGTACTACTGCAAAAAAGCCCAGATACATCAGGATCAGCACGGCTAGCCAGCCGCCTATGGCGCCAATAAAAGCCTGTTGGCGCAGCACATCCGAGGTCAGCAGGTAGATCGGCGTCAGGGTAAAAATAAAAATGACTGCCAGCAGTGTGCGAATGGTGGTTGCGGCGCCTGCAATGCCCATGCTGACGCCGTGGCGTTGCAGATACCACATCTGGGCAAAGCCGCCGCCGGTCGCCATAGGCGTGATATTGGAAAAGAAGATATTGATAAAAACCAGGCTGAACAGGCGCTTCAACGGCAGGTACTGACCCAGCGCACGCAGCGTGAAATGCAGCCTCAACCCGTCTGCGACGAAGTAGACCAACAGCAGGCCGGCTATCGGCAACAGCGTTGACCAGTGCAATAACCGCCTATCAAAACTGAGGCTCTGACCAGCAAACTGGTCGTACACCGCCCAGGTACCCAGCGCGGCAAAACCGATAAACAGGCAGGCCAGTGTCAGCAGTCTGCCTGCCGAGGTGTGTGGCTGCATGGGTGAGGGCGCGGGGCTTTGTGACATGGGTCGTTCGTTTCCAAAGGCAAAACGCATTTTAGCTCGAATTTATACTGGTCCGAAGATTAAACGGCGTTTCTCGGCCAGCGCCATTTTTGTCGGAGTAGAGCAGCGATACTCTGTGCCTGTGCTGACTGGCAACGCCGATTCAGTGAGCGGCAACAACGACTTGTAAGTTCTGGCCAAGCCGTTACAATAGCGCGGCCCGTCCAGTACGGGTTCTTTATGGTGGCCCTGTCGGTCCCCTCGCAATGATTCGCCGTTAACCTGGTCAGGCCCGGAAGGGAGCAGCCACAGCGGTTACATCGTGTGCCGGGGTGTGGCTGGCGGGGCTGCCACCCAACTTATCCTCGCTCTCTCGTATCCCTATTTCTCCCTGTCGTGCACCTCGCAATGTCTGTCCGCATTGGGTACAGTAGCGCTTGCCTTCAGATCACACCGGACTACAGACATCCCATGAGTTATCAGGTACTTGCCCGTAAATGGCGTCCGCGCCTGTTTCGTGAAATGGTCGGTCAGACTCACGTTTTACAGGCCCTGATCAATGCTCTGGACCATGACCGGCTGCATCATGCCTACCTGTTCACTGGTACCCGAGGGGTGGGCAAGACCACCATCGCGCGTATTCTGGCCAAGTGCCTCAATTGTGAAACCGGCGTCAGTTCCGAGCCCTGCGGAGTCTGCTCGGCGTGCCGGGAGATTGATGAAGGCCGGTTCGTCGATCTGATTGAAGTGGATGCGGCCAGCCGCACCAAGGTGGAAGACACCCGCGAACTCCTCGACAACGTTCAATACGCTCCCTCAAGAGGCCGTTACAAGGTCTACCTGATTGACGAAGTGCACATGTTGTCCAGCCACAGTTTCAACGCTCTTCTGAAGACGCTGGAAGAGCCGCCTGAACACGTCAAGTTCCTGCTGGCTACGACTGATCCGCAGAAACTCCCGGTGACAGTACTGTCGCGCTGCCTGCAGTTCTCATTGAAAAACATGTTGCCGGAAAAAATCGTTGATCACCTCAAGCATGTGCTGGGCGAGGAGATGATCCGCTTCGACGAGGAGTCCTTGTGGCTGCTCGGTCGCGCCGCGGATGGCTCGATGCGTGACGCCCTGAGCCTGACTGATCAGGCTATCGCCTTTGGGAATGGCGCCTTGCAGATTGCCGATGTGCGTTCGATGCTCGGCACCATTGATCATGGCCAGGTGTTTGGCCTGCTGGAAGCCATGGCCGCCCATGATGCCCCGGCCGTTCTTGGAGCAGTGGCGCAGTTGGCAGAGCAGGGTGCCGATTTCGCTGGCGTGTTGGCCGAGGTGATTTCCACCTTGCAGCGGGTGGCGATCGCTCAGGTATTGCCGACGGCGGCGGATAACAGTCTGGGCGACCAGGCCAGGGTGCTGGAATTGGCCGGGCGCTTGAGCGCCGAAGATGTACAACTGTTTTATCAGTTGGGGCTGCACGGCCGCCGCGATTTACCCCTGGCGCCGGATCCACGCGGTGGTTTCGAGATGGCCTTGCTGCGCATGCTGGCGTTTCGGCCGGGGACTGTCGAGTCCGCGGCCATTCAGGCTGGCAGTGCCCAGCATGAACCATCCCAGCCATCGTCGGCGCCGCCGGGAAAGTCATCGGGGCTCAGCCAGGCCAAGGCTGACTCCCAGGCTAGCGATACGGCCGGCAAGCCTGACAACCCCACCCCAGCGGCTATTACCTCCGCACAGCAAGTCTCGCCTGCGCCTGGGGAGCAAGCTTCCAGTGCAACGGGTGCTTCTGTTGTTGATAGCCCCATGCCCAGTCTGGAGACAGCTTCCATATCTGCACAGCGCACCGGCGCGCCTGAGCGTGACATTGAGCAGATAAACGCTGAGCAGACAGCTGAGGAGTTATCCCCGGCGGCGATGCAGCAACCAACGCCGCCGCCGGCCCGGGTTGCCGCAGGGGCGCCGCTTAAAACCAGTACGCCGGTAAAGCCGCCCCTGGAAGAACCGCCTGCGGAGTGGCTGCAAGCCATTCCTGACGACGATCCGAGCGACGAGGGCGCTGACACTGACGATGAGATCCTGGATGTCAGTCAGTACCTGGGCGATTGGGAGCCGGAGTCCGCGTTGGCCGATCCGCTTGCAGAGGAGTTGTCCAGCGTGCAGGACAGCATCAGTGATCTGCCTCCGGCTAGCGGTCTTGAAGCTGAATGGCTGGCTATTTTCCTGCAGCTGGGTTTGAGTGGGCTGACGCAAAGTATTGCTGCCCATTGCCAGCTAGTGGCACGCGAGACGGATAGCTGGACGCTGCACCTGGACCCCGGGCACAGCGCGCTCTATAACGAGAATCATCGGCTACGCCTGCAGCAGGCGCTCTGTGAGCATTTGAACCAGAGCATCGTGCTGGAGGTCAATATTCAGGCTCCCGACCAGGAGACACCAGCTATCGCTGCCTCCAGGCGCAAGTTCAAGCGCCAGCAGGAAGCGGAGGCCAGCATCCGCCAGGACCCCCTGGTCCTGGGTTTGATACAGGTTTTTTCGGCAGAGATTTGTGCCGACAGCATTCGCCCCATTGACGCGGCGAAGCTCTGAAATGATCACATTTAGCATTGGAATGAGGACAGCATCATGATGAAAGGTGGCATGGCCGGGCTTATGAAGCAGGCGCAGGAAATGCAGGAAAAAATGCAGAAGATGCAGGAAGAACTGGCTAACGCCGAGGTAACCGGTCAATCCGGTGCCGGGTTGGTATCGGTGGTGATGACCGGCCGGCATGACGTCAAACGCGTTTCGCTGGACGACAGCCTGATGAGTGAAGACAAGGAAATTCTCGAAGACCTGATTGCGGCTGCGTTCAACGACGCCGTGCGCAAGCTGGAAACCAGTAACAAGGAAAAAATGGCCGGCCTGACCCAGGGCATGAATCTACCCGACGGCTTCAAGATGCCGTTCTGAGCTTTTTAACTTTTTTGCGCAAGGCTGCATGATGAGTTTCAGCCCTTTGATACGGCGTTTGATTGACGGCCTTCGTGGCTTGCCCGGTGTTGGGCCCAAGACGGCGCAGCGCATGGCGCTGCACTTGCTCGAACGTGATCGCGATGTAGCGCGGTATCTGGCCGAATCGCTGCTGGCAGCCATGGATGGGGTGGGCTATTGCAGTCGCTGCCGGACGCTGAGCGAGCACGATGTGTGTGCTATCTGCAGTGATCCCCGGCGTGATGCCAGTCTGCTGTGCGTGCTTCAGAGCCCGGCTGATGTCTGGGCAGTAGAGCAGGCAGGCGGCTTTAGCGGGCGCTATTTTGTGCTCAAGGGGCAGCTATCGCCGATCGACGGCCTGGGGCCGGATGAAATCGGTATCCCGGCGCTGCTCGATGCGGTGCAACGGGCTGATGTGGCCGAGGTGATTCTGGCGACCAACCCGACGGTAGAGGGTGAGGCGACGGCTCACTATATCGCCAATCTGTTGAAGCCTCGGGGTATCAAGGTATCGCGTATCGCCCATGGTGTGCCCTTGGGCGGCGAGCTGGAATATATCGATGGCGGGACTTTGGCCCACGCGTTGGCAGGACGCACGCCGATTCTCTGACATGGCCCTGCAACGGGTCCGTTAGCTGGCCAGGCTGCCGTTGCGGTAGTCGCGCAGTGCTTGCTCGATTTCCTCACGGCTGTTCATCACGAAGGGGCCGTATTGCACAATCGGCTCGCCCAGCGGCTTGCCGGCAATCAGCAGCGCTCGCGCACCCTGTGCTCCCGCCTTGAGTGACGCCAGGTTGCCACTGCCAAGACGGCCAAGACGGCCTTTGCTCAAGGGCGTGCCTTGCTCCCTGCCGTTGACGATGACATCACCCTCGTATACATAGATCATGGCATTCAGGTGCATGGCTACGGGCAATTGCACCTGCTCATCCGCCAGCAGATGCAAGTCCAGATACAAAGGCTGGGTGCTTTTGCCCGTGATCGGACCTTTTGCCGGGCCTGCTCCCAGATCTATCTCGCCGGCTATCAGGCGCAGGGTGCCGCCACCGCTCAGTGACTGCTCCGTTACTGATGAGGAGGGCAGATCCAGGTAGGATGCAGCCTGCATTTTTTCAGCGCCGGGCAGGTTTACCCAGAGCTGGAAACCGCGCATGCGACCAGAGTTCTGCTGGGGCATTTCGGAATGAATAATTCCTTTGCCCGCAGTCATCCACTGCACGCCGCCGGGCTCGAGCAAGCCGCGATTGCCCATATGGTCCTCGTGCAACATGCGGCCTTCCAGCATGTAAGTGACAGTTTCAAAACCGCGGTGCGGGTGCGAAGGAAAGCCGCCCACATAGTCCGCAGCCTGATCCGACCCGAACTCGTCCAGCATCAGAAAGGGATCGAAGCGCTCCGCACCACTGCCACCAAAAACACGTTTGAGTTTGACACCGTCACCATCGGAGGCAGCTTGGCCGACCAGTATTTCGACAACGTCACGATTGGCTGAAACAGACATGACATAACTCCTGTTGGGGTATGTCAGTATTCTAGGTGGGAGCTTGTTGATCGAATAGCGCAAAAAACACCGCTATTCGATCAGAAAAATAGATAGGAACAGTTTATTCGGCTGCCTTGGCTTCCAGTTCCTTGATGATGCGCTCGTACGCTTCACAGGCGCCGTGATCGCTACGGGTAGGGTCGCGCAGTTGCAGCCCCAGCAGTTGCGTGTGCAATTCGTTAGCCTTGGCCTGGTCGCCATCGGCCAGCCGGTGAATGGTTTCTGCCACTTCTTCGGCTTTGGCCTGAGCCTCTTCCGGAGTGCAAGCATAGGCCGGCAGTGCAGCAATGCTGAATAAGCCGGCGACTGCCAGGCCCGTTAGTATCTTCATGAAATTACCTCGTTAACTGCCTTTTTGAGTAGCTGTGACGCAATGAACGCAATGGTAGCGACAATACCGCCTAGCTCCAAGCGCCAGCTCAACCCCGTTCGCCTGGACAACGGAGAATAAAAACTGATCCACAAGGGGTCTGGCTATAGTGGGTTATGGCCGTCAGTTACGCACGATAAATAACCACACTGCGACATTTTCCCGCATCTGTTCATCAGATTCCGTATGCCTCGCTCAGTTCCTTTTTCCAGGAGAGCGTTCTGGCATATTGTGGCCATTGTCTTACGACGATGTCGAATAGTGGCTGATTCGCTGATTGAATAATCCTTCGCTTTGGCCATTTGGCCACTGATTTGTGGCGGCGCTTTGGTTAGTGTGTCTCGGGACAATAACAAAGACTGGACTCCACCATGCTCCTGAACCGGCTGACCCGTACTGTTTCTCTCAGTTCATTCCTACTGGTAACCCTTATGGCAACTCATACGACTTCCACGGCCCAGAGCGCGGCTCCGACTTTGCCATCCCCCGACAGCGTTCGCCTGGATCGCTTGCAACTGATGCAAGGCTTCCCGATCCCCGCTGAAAAACAGGTGACCGCAGCCAATTTCCTGACCGAATACCCCAAGGTGCGTTGGGCCTTCCATCATATGCGCGAGCTGCTGCCGTCGCGGCAGATTGCCAGAGGACCTGGGGCAGCAGTTCCGCTGACCGCCGGCGACGACCGGCGCGCCGAGATTGATGCATTGCGCTTTACCGGTCCGAATGGCGTTTCTCTGAGTTTTGCCGATTACCTGACGGCCTCCTATGCGGATGCCACGCTGATCATGAAGGACGGCCAAGTGATCTATGAGGCCTATCACGAGGGTATGCCAGAGCGGAATCCGCACATGATGTGGTCGATGACCAAGTCCTTTGCTGGTCTGCTGGCAACCCAACTGATCGAAGAGGGCGTATTGGACGCGCAGGCGCAGGTTACCGACTATGTGCCCGAGCTCAAGGGCAGTGGGTGGGAAGGGGCGACGCTGCAACAGTTGTTGAATATGACGGCAGATATCGACTACAGCGAAGTCTATGCCGATGCCGAGTCGGATGTGATCAAGTATGCCTTCGCTGCCGGCATGCTTCCCGCCCCCGCTGACTTCGCAGGTCAGCGTGAGCTTTACGGTTATCTGCCGACCATCGGCGCTGCGGGGGAGCACGGTGAGCGCTTCATGTACCGTACTGTTCACACCGAGGTACTGGGCTGGGTGTTGCGCAAGGCCACCGGCAAACACTTCGCGGATCTGATCAGCGAGCGGATCTGGAGCAAGCTCGGTACTGAACATGATGCCTATGTGCTGCTTGACCGGCATGGGACGGAATGGGCTGGAGCCGGGATGAACGCCAGTCTGCGTGATCTGGCCCGCTTTGGCGAAATGATGCGTCTGGAAGGGCGCTACAACGGTGAGCAGGTAGTCAGCGCCGACGTGGTCAAGGCCATACGTGAAGGCGCCGACAGGGAGGCATTCAAGGCCGCCGGGCGCGACTTTCAGCCGGGCTACTCCTATCGCAATCAATGGTGGATAAGCCATAACAAGGATGGCGCTTACGAGGCGCTGGGCGTGCATGGCCAGATGATCCACGTCAACCCGGCAGTCGGCCTGGTGGTCGTGCGTCTGTCATCGCACCCGGTAGCCAGTTCTGCTCACACCTTCCCGACCACGCTGCCGGCGATGCAGGCTCTGGCTGATTTATTGCGCAAACCCTGATCTGCAGCAGCCCGGCCACCGTTTCGGTAAGCCGGGCAGTTGCAGCCTATCTGACCCGATGGGCTGTCACAGCATATCTGCCGGTACGTCGCGGCGGTGCGCCAGGCTGGTGTCACCGCTGTCGGCATGATAGACAATCACCACATCGCCCTTGATGATCTGTTTGCGCAAGCGCTCGACGCGTTGCTCCAGACTTGCCTCGTAGCCGTTATCGGTGCCGTCGCGGGTAACGAAATCCTCAAGCAGGTGCTCGAGGGTGGCCGGGTCCAGCAGGTCATAGGGTATCAGCATGTGTGTATCAGCCTGTCTACTTCATCGATGACATGGGCTCTGATGATACACTGCCCGGCCTGTCGATGACCTGCGGTTTGCGATGATTTCAGATCCCCTGTTTTATCTCTGCGCCATACCCGCAGTATTGCTCTATGGCATTGCCAAAGGTGGCTTCGGCGGAAATATTGCCATCCTGTCGGTTCCGCTGATGGCCCTGGTGGTAGCACCGCAAAAGGCTGCAGCAATTCTACTGCCGATACTGATCGTGATGGATCTGACCGCGCTGCGGACCTTCCGCGGTCGTTGGCACAGGCCTAATCTGAAAATCATCATCCCGGCGGCGCTGATCGGCGTTGTGCTTGGTGGCCTGACTTTTCGGATGCTCAACGAATCGCATATCCAACTGCTGATTGGCGGCATAGCCCTGTTGTTCGTGCTGAATATCTGGCTCAGGCCTGGAGAGCCTCCCGTGCGAGGGCCGAGCAAGCTGCGAGGT
>TARA_R110002073_G_scaffold149534_5_pt1 | contig 21253 bp, 15 predicted proteins | sample TARA_R110002073 | Tara Oceans TARA_R110002073 (sample SAMEA4397174) | marine metagenome | biome: Polar Biome; feature: [DCM] deep chlorophyll maximum layer (ENVO:01000326); material: water (ENVO:00002006), including particulate matter (ENVO:01000060) such as... | depth 40 m | reverse complement strand
CGCCAGCCAGCACGCCCAGCCCGCCGCTGTAGGTCGGCATCGCCGGATCGAGTGCAATCTCCATGGAGAAATATGCAACGGTCGCCGATGTCGCCAGTGATCCGTCAACTTCAATTTTCCTGATTGTCATGCTTATTCTTTGTCGTGTCGCAAAGGGGCACCGCTAACTCGTTTACGATCTGGTCGACTCCGTCAACACATCGCACCAGCTCTTGAGCCATTTGCTTGTAGTAAAAACTCGAAACTGAGCCGCGAATGATGAGGACGCCGTCCTCGAAACGACACTCGATTCCCCTGAGTGCCGTATAACCGCTGGACGCCCAACTGCGGCGCACCGCAGCCGTGATACAGTAATAACAGGGCTGTTCTGCCGATGCATCGGGGTTCAGACGATCGACTTCATGACGCTCCGAAACCTCAGCCGTTTCGTGTGGGGACTCTTCGCCGGCAGGCCGTTGTGCGTCGCGTTTTCTGGTGTCTCGTCGAGTGGCGGTGATCGCGTCTGTGCTCATTCGATGCACCCGAAAAGCAGGAATTGGAAGATAACGATCGCCAGCAGTCTTCCGACTCGGCTGGCGATCCGAATGGGTCACACGAACCAAGCTCAGTTATCGCTTTCGACGACCGCTGAACTTACACAGCAACCTCGTTTAACAGTGCAGCAGTACGCGCGTTTTGCACAGCAAGTGTTTCCGCTGAATTCTGTCGACGAGTCGACATCGTGTGTCTGAACCACAATCGCCGGTGTTCCCATTGGCGAGATGTCCGCGGCTGGCAAAGTGAATGCCGCCGTACCGAAAAGACCAATAGCCAAAACACCAGCAGCAACCGATTTCAATAACATGACTTCCACCTCTAGTCGTCAGGGATTGGGAGAACAGACGGCTCGGGCATACTTATCCGCCTTTGCTCATCCGACTGCTATTTGGATGCAGCAACTCGCTTGCTTCTTCACAAAAATTTCGCTCATTTGTTTTCTCACTCTGATTTCCCTGCTCTTTGTCAGTTTCCTGTGAAGAAGCGGCGGACCAAACGCATCAAAAACCATGGACCGCTCCATGGTCGGTTGTATCCAATTTTCCGATGGAGCAATCAGATGGATTGCAAACGAACCGAGCAATTGCTCTCGCACCATTTCGACGGTGAGCTACCCAGCGACGGCCGAGCAAAGGTTGAAGTACATCTCGAAGGTTGTCCGTCGTGCTCGGGCCAACTGGCCGCAATCCGGATGCTATCTCAAGCGGCTCGAAGCCTCTCGACGATCCGTCCGCCGCATGACCTTTGGGATCGGATCGCGGCCCAGCTAAACGATTCGACGCCTCCTGAACCAAATGCTACCAACGCGGTCGAACTTCCAAATCGCAAGTGGCATTCCAAACGGCGATTCTCATGGAGTCTATTGACTACAGCGGCGGTCTTACTCATCGGTGTTGGAGGGTTGTGGGGTCTCCAACATTCCAGGCATGCTCATGATCCGCTCGCGTCTCATGTGCAGCAGCTTGCATCGAGCCCGTTGATTGCTCAAGAGAAACTGGTTGCAGAATACTCTGGAAAGATCGTTTCAGCAGATCAGGCGGTTCAACTGGTCGGCTACCGTCCGCGAAATGTCGATCCGCCTCCTAACGGGTACAGATGTGACAAACTGGTGATGTTGGACATGCCATGTTGCAAATGCATCCAAGCTGTCTGGCAACGTGACGATCAAACTCAGTTAGCAGTCTTTGAACACAAATCCAAAATAGATGATTGGTTCCAGTGCCAACCAAGCGTCAGCATCAAGTGCCAAGACAAGACCTGCCGCGTCACCGAACTCAGTGGGCAATTGGCAGCCACATGGCAGAGTGGTGCACGATTGGTCACAGTCATTGGCCTTCGCGACGTTGAAGAACTTGCGAAATTAGTTGCGGCATTGAGCTGATGCATGCCTGAAGTACGGTGACATTCCAAGCAAATCGCAGGCATGTCTCAATGAACTTTGAAGACAAACTCTGTGTCTGGCCAGTTCAGAGATCATTTGTTTGTGACTCCAAATAGCGAGTCGGCTGTTCATCGAACTTCTCGGCGCAACTCAGTGAGCAGAACACGAACTCGCCATCAATGCGTTTTCGTCTAGCTGCTGCCTTGCCTGGAGGAACCATCATGCCACAAACAACGTCGCGCTGACCCTCGCTGTCCGACAGGCTTGGCTCGTTGGGATTTTCTCGGCAAAACACGGAAGGATGTCGGAAGTGTTCGGACTTGTAGACTTCCAGCAATTCCCTAATGAGCTGACTCGGATCATCGTTGTAAAGGACCCTCGCGCCAGTCTCTTTGTTGCACGTTGCCAGAATGGTCTCGACCATGTCGCTGACGCCACCGGTTCCGGTCAGCACGCCGATCAACTTTCCCTCATCATAGGCAATCGCCAGTTCACCTAGCGTCCCGCTGCTGCCGCCGACAATCACGACCATGTCGCTGCTACGAATGTTGACGACTTCTCGTCCCATCAGCCCGCTGCCGGTAAAAATGAGGACATGATGGGCCAGAGTAGGTGATCCGTAGTGATAGGCGTGTTCATCCAGACTCAGCGCAGGGGAAATGCCAATCACCATACCACCTCGGCTACACGCTCCACGAGCAGCCGCCAACGGCAGGCCGGGACAGGCTCCAGTAACAAGAATGCAATCTGCGATTGCAATCTCCTCACCAAGCACCGTTGCTCGCTGAAGGTAACTCTCTGGGATTTCATTTCCAGCGCCACCCATGACGCCAATCTTGAGAAGCATTGGTTTTCGGAATTCCATTGACTGCTCATTTTTCATCGTTGCGCTCCGTCCTCGCTGCTTCTCGAATTAGATTGTGGCATTAGTTGGCAACAACAGAGGCCATGATCAATGTTTGTGGCTTCTTGCCCGACTCCCATACAACGACAACCGGACCTTTGCCGGAACGCGATGAAGCGATCATCGGATCGAACGCAATGTCGGCCAGTTGGATTGGCATGTTTGACTTCGGAGTTAAGAGCAGGAGGACTCCTCCGCGACGTTTGATCCAGACCAGATAGTGCCCCTTGGTAGTCGCAGCGGCTGATGGTTGTTCCCCTGAACCGAGCAAGCGTTCACGCTCGTGCCCACCAACATACGCAGAGAAGATTTGCTGATTTCGACGCCACACAGTAAGTGGCGAACCGTCTGAGGCAACAGTCAAATCACCTCCGTCCATCGGGCAGGCATTCAGCTTCCAACTGCCAACTCCGAGTTTTTCGGCCACACCAAATGTTTGACCAGAATCTTCAGATTTCGCCAAATACATGTCGCGGTTGCCGTCCAACGCGTTTCGCCACATTACATAAATGATGCCGTCATCGCTGATTGCAACTGATGGATGACAACATTCGCAAACGGTGCCTGATGGCGACTCATAAACGCGGCGGTTCTTAGACCAAGTCTTGCCCCCGTCCAGCGAACTAGCACCGTATATTTGCGTTCGGTCGTTGCGTAGGTCCAGCCAAGTACAGTAAATCAAGCCATCCGGTCCCATGGCCATTCCATGCAGCCCCTCCCGAGCAATTTTGGGTTGGTCATTTACGTCCACAGGGCGACTCCATGTGTCGCCACCATCCTCTGAATGCCACGCCATGAGGTTGCCGCTTTCGTGGCTAATTGCCGTGACCACGACAGAGCTTTCGTTCGCGACAATTCTCGGTCCTCGTCGCATCCCCAACGCGAGTTTGGAGGCGTGCCCGACCTTGACGTGACGAGCGTACGTTTTTCCCCGATCGACGGATTTGCAAACATAAATGTCCTCGTTTGCTCCAAACGCAACGAAGATACGACCAGCCATATCGACAGCAGCTTGGGGCTGTTGAGCACCGAGCACGGTTTCAAGTGAAACAACGCAAACTGGATCGGCGGCTTCCAATGGGATGCCAACGACCGACAATAGAAAACTGAGCAATGCGACTGAGAAACGTCTCATTATCAAACCTATTCAACGCGGATGGGCTACTTAACTTGGAACTCGCATAATTGATCTACGCGTCTTCCGCAAACTTGTCGTCCTTGATCCCCAGTTTGAGCTTCCATTCCATCGCGGCGCAGTACAGCACCGGCACGACCAACATGGTCATGATTTCGATCGTCATTCCGCCGAAACTTGGAATCGCCATGGGGACCATGATATCGCTGCCGCGCCCGGTGGAGGTGAGAACTGGGATGAGTGCCAACAGCGTCGTGGCCGTCGTCATCAAGCAGGGTCGCACGCGGCGCATTCCCGCGGTGACCGTTGCTTCACGAGCATGTTTAACGCTTTCAATGCGATCTTTTCGGAAGCTTTCGTCCAGATAGGACGCGATCACCACACCGTCGTCGCTGGCAATACCGAATAACGCGAGAAAGCCGACCCAAACGGCAACACTCAAGTTGATCGTGTGGACTTGGAACAGCTCTCGCATCTCCGTGCCTAAGAAACTGAAGTTGAGGAACCAATCGGTCCCGTACAGCCACAACATGATGAAACCGCCAGACCAGGCGATCATGATTCCACTGAACACTAGCGATGTCGTGATGACCGACTTGAACTGCATGTACAGAATCAAGAAGATCACGCCTAAAGCCAAGGGCAAGACCACCATCAGCGTCTTCTGCGAACGAATTTGGTTTTCGTAGTTGCCCGCGAATGTGTAGCTGACTCCGGATGGGAGCACGAACTCACCGCTGTCGATCTTCTCTTGCAAAAACGCTTGAGCGTCCTCGACCACGTCAACCTCCGCGTTGCCAGCCTTCATGTCAAACAAAACGTAGCCCAACAGAAAGGTGTCTTCGCTTTTGATGACTTGCGGTCCGCGAACGTACTTGATCGTTGCAAGCTGCGTGAGAGGGATTTGTGACCCCATCGCAGTAGGAACCAATATTTTCTCCAGAGACTCCGCTTCGTCTCGAAGCTCACGCGCATAACGCACACGCACAGGGTATCGCTCACGCCCCTCGACGGTCGTCGTGATCTTTCTGCCGCCAATCGCGACTTCGATCACGTCCTGAACCGTTCGTATGTGCAGGCCGTATCGTTTAATTGCATCACGGTCGATGTCGATTTCGAGATAGGGTTTCCCAACGATTCGGTCGGCAATGACCGCCGATGCTTGAATCGTAGGTACCTGTTTGAGTAAGCCTTCAATTTGCAAGGCAACACGTTCGATGGTTTCCAGGTCTGGTCCTTTGATCTTCATCCCCATCGGCGCACGCATCCCGCTTTGCAGCATGACAATGCGTGCTGCAATCGGCTGCAGTTTTGGTGCGGACGTTGTCCCTGGAATGTCGGCCGCTTTGGTGATCTCCTCCCAGATGTCGTTGGGTGATTTGATCTCGTCTCGCCACTGGCGAAACGGCCTGCCGTGCGTTTCTTCAATCAGCTCACCCGCTTCATCACGGACGAAGTCATCCGCTTCTTCGTCGTAACGAAACTTCAGTCGATTGCCATTCACATCTGTTTTGTACTCCGATTTGTACGAAATGAATGTTTCAATCATCGAGATTGGTGCAGGATCGAGTGGACTTTCCGCACGACCAATTTTGCCGACAACGGAATCGACTTCAGGGATTGAAATGAGGAACCTGTTCTGTAGTTGCAACACGTCCATGGCTTCGCCGATCGAAGCGTGAGGCATCGTCGTCGGCATGTAAAGAAACGAGCCTTCGTCCAAAGGCGGCATGAACTCTTTGCCCAATCCGGGCAGCGTCGAACTGGCAGTCGACCAAGGCTTCGAGTCGCGAATCGTTGATTCATCAACACCGACGACTGACGCCGCTTTCGGAAGAAACGAAAACACTTTGTCAAAACCAAGCCAAGCGCAGGCACCGAAGAGCAGCAACGTCACCGGTAGTGATAGGAAAAGCAGCTTGTGATTCAGGCACCACCTCAGCACAGGCTCGTAGAGGAATCGCTGGAAGATCGTAAAGAAACCGAGTAGTCCGCCGATCAGTGTGCCAACGAACAAAAGGTTTCGGATCATTCCCTTTTCCGGTCCTAACGGCAACCAATGCTCGGTCAGCAAGAATGCGACGACGAGCACAGCGAGACCGCTGGCTGCGTACGGGCCGAACTTCTGCCATTCTTCGGGAATGCGATTTTCCAACACCTTGTATGCACCTAAGCCGACCAGAATCAGGCCGACCCACCACGAGATCATGAACATTGCGAGCACGCCTGCTGCGATCAGCGACAGCATCATGATCCGTCGCAACGAGCCTGTTTTGACGCTGCCACCCATCAAAACGTGAGCGGCTGGCGGGATGATCGTGAGCGCCACGATCACGGAAGCGACCAATGCGAATGTCTTGGTGAACGCCAAGGGCCGAAACAGCTTTCCCTCCGCAGCAATCATTGTGAACACTGGCAGAAAGCTGACGACCGTGGTCGATACAGCAGTGAGAACCGCACTCGCGACCTCGTGGGAAGCACGAAAAATAACATGCGCACGATTTTCAGACGGATCAGCCTCGTCTAAATGCTTCAATATGTTCTCGCAAAGGATGATGCCCATATCGACCATCGTTCCAATCGCGATGGCAATTCCCGATAAGGCAACAATGTTGGCGTCGACTCCAAAAGTTTTCATGGCGATAAAACACATCAATACTGCCAGCGGCAGCAATGCGCTGATGAGAAACGAACTCCTCAAGTGCAGCACCATCACCAGGATCACGATAATGGTGACCAGGATTTCTTCAGAGAGAGCAGTGTTGAGCGTTCCCAAAGTTTCGTAAATCACGCCCGTTCGGTCGTAGAACGGTACGACTCGAACTTGGCTGGTCGTGATCCATGTCGGCCATTGCTCTCGTGGTTTGCTTCGCAAATGCTGTACCCAAGGATCGAAGTCGGGTTTGGCACCGCTGATTTCGCCTAGGTCGTACCGATCAGCATAGGCGTCGACTTGTTCTTTAGTCGTCCGCGTGTAGTCGACCACGACCTTCGTCGGCAGCCCCGGAGAAATCTCGGTGATTTTCTGTTTGACATTCTTGATGGACTCCAATGGGTTAAAGCCATATCGGACGGTGACCACACCACCGACAGCTTCCGCACCTGCCTTGTCCAATGCACCTCGCCGCAGCCCAGGCCCCAGCCGGACCGTGGCAACATCTTTGATGGTGATCGGCACGTTGTCGGACACCTTCAAAACCGTCTTTTCGATATCCTCGACGTTTTCGATGAAGCCCAAGCCGCGGATGACATACTCGGCCTTGTTCAGCTCGATCGTCCGTGCGCCCACATCGACGTTCGTCATCCGAACCGCCTGGAACACATCCGCTAACGAAACGTTGGCAGCCCGCATCGCATCGGGGTCAACGTCGATCTGGTATTCCTGGATGAAACCGCCGATCGACGCGACTTCGCTGACGCCTTCCGCCGACGTCAACGAATAGCGCACGTACCAATCCTGGATAGTACGTAGCTCATCGAGGTCCCAACCGCCGGTCGGGTTGCCATCAGGGTCGTGGCCTTCCAGCGTGTACCACAGAATCTGTCCCAACGCCGTCGCGTCCGGCCCAAGCGCTGGTTGGACTCCTTCGGGCAACGTACCAGCCGGTAAGCTGTTCAGTTTTTCCAGTACACGCGATCGCGACCAATAGAACTCTGCGTTCTCATTGAAAATGATGTAGATGCTGGAGAAACCGAACATCGAGTAACTGCGTATCGTCTTCACCTCGGGAATGCCGAGCAGTGCGACGGTCAGCGGGTATCCGATCTGGTCTTCGACGTCTTCCGGGCTTCGCCCCATCCATTCGGTGAAGACGATTTGTTGGTTTTCACCGATGTCGGGAATCGCATCGACTGGAACAGGACTGCGAGGTAGATCGCCAACCTTCCAATCGAAAGGAGCGACCATGACACCCCATGTCATGATCGCCAAGACCAGCAGAGTCACAACGAGCTTGTTGTGAATGCAGAACCAAATGGTGCCACCAAGGAAGCTCTTGCGAGCTAGTTTGATGTCGTCGGCTGTGTCGTCGTTGGCTGGCATTTAATTTACAGTCGGGAGCTGGGAGTCTTGAAGTTGGGAGTCAATGAGTTGGTAGCGGTTAGTGCTGATGGGGTTTCACCTCGCTCCCACCTCCCAGCTCCTCCACTCCCAGCTTTTCAGCTTCTAACTTCTCAACTTTGTCAGCGCATTTCAGCATCGACTCACCGAAATACGGATTCCGAACGGTATCGTTGGTTTGAAGCCAAGTTGCGCCGCGCCCATCAAACGCCATTGGGCAATGCAGTTCAAACAACTGGCCACTGCTTTGGAATCCGAACATTCGCTGGATCGACATCATTTCATCCGACAACAGGGCAAACGCGGAACGCATCGCTTCCAAATCACTCACGTTGGCTAGTCGCGCGGTGATCGACGCAAGGCTTTTTGCTTCGACTGTCCATCGCTTTCTGACCGTCGCGTCGACAGCAGTAGCGTCGATTGAGTTAACAGCTTGCTGCAATTGGTCGACACCCGCTGTCGTGGCTTCGGTCTTGTCCGAAGCCAACGCGTCGCTAATCGCCAGATACGCTGGCAATAAACGATCAAGCTGTTTGCGAAAAGCCATCGGCACATCAAGCGTTTCCTCGGGCATCTCATGCCCAGCATGCGAAATCCCGAACATCTTCTGTAGCCGCATCGCATGCTCCTTGGTTACCAGGTTGACGCGATCGGCATCTTGCAAGGTTTGGATGTCTTGGCCTTCGACCGCATCGTTACCGAGCAGCATCTCAAACTCGCCCCATTGGGCAGCCATGTCGCCCGACAATGCCGTTCCATTGACCGTCGCGACCTGCTTTCCCAGTTCTGTGAAGGCGGCGCGAATCTTTTTCAGTTCGGCGTCTTCGATGGCTTGTTCGACGGACGTGACGGACTCCAAAACGGCAGACATCTGCTGGCTCACCTGAGGTGGGAGCGACATTCCCGATTGATCCGCCATCGCATCCCCATCACTCTTGGGCATTGCTCCGCCGCCGTGGTTGTGACCGCTTCCTCCACCGCCGCCAAAGGGTGTCATCATCGATGGCTTGGCAGAAATTTGCAGAGCGCTATCGAGTTTGAAGTTACCATTTGTGACGACTAATTCACCTTCTTTCAATCCAGCTTTGACAAGGTAATAGTCTCCTGCTCGCGGGCCGAGAACGATCTCGCGACCGTTGTACGTGGGTTCCTCGGCGTCCGGCACTTGCACGTAGACAATCGCCCGTGTCCCAGTCAGCAACGCGGCAGAGACCGGTATCACGAGAGGCTTCGCGGAATCGCTCGGTTCTGCGGTCACATATCCAAGCGTCTCGGCTCGCACTAACGGCATTCCGCAAATATCACAGTTCCCCGGTTCGTCCTTGACGATTTCCGGATGCATGGGACTAATCCATTTGCCAGCCAATGAAGCGTCCAAAATACGACCACCGGAAGCGACCCTCGACTGCACAATAGCACGGACAAACATCTCGGGTTTGAGTCGCCCATCCTCGTTAGAAACATTGACTCGAACTTTGACTGTTCGCGTTTCCTTGTTCAGGACGGGATCGATGAACGCAATCCTGCCTTTGAAAATTTCACCCGGATACGCTTCCGTCGTGAAGTCGACTTTTTGCCCATATCGCAGCCAAGCTAAGTCCGACTCATAGGCATCCATTTGCACCCACAACTGACTCAAGTCAGCGACCGTGTAGATGCGGTCTCCCGTGCGAACGCGATCACCTTCCTGCTTTAGTTTCTCGATCACAATGCCACTGACGGGCGAATAGATCGTCAGGTGTTCGGTCGGCTTGCGTCGTTGTTCAATTTCCTGGATTTGCTGTTCCGTGATACCCAGTAACCGCAACTTTTCGCGAGCCGACTCTGCGAGGTCAATCGGCTTAATGAAGCGTGACGAAGTACGATCTACGTTGGATTCGATCGCCGTTATTAGCTCTTCCTGTGCGGTGTAAAGCTCTTCACTGTAGATGTACGCCATGTGGTCGCCCTTGTTGACCTCGACGCCAGTGAAGTCAACGTACAAACGATCCAGTCGCCCAGAAACCCACGCGGTGATATGTGCAAGCCGTGTCTCGTCGTAGTCAATCTTGCCGACCATACGCACGTCAGCGGTCACATACTGACGTCCCACCGGAACAGTCTGAATGTTCATCAGCTTCTTGATGTCTGCGTTGATCGAAATGGTACGTACGCCAGCCGCCGATTTCCTCACAGGCACCAAGTCCATTCCACAGATTGGACAATCTCCTGGTCCGTCGCGTCGAATCTGAGGATGCATCGAGCAAGTCCAGATTGTCGGAGCGGCCGATGCAATCTCAGCAGTAACGCCGTGCGAAGAGACTGGCGTATCCGAGGTCGATGGTCCTCGCAACCACCAGGCAAACGCAAAGCCGAGAACCAAAAGCCCCGCTGCCTGTACGAGCCAAGTGTTGTCGCGAAGTTTCTGAAGTACGCGTTTCATCCGTTTTCCCTATGTAGTCAATATTGAATGCTCGAAGCGCAGTGCGATCAGGTTTGCTCAAACCACTGAACCAGTGCTGCCACTTCTTCCTGGTCTCTCATACCGACGGCCGTCATACTCCGCGAGCCTTCTCGCCATGTCACGGCAAAACTCGAATCGAGATCAACAAGGCAGCACTCTTTCTCGCCGCACATCGCCATGCTGGAGGCTCGGTCCCCAAACCAGTCGACCTCTTCGTCGTCGTGTTCAAACAGAACCAGCGTTGAACCATCCTGTCGTTTACACACCGCCTTGACGCAGGTACAGCAGGGCATCTTCATTACACTCGTTGACGCTAACGAATAGCCTGCCGGCAATCCATCGGCCACGGCAGGGCGATAGCCAACAAGGCTAACTGCTTGCTCAGGCGAGACGACCGTACCGTTGTACTTGTTTTGCAAGAACTGTTCCGCCTGATCTGGGTCATGATATAGCGTTCGCAAGTATTGATCCATCGTTGCGACGAATTCTTGATCGTGTTCATGATGCGTTTCAGAGATCGAATCGTGACGCAAAATCCAGACACTCAGACCAAACACAAGCAGGATCGAGGCTGCGATTGCAAGCCGCTGATACGTCGCTCGACTCCAGCCCCGCCCATGTGAATGACCGCCTTGACCTATTGTGGTCAGTTTGACAGTGGTCGACTCCCCGCGTCCCAGCGATACTTCCGATTTGAATGCGATCTCTCGATCATCTTGCTGATCCAGGCCACGAACGACTCCATCCCAAACACTCAGGGGTACCGGTGGAGTCGCTGATATCGAGAAGGCAGCACTCAGTTGCTGAAACCCCGCCAACGATTCAGCACAAGACTCACACTGAGTCAAATGCTCGGCCACCATAGCGTGCATATCGCTAGAAAGCTCGCCGTCGTAAAACGCCGATAGCAGATTCTGAGTTTCGCTACAGTTCATTGTCCCGTCCTCTGACCGTTCGAGGTCCATGTTCGCATACGAGTCTCAGCGAAACGCACAACTCCGCACGAATGACTCGACGTATTTTTGATGCGGCGACGTGCCGATTCCTTCACGATTTTCCGCGATTTCCCCGGAAACGTCGATGTTGGCGAGGGAATTTTCCCGATTCCAGGCGGAAACTGTGAAGAACGGCACGCTGGAGAGCATCAGACATGGCACATCGGCCTCTCAAAACTCACCTTTAGGAATCAAGAACCAAGACGTTCTTCAAATGGACTCTGCCCCTCGCCGCGATTGCGATGCTTTTTATCGGCCTAGCCGGGTGCGATTCGTCACAGGTTTCAGAACCCGGCAGCACACCACCGTCCGCCGAGATTGACGGCGAGATGGATCATGACGGCATGGACCACGATGGTCACGACATGCACGATCACTCGGCGCACAGCGGTGACCAGAAGCCGGAGGAAATCACCGCGGCGAAGTCTGACATGGAAAAGATGATGGAGACGCTTGCGAGTTTCTCAGAGGAGGACAAGGCGTCCGCGATGAAGCAGCATTTTTGTCCTGTTAGCGGAGAAATGCTCGGCGTGATGGGCAAGCCTGAGAAAATAGACGTCGAAGGCCAAACCGTCTGGATTTGCTGCGATGGCTGCAAAGACAAGCTGCTCGCTGCCCCCGAAAAATACCTGGCCAAGCTTAACAAGTGATCGTTCTTTGCCAAGCATCCCCCCTTTTTTCAATTCAAACCAACGTTAATGACATGACAGGTACTTCGGCACTGCCTGATGCCACCGGAACGATGTAGCGGCATTGTTGATCCCCCTTAGACGCGAACGCATCGAGAACCCAGCGTTTCACGGATGCAAAACGTTTCGCGTCCAGGCCGTCTAGTGTCGTACGAAGATAGTTAATGAGTTAACTCGAACGGTCAACGATGAAGGGCGGTATGGGAATCATGCCGGCCCTTTCGTCCGTTTTTAAAGCGGAAAGTGTTTGCAACTTGCCGAGAAATTGAGTTACAAAAACAGACTTCAAAATGATCATGGTGATGTCGACCGAGCGACCTGAAGCGGAGCATGAACTCGCCTCAAACACATCGGCCTCATTGCCAACACAACACGATTTGGATTCTGACGCATTTTGTGGTAGTTCAAATGGCCAAGCGAGAAATCGCTGGTCGTCATGCTTATTGCAAACGTCGTCGCACTAATCCCGTGGGCCAATATGGCAAGCGGGCAAAGGCGACACGCTGACGTCGAAACGATTGGAGTGGCAGACCCCGGTAAACCAAGTCTCATCAGCTTGGCTAAGGGGTATCTGTATTGTCAGAACAAGCAAGTTCGCTACTTGCCACTGGCTGCCGCTCTTCGAGCTGGGTGCATCGAGAGGTGCTCGCCCAGTTCAAAGGAGGCTCGTTGGAGTAATCCTTGTAGGTTCACGCTCACGTCGTATGTGAGAAGAACCAACGCGAGAGTAATCCCACCGTTCTATCCTATATCCATCCAACGTGGCTTAGGCATCTTGCTTGAGAACAGACTGGTTTAGAAATCAGTCCCACATTTGATCTTTTCAAAAACAATATGAATACGGGCGAGGCGGAAACACTTGGATCGACGATTGACGTCGTCATCCAAGCCGTCAACGAACAAAGCGGGTGAGGCAGGTTGCCAAATCCCGTCACGGGGACCGTGGGCTTTGGCGTTTGCCAGAGTTCCTTTAACCGTGCTGGCGTGGGGAGCTGTGAACCTGGTGACAGGTCACATCGAGCAAGACTCGCTCGGGGACTGGGTTAAAAACCCGGCCGCGAAGAGCTCAACCATGAAAGGCTCAACCGAACAGGTGAGGGAGAGCTTGCCAGTGAATCTTATGGGAGACGGTGCCAAACTGTGACACCACTACTCTGGTCGGTCGGCAGGATGCTGACCAATGGGTACCCCGACCTTCTGCGTTCTCAGGGGGAAATCGATTGCTGTCTCTGACAGTGATCGGAAACTATGGCGTGCCGGAAGGCCGCACATACCAGAGTGGACCGAGGAGTAATATCCTCTAGCGACGTGAACCATAGGGTGAAGTTTGTTGACTAACGCCGGAGTCTCTGCGGCTGCCGGAAGTAGCGTTCCGGTGCCAAGCCTTGTCAGCTTGGTGATTGAAATGCCGTAGAGAGGGAGAGTGGTCTGAGTAGAAAGCTTCCGGAAGGGAGGCGGTGGTCTTGCCGAAGGGCAAGACAGGTTCAGCGTGTTCTTTTCACGCGGACTCTGCACGGCTGGCAGTCGTGACCCGTTCACCGCAACCCAAGGGTGATGCCTTGGAGAGTGACGACGAAAGGACTGAGGAGCACTTTTTAAAAAAGCTCCAATCGTTTTGATGTTCAGCCCAAGTGCCGTTGATCTGTTTCAGCGGTGCTTGGGCTTTTCTTGGTTGACAGCAGAAGGCGTTTTTAAGGTGGTTGCTTTGGGAGAAGCCATCACCTTAAAAACTGCAAACTGACGACGGACACCCGAGTTGCGTTTTGCATCCGGCGTGGTGTCTGTCGAAAGGTTTTAGTTCGGGTGCTATGAATTACGTGGGTACACTGTGGAATGCAGTGTATTTGTCAATTTCGTTTGCAGCCTTGCTGGCAATAGGTCGAATCTAAGTCGCTGCTTTGGTTCCGTCGAAAGTCATTCGTTCGGCTTTCCAGAACCTAGTCGCACGACAATGAGTCCCTGTGCCAATTGAGGGTTTTTCGAAAGGAATTCCTAGGCTTTGGACGTTGAGCCAATCAATCAACGTCCTTCTTTGCGATCGCGTCGTTTAGTCGATCGTTTTGGTGAAAACGAAACAGCCACGGAGGCATATGAGAACGAAACACAAATACCGCTGCGAAGCTAGATCACCCGAAGCCGTTGTGCAACTAATCGCTGCAAGTTACCTCCGCCATGGCTACTACTGGTACGTGACCGGCAAGATCCCTGACGAAAAACCTCCGGAAGCTGTCGATAAGAAACTGATCGCAAAATACGGAATTGACGTTTCCGAATGGCAGCGATCCAAACGCCGTAAGTCGGGACTCGCCAACTCGCATTACCTGCGTCATGGCCAGTGGTTCATCCTGATGCTGACCGAAGGGCACCACGCGCTAAGGTCGCCAACGTCCGCCGGAGGAGAAGGCGAGCAGTTGCAAGATTGCCGCCGGATTCCGATCCGGTTTGCCGGATATTCGATTTCCTATCGGAGAAGTGGGGTAGCCCAGCCAGGCGGTCGGCCCGTCAAGTGGCACGCTCATGTCCGTCTGGACAGCGCGACTTATGCGGCAATGAAGGCCCACTATGAAGCGATTGCCGTTCATCGAACACCTGAAAAATTGGCGACCGAATTTGCAAAGATTACCTACTCTCGCTACGCGCCCATCCGCCGACAACTGCTCAACATCCTCCGCCGTGTGAACGAACATCGCAAACGCCAGTCGCTCGCAACGTTACCTTATGCAGTGCTGAACCTCCATCGCTCGTCGGTAAAGGTCTACGTCGATACCACGACTCCAGTCGACAGTATTCAGGCGTGTAGGAAGGCGGGGAATCGATAATGCTTAGAACACAATGCTGTTTATTTCTATTGATGGCTATGATTAGCTTGCTGAATCCTGAATTAGCCAAAGCAGTTTTCACCGTGTGGGTTCTAATTGTTGCCAAGCGTCTATGTTGAGAAATGTTTCTTCTGGAACAGGAACCCTTCATCTGCATTTGCCATCGTGAACGGCGAATTTTTCCTCGACTAGCTCGGACTCGCCTGTGACCAGAAGAACTTGGGCACGCCGCGTCATGGATAACATCCCTATTTGAGTAAGGAGGGGAGGCGCATCCCCGTCCGATGAAGCTCCCTGCCTGCACGGGAGAATCTCGAGGCGACACGCTTGGGTTCAGGTTGCGACGGACTGCCGTTTTTAGTACGGTTGTCCTTATGCGAAGTCCATTCCTTGCCCTGCTTCTGATCGTCAACTTGTTGACCTGTCCGGTGCGCTGCCTTTCGTGCGAAGCGAAAGTGACGGTAGGTGAAGAGTGTGCGTCCCCGGCTTGTTCATGCTGCTCATATGATAATGAGTGTCCGAAATCGGAAGCACCAAAGCCGTGTGGCAACGATTGCGATTGCAAAAATTGTATCTGCGAAGGTGCGGTGGTCGAGGCGGATGATGAACTGCCAAGCCAAGCGGCTCAATCGGTAGTTTGGGTTGTGCCGGCTATGGCTGCCAACCAGACTACGAAACTTTTGGTTTCGATTTCTTCGCGTCGATCGTTTGCCCCGGTTGGGCAACTTCTCTGTGGTCGTGATGTGCGAGTTGCGCATCAATCTTGGTTGATCTGAAACGCTCGGACGTTTCATCGCGATCGCTCGTCTGCTGACGTTGCCGGTGAACAAGTGATCGCTTCGATCCTCTGTTTCTAACTTTCTGTTGTTGCTACATGCTGCGCGCGATGGTCGTGTGCGGTTGAGTGACAATTTTCTGTGGTGCCTTTCCAAAAAGGAGTTTTGGCATGTCAAAGTTGTTTCGTAGTGCTGGTCTTGTGGCTGGTCTGATGTTATTGGCCGTCGCTATCTTCGCCAGTTCGCCTGCCCAAGCGGCGGATGCAGCGAAGTCCAAAGTTGTGATGACGGTGGGCGAAATGTGTGGCGGTTGTGTGAAGAAGATCACCAATCGTTTCGAGGGTGTTGAAGGCGTTGCAAAGGTGCAGTGCAATATCGAAAAACAGTCCGTCACGTTAATTCCCGAGCAACACGTTCGGCTGAGTCCGAAGGGGGTTTGGGAGATCATGGAAGGCATCGGTAAAATGCCAAAGTTAATGGAGACGCCTGACGGTACTTTCACGTCGAAGCCGAAGAGCTAATAGGTTTTTCGGGTGGGGGAGAGCTAAAGGATGCCTTTTGTCTCTCCCCATTCTTCAACGTTTGAAATCCTCATTTTCTCATCATTAATCGGCAAAAAGATAGAGTGAATACCTTTGCTCAGTTTGCCGATAAGACTGACAAAGCTTAATCGTGGGACGCAATAACTATTGCTCGCAAGCCGTTTCTGGCGTAGACTATCGTTGACTTAAACCGGTCTTATTCCGCTGAAATCTGCCAATATTCTTATATGTTTCGCCTGCTTCTCTTGTCGTTCATCGCACTGCGTGTGATTGCCTGCCCAGTCTGCTGTGCAGGTGGCGATGCGCATGAGATGGGGGTCAAAGCGGTCACGCATACTTGCAGCTGCTCAACGGATCGAAGCGAACCGTGTCAGGGAGGCGAACAGCCTCCGATGGATTCCCCTTGTCCGTGTGAAACCGGTTGTGAGTGCCAAGTCACACCAGAGATGAACCATCGGGTAGTCGTGGACGTTCAGTCGATGCTGGACTTTGCGCCGCTATGTCTGGACACTCTCGATCTCTCCGACGCTCTTGTGGTTCGGTTCGAGGAGCAACCTCGCCGACTTGATCTGCCTACAGGGCGATTGGTGCGGCTTGCGCACGCTTCTCTCTTAATCTAGGCCGCTGCTGGCCATCGCTTGCTAACCAGCGAACTGCGTTGCCGTCACCAACCTTGGCTAGACGCTGCGCGTTTTGATTTGACCTTTCTGGTTGGCCTGCATCCAAGGTTCGTGCTCGGGATCGCACCGGTTGCGTTTTGAGCTTGTCCACTCTTTTTCCAGCAGGAGTCTTATTATGAGTCATTCCATTGTTGTTGCGCCAACACAGAACCCGTCGCGTCCTCCGGTCCAGCCGACCGCCAACGGTCACAGCGTAGAGACACCCGAGACACAAACGGGTGTGAAACCAGAACAACGCGGACGGCTGCGGCGTGGGTTATCCCTTTTGCTTGGCAGCATCGGGCCGACGTTGGTGCTGATTGGTTTCGCTGCGGTCTTCTATTACGGACATAACAACGACTGGCGAATTCCAAAATTCGCAGCTTTGACCGGAACAGTCGAACCGGTCGTCAGTGATTGGTGCGAGGAACATGGGGTACCCGAATCCATTTGTGTCGAGTGTGATCCGACATTGATGCCGAAAGGTCTCGACTATGGTTGGTGTGAAGTTCATGGCGTGCATAACTGCATTTTAGAGCATCCCGATGTCGCCCAGTTAAAAGAGATTCCATCGGTTTCGCCAGCCGACCTGGAACGAGCATCGCGAGCCTTGGCGGTTACGCCGCGAAAAGAGAACAACAGCGCTTGCAAGGTTTACCAAACGCGGATTCAGTTCGCTTCGATCGAATCAGTGCAGCAAGCTGGCGTTGACGTTGAACTCGTTGACCGTGCTCCGATCGTCGAAGCGATCACTGGCAGCGGCGAAATTGTCTATGACCCCACACGTCAAGCCAGTCTGGCCTCACGTTTGCCGGGAACGGTTTGGTTGGTGAGCAAGAATGTCGGCGATCCGGTCGCCAAGGGCGAAGTACTGGCCGTGATCGACGCGGCGGCAGTCGGCGAATTGAAAACAACGTTGCTGCGAGCACTCGCCGAACGGAACCTTCAGCAGCAGAACGTCGCACGACTAAGGGAAGCTCGCGGTGCCGTCGCCGGATCGCGAATTCTTGATTCCGAAGCCGCACTCGCGAAAGCCCAAGCCGATGTGCTGGCCGCCGACCAGTCGCTGCGAAATCTTGGATTGCCGGTCGATGTCAACTCTTTGCAGGGACTGAACCAGCAACAGGTACTCGACGAACTGAGATTGCTTGGTATCCCAGACTCGATCCGCAGTCAACTCGATTCGCAAACGGTCACTTCAAACCTGTTGCCGGTTCGCTCGCCCATCGAAGGTGCCGTTGTCGAGCGTAGCGTGGCACCGGGCGAAGTAGTTGATCCGGCGCGGATTCTATTTCAAGTCGCCGACGTTCGCCAAATGTGGCTGACATTGAACGTGCCACTCGAAAACATGAACCAACTCGCCATCGGACAGCCTGTTCATTTTCACGCCGATGGAAGTCGAGAGATCGTGGCGGGAAAGCTTGATTGGATCAGCACTTCAGCGGATCGGATGACGCGGATGGTTCAGGTGCGAGCTGTACTCGATAACCCTGATGGCCGCCTCCGCAACAAAACCTTTGGCACAGGCGAGATTGTCTTGCGAAACGAATCCGACGCGATCGTGATTCCGACCGGTGCGTCGCATTGGGAAGGCTGCTGCCAAATCGTGTTCGTTCGCGACAAGAATTATTTTGACAGCCCGGAAAGCGCCAAGGTTTTTCATGTGCGCAGCGTCAGGCTGGGAGCTGTCAACGGGAGTCGAACCGAGGTGCTTTCCGGCGTGTTGCCGGGCGAAGTCATCGCCACGGCGGGTAGCGACGTGCTGCGTGCCCAATTACTAAAAAACAACTTAGGTGCAGGCTGTGACTGCGTCGCCGAATAGGGAGAGCACGGATGCTTAATTGGCTCATTGATTTTTCACTCAAGCACCGCGCGCTGGTGATCCTCGTCGCGTTGCTGTTTGCGGTCGTCGGCGGTTTCTCGCTACGGCAACTTGATATTGATGCGTTTCCGGACACCACTCCGGTAATGATTCAAATCAATACGGTGGCGCCATCGCTGGCGTCCGAAGAGATCGAACGACAGATCACGTTTCCGGTCGAGCAAGCGATCAGCGGACTGCCGGGACTGGATCAACTTCGTTCCATCTCCAAGTTCGGATTGTCGCAGGTCGTCGTGATTTTTGATGACGGCATCGACATCTACTTTGCCCGACAACTGATCAACGAACGGTTGTCAACTGTCGAATTACCCGACGGAATTCAGCGACCTCAGATGGGTCCGGTCTCGACGGGCTTGGGGGAGGTGTTTCACTACGTCTTGGTCTACGACGGTGCTGATTTCTCGGACGCTTCGCAGGAAGAACGCGTCAAGCGGATGAGCGAGTTGCGAACGATCCATGATTGGGTGGTTAAGCCACAGTTGCGATCGGTTCGTGGCGTCGCTGAGGTTAACAGCTGGGGAGGCTACGAAAAGCAATACCAAGTGCGACTCGATCCCGAGCGTCTATTCAAGTACGGGCTGACGTTCGAGGAAGTCTCCGACGCGATTGCCTCCAATAACGAAAATGTTGGCGGAGGGACGGTCACCGATGGCAGTGAGATGTTGCTTGTCCACGGCGTGGGGCGAACCGTCAATCTTCAAGAGATCGGCGATATCGTCATCACGGCGGTCAAAGGCGTTCCGGTACGAGTGAGCGACGTAGCAGACGTTCAACTTGGACACGAGATCCGGCGAGGTGCGGTGACGGCGAACGGGCGCGGCGAAGCGGTGCTGGGTCTGGGCTTCATGTTGATGGGTGAAAACAGTAACGAAGTCACTTGGTCCATCAAGGAAAAGATTGCCAGTATCCAAGCCACGTTGCCACCAGGCGTCAAGATTCAAACCGTCTACGACCGCACGGAATTGATCGACCACGTCATCCACACCGTCCAAAAGAATCTTTTTGAAGGAGGGCTGCTGGTTGTCGCGGTGCTGTTCATTTTCCTTGGCAATTTGCGGGCAGGTTTGATCGTCGCCATGGCGATTCCGCTTTCGATGCTATTCGCGTTCTCGGGCATGTTGAAGTTCGGCATCGCGGCCAGTCTACTGAGCCTCGGAGCGATCGACTTTGGTTTAGTCGTCGATAGTTCCGTCGTGATGATCGAAAACTGCGTCCGGCACCTGGCGCATGATAAACACGGCAAGAGTCGGCTCGAAATCATTCGCGACGCGGCGGTCGAAGTTCGCAAACCGACGATGTTCGGTGAACTGATCATCATGATCGTGTACTTGCCGATTCTGACGCTCGAAGGCGTGGAGGGAAAACTGTTTCGTCCCATGGCAATGACTGTCATCATGGCACTGGCTGGGTCGATGGTATTGTCGCTGACATTGATGCCGGTATTGGCCAGCCTGTTTCTGCCAAAGAACATTCAAGAGAAAGAGCCGCTGCTGATTCGAGTTCTCAAACGACTCTACGCGCCGGTGTTGCGATTCACGATGCACCACAAGACATTTGTTATCGGCTCGGCATTGCTATTGCTTGTGAGTGTTTTTGGACTTGTGGCTCCGAACCTTGGAAGTGAGTTCGTACCGCGTCTATCCGAAGGCGCGATCACGATCAACGTGGTCAGACTGGCGGGAACGACGCTGGAAGAATCCATTCGTTACAACACAAAAATGGAGCAGGTGCTACTTGAAAAGTTTCCCGATGAGATTGCTCAAGTGTGGAGCCGTATAGGCACGGCAGAGATCGCGACCGACCCCATGGGAACCGAACTGACAGACCTCTTCGTCACGCTTCACCCGCGCGAGAAATGGACCCGTGCCAAGACACAGGAAGAGTTGACCGTCGCGATTCAGGAAGAGTTGCGAGACTTGCCTGGGCCACGGCTTGCGATGTCGCAGCCGATCGAGATGCGAATGAATGAGATGATTTCAGGCGTTCGGTCCGATGTCGCCGCCATTCTGTACGGTGACGATTTGGACCTGATGGTGGAAAAGGCCAGCGAGATTGAGAAGGCACTCAATTCCATTCCTGGTTCCGAGGATGTCAAGGTCGAACAGGTCTCCGGGCAACCGCTGTTACAGATACGCATCAAGCAAGATGAGATCGCACGCTACGGGATTCCCGCCAGCACGGTCATGAATCTCGTTCGTTCACTGGGCACCCACCACGTGGGCGAAGTCTACGAGGGCCAATTGCGTTTCCCCTTAATTATTCGTTTGCCCGAGAAGGCGAGAGCGAATCCCGAAGCGATCAAGCAAATCTTGGTCGCAACGCCATCGGGGCAACGCATTCCATTGTCGCGATTGGCAACCATCGAAAAAGTTGAAGGTCCCAATACGATCAAACGCGACTGGTATCAGCGACGAATCACGATCGAGTCGAA
>TARA_R110002073_G_scaffold325109_1_pt1 | contig 21367 bp, 14 predicted proteins | sample TARA_R110002073 | Tara Oceans TARA_R110002073 (sample SAMEA4397174) | marine metagenome | biome: Polar Biome; feature: [DCM] deep chlorophyll maximum layer (ENVO:01000326); material: water (ENVO:00002006), including particulate matter (ENVO:01000060) such as... | depth 40 m | reverse complement strand
TTGCGGCCGATATTGTTCCTATGAATGGTGAGAATAGAGTGCTGGCTTATTTTGGTTTGCAAGTCATCAATTCAAATCCTAGAACTGGAATCAAGGCCATCATCCATCAACTCGATAAAAAAGAACTAACCATTACTGATGTGGTTTTTATCATTGCTCCAAGAATTAATGCCGCTGGGAGAATAAAACATGGAAATGCTGCCGTAGAATTGCTTACTGAAGCTGATTTTGACAAAGCCATTGTATTTGCAAAAGCCATCAACGAGTACAATTCTGACAGAAAAGAACTAGACAAAAAAATTACACATGAAGCTTTACAACAGATTACAGAAAATAATGAACAAGAAAAATTTACTACGGTTGTTTATCATCAAACTTGGCATAAAGGTGTTATTGGTATTGTCGCTTCTAGACTCATAGAAAAATACTATAGGCCTACTTTGGTATTTACCAAAAGTGGTGATAAGCTGGCTGCCTCAGCCAGGTCTGTAAAAGGTTTTGATGTGTATAATGCACTAGAACAATGTTCTGAGTTTATTGAACAATTTGGAGGACATAAATATGCTGCAGGTTTAACCTTAGCTCCTGAAAACTACGAAGCTTTTAAAAACAAATTTGAAGAAGTGGTCAAGAACTCTATTCCAAAAGAATTATTGATTCCTGAGATTCGCATTGACGCCGAATTAGATTTATCGGACGTTACTCCAAGATTCTTTAGAATATTACAACAAATGGCTCCTTTCGGTCCACAAAACATGAAGCCTGTTTTTACAACATCCGCAGTTAGAGATAATGGCTATGGAAAAAAAGTAGGAGCAGATAAAAGTCATTTAAAATTAAATATTGTTTACGGTGCAGATCACAAAACTTATAACGCTATTGGTTTTGGCTTGGGGGAAAAAATGCCTCTCGTTCAAAACGATTTTGACATTGCTTACTCCTTAGATGAAAACGAATGGAACGGTTATAAATCCATTCAACTTCTCTTAAAAGATATAAAAAGCCCTACTCCTCTTTAATTAAGTATATATATACAGGGTAATGGTCGCTATAACCACCAGAGTAACTTCCGTAAGAAAAGCTTCGAAAAGGATATCCTTTGTAACGTCCTTTGTGGATGGTTAAAAAACTTTTATTGAAAATAGCGGCTTTAAATAGTTTATAGGATGAAAAATCTTTTTCTCCTTTATCCAACAAAGGGGACGTTATTAAGATTTGGTCAAACAAATTTATTTGATCTCTATACCCTAAGCTATTAAACCCTTTCTTAAACATATTTTCATATGCATTATAAATATCATCTTTCTTTACATTATCCCTCTTCGCTTTTGTTCTTAGCACTTTTTTGAAACTACTATTGATAGGATCATCGTTAAAATCGCCCATAATTAAGATTTTTGGGTTGTCTTCTTGCTCTCTAAGTTTTTCAATGATTTTTGTGTTTTGATACGCTGCTTTTTCTCGCAACCGTCTACTTTTTTGCTCCCCTCCTCTTCTTGAAGGCCAATGATTTACTATGACATGAATTAATTCGTCATCCAAATATCCTGAAACCAGTAGTTGATCTCTAGTATATACTTTATACCCATCTCTATATATTCTAGGATCAAATGATTCATGATGAATTGGTTTGAAATAACGTTTTTGATACAGCAATGCCACATCTATTCCTCTTTTGTCAGGAGATTCATAGTGAATAATTCCATAGTCTTTAGATTTTAATTTTTCGGTTTTTACCAAATCTTCCAAAACTGCTCTATTTTCAACTTCTGCAACACCAATAATTATTGGACTGGTATTCGATTTGTCTTTCCCTATTAGAGAAATCACTTCAGACAACTTATTTATCTTATCCCAATAAATTTTAGAGCGATTTCCTTTGAGTTCCATAATTGGACTCAGTTCATCATCTTTTGCAAGATCATTAATAGTATCAAATAGGTTTTCAAGATTATAAAAAGCAACCGTTCTTACTCTATAGGTTTTCTCTTTTCCTTGAGAAAAACATACAGATACCCCAAGGGTAATCACTAAAAATGTGATGATTTTCATACTCATAGCTATAATTTTTAATTACAAATTAAAAAAACTATTTGAAAACTCAGACTTTATCGAAAAAAAAATACCTTTATAATGCTATGAAAAAAAAATGTTATGAAAAAGAATATTGCTTCGGCATTATTTGGCTTGATATTTCTTTTTGAGATACATGCCCAAAATGTCGTTAGAGGAATCATTATCGACATTGATTCTGAGAATCCTTTACATAAAGTGACCGTTAAGGTGCTCAATACTAATCTTATTGCGAGTACCAATGAGAAAGGTGTCTTTTTATTAAAAAACATCCCTAATGGTTCATATACACTTCAAATTAGTTTTCCTTCTTATGAAATTCAAAACTTTGAGATAGAGTTAAAAGGAATACTGATAGATCTTGGAACAATCCTTCTATCCAAAGACCTAACCGAAGAATTAGATCATAGTGTTATTACTATTTCTGAAGATGAATTAAATTCTGATGAAGGTTATACTGATAATATTGCAGGATTACTTCAATCTACAAAAGATGTCTTTCTAAGTGCTGCTGCATTTGATTTTAGTTCCACTTTTTTTAGACCTAGAGGTTTAGACAATAAAAATGGGAAGGTTTTAATCAATGGTATAGAGATGAATAAATTTTTAAACGGGAGACCACAATGGGCTAATTGGGGCGGATTAAATGATCTACAAAGAAATCAAGTTTTCACCTCAGGCTTAAGTCCAAACGATCATACTTTTGGTGGAATTGCTGGTGTCAATAGTGTTACTATGAGAGCTTCTTCTTATAGCGAAGGTGGTAAAATTTCTTATGCATCTGCTAATAGAAGTTATAGAGGGAGAATAATGGGTAGTTATAGCTCTGGTATTTCTAAAAATGGATGGGCGTATGCATTTTTAATCTCAAGAAGATATAGTGATGAAGGTTTTGTTGACGGAACTTTATATGATTCAAATTCATTTTTTGCTTCTGTAGAAAAAAAAATACATGATGATCATAGTTTAAATTTCAATCTTATTTATGCTCAAAACAGAAGAGGACGTTCAACTGCACTCTCTAATGAAATATATCAATTAAAGGGCAGGAAATACAATCCTTTCTGGGGAGAGATTAATGGAAAACTGAAAAATTCTAGAGAGCGAAGTATTGTAGAACCTATCTTAATGTTAAATCATTATTGGGACATTTCAGAAAACGCAACCTTAAATACAAATATTTCTTATCAATTTGGATCTCAAGGAAATACTAGAATTGATAATGGAGGAACTCGTTTGATTAATTTTAACGGTCAAGATGTATTTCTAGGAGGGGCAAAAAATCCTGCTCCAGATTACTATCAAAATTTACCTAGTTATTTTTTACAAGATCAAAACCCTTCTGCTTTCCAGTATGAACAAGCTTTTTTAGCACAGCAGAATTTTATAAACGATGGTCAATTTAATTGGGGTGATTTATTCGAAGCAAACCAATTACAGGCTTCTCAAGGATACAATTCTATTTATATCTTACAAGAAGATCGAATAGATGACAATCTACTTTCTTTTAGCTCAATTTTATATCTCAAATTGACAGATAACATTCGGTTAAATGCCTCAGTAAGCTATAGATCATTAGCGAATAAAACATATGCTGAGGTTAAAGATTTACTCGGAGGTACTGGTTTTTTAGATATTGATTTCTTTGCAGAAGAAAATCAAGCTTCACAAAATGAACAGGTTACGAGTAATCTTGCCCAAAGTGATTTGCAAAATCCTAATAGAATTGTCACCACTGGAAATCGCTATAAATATAATTATGAAGTAAATACATCTAATGTCGATGCTTTCACACAAATACAGTTTAATTACGCTAAGCTCGATTTTTATGCTGCCATCAATATTAATTCTAGTAGTTATCAAAGAAATGGAATTTATCAAAATGGTTATTATCCTACTGCTTCTTTAGGGAAGGGTGAAAAACTACGCTTTAATAATTACGGAGTGAAAAGTGGACTTACCTATAAAATTAATGGTCAACATTTACTAGACTTTAATGTCGCTTTTATCACCAAAGCACCAACAACTAGAAACTCTTTTGAAAACCCAAGGCAAAACAATAATATTATTGATGGATTAAAAAGTGAAAAAAACAATGCCTTAGATGTAAGTTATATTTTAAGAATTCCAAAAGTAACTGCTAAGATTACTGGATATCATATCAATTTTAGAAATGGAACTAATTTGGGGTTCTTCTTTACTGAAAGTGGTTCAACATTCACTCAAGAAGTGCTTACTAATATTGAAAGAAGAAATTTAGGAGGAGAATTAGGAATAGGGTTTCAAGTAACTCCTACAATTAAACTTAAAGGAGTAGCATCTGTAGGGCAGTATACTTATAATAATAACCCAAACGTTTACTACGCAAGTGATGATTTTTCAAATAACGTTACTTATGGAGATGGAACCAGTAAATTAAAAAGCTTACATGTATCAGGAGGGCCAGAAAGAGCATTCCAACTGGGTTTTGAATATCGGGATCCCGACTTTTGGTGGTTGGGAGTTACAGCAAATCATTTCTCTAATGCTTATACAAATATTAGTACTTTAAAAAGAACGGATGCTTTTGCTGTAGATTTTGATTTAATTCCTGATTCCATTTTAGCTCAAGGAGGAGCTATTAATGGTTACACCTATAATGATTTCAGTGAAAAATCTGCTAGAGAATTACTAAAACAAGAAAAATTTAATAATTATTTACTAGTTAATATATCGGGTGGAAAATCATGGAAATTAGGCAACTACTATGTCGGTTTCTTCGCCTTTATCAACAATATCTTTAATCAAGAATACAAAACAGGCGGATTTGAGCAATCCAGAAGAATTGGTTACCGTGACCAGCTTCAAGAACAAAAAAAAGACAAATCACCCTTATTTGGAAATCGTTATTTCTTCGGAAATGGAACTACTTATTTTTTAAACTTTTACATCAGATTTTAAAAATTATACTTAATACACTATGAAAACATTTAGAAAATTTCAATTAATCACATTACTGATCGGACTGATTACTTTTAGTTCTTGTGTAGAAAATGATGATTTCGACATCCCAAAAACTGAGATTATTGCTTTTACTCCTAATTCTGGAGACATTGTCACCAATATTAGCTCAGTTATTGGAGAATTAGCACAACAAGGTCAAATTTTTACTTATGAGCCTTTATCAAATCCTACAAATAGCAGGTACATGGAAGGTTATGTAATTTCCAGTGACGAAAGCGGGAATTTTTTCGAGCAGTTAGTGCTACAAGACCAGCCAGAAAATCCAACTGCTGGAATTGCTGTTCAAGTAGATGTAAATCCACTCTACATCTATTATGAATTTGGGAGAAAGGTATTTATTAAATTGGATGGTTTATCGGTTGCAGAAGAAAATGGAGTTATTAAAATTGGAAAAAGAGATGGAAATAGTATCGAGAAAATTTCATCTCCATTGAGAAATCAATATATTATCAGAGATTCAGAGATCGCAACAATTATCCCATTAGAATTAAATGTTACTGATTTTTCTAATAGTAAAGAGAATCTTTTCATTAGATTGGTAGATGCTCAATTTTATCGATCAGAAGTTGTTGGAGATAGAATCTTGACATTCGCTGGTGAATCAACAGATGAATTTAATGGTGAAAGAATTATAGAAACCTGTCCAGAGAATAACCAAGTCATTTTAAGTACAAGTACCTTCTCAGATTTTAAATCTCTTCATTTGTCTATAAATAGGGGGAGTATAGATGGTGTTTTAACGAGAAATTTCTTTGACAACTTCTATACTTTAATAATTAATTCTCCAGAAGACATTCAATTTATTCATGACCAAAGATGTGATCCTATTGTTTTAGATTGTGGCTTAGCAGACAATGAAGGAAAAACTATAGTATTTCAAGACGACTTTGAAACTCAAACTAGAGGGTCTTTAATTATCGGCAATGGATGGACAAACTTCATAGAAAAAGGAAGTAAAGGATTTGAAGCATATACAGCAAGCGGATCTAATGCATCGTTAGGGGTCTCAGCAAGAATAGGTTCTTTTAATTCTGGAGATGATAGTAATATTGCTTGGCTAATAACTCCAGTAATTGACCTAGACACAAATAGTAGTTCCACTTTATCTTTTCAAACATCTAATAGTTTTGCTGATGGCAGCAAACTAGAAGTATTATTCTCAAATAATTGGGATGGGAATACTAATTCAGTTACAGATGCTTCTTGGGGGTTACTTACTGCTGGCTACATAATTAAAGACTCTGATTCATTTTCATCGTGGCCCGACTCTGGTATTGTAGATTTATCCTGTAGTTCAGGAAAAATGCACATAGCATTTCGGTATATTGGAAATAGTTCTTCAAATTTTGACGGCACGTATGAACTAGATAACATAAAGATTAGATCAAATTAAGTACACTTAGCTAAATATAGCTTCAAAAAAACGATAATAATTTCAAATTTTAAAACCCTTTTTTTAACATTCAATCGAAAAATCATCTAAGATGTTAGTGATTTAACAAAAAAAAGCTATTTTTGATGTTATATATATAACTTTTAATTTAAATTAATTTAATGATGAAACAATTAAAATTAGCTCTTGTAGCTGTTTTTGCATTAGCAACAGTTAGTAGCGCAAACGCGCAAGATGATAACCATCCATGGATAGTTGGGTTAGGTGTAAACATAGTTGACTTTAACAACGGTGATGATCTTGTAAAAGATTATTTTGGAAGAGATGATTGGGATGTAAGTAAATTTTTCTCAAGAATATCAGCTGGAAAGTACATTGGAGATGGCTTTACCATTGATGCAGCTTTTTCTATGAGCGAAATCACAGATTTTGGCGATGGAGCTCCTGTAGAATACAATTATTTTTCTTTAGATGTAAATGCTAGATATGATTTAAATGAGGCTTTTGGAGATACTTCCTGGTTTGATCCTTACGTATATGCTGGATTAGGTTATAGCTACTTAGATGGAGATGAAAAACTTCGTGGAATGACATTAAATTTTGGTTTTGGAATGAATTTCTGGACTGGTGAAAACTTTGGTATCAATTATCAATCAGGAATGAAAACTGGACTTGGAGATAATATTGAAAATCATTTTCAACATTCTATTGGTGTAGTATTTAGATTTGGAGGAAGCTCTGATGATGAGTAACAAACTATAAAATAGTTAGAAGTTAATAGTAAATTACTTCTAATAAAAAATCCCAACCATAATGGTTGGGATTTTTTTTATTAGTAGGCAATTAATTTTATTCTTTAATCAACTAAAATAATTGCTTTGTTGTCTTTTAACTCTACTGTTCCTGATTGAATTTCTATCGTTAAAACTTTATCATCATCAGCATGACGAACAATCTTTCCATGCAAGTCATCTAGTTCTAGGTGTTCTTGAGTATGTACATGTATTTTCACAGTTCCTTCTTTTAAAGTAGAAACTATAGGAGCGTGATTATTTAACATTTGAAACTCTCCTCCTTTACCAGGTACGGCAATAGAGTCAACTTCTGATGAAAATAAAATCGCTTCGGGTGATACAACTTCTAAATGCATAGTTTACGTTTTAATTATGCTTCAGCTAACATTTTCTCTCCAGCTTCGATAGCTTCTTCAATTGTTCCTTTTAGGTTAAACGATGCCTCTGGTAAGTGATCTAATTCACCATCCATAATCATGTTAAACCCTTTAATTGTTTCTTTAATATCAACTAACACTCCAGGTATTCCAGTAAACTGTTCTGCAACATGGAAAGGCTGTGATAAGAAACGTTGTACACGTCTTGCTCTACCAACGGCCATTTTATCTTCCTCAGATAACTCCTCCATTCCTAGAATAGCAATAATATCTTGTAATTCTTTATATCTCTGTAATAACTCTTTTACTCTTTGAGCACAGTCATAATGATCATCTCCTAAAATTTCAGCTGTTAAGATTCTAGAAGTAGAATCTAATGGATCAACCGCTGGATAAATTCCTAGCTCAGCAATCTTACGTGATAATACAGTTGTTGCATCTAAGTGAGCAAATGTTGTTGCAGGTGCTGGATCGGTTAAATCATCTGCAGGTACATAAACCGCTTGTACGGATGTAATAGATCCTTTCTTAGTAGAAGTAATACGTTCTTGCATTGCTCCCATTTCAGTTGCTAATGTTGGCTGATATCCTACCGCTGATGGCATACGTCCTAAAAGTGCTGACACTTCAGAACCTGCTTGTGTGAAACGGAAAATATTATCGACAAAGAAAAGTACATCTTTTCCTTGAGCTTCTCCAGCTCCATCACGGAAATATTCAGCTATTGTTAAACCTGACAACGCAACTCTTGCACGTGCTCCAGGAGGCTCATTCATTTGTCCAAATACGAAAGTAGCTTTAGAGTCTTTCATTCCAGCCTTATCTACTTTAGATAAATCCCATCCTCCTTCTTCCATTGAATGCATAAAATCATCACCATATTTGATAATTCCAGATTCTAGCATCTCTCTAAGTAAATCATTTCCTTCACGAGTTCTTTCTCCTACTCCAGCAAAAACTGAAAGTCCACCATGTCCTTTGGCTATATTATTAATTAACTCTTGAATTAATACTGTCTTACCAACTCCAGCTCCTCCAAATAATCCAATTTTTCCACCTTTTGCATAAGGCTCAATTAAATCGATTACTTTAATCCCTGTAAAAAGAACTTCTGTAGAAGTAGATAATTCTTCAAATTTTGGTGCAGATCTATGAATTGGCAAACCATCTTTACCTTCTTTTGGTAAATCACCTAATCCATCAATTGCATCTCCAGTTACATTGAATAATCTTCCGTAGATATCTCCACCTATAGGCATTTGAATAGGATTCCCTGTAGCAAGAACTTCTTGACCTCTCTGTAAACCATCAGTTGCATCCATAGAGATTGTACGCACAGTATCTTCTCCAATATGTTGTTGAACTTCTAATACAAGTATAGAACCATCAGTTTTTTTAATTTCTAATGAATCATAAATTTTTGGAAGTTCGGCTGCTTCAGTGTTAAACTCCACATCAATTACTGGACCGATAATCTGAGAAACTTTTCCTGTTATTGTAGACATTATTTAAGCTTTAAATTTGAAATTTTAAGTAAGAGAATTAATCACTCTTATTTTGGCTGCAAAGGTAATTTATTTCCCTGAAAATCAAAAGTTTTTTAGTTCATAAAATTTTAAAAATTGGAGCATAAAAAAAGCCTCATCAAATGATGAGGCTTTTAGAATATTTTTGTTTAAAAATTACTCATTAGTAACTTTAATCTCAACTCTTCTGTTGTTAGCTCTTCCTGCTCTAGTTTTGTTAGAGTCAATTGGGTTAGCTGAACCATATCCTTTAGAAGATAATCTAGAAGCGTCAACTCCATTTTTAGTTAAGTAGTCTTTAACAGCAGCAGCTCTTGCAGCTGATAACTTATCGTTAGTTTTATCACTACCTGTACTATCTGTATGACCTTCAACTACAAAAGTAGCTTTAGGAAACTCTTGCATAATCTTAACGATTCCATCTAATTTATCAGAAACTCCTGCTTTGAATGTAGCTCTGCTTGAATTGAATAAGATAGTTTTTGCAAACTCTCCGATTTTCTTTTCAGCAACATCAGAAATTACTGGTTCTGGACATCCATTATTAGATGCAGGACCAACTTCGTTTTTACAGTTATCATCTTTATCTAATACTCCGTCACCATCAGTATCTGGCCATGGGCATCCACCGTTAGCAGAAGGACCAGCAACTGTAGCACATCTATCATCTTTATCTACAAGTCCATCTCCGTCAGTATCAGGACATCCGTTGTTCGCTTTTGTACCTTTATCATTTGGACACATATCATCTTTATCAGCAATTCCATCACCATCAGCATCTGGACAACCGTTTAAAGCTGCTAAACCAGCTACATTAGGACAAGAATCGTCACCGTCTTTGATACCATCTCCATCAGAATCAGGACAACCGTTAAATTCTGCTAAACCAGCTGTTTCTGGACAAGCATCATCTTTATCATAGATTCCATCACCATCTGTATCTTTTCCACCAAATCTAAAAACTATACCTAAAGAATGTTGGAAATGATCTTGTACTTTATCTGCAAAGTTTCCTTTAGCAACAGATTGATAATTAATACCAAAGTTTTCACCAACCCAAAAGTTCATCCCAAAACCGATAGTTAGCATACCTTCACGTAATTTTTGAGGTCCATCTAAGTATACAAAATCTCCACCTACAAGTACATAAGGATCAAACCAAGAAGTATCTCCAAACAATTCGTTTAAATCATACTTTACGTTTAAGCCTAATGAATAGTAATGGAATTGAACATCATTACGACCATTAAAGTGCTTTATATCATTAAGTGAAAATGCTGCTTCAAGAGAAAACCCTTTGTTTAAGTATTTTCCTGCTGTTACTCTTGAGAAAAATTTACTTGCATTCCAGTCGTTTCTCCCTAAGTAATCTTCAGCAATATCTGAAAAACCAGTAGGAATTCTAAAGTCAACCACATTCATACCAAATCCTAAAGTCCAAGGATTATTTGAATCTTGTGCATTTACGCTACTAACTGTTACTAACGCAAACAAAGCTATCACAGCTAATTTTAATCGTTTCATTATTATAATTTTAAATTAAAAGTTCTCTATATATAAGGGCAAAAGTAACTTGTTCATTACTAATTACAAAGACAAATCTACAAAAACTTACAATAAATGCAAGTTTTCGCAGCTATATGATCTCCAATTCTTTACCAATTTTAACAAAAGCTCTAATAGCCATGTCTAAATGTTCTCTAGTATGCGCTGCAGACAGCTGTACCCTAATCCTAGCCTTCCCTTTTGGAACTACAGGAAAAAAGAACCCTATCACATATATACCTTCATCTAAAAGTTTGTCAGCCATAACCTGAGATAATTTAGCATCATAGAGCATCACTGGTACAATAGCAGCATCTGCGCCAACTAAATCAAAGCCCGCTGCTTCCATCTCCTTTCTAAAGTAATTCGTATTCCATTCCAGTTTATCTCTTAAAGATGTATCATTAGACAGTAGTTCAAAAACTTTTAATGAAGCTCCTACAATTGCTGGAGCTAAAGAGTTCGAAAATAAGTAAGGTCTTGAGCGTTGTCTTAGTATTTCAATAACTTCCTTTTTTCCTGTTGTATAACCGCCCATAGCACCTCCTAAAGCTTTTCCTAAAGTTCCAGTAACAATATCTACTCTCCCTAAAACATTCTTTAACTCTAAAGTTCCACGACCTGTAGTCCCTATAAAACCTGCCGCATGACATTCATCTACCATAACCAGTGCATCATATTTATCAGCTAAATCACATATTTCATCTAGTTTAGCTACTATCCCATCCATAGAGAACACTCCGTCGGTTACAATAATCTTGAAACGATGATTTTGTTTTGAAGCCTCTATCAATTGCTCTTCTAATGACTCCATATCATTATTATTATAACGATATCTAGCGGCTTTACATAAACGAACACCATCAATAATTGAAGCATGATTTAAACTATCAGAAATAATCGCATCTTCTTTTGATAATAAAGGTTCAAAAACTCCTCCATTGGCATCAAAAGCTGCTGCATATAAGATCGTATCTTCGGCTTGGTAAAATTCTGCAATTTTAGCTTCTAATTCTTTGTGAATATCTTGGGTTCCGCAAATGAAACGAACAGAAGACATTCCAAATCCGTGTGTATCTAAAGTATCTTTCGCTGCTTGAATTACTTCTGGATTGTTAGACAACCCTAAATAGTTATTCGCACAAAAATTGATAACCTCTTCACCTGTCGAAATTTTTATAACAGCATCTTGAGATGATGTAATAACCCTCTCAGACTTGTATAAACCTGCGTCTTTTATCTCCTGTATTTCTTTTTGTAAATGATCTTTAATAGTTCCGTACATGATATTTTGTTAGGTATATTTTGATTTGTTTTGAGTTTGTAAAAATAATTTAAAATTCTTCGACTATAATAGATTCGTTGATGTAAATAAGGATCTTTTTTTCAACGGTGTAATTAAGTGATCTTAACGCTTCAGCATAATTTTCTACCTGATGGTAATGTTCTTCCTTTAATGCACCCGTTTTATAATCAATAATTATCACTTTCTTTTGATTATTAAAAACCAATCGATCAGGAATTACAATCTGATGTTGTTGATTAACAATTTCTCTTTCTGTCAACACATTTACTTCCTCTGAAAAATAATTCTTAAGTTTTTCGTGTGTAACAATGTTAAATATGATTTCTTTTACTTTTTCTTCACCTTCAACTTCTAAATATCCTTGATGGATATAATCTTCAATAACCTTATCAATATCATTAATCGTAATAATTTGTGACATAATTTGATGAATTAAATCACCGTAATTTCTTGCCTCTCCTCTTTTAGTTCCCCAATGCTTGGATGAACTTGCTAAGAGATTGATATTATGATCCCTCCAAGGAACACTTATAAACGCATCTTGTGTATCAATTTTTTTTGTTTCTTTTTTAACCACACTCAATCTAAACTTATCGCCAAAAGTATATTCATTCTCATCATCATTCCATAATTGATTTTCCTTTAAAAAAGAGATAAATATTCCTGAGTAATGATTACGGTTTTCAACTCCTTTTGAAAGCTTTCTCTCAGATATAATGTAGAGTTGCTCTACAGACCTAGTTAGCGCAACATAGAGTAAATTAAAATTATCAAGTTCTAATTCTTCCCTTCTTTTATTATAGAGTCTTTTCCCTTCCTTGTTAACATGCTGAATTTCCTTACTTAAAGGGACCATCAACTCAGGAAAACCTTCCAAATTTGTTTCTAACCAGGCTTTTGGAGCCAGTTCTTTATATATATCTAAATCGCATGGAAAAATAACGATTGGGAATTCCAACCCTTTTGATTTATGGATGGTCATAATCTTTACCGCATCTGATTTTTCGGAACTTACAACACTTAACTTCCCTTTTTTTGATTCCCAAAAATCCAAAAACCCTTGAGCATTTAGTTCTTTCTTTTGCTGAACTAAAACTTCATCTAAAAAAAATTGAACATAGGCATCAGATGTCTCTTGCAAATGGAAAGAACGAATAATTTGCTCTATTTTTTCATACAAGGGCAACTGATGAAACTCAAGTATATCAAAATTACACTCAAATACTTTTAAATATTCAAAGAGTTCGTCAACTTCTAAATTGATGTGCTGCTTAAGGAAGAGATGCTTATGCACAGTAACATTTAAATGTTCATAAAGAAAATCCAAAACTTCAAACAAATGCTCTCTGTCTTTTGGATTCAATAAAAATTGAAGGAGATCTATAATGAAAGTTACTTTTTTACTGTTGCTTAGCAGCAAGGTTTCTGAAGAAACAATCTCAACTCCATTTTCAGATAAATGATTAGCTACAGCTACCCCTTCACTTCTCTTTCTCACCAACACGCAGACTTCTCCTAGAGAAAATTTGGAATCTAATTCTTGTATTGTTTGTAAAACCTTCTTAGGGTATTTTAATATGTTTTCTTGCCTATCTTCTTGCTTGTCTAAAAAGGCAATTGACACAAAACCTCCTTTATTTTGATTTTGTTTTTGATACGATCTTTCTAAATAGAGATCTTTATATAAAGTGTTTTGAATAAACTGAGATGAATGACTAAAAAACGAATTATTAAAATTGACAACCTCGCTATAACTCCTGTAGTTAATTTCTAACTCACTTACATTTTTTTGAATAAAAAAAGGATTGTTAGAATCTTCACTATCAGAACCTAAGCCGATAAATTGTTCAGCCTTTCCGCCTCTCCATCTATAAATTGCCTGTTTCCCATCTCCTACCAACAACAGACTTGTGTTCTCTTGTGACAAAGAGTTGTCGATTAACGGAATTAAATTTTTCCATTGAAGCACAGATGTGTCTTGCATCTCATCGATAAAGTAGTGCATGAATTTTTGTCCAATTCGTTCATATATATATGGAGCAGGCTGCTCATGAATATAATCTGATATCAGCTGATTGAATTCTGCATTTAGGCGAAGGTTATTATCTTCTTTAATTACAGTTAGCTCTTTATTAATGTTGTTTAAAACAGCTAAAGGAATAATGCTTTTCAGCACTAATTTGTTCTTCAATTGCTGTTTATATAAATCTTCAGATTCTCCATACAATCTCGTCAACTCTGGCAAGATTTCTTCTATAGAAGTCTTGATGTCATCAGATTTGGATTTAGCATAAAGATCTCCTCCTTCTATTCTATTTTTCAAAGCGCTTTGCTCGAAAAATTTAGCTTTTTCTGGATTCTTACTCAGTGCTAAGAAATGATTTGGAAGCATCGATCTATAAAAATCGTTAAAATCCAAACTAGCTGTATTGATAACTTCTAACGCATCATTTCCAAGTTCCTTCATCTTTTTGAAGATTTCTTTTTGATGCGCAACAAGTTTTTGTTGTAATCCTCTAAAGTCTTCAAGTGACTTGTCTGCTAGCTTTCTAAAATGTGAAACATCTTCTTCGTTTAAAAGAATTCTCGAAAATTCAGATAAATCTCTCGAGATATCCCACGATTTATCATCATTTGTTTTTTCTAATGAATAATCAATTAAAACATCTGTTAATTGTTTCTCCGTTCCAATTTTAGAAATTAAAACAGCTACCGCTTCATCTAATATTTCCTGAGCGTCCATTTCAACCTCAAAATTCTGACTCAAACCTAAATCAAAAGCAAAACTTTTCACGATCTTATACGTGAAACTATCAATTGTTGTAATATAAAAAGCTGAATAATTCTGAAGAATAACATTTAATATCTTACGGCTCCTAGTTTGCAAAGTGGCAACATCCAGCGTAGTTTCTTCTAACAGAATATCAAAGAGTGTATTCTGATGACCTTCAGAAAAATCTTTTAAGTTCTTCAAAACCCGCTCTTTCATTTCAGCAGCTGCTTTATTGGTAAAAGTGATTGCTAGAACTCTTTGAAAAATGTATATATCTTGACTAGTCAATAATACCTTCAAGTATTCTTTCACCAACGTAAACGTTTTTCCACTACCAGCAGAAGCATTGTATACTTGAAAAGTTGATTCTTGTTGCAAAAAAGTAATTTGTTGCAAAATACAAAAAGCCAAACAGAATCTGTTTGGCTTTTTGTATTAATACTTCTTGAGTTTTATCCTAATCCAACATCTAAAGACATCATTACGATAAAGCCTCCAATAAAGCCTAATGTGGCAATGTCTGTGTATTTATCTCGTTGTGTTTCTGGAATTACCTCCTCTACCACTACAAAAATCATAGCTCCTGCTGCAAAGGCTAACGCGTAAGGTAAAAGCGGCGTAAAGAAAGAAACTGCCAATGCTCCTAAAACAGCTGCTACAGGTTCTACAACGGCAGAAAGCTGACCGTACCAAAAACTTTTTAATCTACTCACTCCTTGTCTTCTTAAAGGCATCGCTACTGCAAATCCCTCTGGGAAATTTTGAATTCCGATTCCGATTGCCAAAGATATTGCTGCTATAATCATTTCTGTTTGCTCCACCCCAACCAAAGTAGATGCTGCTCCAAATAAAACTCCTACCGCCAATCCCTCTGGGATATTATGCAAGGTAATTGCTAACACCAATAAAGTTGTTTTATGCCAGCTCGTTTTTACTCCTTCTGCTTCACTTTCTTTAAAATTGATATGTAGGTGAGGTAAAATTTTATCCATTCCGAATAAGGCCAGCGCACCTAAGGCAAAACCGATTGCAGATGGCAAAACTTTCATAAACCCTTCTCCTGGACTATTCTCAATTGCTGGAGCTAACAAACTCCAAAAACTAGCAGCTACCATCACTCCTCCTGTAAAACCAAGCATACCATCTAAAACGGCTCGATTCATTTTTTTAAAAAAGAACACTAAACTTGCTCCTAAAGCCGTTAACCCCCAAGTAAATAAGGATGCATATAAAGCCGCAAGTATGGGATGTTCTTTTGCAAATGCAACTAATTGATCAAATGTGCTCATTAAGATTGAATATAAATATTATTTGAAATTTTATTGGATATAGAAATCTCTTTTCCATCAGCGACAATAATTAATGATCCATCGAAAGATTCTTTGGACATCACTTTAATTTTTTGGCCTAGAGAAATTTTGTGCTTGCTTAAATATTTTAAAAATTCTGAAGAAGAATCGTTTACCCCAACACAAATACCAAATTCACTCTCTTCTAAGGTAGACAATAATCTTTTTTCTATTTTTTGGAAATTCCCATCTTTATCTGGTATTGGATCTCCATGCGGATCTGTCTTAGGAAACCCTAAAAAAGCATCTAGTTCATTAATCAATTTAGGAGACTTAATATGCTCTAATTGTTCTGCAACATCATGAACTTCATCCCAAGAAAAATTGAGCTTTTCTACTAAAAAAACTTCCCAAAGACGATGCTTCCTAATGACACCAACAGCTGTTTTACTTCCATAATCAGTCAATGAAACTCCTTGGTATTTTTTATATACTAAAACTTCTTTTTCAGCCAATCTCTTAACCATATCTGTTACAGAAGAAGCTTTTGTATCAAGTTTTCTCGCTATCGCATTGGTACTGATTCCTTTTCTAGAAATACTCCCTAGGTGATAAATTGCTTTTAAATAATTTTCTTCAGATAATGTAAATATCATTGCTAAATAATTACAGCAAATATACATTATTTTTACTTTATTGAAAATATTTTTAGACTTGTCTAAAAATTTATTTAACTTTACCGAAAATTAAAACGTACCCGTATTCATGAAATTATATTTCAACATGTTAATGTTTGTGCTTTTAGGGGCATCGATTGCTGGTTATTCACAAAACAACACCTTATCAGGGAAGGTATTTGATAAAGGAGAAGCTCTTTCTTATGTAAATATTTATTTAAAGAAGACTAAACTAGGTGGTTCTTCAGATGACAATGGATTTTATCAAATTAAGAACATTCCAAGTGGCACCTATACTGTGGTTATTAGTAGTATGGGTTACAAAACAAAATCCACAAAAATAACATTCAAAAAGAATGAGAATATTACTCGAAATTTCACATTAACCTCATATAACTCACTTGATGAAATTGTTGTTTCTGGAACCTTAAGACCTGTAACAAAATCTGCAAGCCCTGTTCCTGTTGAAGTTTACAGCAAGTCATTCTTTAAGAAAAATCCAACCCCATCAATTTTCGAATCTTTACAAAATGTAAATGGTGTCCGACCACAATTAAATTGCAATGTTTGTAATACGGGAGATATTCATATTAATGGATTGGAAGGCCCTTATACTTTTGTTTTAATAGATGGAATGCCTATTGTGAGTGGATTATCAACTGTATATGGCTTAACTGGAATTCCACAAGCTTTGATTGAAAGAGTTGAAGTGGTAAAAGGACCTGCATCTACTTTATATGGCTCTGAAGCTGTGGGTGGAATTATTAATATCATCACAAAAAAACCATCAAACTCTCCAATCTTATCTGCAGACAGTTTCTCTAGTTCTTGGGGAGAAGTAAATACTGACATTGGATTACGATATAAAATTTCCGAAAAAACGCAAGGGCTACTTGGCGTTAATTATTTCAATTACCAGAACATTATTGACAATAATAATGATGGCTTTACAGATCTGACACTACAAAACAGAATTTCCTTTTTTAATAAATTAAATTTTGAGAGAGAGAGTAATAAAGTTTTTACTGTAGCTTTTAGGTATGTCTATGAAGATCGCTGGGGAGGTGAAACAAATTGGGATAGAAGTTTCAGAGGTACAGACCAAGTGTATGGTGAAAGTATTTATACAAATAGATGGGAGACCTTTGGAACTTATCAATTACCAACAATAGAAAATATTAGTTTTCAATTTAGTGCCAATGGTCATTACCAAGATTCTTTTTACGGAACTGATGAATATGATGCGGAGCAGTTTATTGCTTTCGGACAATTTATTTTCAATAAACAAATTAAAGAAAAACACGATCTTCTACTAGGAGTTGCTTATCGATATACTTCTTATGACGACAACACTTTTGCGACTTTTGAGGAAGACGGAATTACAAACAAACCTTCCATCACACATCTTCCTGGTATCTTTATTCAAGATGAAATTAGCTTAAACAAACAAAACAAATTATTATTAGGAGTTCGATACGATTACAATAGCTTACACGGAAGTATTTTTTCCCCAAGATTGAATTACAAATGGAATTCAAAAGACGAGAGTAATATTTTAAGGTTAAGTATTGGTAATGGCTTTAGAGTAGCTAATGTTTTCACTGAAGATCATGCCGCATTAACTGGAGCTAGAGAAGTTGAGTTTGATGGTGAGTTAGATCCAGAAACTTCATGGAACACAAATATTAACTATGTGAAAAAAATTACCACAGAAAATGCTTTCATCACATTAGACGCAAGTGCTTTTTACACCTACTTTACCAATAGAATTCTTCCTGATTATGAAACTGACCCAAACAAAATCATCTATGCAAATCTTGAAGGCTTTTCAGTTTCAAAAGGAATTTCTTTAAATTCTGACATTACCTTTCAAAACGGATTAGCAATGAATTTTGGGGCTACATTAATGGATGTCTCTATTACTGAAAACAATGTGAAAACAAGGCAAATTTTAACTGAGAGTTTTAGTGGAGTTTGGAGCATCTCATATAGATTCCCTAAGAGTCATTGGGCTATTGATTATACAGGAAATGTGTATGGACCTATGCGACTACCTTTAATCAGTGATACTGACCCAAGAGCAGCAAATTCTCCGTGGTTTAGTATTCAAAACATTCAGGTAACTAAAAAATTTAGGAACAAAAATTGGGAAATTTATGGAGGGGTAAAAAATCTTTTAAATTTTACTCCAGCTGCAAATAGTATTGCAAGATCGTTTGATCCTTTTGACGAAGATGTTGTTTTTGATCAAAATGGTCAAGCAGTATCCACGCCAAACAATCCAAATGCTTTAACCTTTGATCCTAATTACGTGTATGCTTCTAATCAAGGAATTCGTGGATTTCTAGGATTGCGTTACACTATTTTTTAATTTTACAACATGAATAAACTATTCGCTTTTATATTTCTCTTTGTTTCGACAATTTCATTGATTCAAAAAAAGAATGAATTGAAAGTCTATTCATTTGAGGAGGTTGAAAAGTTGCACAAAGTTATGCCAAAACCAATCGTTGTTTTTATTCAAGCTGATTGGTGTAAAATTTGTCATGGTATGGAAAAAACAACGCTTGCTAATGAAAAAGTAATTGAACTGTTAAATAAATCTTTTTACTTTGTAAAGTTGAATGGGGAACAAAAAGAAGAGATTACCTTTCTTGGAAAAACATTCGTTTTCAAACCTTATGGAAATTCAGGAACTCACGAATTGGCTTTAGAATTAGCTACTATTGATAAAAGAATGGTTTATCCTACTACCACTATTTTAGATAAAGAATTTGGAATTGTTTTACAATTAGATGGGCTTGTCAATAAACGTAGAATGACTTCCATATTGAAAAAAGCGAAGAAGCTTTAATATCCTAATCGCTTAGAATAAACTATATTTAGTTCATTACCTTTTTCTTCCATCCCAAAGCCTATAAACCAATACTCTAGGATTTAAACTATACACCAACCCTGCTGAAATTTGAGAATGTGAACGCATACTTTGATATTCTTCAGGCGAATATTTGTACGTTGCTTGAGCGTTAAGACCCCAATGATGAGTGATCCAAAAAGTCCCTCCAAAAGTAAAATTAACTGTAGGAGTTGCTTTAGATCCTTGTATAGTACTTGGAGCTCCTACAATACTACCTCCAATAGCCACATAAGGAACGAGGTTTTCTTCTGATAAATTAAAGTCGTAACGGATGTTACCATCCAAAGAAAAATAATCAAACGCATTGCCAAAGAAACCATCAACCTTACTTAAAGCACCAAAAGTAATCCCTGCATCTGCAATAACTCCTGGGTAAATATATCTAGATACGTTAAGTTTAGGAATTTGTATATTAAATCGCTCATTTAAACTATTCAACCCGTCATCTCCAAAACTCACAAACGACCCACTGACACCAACAACCCATTTGCTTTCTTTATTTTGAGAGTTGATTACATTGACACTGATAAAAAAAACTATGAGAACAAAAAATACTTTTTTCATATGCTTTAGCGGGGTTGGGCTACTTATTATTTCTTTATATTGTTACTAACAATATTTAAACAAATATATTGTATTAAAAAGAAATCAAAAGTCAAAACCATATATTATATATGAAGGGCTTATCTTTGCACAAAAGAGAGTTCGTTGAGCAAACAGACCATTGTAAATCACTATGAGAAATCTGCTAAAACTCAGCAGGTTTTAAACGAAATCCAACAAGAGCAACACCATTTTCAAATAACGGATTTGGTCGGATCTTCGTTGTCTTTTGTCATTTCTGAAACTTTTAAAAAAGCCGAGAAACCAACCATTGTAATCTTTAATGATAAAGAAGAAGCAGCCTATTACCTAAATGACTTAGAGCAACTTATTGGCGAGAAAAACGTGTTATTTTATCCCGGTTCTTATAGAAGGCCTTATCAAATTGATGAAACAGACAATGCAAATGTTTTATTGCGCTCTGAAGTTTTAAATCGAATTAACTCTAGAAAGAAACCTGCACTAATTGTTACGTATCCTGATGCCATTTTTGAAAAGGTTGTCACCAAAAGAGAACTAGAAAGAAATACGTTAAAAATTTCAATTGGCGAGAATGTATCTCTTGATTTTGTAAATGAAATATTGTTCGAATACAATTTTAATCGTGTAGATTTTGTTACGGAACCTGGCGAATTTTCTGTCCGTGGTGGAATTATTGATGTTTTCTCTTTTTCAAATGATGAGCCTTACCGAATTGAATTCTTTGGTGATGAAGTAGACAGCATTAGAAGTTTTGATGTTGAGACTCAGCTGTCAAAAGAGAAGCTGAATAAAGTAAGCATCATGCCTAATGTAGAGAACAAAAAACTACAAGAAAAACGAGAAAGCTTCCTTAAATACGTCTCTTCCAAAACAGTCGTTTTTGCAAAAAACATTGATTATTTATCAGGCAGATTAGACACGTTATTTTTAAAAGCTGAAGAAGCTTTTAAAGAGTTATCTAAAGAACTCAATCACTCTCAACCAAATGATCTTTTTTGTAACGGATCATTTATTAAAAAACAACTACAAGATTTTTCCGTAGGTGTTTTTGGCGCTAAGCGTAATTCCGAATTTATTTCGGAATCTCTTGATGAGATACTGAAACAAGT
>TARA_R110002073_G_scaffold328728_2_pt1 | contig 21368 bp, 19 predicted proteins | sample TARA_R110002073 | Tara Oceans TARA_R110002073 (sample SAMEA4397174) | marine metagenome | biome: Polar Biome; feature: [DCM] deep chlorophyll maximum layer (ENVO:01000326); material: water (ENVO:00002006), including particulate matter (ENVO:01000060) such as... | depth 40 m | reverse complement strand
TCCCGCCGATGCCCGCATCGGCACCCGACTTATCGAAGGTCCGGTTTGGGTATCCGCACATGATCTTCAATGGAAAAGACATGAGCGGTTGGCGAACTCACGAATCTGACAAGACGAATGGATGGAGCGTAATCGATGGAATGCTGGTGAACACCACCACCAAGACCGACTTCAGTCCCACCGGTTCGTACGCAAATTTACGAACCGAAGCTGAATTTGAAGACTTTTGGTTGCACATCGAATTCCTGGTGGAAGAAGCACGCAACAGCGGTATTTATCTGCGAGGAATGTATGAGGCTCAGGTGGTCGATCGGGACAGTCGGATGCAAGGCATTCAGGGGGTGGGCGCCATCTTCGGTGCGATCGCGCCTACGAGCAACGCCGGAAAACCGGGAGGCCAATGGCAAACGTACGATCTGACCCTCGTCGATCGGCACGTCACCGTCGTACTGAATGGCGTCAAAGTTATCGACAACCAACCCATCGACGCCCCGACCGCGGGAGCCATCTACACGAACGCCGCCGCACCGGGGCCAATCTATTTGCAGGGTGACCATACCTCCGTCAAATACAAAAACATCTATTTAGCACCGGTACTGAAGGATTGATCGTCCAAGCACGAAGCGTTCAGTCGCTTCAATCGCATCCTCAAACGAGCTGCCAGGGATTTTTTTTGCTTAGGCTGCTTTGAAGAGCACTTGTTTGCGTGGCACTCGGCCGATCGCTTCATGGCCATAAGTGGAAAGCGTTGCATCTGCGACTTCGAAGCCGTGGCGAAATAGCAAACTGAACTCGTGATCGGTCAGCCGTCGCAGCGTGGTTTCTAGCTGCGAGACCAAACGAACTTCGCTATCGGTTAATGCAGGTTTGCCGCCAACGGGGCTTCGCGAATACACCTTCTGTGTCCTCAGTCCGAGTCGCAGATAGGCTCCGGTTCCAGGATTCTGCTTAAAGTATTCCATCAGCATCCGCGCCCGTAGACTACGCACTTGGTCGGTCGCAACATCCACCAACCGCATCGATGCCTTTAAATATCCGGGCCGCCAACGGGATTGCCTTGTTTCGGTTGAAAGTGGGCGTGATGCATCGCAAACGATTAAGAAATCGGTCCCTTCGCGTAGCCCGTCGCCGGGCTTGAACAGTGATTCGACCCCTAAATTGTCATACACTCCACCGTCCCAAAGATGCAGACGTTTGTATTTGGGAGCGATCGTGTGCCAATCGTCTTCGCGAAATTCACTCCATTGATGTTGTCGTGATCGGATCATTAGCGGACCGATCAAGCCGGGGACTGCCGCAGATGCTGCCAGTGCATGTGACAATCGGAAATCGGGATCGGTGATGTATTTGGTTTGGTAGTCGCCCATCAAGTCACGTTGAAATCGCCAGTTCTTTCCGGTCTGGTAGCAGGTCGCGTTGATGATCCAGTTCGGCGCGATTGGCAAATCGGCCAGCGACCCGGTAATGCCCCACTTGTTCTCCAGAGCATCGCCTAGCACCGAGGCTCGGCCCGAGGCGAGTCGCCAAGGCCGAAGCAGCGATTTCAGTACGTACGTCTGCTGAACGTTTCGCGTTGTCAGCACTGACAAGCATTTTGGCACGATGTCGTGCAAATATTCTTCGCTATTGGGCCAGCGGTATCCGGCCGAGGCAAAGACAAGTCCTGCCGCCAGCGAGCCGCCTGAAACACTGGAGATGATCTTTACGTTGCAGAGCAGATCGTGCCGCGCCAGCCGAGCGAGTACACCTAGGTGAAACACCGTCGCTCGGACGCCGCCTCCTGAAAATGCGAGTGCGATCTTCATCAATCTATGGGGGATCTGGGGCGGGACAAACGTGAGAGGGGCGGGCGAGAAACTTGCGAGACGGTCACGCGATTGGCGAGGAAATGCTTCGCTTTTTGTAGAGTCTGCCAGCGAGCCGAAGCATAGCAATGCTCCGTTTGCCAGATCCATATCAATCGCGAGGGAGTGAGCTGTGGGGAGGCGGCAGCGGAGAAGATTGCTGCGAGGTTGTGGTGGCGACCTCCGGCCTGTTATGTCATAAGTCCGGCGAAGGAAGTTTTGCCGTTCGAAGCGTTGTTGTACTTTTTTAAATTTGGACCCCCTGATCGACGCCCCGCAATGCGGCTGCGCCAGTGAAACACGGGATAAATGAGTCAGCTGAAAAAATCGTTAAATTTGACTTAAGTCCCCTAACCGTCAAAGTCGATGATTCGACTAGGAGACAAACGGCGACGGCGGCTTGCCCCGTGGTTGACGCTGTCGCCGCCCCCAAAATGTTGAGCCTCTGGTGATGCGCCGCTGTGCGTGAAACAGAGGTTGTCCACGAGAGGAAAACTGGTCCTTTCGATCCACGTTCCGAGATGTAGCTGATGCCTGAATCGAAATTTCGCGTTGTTTCTGAGAATGGTTCTTCCATGGCAAGACCCGCAAAACGAAAGTTGACACTTCACCATTCCGAAGAACGCAAAGAACGCGAATTAGACCGCATCAGCGGCGTTGCCGCCCCCAAAACGGTGGACGTTTCGCTCAAGCAGATTGTGCCACTTTTGATTGACGCCGAGAAATCGAACCGAACTTGGCTTTCTGACTTTGCGGACGATACAGTTCGTATCGACGCGGACCTTTACGATGTGTTATTGGCATACCAACAGTACCGTCAGAGCGAAGCCGCCTAGCCTGGCAAACGAAGGGCTGTCCCGCTGAATTGGCTGTTTGAGGTCGTAAAGAGGCGGTCGGTTTTGAGACGGAAATGGGAAACATCCGATCGCGTTGTCGCAGGACGTGGTCGAGCGTGATCGAGAATCAGCCTGCGAATTACCTGTAACCGCTACCTACAAACGCTAACTCGCCCCATCAAGGATGATGAACCATGCGATCTATCGCTGTGATTAACCAAAAAGGTGGTGTTGGCAAAACGACCAGCTCCGTCAATCTTTCGTCAGCACTCGCGGCTCAAGGTCGTCGAGTTTGCTTGCTCGACCTCGACCCCCAAGCTCACGCTTCGCTGCACCTTGGCATTACTGCCGTTGATGGCGAAGCCAGTATGTACGAAGTGCTGTGCGGCGAAGCGACGATCGCGCAAGCACGTTGCTGGGTCAATGAAAATCTGTGCGTGATTCCATCGAACTTGGATCTTGCCGCTGCCGAACTGGAACTTGCCAGCGAGGTGGGCCGCGAAATGATTCTTCGCGATAAGCTCGATGCCGATGACGAGCCGTTTGATTATTTTATCCTCGATTGTCCTCCAAGCCTCGGCGTTTTGACCGTGAATGCATTGGTCGCAGTGAATGAGGTCTTTTTGCCTCTGCAGCCTCACTTTTTGGCGCTGCACGGGTTGAGCAAACTACTTCGCACGATCGAGGTGGTTTCGCGGCGACTGAACAGCGACCTGCGTCTCTCGGGCGTGATGCTTTGCATGTATGACTCCAATACTCGACTGGCTGCCGAAGTCAGCACCGATATTGACGAGTTCTTTGAAGCAAGCAAGGGAGCTCGCGAGTTTTACCGCAGTGCCAAGTTCTTTGATACTCGGATTCGCCGCAACATTCGTTTGGCCGAGGCTCCTAGTTTTGGTAAGTCGATTTTTGAGTATTCCGCCGAAAGCAATGGTGCGGTTGACTACCGGGCTCTTGCCGACGAAGTGATCGCTCAAGAGAACACGTTTGTGCGGATGCCAGAGCAAGCTGCGGCGTAACGCGTGGCCGTTATGCAGCCTGAGGATCTTAGAAGGCAAACTTGTAGCCCGGAGCTTGGCACGCTAGTTTCAAGCCAAATTGGCTTGCAGCTCGGGGTAGCAAACTTAATTGCAGTGGGCCGTGTCCGAGTCGGATCACGGTACCGATTGGTTTCATTCCCACATGGGCGAATGCTCGGGACGATTTCTCGTTGGTCCAATCCATTGTGGTGATGAGTGTGTCCGTATCAACCAATTGATTCTCGATAATGTAGGACATCATGCAGCCGATAAATCGCTTTCCGCGGTGATCGGGATGCGTCCACGCGTTAAACAGAAATCCGGCACGTGGCGGCAGATGAACCGAGGTGCCCAAGTGGCGGGCACGCGAGAAATTCTCGTTGGCGTCGACTGATTCGATCGCGATCCATAGATACGAGACGACGTCATTTTCAGGTGTTGTGATCACGACCACCCGCCGCTGGCTCGAAACGCTTCGCGGGCTGCCGATTTCTGCAGGAGCCTTGCCTGCTTGGATCAGTTCGAAGAGTTCTCCCGCGCCAGGCGAACGCAATGTGTAGCCGTCGGGTAAAGTCGGAGCGAGGAAATCGGCTGCTTCAAGATGTAGCAATCTTGTTGCATCGGCGATTTTGAACCGACGAGCAAGGGTGTAGGCGACACGAAGAATGAAGAGGGGCAATTTCATTCGGGATAAAGCTCGTGGGGATGAAGAGCAGTGCAGGAGAGCCATCTCGGCGCGGAGTCCACCGTCCTCTGAAACCTAGTTCTTAAACGCGGCAACTCGCTCGATGTGTTAACGCAGAATTTGCATTTGCCGTGGTCACGCGAGTGAATTTTGACGATCTTGCGGAATTTTCGCAGCGAATCGGTGCGACGTGTCGCGCCGGTGACACTTTCAAACTGTGGAAGACGCGTGGCGTTAGGGTGCCAGGGCACTTGCGGCGCAAAAAAAGAGCCTCCGGACTTTGGAAGAAGGCCGGAGGCAGGAGTGCATTTGATTTTTTGGGGATGAGGAAAACCCGGTGTTATTTCTTTTCAACCACTTCGATGCTTTTGATAACAATCGGGGTAGTCGGAACATCTTGCATCAGCACGCCGGGAACCTTTGGGTGGGGCTTCGACTGCGTTGGTGCTTTTCCGATGCGGTCAACCACCTCTTTTCCTTCGACGACACGCCCGAAGACGGCATATCCAAAGCCGTCCTGCGAGTTTTCACGGTTTAAGAAGTCATTGTTTGCGGTGTTTACAAAGAATTGGCTCGACGCGCTATGGGGGGCGCTCGTGCGTGCCATGGCAACGGTGTAGGTCAGGTTTTTCAGACCGTTTCCGCCTTCGTTTCGCACCAGACGTGGTGCATCTTTTTCTTGCATATCCGCGGTGAATCCACCCCCTTGGATCATGAAGCCATCGATGACCCGGTGAAAGATTGTGTTGGTGTAGTGGTCTTCTTTGACATACTTTAAGAAGTTATCCACGGTTTTGGGGGCTTTGGCCGCATCCAATTCAATGACAAAGGCGCCTTCGGTCGTATCGACCTTCACGTAGGTCGCTTTGGCGGGAGCTTGGGCACGAACTGCCGTGCAGGTGCCAAGAACCAAAGCGGGCAACGCCATCATCAAAGCCAGTCGAGAAACCATTCGTTTCCAATCCTTATTCGCGTAATTTGAGTCGATATTGAAGGTACAGCTACGATTTAAGCGACCCAGGACGTTCGCGTAAAGTCCGGAGCTCACAAACAGTCGAATTCTGTCCGCGATTGCAAGCATTCCTCAATTGGGGCCACCCACTTTTTTTTCGCTGCGACCCGGCAGACACGATAGAATCGGGGTAGTTTCGTTCCTACCCCGAGGAGGACTGGCGATGTCCCGCTTAGCTCGCAGTAAGGTGATCGATCCGGCTGAAATACAGGTCCTTCATACAGTCCAGCGTTGTGTACGCCGGGCATACTTATGTGGCGAGGACGTCTTCACGGGGAAATCGTTCGAGCACCGGCGCGAGTGGATTCGTAATCGCCTGGAGTTTCTTGCGTCTGTGCTAGCAATTGATTGTCTCACGTATACCGTCTTGAGCAATCATGTACACATGGTTTTGAGAAGTCGCCCGGACATTGTCAAAACCTGGTCGGACGATGAGGTTGCGAGGCGTTGGCTGCGTCTATTCCCCAAGCGAAAGAATCAAGATGGTACCGCCGCAGAGCCGACCAGACCTGAAATCGACATGATCGTCAATCAGCCCGAAGTATTGGCGGAGCGGCGAAAACGTTTGAGTGATGTTAGTTGGTGGATGCGATGCGTTTCAGAGAACATCGCTCGCCGATCCAATCGCGAAGATGACTGCACGGGGCGATTCTGGGAAGGGCGTTTCAAATGCCAATTGTTGTTGGATGAAGCGTCGCTGTTGGCGTGTTCTGCTTATGTTGACCTCAACCCGGTGCGTGCTGCGATCGCAGAAACTCCGGAAGAAAGTGATTTCACTGGCGTAAAGGATCGCATTGATGACTTGAGTTGTCGTGGAGATCGCAGTCGTCCATCGACGCATGATTGGGAACGAAGTCGCAGCCGCAGAAAGAGTGGTTGGATGAGCCCGATCGAAATTGATGAGCGTCACGACGCGGTCGGACCCGATCCTGAAACCAACGGCCGTCGAGCGAGTCGTAAGGGGTTTTTGAGTATTTCAATGCTCGATTACTTACAGCTACTCGATTGGACCGGACGTGAAATTCGAGCTGGCAAAGCAAGTTCGATTCCAACTCATCTCGCTTCGATTCTCAGTCGCATTGGCTTGGATCCACCCGCATGGTGTGATCTCGTCAAGCATTTCGGATGCCTTTACCATCGGGCTGCTGGCACGCCAGAGCATTTGGCTGAAGAGGCCACCCGTCGCGGCAACAAGTGGATGTGTGCTCCGGGCAACCCTCTTGCAAGCGGCTGATGCCGATCGCGAGAACTTTGATTTTTAGAACGAGGCATCACTTGCGTTAACTGCTGCGCTGATAGTGGGAATCGCGACTTAAATAGTGTGGATCCACGCCGTTATTGCTCGCCGCTTGCGTCAATGCCGTGCTCGCTTCGTATGGCAAACTGTTGGGAACTGATAAATGTCTTAGTGCTTGGCGAAAAATTCGGGGACCTCTGATTTAATAGTTGGGTGATTTAATAGTTGGGTGGCCCCAATTAAGAGCCAATAGTTGGGTGGCCCCAATTAAGACCCCAATTAAGAGGCCCCAATTGAGAGGGTGTCAGCTGGGGCGACGTTTTCGCCGCCCGTGCTTCAGTGCTCGCTCGATGTACGCTGCGGCATCCGGCGTCTTGCAACTCGTATCGCCGTGATCCACGCTAACTTTGCCAATTGCTTTTGCGACACCAAACGCTCGGTCACGATACGATGGCAAATAAATCCCGATCGAAATTAAAGCTTGGTTCATCGCGTGTCTCGCTTGATTCGGTGCGTCGTGAATCGTCGACTCAATTCGGTCCAACGCCGCCTCGGCAATTTCGTCCGGCACATTCGCGGTGTCGTGAACCAGCCAGCTCGCAAGCAGTGTGTATGCGGCGGATAAACTCCGCTCCTGACGACTCTTGGACCATTTCTTCCACTTCGCAGCTGCGTAAGACGTACGTGAGGCTAAATCCGCAACCATTCCAACAAGCAACGAATACGTCATCCGCTTCAGCCAATCGTCGATCTGCCGTGAGCTAACTTGCGTCGGATCCGCGATTAGCAACGCCAGTGTCATGGCGTCGCTATTGCCCGTGTCCATCAACAATTCGGCTAGCTCTTGATCTCCACGATGCCGCTTCTGCAGTGGACGTAAATCGCCGAACTTAACCCCATACAGCGGTTCGGAAGCTCCGTGGCGCAAGTAAGTCTTTCGCGTTTGAGCAGAACCGAGGGACTCGAGTTCTGCCATGACTTCTTTTACTGTGGGATTCATGCCGAGCGGCCATTTCCGAAAACGTTATCAAGATCGTGACTATGACTTCGCCGATGGTGTCACCGCTTCGGTCGGTTCGTTCTCGGATGGCTTCTGAGTCGACTTCTTAAACGCGTCGACTCCGCCCACCACAGGTAAACTCAACTGCGTCGCATCGAGATCGACCGTCAATTCGGTACCGGGGGTCGGCCATAGTGTCACATTGCGATCACTCGAAAAAATCATCAGCCCTATCTGCTGGCCCTTCGCTATAATTTGATCGTCTGGCTGAAGGTCAAATTTCACATCGTAAAACTTGCCTGGTTCAAGCGGCTCACTCTCGCGAATCGAATGCTGATTTTGAGGATCCGCCCAGCCACGGGTGATGATGTTGTCAGTGATCTTTGCCTTCTTGTCATTGTTCCATGGCAGCGAGACAAGCCAAACTGACAGATTCGCAAACGGCTTGCTGCTGGCCAATTTCAATTCGATCTTTGGTGTCCCTGAGATATGCAGTGGCTCAGTAAGCGTTTCGGAGACATAGATCAGTCGATGCTCGGTCCACTCGGCTTGGGCAAGTGATTCGCCGCTGAATGAAAAGTTATCCACCAGCGTCTCGGTTCCTTGACCCGATTTTGAATCAAGGGCGAGCGTGCCGCGCTCGGGGGCTCCCGCGGTCAGCCGCAACGTTACCGGTGACGCTGCGGGATTGGGATAGTCCTCGTACGAAGTTGGATTATCTTGTTTGGCATCCTCTCGCACGATCCAAGCTCGCGGATCCTTTTCGACATCGTTCTCGACTCCGTGTAGATACCGAGTGAACCATCGATTCATCAATTTCATTGGCGGAGGCCCACCGTGTCCGTCTTGGTGATAGTAGGTCTGAACCGGAACCCCTTTCGCTTTGACAGCTTGGTAGATTCGATTGCTGTGTTCCGGCACGACGTTCCAGTCGTTGAATCCGTGCGACATCAACAGCGCCGCTTTCATCGGACCGAGGTCATGGATGTAGTCGCGTTTTGCCCAGAAGTCGTTGTAATCACCGCTGACGCGGTCCATGCCTTCTGCCATTTCTTTGTCACGAATCTCGCAGTCGCAGTACTCGCGTCGTGCCGCATTCCCACTGTGAATAAAGTCGTACAAATAGTCGACGTCCTCGCCGAGGTAACCGCCCGGATGACGCACCAAGCCATTGGATCGGTAGTAGTGATAGTACGAGGTGTTGGGGGCAACCGGGATGATCGCTTCGAGTCCTTCGACGCCGGTGGTCGCCGCTGCTAACGGGATTGTGCCGTTGTACGATGTTCCCGTCATTCCCACTTTGCCTGTGCTCCAATACGCCGTCACGGGTTCGTCGCCATCAATCGACGTGTACCCCTTCCCGCGACCACACAACCAATCGATCACTGCCTTGGGCGCGAGCGACTCGTTGTCACCTCCGATCGTCGGACACCCTTCGGAGAGTCCCGTTCCCGGCGACGAAGAATGGACAACGATGTAGCCACGAGGTACCCAATCTTCAACATGTCGCTTTGAGATGATCGGTCTCTGGATCTTTAGTTCGATCTCGGGCATATGTTTCCGTGGCGGCGGCACCTCACCCAGTTCATGCCGCGTGTTCCAGAAATATTTTTCGTCAGAATCCCCGACGCCACAGTAGTAAGGACTTGATCCATAGACCACCGGCAATTTCAAGCCTTCTGTATCGGTTTGTCGAGGCCGCGTGACATCCACATGCATGCGATCGAGTTTGCCATCGCCATCGGAATCAAATTCGGTTTCTACCCACAGATCGTGTCGAATCCAAAAATCGGAATCCTTAAACTCTTCGACAATTTGGGCTTCACCGTCCTTAAATACCGGGACGGCATGCTTTGTTTCTTTTGCATAGATCGTCACGGCGGTGACTACATTCAAAACGGCAACGATCGCTAGCGATCTCGATAAACGCGTTGTCATGGTGCTCTTTGTCTTGCGAATTCAGTAGGAAGAGTAAGGGGCAGTGAACAATGAAATGCGGATTAAATCTCGTGATCTAAGATCAGTTCGCATTTTGACGAGTTAGCTTGTCATAGATCGGAAGCGCGAAATCGGGCTCGATGGATCGTGTATCCAAATAGGTAGCTTCGAGTCGCTTGACGATCTCGGGATGATCCGCAGCGACGTCATTTTGTTCGTCGCGATCGGTGTCCAAGTTGTAGAGTTCCCAGTCGCCAGGATTCTTTTTCAGCAGATCTCGTCGAACCGCTTTCCATTTGCCATCGCGAATAGCCACGATGCCGCCATAGTTATGGAAATCCCAGATCATCGGACTGTCGCGTGTTGGCGTTGACGAGGATGTTAATTCCGGCAGTAGACTGATCCCGTCCAGTGAGGTGCTTTTCATCGATTCTGTATTTTGCAAATCAATCTTAGCGACCTCGCTAAGTGTCACGAACCAATCGGGGAAATAGGAGGGCAATTCCGAAACGCTGTTTTCTTTGACGTGTCCTGGCCATTTCACGATACAGGGAACGCGGATTCCGCCTTCGTAACAACTGCCTTTGAAACCCCGCAGTCCGCCAGTCGAATTGAAGAAAGTGCAAGCGGCACCGCCAATATGAAAGCGAGGGTCGCGGCCTCCGTGCGTCGGTCCGTTGTCCGAGGTGAAAACGATCAGGGTGTTTTCACTCAGGCCATGATTCTCTAAACGCTCAAGGATCGTGCCAACGTGTTCATCGAGATCCGAAATCATCGATGCATAAGCCGCGCGTGGCCGAGGGTGTGGCAAGTATCCGTTTTCGCCTCGATAGGGCCCGTTCTCTTCGTCCCAAGATTCCGGGTACTGGTCCAGCCATTGCTGCGGAGGCTGCATCGAAACGTGAGGTTCCACAAACGGCAAGTACAGAAAGAACGGTTTGTTTTTGTTCTTGTCGATGAACTTGGTCGCCTCGGCAAGAATTAAATCCGGAGCATAATTCTTTGCACGGTAGTCGTCCGCAATGACCTCGCCCTCGGGTTTGCGGTCGTGTCCAGGAATTGGGTAGAGATTGATTTGGACTTCGCGTTCGTCGCTGTCTAGAAACGGAGGGTAATAGCTATGAGCGTTGCGTTGGCAATTGTATCCAAAGTAACGATCAAACCCTTGCTTGATCGGCGAGCCGGAGGTGTTCGAAGGCCCGAGCCCCCACTTTCCAAATGCTCCGGTGACATAGCCTGCGTCTTTTAGGACTTCGGCAATGGTGACGGCGTCATCCGTGATCGGCCATTGGCCTGGGTAGATGCGTCCGTTACCGGAATCGCGATTTCCACGGATTTGGGCATGTGACAAATTCTGTCCCGTCATCAGCACGCAACGTGCCGGCGCACATACGGGGGCACCCGTGTAGTGCTGAGTAAAACGCATCCCTTGACTGGCAAGCCGGTCGATGTTGGGAGTTTTGATTTTTTCCTGGCCGTAACAGCCAAGTTCCCCATACCCCAAGTCATCCGCCAGGATGAAGACGATGTTCGGTTGATCGGTCGAGTCCGCCCACACGACGCCGGACGCCGCAAGCGGCAGCGCGATGGAAAAGACGATCCGAAGCAACGAGCTGGCAAATCGGGGTGAGGGGGATCGCCCCGCCGCAGCGGTGTGGATGGATTGATGTTGCGACGACCGAAACGAAGAACACAGACGAAATGATCGATTCATAAGATTTTTTTTGCGATGGCGTGGACGCAATGGCAACGAGGCCGGCGAGAAATTTTTATAGCAGTCGCAGTATAAGTAACGAACTCGCTTGATGCGCAATGCATCGCTGATGAACCGAAAAGTCGTAGCAAAATTTTGTTGATCGAGGCTCGATTAATTGGGGATCCGCTAATTGTGTTGAGCGGATTTGCCAGCCGAGGGGACGAGGATCCTTTTGTCTGCCGTTCCAGCAAGCTCCTGAACAGAGGCAATGCCCGAATCGTGGGCGAGGTCGATCCGCAATGTCGGCATGCGCTCATCAATGCAAGCGAATCCGCATTGACGGATTCCCTGCAATGCCAGGAGCGAAGAGAAGACCATGCTGCCGCAAGCCATGGTTATCGCTGGAGACTACTTGGGTTCGACGCCGTCAAGCCTTGGGATAGCATTCCCATTGGGGCACGCATTCCTGTTTCTTGCTCTTGTGAAGCGGGGTTGAAGAAAGCGTTCAGTTCGCAATGCAGCTTCGCACAATCGAGATACCGTTGTCGACATTCGGCATTGTCTTGCAGTAGCAGCTCAAGTCGGCGAAGATCGGCTTCGGAGATGTTATTGTCGAGCATCTTCCAGCTGAGTTCTTCGACGTCGTCCATCTGAGACGAGGATTCATTCCCTGGGGTTGCATTCATGACCATGTTGGTCTTCCTTGTCTAAATTCGCTTGTCAACCGACGAGGTGCATCGACACTCGTTCGAGGTCGTTGGCGTCGACGGATCGTGTTTGCAGGTGTCGATGATGATGTTGGCAACCGAATGTTGTTATCGAAAACGAAAATGTGTAACACTCGAGCGACGGTGCAAGACTTGTAGCAACTGATACACCAACCTGGATGTTGTTTTTGTTTGGGTGTCAGAAGTCGCCTTCGCTGCAAGTTAAGGTTGCACGCGTCAAAAGCGCTCGAAAACAGACGTCATTCTTGCTGACAAAAACGGCAGCACCGCTGGCGTTTTATGCAGCACCGGGCGTCAAAAATGGCAGCGAAGCAAGAGCCGGTGCAGTGCTTTGGCGCTGTTTCGCGTCCCCCGCATAGGGTGGCGATTCTGTGCCGATGGTTGGCAGGCGGCGCTAGAATGCAGCGGAGTTGGAGGGCTTTGCCAGATGCTTTCCGCACTTGCAAAAAAAAGGCTGCTGATTTCGTAGCATTGATCACAGGCTGGAGGCCGACACACCCTCTGTCGGTGGCGTGAGCTACCGGCTAGTGGAGGTGAGAAAAAATAGCCCAGCGGGCGACACACTCTGCCGTCAGTGTGTCGGGCCGTCAGTGTGTCGGCTTCCGGCCTTACGGCGACAGGTCGCCCCTAAACCGTGGGCTCACGCCAACGGCAGGTCATGTTTCGGCCTCCGGCCTATTTGCTTGCTACTAAATCAGCCGCCGACGAAGTTGGTGCAGAGGTGGCAGAAAACGAGTGCAACCAAAAAACACGGCAACATCAAAGTCTCAGCAGTTCAGGCTAGACCCAGGCATGATGGCGGCGGACACGGTAGCCGCCGCAAGTGCTTGACTAGAACTGATGACCGCGACGGGGGCCATTTTCGGTCAACGTCAGGATCTCGGGACCTTCTTCGGTCATCAGCAGCGTGTGTTCAAACTGGGCGGACGGCAGTCCGTCTTTGGTTCGCACGGTCCAGCCGTCTTGTTTGTCGCAGCGGGTGTAGCGAGTTCCGGCGTTGATCATCGGCTCGACGGTAAAGCACATTCCCGGAAACAGGCGGTCGCTACGGCTTTCGCGATTTGGGTAATGAGGGATCGAGGGATCGAGGTGGAATTGGCGACCGAGTCCGTGCCCCACATATTCTCGCACGACAGTGAATCCACGCTGATGTGCCTCGGGCACAATCGTCTCGCCAATCTCGCTAACACGGCAACCTGGGGTCAGCGCTTCGATCGCTAGGTACAGGCAATCAAACGCACACTGGGTCACGGCGCGACGTTCTTCACTGACTTCATCAATCAAGAACGTTTCGCTTTGGTCGCCGTGCCATCCGTCGACGATCGTGGTGATATCGACATTCACGATATCGCCGGGTTGCAATTCGTAGGGGCCCGGGATGCCGTGGCAGATCACCTCGTTGACACTGACACAGCAACTCTTGGGATAGTTTTGATACCCGAGCGTCGCGGGAACATGCCCATGATCTCGCGTCCACTGGGCAACAAGATCATCGATGCTTTGCGTTGTTACCCCTGCGACGACGTGAGGACGGATGAAGTCCATCAGGCGGGCGTTAACTCGACCGGCGCGTCGCATTGATTCTCGCTGGGCCTCGTCCAGGATCAATTTTTTTTGCTGTTTAAGCATTACACTATTCTCGAATATTGGACTTGTCGCTGCACAAGTTGAAAAAGAGGGCTGAGGGGGGACTGCGTGATCCTGCCTTTGGTTACGACGCCCTTAAACGATCATACCAAACTGCAATGGCGTTCCCAAGCGCCAAAAACGGGTTGCGACAAAAGGAGCAAACCAAAAAAAACTCCTCGATTCATGGGGAACCGAGGAGCCTTGGTGTTCGCGAAAGGGCTTTCAAAGGCAGGAAAGGCCTCGTTGCGTCCCTGTTTTCTTGAGCAACGACTAGAAGCCCTTGAAAGGATGGGCTGCGGAGTCTTTTTTCGCAAGCATTTCATCGACGGTCGGTTTTCCACCCATCGCGGCGACGAGCGATTGCTTGGTCGCTTCGTAGTTGTAGTTGTAGATCTTTTCGTCGTCTTCGGCGTGCGGGTGAATGAATACGCCACAAACGCAAACGAGGTCTTCGGCTTGATCCTTCGGAATAATGCCTTCGCTAACCGAGTCGGCAACCGCTTTGGCGACTGCGGCTTGAGCCGGACCGAACATCTGTACTGCTTGTTTCATCCCCTTGATCGTCACTTTGGTGATCATCACGGTCGAGGGTTTGACGGCGACGTTGGGCTCGAGAACGGCAAGCAGGTTCGTGTGACCTTCGCTCTGGTTGGACAATGCGTTGGCAAACGCGGCTCCCACAGGACCGTTTTTGCTGCCGATCATCAAGTCGATGTGTGCGATTTCGTTGCCATCGCCGACTAAAGCTTCACCAATGTTAAACTGCATGGATGGGGACTCCGCTGGGAAGTTGTAGGGTTGAGGAAGGACACAATGTGTTGTATTTGATGGTTTCGGGGACCAGCGTCAATTCGGCACGGGCATCCGAAGCAACGGGAACGGTACCAGATTCCTTCATTTCGGGCCACTCCCCCCATTCACTCGCGTGGAACGACACCCTTGAAAAATTGCAGCTCGCGACCGACCGTAACGCTTATCGGGGCAAGCGTGCGAGCGGCTGCACAATCAGCAAAGCGTGCCAATTTGAAAGTCGTCGGGTTTGATTTGTTCGGGGATAGCGATTGCCGAGCCGCCTGTGATCAATTTGTGCTGATTTCGCCGCAGGAACAGCCCGACTTTTGTGACCCGCTGCCTCGTCATGATGCGGTGCCCTCCGTCGCGAATTCGTTGCTGCTATTCGTTGGTGGTTTTTCCAGAGATGTTTGTTCACTGTCCTCAACCCTCTCCCCTGTCTTTCAGTCGCCTGTCCCTCAATTGATTGTCCCTCAATCGGCAGCAGGATCGAAGCAACAGGATCCCCACTTCTTGGAACGTTTGGCCTCGGCGGTGGGTATGAAATTTCCTCGCACGCTGCCATCGGACGACGCGTCTCAACGGCATGTTAGCGAGCGAATCACGTCCACCGGCGAACGCTGGCTGTGCAAAGACGTTTCGAGCAGCGGTGGCATCCACGTCCGCTGGGTCTCTGATCAACAGTCCACACCGCTGCGACAACATTCCAACTCGATTTGTTATCAGCAATGGATCGCGGGCAAGCGGTTCGGTGCGTCTTACCTGAGTGACGGAAACGAATCAGTGATGCTCGGAGTTTGCCGATCACTGCATACTAGAAAGCATCCGTTTCCGTTCGTGTACGGCGGGTCCTTGGGGCCTGTATCGCTGACGAGGCAGCAAACCGAAACGCTCGGCCGACTTGGTGACACGCTTGTTGCGATGACAGCACTGACGGGATTGTTCGGCATCGACGTGATCGTCGACGCCCACGAAAATCTTTGGTTACTCGAAATTAACCCGCGCTGGACCGCGTCGAGCGAACTGATCGAACGAGACTTGATCCGCCGCAGCATACTTCAGCAGCATGAATCGCTGATTGGATCGGCATGCAAATGCCAAGTCCCTAAGATCTGTGGCGAATGGAGATCACCTTCGCTTGCCGAGCTCAAAAGGCGGCTTTCGCATAACAACGAGGTCGTAAACCCATTTGTAAAGAAAGTTGTCTTCGCACGGCAAACCGGAACCTTGGATCGGGATGCACTCTCGCAAGCGGAAACGAACGGCATTACCTGTTATGATCTTCCTGACCACGGCGCGCCGATCACCAAGGGGCATCCGCTGTGCAGTTTGATTGGTTCAACCCAATCGCTTTGCCAAGGAACCTTGAATATGAGACTGCGGAATAGCGTTCGCCTTGCACAGGCGGCCATTCGCTGAATTGCCGAAAAGCAGTTCGGCAGGAGTCTTTCAGTAAATTGGCCGTTTCGACGCTAGCCCCGGTTCCGTCGCTGAACTGGGGCTAGCGCCCAAACGGTTAACGGGGGTTCACCCAATGATTCCTGCCTACCAAGTCAGGTCGATGCAGCGGTTGTTTTACCGCGCAAGTTCCGATCAACCATGGTAAAACCGACGTCATCAAACTGGCCCCTCTTGTGCTGCGAGGAACTTTTTTATGTTTTCGTTTGGAATGCCCGGTGTTGCAGAAATCGTCATCATTATGCTGATCTTTGGCGTGCTGGTGCTGCCGCTCGTGCTTGTCATTGGGATCGTGTTCTACATCAAAAAGATTAACGAAAATGCGCTACCGACGTATTCACAACCGTCGCTGAATTGTCCGAGTTGTGATCTCACCATCCAAGCTCCAGGTGCGTTTTGTCCTCACTGCGGAGCGGCACTGGAGCCAACCGATCATCCATGAAGGACTTGAGCCGAAAGTGAATCATTGCAACAAAATTCGGTTCACTTATTTCTGTTTCGCAGGTTTGGCTCTTGGCGTTTTTCGCTTGTTTCGCGATTGATTTGTCAGCTTGTCTTCCTTCGCCATAAAAGCATCGCGGATCGAAACGTCGGCCTGAGATTGCAACACCACCGCAACCGGATCATCCATCTGATCAAGCGCCGAAGTCAATTGGTTTCGCAATGACTGCACGGTTTCTTGCATTGCGGGACTGTCGATCAAATTGACCAAGCAATCAGGATCATTTGGCACATCGTAAAGCTCTTCGAGCACTCGATGGTCGAACAAGTCCAGGCGGGCTGAGATGACAGATTCCTTTTCAGCTCGTTTGACCATTTGGCGATAGGTCGCCGTGCCCGTGGTCGCAGTGGCAAATTTTCGCTTGCCGTCGCTCCAAGGATTGAACAAGTACAGGTGCTCGCGAGTCTGGATTCCTCGCATCGGATGACGGTTGCCGCCCGCGTTCTCGTTGTACTGCAAAATGACAAAGTCGCGATTCTTTTGTGTCTCGCCACGCAGCAGCGGCGCAAACGAACGGCCATGCAAAATGTCAGGCGTGGGATGTTCGTGCTGCATCACCTCCAAAAGCGTCGGCAGGAAATCGATCGCCGAAACCATGTGATTCGCATCGATCGAATTGGCAGAAGTGACATTGGGCCAGCGGACCATCAGCGGCGTGTACGTGCTGTGGTGATAGAGCTGTGTTTTTGCAAACGGCAGCGGCATGCCGTGGTCCGACAAGAACATCACTACCGTTGTCTCGGCTTTGCCTGAGTCGTCTAGCGCCGACATGATCTCGCGAAAACAATCATCGGCACGACGGACGGACGCGTAATAGCTGGCGAGTTCTTCTCGCACCGCCGGATCCTCAAACAGAAATCCAGGGATCGGAACCTCGTCCGCAGAGAACGTTCGCGAGGGTTGATGTGAATCACGTGGACCCGAGTAAAAAGGTTTGTGCGGATCCGAAATGTTGACCATCAAGCAAAACGGTTTATTCGCTTGTTCTGCCATGCGGATTCCATCGGCAGTAGATTGGCCGTAGCTTGCCACATCTTTGATGTGATATTTTTGACCGTTGGAGTCGGTATCCAGCACCGCGTCCCAGGCGTAAGGGGTGTACGGAGTCGAGTGATTGACTTTGCCTCGAATGCCGGCAAAGTAACCGGCTGCCTTGGCCAAATCGCACAATACTGGATAGCTCGGCGACTTGTTTTGCCGGAATCCTTCGACGCCATTGACGTGTGAATACAGACCCGACCACATGATGTTTCGGCCGGGCATGCAATTGCCTACCAACACATGAGCATGTTCGAACCGCAGCGCCGTTTTGGCGAACGCATCAATGCTGGGCGACGTGTCAGGAAGTTTGCAGCCGAACACGCCGAGCGAATCGGCGCTCATATCATCCACCGTCACGATCAGAATGTTTGGCCGCGCGGCATCTGCAGCAACAAGTCCAAACATGGACAAGCACCAGGCTACTGTGACGAACACACTCAGTCGGAGAAGAGCAAGCATAACCGTCGTCCTAGAGAAATGTAGATGAGATTGCAGTGTTGAAATAAAGAACCATCGGACACTTGTCGCCAATCGCCAGCAAAAAAAACTTGTTCCCAGGCTTAACCAGTCTCGCGTTCACTCGTTTGGCGCCGCGTTGGGGTCGATCATTGCTGGAGCGGGCAGTCGACACACCGCCCGTTTGACCGCGATCAGTTTGGGTTCGCGATCACGTGTTTCCAGCACCAACACATCTTCGACGGCGCCGTAAAAGTGCGCTGGTTTGAAGCGGCTGTTGTCGGGAAAGCAAACGATCTGCTTTTTCTGTAGTGGCGTCTCTTCGTTGATCAAATCGCCCGTCAAACTGATATCAAACGAACTGTACGAGGTCGCATATTTCGCCGCGATCGTCGCCGCCTTTTCCAACGTGGGGTCGAGGTTCGTGATGACGCTGACCGTGTGGTATGGCAAGCGTTCTCGCTCAAAGAACTGGTCGTACAACACACGGGCCATCTCGGGATCGTCTGCAACCTTCTCGCCATACAATTTGCTGACCATCAGATCAAAGACCTCTTTCTTCGCCGTTTTTAGTGTTGCGATCACGCGGTCTCGTTCGGTGACGTCGGGCACCGTCTTCTGCATCGCGGCGTGTTCCGCGAGTCGTTTCTGCTGCTCCAACGCCGCTTTCTCTTTCGCTTCCTTGTACGCGGTGATTTCGTCTTCGGGCAATCGTTGCAACTCGAGCGAACAGGGCACAGTAATCTCGTGGTTGGGTTCCTTCCAAACAATGCGAAGTGAAAACTTGGCCTCGTCGACCGATCCACGCTCACGCGCGAACACAACTTCGCGGTCTCCCGTGACTTGAATTTCAGGACTCAGCCCACTGCCGTCGATCGAATAAGATTCTCGGAACCTCGGTAGCAGAGCGTCCTTGTCGACCCATTGCCGTTTCATTTGGGCGAGTGCAACCTTCTCGGGCGATTCGTCCCGTTGCGGTCGATTACGATTGCTTCGAAATGGATCCTTAATCTCCGGAGACACCGCTATCAACTGAAGATGGTTGTAGATGTGGGCGCTCTGGACCAGCGAGACAGGTTCGGTCACCTCCCACGCTTCGTTTTCGCTTAGTTGCGGAAATGCAATTCGTCCGAGATCAATCGGCAACCCGAGGATCCATGCAGGCCGCGAGACTTTGATCGGCTTTCCCCGGTTGTCGATTTCGCAGGCGGCAATTCGGCCGGCAGGCAACACCGATGAGAGTCGGAAGACGCGTTCACTGTGCGACCCACGGTAGGCGGAATTGCGTTTCCATTGGCATTCGCAGCTGATGGACACCGCCCCGCCATCGCCCTCTTTAAGTTCGTAGACCAATAATCCTTCCAAGTTTGTCTTCGCCGACTGGGCACCATAATCTGCTTTGATATGGATTTTGTAGAACAGCGGCGATTCCGATGCGGTGTATTCAAACGGCGTCTCCTTTTCCTGAGAATCCGACGAGACTTCTGTCGCCGGTTTCCCAGGGCTGTCTTGGGCGAATCCAGACAGCGAGAAGGAAACTGCGGCGATGACGGCGAATGCGATTCGAAGACGAGGTAGTGGATGTTTCATAGCCAATGATCACACCATTTCTGAGAGCAGAGAATTGAGGTCTTACCTCCAAATCGTACCCGAATGAGGACCGCCAATCTACAAACCGAGGGGGGCAGCGGTTATCGACGGTAGAACAAGCGGAATCGGGCCCGATTCCAAGCAGATGAATCTGCCAGTGGGGCGTTCGGTTCTAGTCACCGAAGCACACGTGCAGAAGTGATTTGGGGCTTGCTGCTGCTAAGATGCGATCGTCCGCCCTCGCTCGTCAGCGGAAAGCAAGTTTCACTCCCTTAGCCTTTCTCGAAAGGGGACGGCATCGGTAAGTCTATTGACTTGTTGACTGTCGGATCATCGAGATCGGGGGTGTATGGAGAAGACGTGCTGAATCGAATTGGCACTTTTCGACGAATTTCCATTCTTTTGTGAACCAACATTGCGATCGAGATTGGCGATACAATAGTGTGGAATTGGAGATCCGCATCAAGTATCTTGCTTGAATGTCCAGCTTCATCATCCCACCATTTCAGCCCACCACCACTTAGGATTTTTTGAAATGAAGAAACCGGCTAACCCCCCTGCGCCTCGAAAACCGTCGCCTACCGCATCCGCAAACCGGCGTCGCTTTCTGCAGACGACCAGTGCTGGCATCCTGGCAGCGGGCGTCTTCAGCGAATTGCCTGCTGCGGAATCAACCTCGGCCAACAGCAAACTGAAACTGTTGTGCGTTGGAACCGCGAACCGCGCGGCTGCGGACATTGATGGCGTTAAAAGTCAAGACATTGTCGGTTTGTGTGATGTCGACAAGAACTATCTGGACCGTGCCGCATCGAGTTTTAAAGATGCCAAACTGTATGCCGATTATCGCGAGATGATCGCAAACGAAGCGGACAAGGCGGACGGGATCGTGATCGGAACGACCGACCATCATCACGCACCAGCGTCACTACGTGCAATCAACGCTGGGCTTCATTGCTATTGCGAAAAACCTTTGACGCACACCATTCACGAAGCTCGTGTGATCGCCGAAGCGGCCAAGGCTAAAGGCGTGGCCACTCAGATGGGAACTCAAATCCATGCGGAACCCAACTACCGCCGCGTCGTAGAAATCGTTCAAGCCGGCGTGCTGGGCGACATCAAAGAAGTCCACGTTTGGGTTGGAAAAGGATGGGGCGGCGGTGAACGTCCCGAAGCCGGACAGACGCCTCCTGAAAATCTAGACTGGGATCTTTGGCTTGGGGGAGCTCCCGAGCGTCCTTACGCAGCCGGTCGTTACCACCCCGCCCAGTGGCGTCGTTGGTGGGATTTTGGGCAAGGCACTCTCGGTGACATGGGATGTCACTACATGGATTTGCCATTCTGGGCACTCAATCTGCGTCACCCAACTTCTTGTGAAGCCGAAGGGCCTGAGGTTCATCCGGAAACCTGCCCACTCGGTTTGAAGGTCAAGTACAAGTTCCCTGCCCGAGGCAATATGCCCGGCGTCGACTTGACTTGGTACGACGGCAACCTGACACCGAAGGAAGTTGCGGGCGAACGCGTTCCTGGCAGTGGCGTGATGTTCGTGGGCAGTAATGGCCACATGTACGCTAACTACTCGAACTACAAGTTGTTCCCACAAGACAAGTTCTCGGACTTCACTCCGCCACCGAAAACGATTCCTGACTCGATCGGCCACCATGCCGAGTGGATCAAGGCCTGTAAGGACGGATCGTCAACGCTCTGTAACTTTGACTACTCGGGCGCGCTGACCGAATCGGTTCTGCTGGGCAACGTTGCCTATCGCACTGGCAAGCAACTCGATTGGGACGCCAAAGCACTCAAGGCCACCAATTGCCCCGAAGCGGACCAGTACATCAAGAAAGAGTATCGCAAAGGCTGGGAAGTCGCGTAGTTTCCCTGCGACTCCGACCTCAACCAAATTGT
>TARA_R110002073_G_scaffold157241_18_pt1 | contig 21399 bp, 18 predicted proteins | sample TARA_R110002073 | Tara Oceans TARA_R110002073 (sample SAMEA4397174) | marine metagenome | biome: Polar Biome; feature: [DCM] deep chlorophyll maximum layer (ENVO:01000326); material: water (ENVO:00002006), including particulate matter (ENVO:01000060) such as... | depth 40 m | reverse complement strand
ACACACTGAACTGATTAGCAACCCACAGTACCTTGCCAGCAACAATGGAATAGAATTGGGGGCAAACAGAAGCGAGTCTCCAGCGTGGAGTCTCCTCCCCATAAAGTACGTCACCGAGTCGTACATAACTCCGTTAGGCGAACAAATATGGACCTCAATTCAATCATCGCGCTCGATGGCGACGCACTCTTTGACTTTGCCAATGACACGGACCAGTCCATTCTGTGCGATTGGCGTGAAGAACCCGATGCTGTCGTGGATTATGCGAACGCATTTCTGCCCGAGGACCTAGCCCTTGAATACACGGAAAATGACGATGGTTTGACCATCTGCAATCGAAATGGACGGTATTCGGTCTCGATTGACGACTATGAGGAAACTGAAGAACCGATCCCAATGCTGCTACGAGAGATCAATAAGCTGATTGCTCCATCGCATGCTGCCCGCTATTTCAATTGCCTCGACGGAACGGACTCCTACTCGTATCTTCTGCGTTCGAATGACTTCTGGACGATGATTGATTCGCAACACCCCGGCGATGCAACACGCATTTTTCGTGATCCATAGCCGTGCAACAATGTGTGGCCGCTGAGTTGCGGCATCCATGCCGCAAACGCCTTCCTTCTTCATTCAGCGCAGGCTCTCATTGTATAATCATCTCGTTGGCCAACGTTTGTCGCTTCGGTCAGGGGCGGCGTCGGCCACACAGCCCGTTGTGCGGCCTACAGATTGTCGAACAAATCCCATATTTCCGCACGACTCTCACTTCAACGTGCGTTTCTCACACACGTCACGCGATCGCTCCGATCCGTCTCGCTTAGCGTTTCTGCTGATCAGTTCGATCTTTCGATTCAATTCATCTACGACGACACCCGTACTGATGATGAGCTCGAACTCCCGTCTATTGTCGCCGCTGAGGTTGCCGGTGATTGGCCTGATCCTGCTCGCGTGACCGAAACAATCTTGACCGTGCCTGCCGCCGAATCGATGACACATCTCGATTGGCTGGTGTACCACCGTTGCGAAGATGGCTGGGGCAATGGACGGTGCTGACGGTCGCGTAACTTCTTAGGGTTTGGGGTCAGCGAGGGACGAGCCTGATCCAAAACCCATGTTCAAGGCGAGCCGCTGCGTGGCGGGAGGCGGCTGGATTGTCGACGCGACGTCGTTTTGCATTACCAAACGCTCGTGGGGAGTGCGGCTCGATGCATCGCAGTGCCCCAGAGGGAGTGCTAAAGTCAGGAGAAAACAGGAAGATGGTTGACCTCTTTGAGGTATGGTTCTCGTAGCCTCTTTCGAGGAAACGAGCGATCGGCAAGAATGGGTGGCTTACAATTTCCGACGCCAAATCCGTGGCAAATTCTCTTTCACAGTCCGACCTTAGTGCCAAGCGAACCCTCTACCCCTACCGGAAAGTCGGCGATCAATGCGTTTCTGATTCACGCGGCAATGATCTTGCACCGCTACGGAACGCCTTCGCACCGACTCGAGCGTGTGATGACACAAGTGGCATCATCGCTGGGGGTGGATGCGGTATTTCTGTATACGCCCACGGCGCTGGTGATCTCGATCACCAACGGGACCCGCGAAGAGACGGTGGTCCGCCGCGTGGATTCACGCGAAATGCATGTCGACAAGCTGTTCCAAGCCGACGATGTCCTGGGAAAGCTCGAGCGGGGCGAAATCACAATCAAGATCGCCGCTTCACGCCTTCGCGAAATCGATCACAGCGAGCCGACCTATCGGTTTATCCCGTTCGCGCTCGCCTGTGCAACCGGCTGTGGCGTACTTGCCACGCTATTCCAAGGGTCGCTCGCCGAAGTACTGGCCGCGATGGTGATCGGGTTGGTCATCGCCGTGATCGAGCGGACGGCCGAACGGTTCAGTGGTGAACCAAGCCTGCTGCATCCGATCTCGGGTTTTGTGGCGGCGATCTTGTCGCTTGCCATTGCCCACTTCGTCGTCCCGATTGATGACCGCTTGGTCACGCTAGCGGGGCTGGTCGTGCTGCTGCCAGGACTCCGGCTAACCGTCGCCCTTACCGAGTTAGCGGTAGGGCATTTGTCGGCTGGAGTGGCACGTCTTGCCGGCGCGATTGTGATGCTATTTACGCTACTGCTGGGCGCTGCGATTGCTTGGCGTTTTGCACTCCCGTGGCGTGATATTCCTGAAAAAATTGCGGTCACAGGAACTTATTGGCAATGGATCGCACTGCTGATTGCCCCGATGGCATTTGCCATCATCTTTCAGGCTCGCATGGCTCAGTGGCCGGCGATCTTCAGTGTTTCAATGCTGGGCATTTTGGTCCTTCGCTCGGTGGATCCGCACTATGGTTCCGAAGTCGCCTCGTTTTCTGCAGCACTGGCAGTCGGATGTGGCAGCAACCTGTACGCTCGTTTCCGTGGTCGTCCCGCGTTGATCGTGCAAACGCCCGCGATGATCATCCTGGTTCCTGGATCGTTTGGCTATCGATCGCTGATTGCGATGTTGGATCATGAAACCATCGCGGGTATCGAGATTGGATTTCACACGGTGATGATTGCGATGTGTTTGGTCGGTGGGTTGCTGATGTCCAACGCCCTCGTCCCCCCGAATCGAATTCTGTAATCCAAGAACGCTCACATGAAAACGCCGGCGGAAGAGCTCGAGTCTGCCTATCGGCAAACAATTTACTGGTGCGAATTGCCGGAACAATCCGTTGCAATTCGCATTGGGCACAAACATCCCGTGCTGGACGATGCACTGCGAAACGAAGCGGTGAACGAGTGGGCCTTCATCACCGCCTATAACCCTCATTCGACTCTAAAGACGCCGCCACAAAATCGTTCAATGAACGAGCGAATAGAGTGCGAGATTGCCCGTCTCGGCTACTCGTACTGGCACGGCACCGGCATCGACCCCAAGGGGCAATGGCCGCCCGAAGCCAGTTTTTTGGTGCTCGGAATAGCCCCTTCATCCGCAGCCGATATCGGCAGGAAATACCACCAGAACGCGATCGTCACCGGACGAGTCGGTAGTGCTGCGGAACTAGTCTTTTTGACTTCTGAATCGGAATCACGCTGATGTCGACCACGCTGCAAAGCGTATGGCAGGTTAAATCCAACAAGTGACGACCTTGTTTGCTGACGTTATAATGGCGGCACCCCCTTGGAATTGATGCAATGTCCGCTGCCTTAAAATTTGCTCCTCACTACACCGTCGATGACTATTCGCTTTGGAAGGGCGACTGGGAACTGTGGGAAGGGCTTGCGATCGCGATGAGCCCTAGTCCCTTGGGTGTGCATCAAGACGTGGTAACGCAGCTAATTCGCATGCTTGGCAACGCGGTGGAAGCGGCGGGCTGCGATGCAAATCCGCTGGTCGAACTCGATTGGATTGTGAGTCGTGATACGGTCGTTCGTCCCGATGTGCTCGTCGTGTGCGGTCCACCACCAGAGCAGCATTGCGAGAACACTCCGGCGCTGGTCGCCGAGGTTTTGTCGGATTCAACACGTCAAAACGACCTGGACTATAAGCGACAGCTTTACCATCGCGAAGGAGTGGGCGTCTATCTAATCATTGACGTCGAGGCGAAGACGGCTCAAGTGGATTCCCGAGTTGCCGACGGCAGCTACGATACACACGTCGCGGGCGACGAACTTGGCTTGCGACTTTGCGAGGACTGTGAAATTTCGATCCCGATTACGAAACTTTTTCGGCATTGAGGACAGCTAACCAGGAACCGTGGCGAGCTGATTTAGTCAGCCGCTCGTGAGTCAGGGGCCGGGTTCCACGCATTATCCTGTGCGTTACGGCCCACGACTCACAAACTCCGCTCGCAATCGCTCCTTGTTAGCCTTCACTCATGAATCAAATTTCGTTACTAGCCGGCGGATCGGTGATCGTCTTCGTCATTTGCGTGGCGCTGCTGTTTGCTACCGATACGAACCGCAGTACCGATCGCGATGCCGACACACGGCCTTTGATGCTGTACTGTGCCGCCAGCAACCGAGGCGTGATGGAACAGATCGTGCGTGATTACCAGCGTGAATTCCAGCGGCAAATTCACGTTCAATATGGCCCGTCGCAAACCTTGTTGTCATCGATTGCCGTCAGCAAGACGGGCGATCTGTTTCTGCCTGCGGACGACAGCTACTTGAAGATCGCGGAACAGAAGCAGCTTGTCACACAGCAATTCCCGATCGCGATGATGCATGCGGTGGTGGCCGTTAAAAAAGACAACCCTCACGCGATTTCCAAACTCGAAGATTTGCTGCAAGACGACATTCGCTTTGTTCAAGCAAGTCCCGACTCGGCTGCGATCGGCAGGGTGACTCAGACAGCACTGAAGCGTTTGGGACGCTGGGACGCGATCGATGCGGCGACCATTGGATACCGCACGTCGGTCAACGAGGTGGCGAACGACATCGAAGCAGGATCCGCCGACGCGGGCATCGTTTACGACGCGGTGCTGCACACCTATCCGAACCTCACACTGGTTCGCATCGCGGAACTCCAAAACGCCACTTCCCAGGTTTCGATCGGCATCATCGCGACAACGAACCATCTAGAAGCGGCGGAGCATTTTGCCCGTTACGTTTCCCGCAGTGCTCGCTCTCGCGAGCACTACAAGAACTACGGCTTTGATGTCAGCGACTGAAAGGGCAACAGCTGCTACGTTACAGTTAGAAATCAGGGTGCAAGTCGTAGCGGAAGTCGTCAAGACTTTCGACGTTTAGCTGAAAAGACGAAACTCTTGACGAGTTCCGCTACCCTAAAATCAAGCTGCAACGCATCACTACTGAACAGGTACAAGTTTGGCTTCGACGCCGAGCGTTCCCTTCGCAGCCGACTTGCTTTGGTCCAACACAAACGGCCCAAATTGACGGTCCAGATGCAGCATCAGCACGGTCTCGGTTCCGGCGGCCAAACGTCGCTCGGGCTTGAAGTCAGAGGTGTAAATCGCTTTCTTGGACACTCGAACTTCGTCGATCTTGCCCAGGAACGGACGCGTGGCTTGGCCTTGCGTGTCGGGATCGGCTCCGATGAACAGCGGCAATTTGTTAGTCGTTCGCTTGCCGGTGGCCTTTTTGGAACCCACAAGCGTCCCGTTAACATACAGCTTGACTTCGGCACCGTCATAGACGCCCGCCAAGTGAGACCACTGATTCACAGGCAGCACATCCGTGGCTTTTGCACTGTTGTATTTACCCTTTAGATTCACATCAAATTGCGGCACCCCTTCATTCATAAAGAAGGCGAACTCACTCTGCTGAGTCTTTGCGATCAAACCTCGATGACCTTCGGTTTGCGCCGGGTTAACCCATGCTTCGATTGTGAAAGGCCCATTAGGAAGTTTCAGTTCCGAAGAATCCACTCGCACAACCGATCGTTCATCGACGACATTCAAGCAGCGATTCTCGCTGCCACTGAAATAGTCGGCGGGAACAGCGGCCAATTTCATCGAAATTGGAGTCGAGGTCGGTGGCAAATTGATCCGTGTCGACTGGCCAACATAATGCAAATCCATGCGGATGCGTGGGTTGGTCAGTTCAGCTTGCAAATCGGCTTTGCGTTGTAAACCGAAGGACAATTGAAGTGTTTTGCCTGCTTCGATCGTCACATGTTGATGGTCAAGCGTGGTGGTCCAGTCTCGGTTCACTGGGTCCAGCGACGCGGTGGCTTCGATCGGTTGGGCCGAAGTGTTTGTCAACGAGAACGTTAGCTCGCCTGAAGCCGATCCATCAATCTGCAGCATCAAGTTGTTGTCGACCTCTTCAGGACGAATCTTGCGAGCCTTGTTGACGTCGGCCAGAAATTCCGGAGTAAATTCGGTTGGATCGATGACCGACCCGACGGGCAACGCCGCAACGGTGACACTTTCTTTGCGAACGGTCACGACGTTTAGATGGTGCAAGTATCCTGCCCCAGGAATGTCGGCCGACAAATGGCCTCCGGTGGTCGCCAACGTGTAGTAGGCGATCCCGTCTTTGGGTCCATCAAAACGCATTTGGTGAATGTGACCGGCGAATACGGCACTTACGTTTCCAGCCGCCTTCAAAATCCCGTGAACTTCATCCCAGTTGCCGTCGGTGTAACCGGCACCGATCCAGCGTGGGTGATGCAAGAACAAGAAAACGTGTTCGAGATCCTTATGTTTTTCCAGCGACTGACGCAAGAAATCCAGCTGATCGGGGCTCATCTTTTGCAACCGACCCTCGTTAAACCCTTTTTCGTTGGTGGCCGAATCCCCTTCGTCACTGTACAGAACCACAAAGCCCGCGTTTTTGTGCTGGAACGTGTACCAAAGCGGCCCGAAGTGTTTTTCGTAGTTGGTTTCGTGTTGGCCTTGAGGAGCTTTGCCCTCACCACGCCAATAGACGTCATGGTTCCCAGCGACGGGGAACCACTGCATCTTTAAACGATCCATGATCTCTTTGTACTCGGCCATCTGTTCCATCCACAACGGCGCGTCGTTGTAACCTTGGATCAAATCGCCCACGGTCATGACCAAATCAGGATCGAGCAAATTGGTGTCGATGACCGCTTGTTCGAGCACTTTCAAACCCGCTGGCACGCCTCCGGTGCGATCACCATAAACGACAAAGTGAAAGACATCCTCTTCTTTGGCCAGCGGCAGAACTCGCGATGATTTGCGGGTCGTAAAGAATTTACCCGCATCATCGTGACCGCGAGTCTTGCTGTGCACATGAGGATGCGGGCCCTCATGAGCTTGAGCGTTTGGAACACACAAAATTAACAGCGAGAAAACAGAGCAATGCAGAAGTAGTCGTGACATGTTGTTAGTTAGACCGTGGGGGAGAGGGGGAGGAAGGAAGGGATGGGGCGAGACGCAAACCATCCCATGATACCTAAAAATTTCACCGGCTACCGAGAAGCGGGTTCGCAAGCGTCGCTACGAGGCATTCTTGGTCGTTCCGTCGCCGCGTAGATCAAAATTGAAAGTCGTCTGAGAATCGGAGACGCTGACCTGCAACTCGGATTTTTTGTTGTAAGTCACGGGAAAACGCTCGGTCCGCTTTGCTTTAGGAGCACTCGATTCGGACTCGGACTCTTCCTCGTCTTCTTCTCCTCGTTCGCCCGTACTGGCGACCGTGCTGATTCGCACCGTCTTGGGACCTTGGGTGACCCCCGTCGTTTTGCTGTTGAATTTCAGTTCGTAATGGCCCGATTCATCAGTCGTGCCATACGAAAACGTGCGATCATCCGCTTCAAAAAAGACGACGGCACCCTCGATCGGTTCGCCATCGAGCGTCACCGTTCCCGAGACGGGAACCAATCCGATGCTGGAGTAGTCGGCATCCAGCGATCCGCCGCAACCGAGAGTGGAAAGCACAAGCACGATACACGCGGTGGTGATGAACGCTGTGGCTTGTAAATGAGGACGCATGCTAGTTGACTCCTTCACTGAGCGACAGCAAGTTCGCAGCCTGCTGTCTGCCCCGTGATGTTTTAGTTTGGCTTTAAATGAAATGAAAGGAAGTTTCGGTGCTGTGTTTAGTACTCGGTCACGACTTCGTGTCCGTCACGCGAGCCGATGGCCTTGTACGTTTCCATATCGAGTGAATCGGTGATGAAACGAACCGCACCGTCACTCATCGAAAAATGAGCACCACCGACGTGATAGCTGCCGAAGGACAGTTCCATCAGATAGCCGCTGGTTGTCGGCGCTTTGCGAATCGCATTGATTTGGGCGATCGTGGTGCCGACGACTTCCGAGAACTCCGAACCGCCGGTGCCACCATCGCAGCGACATGGATCGGCTTGCGGCGAACCGATATACCAGTAATCCATTCCCTGACCGTCTTTGACAAATTCAGGGTCGGTATAGGATTCGCCGATCATGATCGTGTTGGAGGTTCCGTCGATGATGTCGCGGAACTTGGTTTTGCTACAGGCATAAAAAATGCCGTCTTGATCAAGGTTTTCGAGTCCCTTGGTTCCAGCCACTGCGGTGCTTGTATCGTCGGAACTCGATTCGGTCCCCGCGCTACCGCGATAGCTGCCGGGAACACGCTCGGGGATTCCGTTGTAATCCAAGTGTTCCTTTAGCGCCATGCTGGGACATCGGTAAGTCGGGATCACGGTGCTGACGGCGATTTCGTTGGGCGAACCATCCGAATCCCAGTTCCCTGGTCCACTCTCTTGAAAGATCAGAGTTTGATACAGGTTCGCTTGCTCGATTTGCGGCAAGATATGACCGCTCCAGGTCATCCCACGATTGTCCCAGCCGTAGGGAAAAACGCGAAAGGTGTCGTGATAGGTGTGGAGCCCCAAACCAATTTGTTTCAAGTTATTGCTACACGACATACGTCTCGCCGCTTCACGAGCGGCTTGAACTGCGGGCAGAAGCAGCCCGACTAATACACCGATGATCGCAATCACGACTAACAGCTCGACCAGAGTGAATGCACCGCGTAAAGGGCGGCGAGGAAGCTTCGCGGAGGTGAGATTCCACTGCATGTTTTTCAATTCCGTTATGGGGGACTTCGCTGCAAACGAGCAATCGCTTCCAGCGTGGTTTCGCTTTTCAAATTCAGACCACAGTCATCTGAATCGGCGGAAGAATAGAGAAACGCGATGAGGTTTCCGTCAACGAAATGTGAAGGAATCGTGTAGCTGACCCGATCCGCCGAAGAGCCCCCCGGCAGTGAAAAACGCGGCAAAACGAAGGGCAATTCCAAGTCGCACTAAGGCAACCACTAAGTGGGAATCCAGCCCAATAGCCCGCGGGCGAGCCTTCTATGGAGGGGCGTGAAACTGCCGAGAAATATTTGTGACGGTTCCACAAAATGGTGGTCCGAACAGGAAACCTCTCGGACTGAATAGGACGTCCGGCTGAGGACGCGAATCAATCGCGATCGTAATCGGGGTTGACCAAGTTGGCTGGGCGTTTTCCGGTGCATCCGGCGAGACAGTTCTCTACGGCCAACTCGCCCATCTTGGTGCGAGTGGCGATTGTGGCACTGCCAAGATGCGGCGCGAGAACCGCGTTGTCGAGCTCAAACAGTCCCGCTTCAATTTCCGGTTCATTCTCGAACACATCCAATCCCGCGCCCGCAATCGCGTTGGTCTGCAGCGCTCGCAGAAGCGCCTTTTCATCGACCACCGGACCACGAGCGGTATTGATCAGATACGCCGTTGGCTTCATTTGCCCAAGTCGCCGTTCGTCGATTAAGTGTTTCGTGGCTTCGGTCAAGGCAACGTGCAGCGAGACGAAATCGCTTTGAGCGAGCAATTCGTCAAGCTCAACATACTCGACGCCCAGCTCGCGTTCTTCATCCGTCCCCATTCGCGTGCGGTTCCAATACAGCACCTTCATATCAAATCCTTTGGCCCTTTCGATCATCGCGCGGCCGATGCGTCCCAGCCCAACAAGCCCAAGCGTGCTGCCGCTGATGTCGAGCCCTAGATATTGCAGCGGAGCCCAGCCTTGCCAATGTCCGCCGCGGACAAAGCGGTCAGCTTCGACCACGCGGCGGGCCACCGCGAACATCAACGCCCACGCCATATCGGCGGTCGAATCGCTGAGCACGCCGGGGGTGTTCGTGACCGCAATTTTTCGCTTCGTGGCCGCAGCGACATCCACGTTGTTGAACCCCACGGCGTAATTGGAAACCACTTTCAAATTAGGATTCGACGCAAGCACCTCGTCGTCGATGATGTCGGTCAATTGACACAACAACCCATCGACGCCTTGCAGCCCCGCAAGCAGTTCTTGCTTGCTCAGCGAGCGATCCTCGTGATTCATCGTCAACTGCGAACTTTCTCGTAGCCGTTTCATACTGGCTGGCGGCAACTCGCGAGTAAGAAAGATGCGGGGCAGATCGCTCATCGGAAAGAACCTGGGTGCTATGCAATCGGTGGAAGGGAGAAAACGGCTTTTTTACGTCTGCGATATCGTAACGGATGTGCCCGTCGATCCTAGCACCGATTGTCGTAGGACGGATTGGCAATCGTGGCTCGACACATTCCAATCGAAAACAGGGGGGTGACAATCGGAGATTGTCTGGACGCTTTTTGACGATACTTCTCGACCCGCGGAGGGGGTTTCTGAATGGCACGCAACGAACAACTGATTCGCCAACACAAGCTGCTTCAATTATTAGAAATGTCACGCTTCGGTAAGACGCTTGACGAATTACGCGATGATTTGGTCAGCGACTTGGGGCTAACGACGCTGCACGAGCGAACGGTTCGCCGCGATGTCGAGGCGCTGCAAGCGGCCGGTTTTGACATCCAAAGTGAAACGCTCGAACGCGGCAAGGTTTTCAAACTGGGCCGCAACAACAAGGGCGTTCACGAGATTGGGATCTCCGCGACCGAGTTGATTGCGCTGTCGATCGGACGCGAATTACTGTACCCGCTGCTGGGAACCCAATATTGGCGAGGGATCGAGACGTTCTGGAACAAGGTCCGTGAAGTGATTCCCGACGGCGTCTTTGAACACTATGACCGCTACCGTAAAACGCTGTACGTGTTCGGATCGCCCAACAAGACGTACGAACAACACGAAGGGATGCTGAAAACGCTCAATCGTGCGATTCTCGAGCACCGCGTGGTCGAGATCCAGTACGCGTCGGTGGGCAAACCGGTCTCGACGCGGCGAATTGAACCGTACGGATTGGCGGTTTACCAGAGCAGCATCTACGTGGTGGCAACGGCGCCGGAGGTCAAAGAGCCGAGCCAGCGGTTACGCAACTGGAAACTTGACCGTTTCCGCCACGCTGTGGCGCTAGACGAATATTTCAAGCCCGACCCCAGCATCGAACTGGCCGACCGGTTGGGGCGAGGTATTGGGATTTTTTCAGGCGAATCGCCGACGATCGTCCACATTCGCTTGGGCGAGCGAGCTGCCGCGTGGGTCAGCGAAGACCCCTGGCACCCCGAACAACGAATGGAATTGCAGGACGATGGCACCTCGATCCTGACCGTCCCAGCAGCCCATCCCCGTGAAGTACTGCCCAAAGTGCTGTCGTTGGGCGTGGACGCCGAGGTCCTAGAGCCGAAAGAGTTCCGTGACGCGGTCGCCGAAGCGGTGCAAGGAATGGCAGCGAAATACTGAGTCGGCAATAACTTGACGCTGGCGGTGTAGACCCAAAGCTATCGACTTTTGCTAGCGGAGCTATTTTGCTAGGGGGTGCGGGCTGATGGTTTAGTGAGCCGCTCGCGCGTGAGCGGCCGGGTGTGACGCACTACCCGGTGCGTTACGGCCCACGGCTCACTGTCTCGGGGGGTACTCGCCGTGGAGCAAAAGCCGTCGACGGCTTCCGCTACGCTAAAAATGCATTCACAGAATGCCAAATTCGGATTACGGCCATTGGATCCACGCGTCGGGTTCGGCCGGAACGACGCGGGTGAATCCGTCAGCGAGCGGATCGGTGGCGTAATGATAGCCAAACGCGGTCCCGAGGAGCTGGTCATCGATCGCGTACACCTCGACGCGGACGCGGTGGTACAGATTGTCGAAACCAGGCTGATTCGTCCCTTCGATCTGGTCCAAAACCTTCAGCACTTGCGGCATTTGCTCATTCGTGAAGCTCCAGAATTCGCCCCGAACTCGGTCCTCGCCCGCCTGCATTGCCGGATAATCGTGACGATGAAACAGCGTCCCCCGCGTCCAACCGATTTGGATCGACGCGGGACTGCAGGGCCAAAGCGACTCGCGACATTCACCCCGTTTGAGCGTTCCGTAGACAAAGACCGATGTCAGCATGGTGGTCCATTTTGCTGGCTAAAGAGGATCGTCCGGCTTGGCAAAATCATAACCCGAGCGAGTCGAGCTGAAAATATAATCCGAATGCAGCGGCGAAGATCCTGCGGTGCTCTGGTTCTCAATCGCAGCTTGATGCATGATGATGATTGTTCCCCTTTGTTACCAGTTCTCTTTGCTACTATTTGCCGATGTCATTGGATCCTGAATTTGCTGCCGCCCTTGACGCTCATTCGATGGAAATCGACGAGGTGATCGCGCTAAAGCTGCAGTCCTATGCCGAAGCGATGTGGCGATGGAACGAGCAATTGAATTTGACCCGTCACACGACCTGGGACTTGTTCGTCAGCCGCGATTTGCGTGATTGCCTGCAATTGGCTCCGCTTTTAGAGGCGGGCGAGGAGGTTTTGGATTTGGGCAGTGGCAATGGGGTTCCCGGAATTCCGCTGGCGATTTTGCGGCCGGATATCGAAGTTTCGCTGGCCGAATCGGTGGCAAAGCGTGCTAATGCGTTGGGCGAGATCATCGAAGAACTTGGTTTGCCGGTGCCGGTTTACGCTGCCCGCGGCGAAGATTTGCTCGAGGATTTTCGTTTTTCGAGCGTGGTCAGCCGCGCGGTCGGCAGCATTGCCAAATTTTGTCGCTGGATCGAACCCCACTGGGCCAGCGTCGATCGTCTGCTGCTGATCAAAGGGCCTAAATGGGTCGAAGAACGGGGCGAAGCACGTCACCTCGGCTCGCTCGCGAATCTGCAACTGCGTCGCGTTGCGACTTATCCGCTGGGCGATGACGAGGCCAGTGAAGGGGTGATTCTGCAGATTTGGCCCGCCGGCCCCCGCGGTGCTCGCTACAACTAGCGTCCGCCAAAGCACGCCCGCTGCGGATTCACCCGAGCCACGCAGCAGGTTCACCTAGTCACAGATCGGCGAACGTCTATACTCGTGCATTGAACGTGGCCAAAAATGGCCCAGCCCTCTCCCTTTTGCACTCGATTCCTCGGCGCGATGTCGGACTACAACCTAACTCACCTCAAGCAACTTGAAGCCGAGAGCATTCACATTATTCGTGAAGTGGTCTCGGAATTTAATAAGCCCGTCATGCTGTATTCGATCGGCAAAGACTCGGCGGTGCTGTTGCATTTGGCACGAAAAGCGTTTGCTCCAGCCAAAATCCCATTTCCGCTGTTGCATGTCGACACGACGTGGAAATTCCGCGAGATGATCGAGTTCCGCGACAACTTGGTGAAAAAAGAGCTCGGTTTGGACCTGCTCGTTTACATCAACCAAGAGGGGCTAAAGCACGACATCAAACCGTGGGAAGACAGCGAGCGGCACACGGAATTGATGAAGACCGACGCGCTCAAGGCGGCCTTAAACAAGTACGGCTTTGACGCCGCCTTTGGCGGTGCCCGTCGTGACGAAGAAAAGAGCCGCGCGAAAGAACGCGTGTTCAGTTTTCGTGACAAAGCGCATCGCTGGGACCCCAAGAACCAACGTCCCGAACTTTGGAATCTGTACAACGGCCGCGTGAACAAAGGCGAATCGATTCGCGTCTTTCCGATGAGCAATTGGACGGAACTGGACGTGTGGCAATACATCCACCTGGAAAATATCCCGATCGTCCCGCTGTACTTGTCCGCCCCTCGCAAGGTGGTCAATCGAAACGGTGTGCTACTGATGCGAAACGACGATCGCATGCCGCTGTTGGAAGGCGAAAAGGAAGAAACCCGCATGGTTCGCTTCCGTACGCTCGGTTGTTATCCGCTGTCCGGCGCGGTTGAAAGCGAAGCGACAACGCTGCCCGAAGTGATCCAAGAAATGTTGTTGGCGACGACCAGTGAGCGACAAGGCCGCATCATCGATCAAGACGAAGGCGGCGCCGGCATGGAAGAAAAGAAACGCCGAGGATACTTCTAGAAACTGGTGTCCTGCCCACGCCAAACGCCACCCTTTCAACTTCATATTTGACGCATGTCCCACAAATCTGACCTGATCGCTACCGATATCGAAGCCTACTTGAAGCAGCACGAGCACAAGCAGTTGCTGAGGTTCATTACGTGTGGCAGTGTCGACGATGGCAAAAGCACCCTGATCGGCCGCTTGCTGTACGACAGCAAGATGATTTACGAGGACCAACTATCGCAACTCGAAGCCGACTCGAAAAAGATCGGCACAACAGGCGGTAATTTCGACCCCGCGCTACTGACCGACGGCTTAAAGGCCGAACGGGAACAGGGCATCACGATCGACGTGGCCTACCGCTACTTCAGCACGGCGAAGCGAAAATTCATCATCGCCGACACGCCGGGGCACGAACAATACACTCGCAACATGGCCACGGGCGCTAGTTCCGCCGACTTGGCTGTGATCTTGATCGATGCACGTCACGGCGTCTTAACGCAAACTCGGCGTCATAGTTTCATCGTTTCACTGCTGGGCATTCGCCACGTGATCGTGGCGGTGAACAAGATGGATATCGTCGATTTTGACGAGCAGCGATTCAACGAAATCTGTGACGACTATCGATCCTTTGCAACACGATTGGATCTGCCTGACCTGCACTTCATTCCGATCAGTGCACTGAAGGGAGACAATCTGGTCGATCGCAGCGAGAACATGCCGTGGTACAGCGGCAGCACGCTGATGAATTTCTTGGAAACCGTTTACATCGGCAGCGATCGCAACCTGCAAGATTTCCGCATGCCGGTTCAATACGTGAACCGTCCAAACCTGAATTTCCGTGGTTTCTGTGGCACAATCTCCTCGGGCATCATTCGTCCCGGCGAAGAGATCATGGTGCTGCCAAGCCGGCAAAAATCCAAAGTCAAAGAGATCGTCACGTTTGACGGGAATCTGGACGAAGCCTTTGCTCCGCTTTCGATCACGCTGACGCTCGAAGACGAAATCGACGCCAGCCGCGGTGACATGATCGTCCGCGCCGGCAACCTTCCCAAGAGCCGCGATCATATCGATGCGATGTTGGTGTGGATGGACTCCGACGCGATGGTTCCGGGCAAGACGTATTTGTTTAAACACACCACGCAAACGTTACCCGGCACGATCGACACGCTGAAGTATCGCGTTGACGTAAACACGTTGCATCGCGAGCCAGCACCGCAGTTGGAACTAAACGAAATCGGACGCGTCAGCATCTCGCTGAGCGGACCTCTGCATTTTGATGCGTACCGTCGCAACCGCAGCACGGGTGCCTTCATCGTGGTCGACCGGATCAGCAACGCCACCGTGGCGGCCGGAATGATCTTGGATAAATCGGGCGACAGTGATGCCAAGAGCATCTGGGACGATGATCTGCAAGCGAGCGATTCGGGCGACCCGAACGAAGTTTCGGCCGTGACCCCCGCGGAACGGGAAGCTCGATTTGGTCAGAAACCGGCCACTGTCCTGTTAACCGGATTGACCGGCAGCGGCAAGACTTCGATCGCACTTGCGGTCGAACGGAAACTGTTCGAACAAGGCCGCGCCGCCGCGATGATCGATGGCGAAAGCGTTCGTCGTGGCCTGAGCCGCGACCTTGGATTCTCGGTTGCCGACCGTAGCGAAAACCTTCGCCGCAGCGCTCACTTGGCACACGCACTGAACCAAGCGGGCATGATTTGCGTCGCCGCGTTCGTGGCACCGTCCGAAGAGGTGCGAAGCAAGGTCGGCAAGCTGATCGGCGAAGATCGATTCTTGGTGGTCCACGTGGCGACCCCGGTCAACGTTTGCCGAACGCGAGACACCAAGGGCCAATACGCCAAAGCCGACGCCGGTGAACTTCTGAATTTCCCCGGTGTGACGGCCGAGTACGACGAACCGGCGACCCCTGATTTGACAATCGATTCGAGTCAACAGAGTATCGATGAGTGTGCCGACGCCATCGTCAAGCTGCTGCGAACTCGCGAAATCATCCGCTAATCACGTCTGCTGAGGACCGCCGCAACAATTTCCGGCGGTCTATCGCCGTACGGGGATTTCGTAATTCAGGATCCGCTTGCCATCTTGTTCCCCGGCACGCAGCAACATTGTGCTACCGAGCAGCGACTCGGCGTCATCCCAGTAAAATTCTCGACGCACCGTTTCGCCTGGTTTGACCGTGATAAAGCGGCGTTGGTACTGCCGGCCTCCCTGCGGAAAGAGCATACAGTCGTATGCCTGGGTAACGCCGGAATCGTTTGTCATCTCAATTTCGACTCGCAGCTGATTGCCGGCCAATAGACGTGTTTCGGTTTCGATTCGCAATCCAATCGGACCGACCGTCAACTCGCGGTAAACCGTAAATTTCTTAGCCGGAATCGCTTGGTGTTCAAACCGAAGCGGGACTTCGTATTTGCCGACCTTGGCACTATTGCCGAGTACCAAGTTGAATTGCAGCGTCGTACTCTTTCCCGCTTGTAATTCCCAAGGAATCGAAGGCTCATTAAAACTCCAATGCTCGGGTGCTAGCACACTGAGCGAACCGCCCAACCCTTCGCGTGTCGGGTTGGTGAAAGTGACATCCACCGGTTGCGCTTGCCCGAGCAAGCTATCGACTTGCTCCTGTTCGACCTCAACCGACATACGAAACGCCAACAACGCTGGATCCGCTCCGGTGATAAAGATCGGACGAGGCCCAATTTTGACGCGATGTGCAAGCTGCCCCTCCACCTCCGCGAGTTCCAAGGGCTGTCGTCGGCCCCAGATATCGACGACCTGAACTGCATCGCCAAGATAGATAAGTTCTTCACATGGCTTCGGTGACCACAACATCACCACGGCACGATCCGCTCCGGCGAAGACAATATTTTCAGCCTTGCTTCGCAGACGCAGCGATCCCATTTGACGCAGATTACCGATCATCAACGAGGTGGTACGCCAAGGCAACAACATCTCCTCGGGACGTCCATCGGCGGTCAACAGACCTCGTTCGGGATCACGCGGCTGAGACACAAATGCAGCCTGGACACGATGTTTCCGCACCACCGCCATCCGTTTTGCCAGATCCAAAATCCGATCATTACGGCCGTACCGACTTTGCTCGATCGGCTCGACAACCACCCACGTTCGTGGACCGTTCCGGCTGCCTTGCAACTCTTCGAGACGTAAATACTCATCGAGTTCATCGGCGGTCAACTCGGGTTCGCTCGACCGCTGCACTGCGTTCCACGATGTTTCCGAGGGCAAAAGGTCTCGCTCGGTCCACGGCCAACAGATCGCGACCTCGATCGGTTGCCCGTAGCCTTGCAGTCCCGTTGCGATCTCTGCGATCGATTCCTGAAGATGACTGCGGTCCAAAAAACTGTAATCCTGATTTCCGCCCAATTGCCACATCTTTACCTTCAGCGTCAGACGCGTCATCACCGGTTCGAGCAACGGTTGCCAGACCCGCGAATCGCGAAACAGCTGAGATGCCACAACATCGCGGCGACCGCGAATGTCGAACAGAGGGACTTGCGATTCAGGAGGCACATCGAGCACCCCGATCGTCTGAATTCCGACATCTTGTAACCGCGAACTGGCATCCAAGATTCGGTCCGCTGTCGCGGTGTCGTTGGGCTCGATCCAACATGGAATCTTGACCCAATTGACGCCCAACGGAGCTAACCAGCCGGCCAGTTCACGTGGCGGCATGTCACGGCCACTTTCAAACAGCGTCCATCCAAAACTTCCTTGATTGGACTGACCGATCGCCGGATCGATCACCGCGAACGTGGTCTCCGTTGCCAAGGTGCGGAGGTTACGGCCCTGAAGCGATGCCATCACACGATAGAAACCGGGTTCCAGATCAGGCAATTTCCAGTGCACCTGCATTCCCCGTGACCCACTCGGTTTTGGCGCTCCTCGCAGTCCGGCTTGAGTTTGTGCCCCATCGACCACAACGACGTTGGGAATATCCGATAACTGCCGAGTGATCTCGTGGCCATCGACATCCATCAAACGAAACAAAACCTGAGTCGCACCGCTGGGCAACCCCAACACCGTCGCCGCTGCATCCACCGGATTGCCCACTGGGTGAATGCCCATTGGGTGATCGGTTACGAGTTGGAGCTGAGGAAACGGCTCGATGCTGATGTCGTCAAATCCAATTTCACCACGAATGTCCTCAAGCCCATCTTCGGCCCCCTCGACAATCAGACGAACGAATACACCCGTGGCCGATCGCGGCGCACGGATGCGGTCGAGCACCAATTCGGTCCAAGCGGTGGTCCCGGTAACCGATTCAGTCAGATGCGTCTCAACCTCGTCGCCATTGTCATCGACAAAAACGAACTCCGCCCGGGCGCGGTCATGCCGCAATCCTTGGGTCATCACTCGGACGCTGAACCGATATTGATAAACGTGACTGGTTTTCACGGGGGGCGATTGCGTCATCACCAAACCACCATCCAGTTCGATCTTTAAATAGCGATCCACCATCGCATCGGCAAGTGACGGCGGCAGCACAGGCAATCGCTTGAAGTGCTTACGCAACCGAGGCCACTCGCGAATGACCATGGTGTCGATGGCCAGCAACTGCTGCTGAGCTGCAGGGTTCTTCGCTGCAATCGCCACTTTGACATATTTGGGATAGCGACGCCCTACGCGTCGCTGCCACTCGTCGGGCCAATCGTCGAAGTTCTTGTCGCTGCGGCGGCCAAAGTTCCACAGGTGACGCGGCAACTTATCAGCTGGCAAACTATCAGCCGGCAACGACCCCAAGGCAGCCTGCGAACTTGATCGCTCGTCCGAACCTGAAATCGAGCTGTTTGCTAGCGAAGGAGATTGAGCCGAGAGGATTAGCGGGGATGCCGCCACGGCGCAGAGCCCCAGCACCGCTACCATGATCGCAGAAACGATCCGGCGGCAATCGCCATACTGGCTTTCGTTTCGATAACGGCAGAGTAAAATGCCGCCGATTCGAAGGTTCATTTGCAAACGAAAGTAGGAATTCTGTGGCTGAAGTCAAAGTGGCGGTACGATTGGATAACTTGCGAGCTCCGTTACGCAAATCGCTGCCGCTGGTGGCAGCAATGGGTGCATCGGCAATCGAAATCGACGCGCGCAACGGCATTCGCCCTTCTGAATTGTCGGACACTGGGCTGCGACAATTGCGGAAAATGCTGGATGATCTGAATTTACGGGTTGCTGCGGTCCGTTTTCCCACTCGGCGGGGATACGATGTCACCCAGGATCTCGACCGCCGAGTCGAAGCGACCAAGGCGGCGATGGAGTTTGCTTACAAACTTGGCGCCCCGGTGGCCGTCAACCAAATCGGGATGATTCCTGAGGAAAAAGACGATCCTCGCTACATCACACTGCAAAGCGTCATGGAAGATCTCGGTCGCTACGGCACCCGAATCGGTGCGATGTTCGCTGCCGAAACAGGCACCGAATCGGGCGAAACGCTAGCAGAGCTTTTGGATGCTAGCGAAGACACTTACGTCGCCGCCGCGCTGAACCCTGGCCAATTGATCATCAACCGACACAGCCCACGGGATGCTATCAAGGCGTTGGGGAATCGAATCCAGATTGTCTGTGCGGTCGACGGGGTGATCGACTTAGCGGCAGGCCGCGGGCTGTCGGTGCCGTTGGGTCAGGGGACAGCCGATTTCCCAGAACTACTCGGGCTGCTCGAGAATTTTCAATACCGCGGTTATTTCGTCGTGGGCCGCCGCGACATGCCCGTCGACTCGGCCTACGACGAGCTGGCACAAGGCGTCGAGTACTTGCAGAACCTGTAAGCTTGCCAAGCAGATGTTTAGCGGCAACAGCACTTAGTCTCGATGCCTCAGCATGGGGAAACTCGCCTCGTGCGTCATTCAGCAATGATCTTGCAGTTTGCGGCAGTGGACGAGGCTAAGAGTCCCCACGATTCGACCGCACTTCAGGGACTCGTTGCCTCGTCCACTACCGCAATGTTAAAGTTGGCCCAACGCTAACGTTGAATGGTGCACTGGCTAAGTCGGCATACGAAACACTTCGATCGCTTTCTCGGTCCCGATGCCGGCTTCGCGTGCTCGCCGCGACAGAATCGTGATCGCGTGACGCCCCACGTCCCCTAAGTCGAGTGTCCAATCGTTGACGTACAAATCGACGTGTTTCATCAACACTTCGTCACTGAACTCTTGAGCGTATTTTCGCATGGTCGGCAGCGGGGCGTCGCGGTCGGCCATGGCAAAGGCGATCGAATCGCGGATGACTTGCTGGACTTTCGCAGTCACCTCCGCTGGCAAGACGCGGCGAGCCACGATGCCGCCCAACGGTAGCGGCGTGGTCGATTCGGTTTCCCACCGCTCGCCCAAATCTTCGACGCGGCCAAGCCCTTGGTCTTGCCACGTAAAACGCCCCTCGTGAATACAGACGCCAAAGTCGGCCTCGCCACGCTGCAACATCGGCATGATCTCGGAAAAAACGACCTGCTTGATGCTTGTCGCCTTGGGATGAAAGATTTTCAGCAGCAGCGTCGCCGTCGTATGCTCCCCTGGGCAGAGCGTCGTTTTATTTTTGTCCTCGGGGGTGCCAGCATCATCGGGCGATGCCGATAGCAGCAGTGGACCGACGCCAAACCCCATCGCCGATCCGCTGGGCAATACCACGGTTTCTTCGCTAAGCAGCAGTGCCGCATGAAAGCTGGTTTTGGCGACGTCGAATTCGTTGCGAAACAGCCCATCATTCAGCTGTTGGATGTCCAGCAGACGAACATGAAAATCGAGACCACGCCAATCGACCAACCGGTTCATTAGGGCGTGAAACGCAAACGTGTCATTGGGGCATGTAGAAATGCCAAGTTCGATCGGTCGATTCACGTGAGAGTCTCTCTGGATAGCGTGTTGCACAAGCGATGCTTGCCGGATCCTACAGCATAACGAGCTCGCGAAGTAGTGTCGCGGATCGCGCTGCGATCTTGCCTTTTCATTTTCACTTTGGTTTTTGCGTTTTCGGTTTGACCGCGGGGCGATCAACGACGATCGAGTAGCCGAATCACGAGTTCGGAGGCGGCTTGCAGAGCCTTGTCGATTTGCCATCGCGAATGATCGCGGTCGCCCACGTCGTTCGAGATCCCGCGAACCACCTCTAACGGTACGCTGTGCATCTGGCATGCCATCGCGACACCAAATGCCTCCATGTCCTCGGCGACTGCATCGGGAAACCGATCGGCCCGAGCATCCGCTTCGCTCTCGGACTGCGACGCCGCGCACACACTCAGCAACCGCCCCTCGACCACCGTGGACGTGTCGCTCCATCCGCCCAGTTCAATTTCATCCCCGATATCGGCAAAATGAGCCCAACCGATATCCGACGCCGAGCGAAACGTTTCACCGGCGCCGACTCCGATCCCGTCACACGTCACTCTCCTAAACCGATACGCCGAACCGACATCCGCGCGACCGGAGAATGCTCCTGCAATTCCAACCAAGATGATTCGTTCGGGGTGGTGCTTCGCAATCAATTGTGAAGTGCGTGCCGCCGCAGCGATCTGGCCAAACCCACACAATTGGGTCACCCAACCATCATCGGTCGCAGACACATCCAATCGCGACATGATTTTGTCGCGTTCGATTGCGGTTGGGATCAGCAATAAATTAGAAGCCACGCTGCAGTCCAGGAGTGATATCGATATCGAAGGAGGCAAAATCGCCGCGTCGAATCTTTTCCAACGCAATCGCACCCATCACGGCATTGTCGGTGCACAGATCCGGTGGGGCGATCGTCAATGCAAAGTGATCCTGC
>TARA_R110002073_G_scaffold300272_1_pt1 | contig 21450 bp, 18 predicted proteins | sample TARA_R110002073 | Tara Oceans TARA_R110002073 (sample SAMEA4397174) | marine metagenome | biome: Polar Biome; feature: [DCM] deep chlorophyll maximum layer (ENVO:01000326); material: water (ENVO:00002006), including particulate matter (ENVO:01000060) such as... | depth 40 m | reverse complement strand
AAAGCTGTCGAGTATCTTAAAAAAGAATATGAAGCCATAGGTATTCCTCCAGTTATTGAAGGTAATTATTTTCAAAATGTTCCTTTAAACTTTGTAAAAACACCTAAAGTAAATATTTCTGTAAATGGAGAATCTTTTAACTATTTCGATGATTTTATTTCACTAACAGCAGCAGCTACAGGAACAGTATCTACATCCGAAGTAGTATATGTAGGTTTTGGAATTGATGATGAAAAGTATAGTGATTACAAAGATCTTGATGTAAAAGGTAAGATAATTATAGCCAAAGGTGGAGAGCCAAAAGATAAAGCTGGGAACAATCTACTTAGTGGCGGAAAAGAAGCGTCCAAATGGTCTAATGGTCGTCAAGCACTTTCATCTAAAAGGACTGCTGCGAAAAAAAATGGTGCCAAAGCACTGTTTTTAATGGACAGCGAATTATTTAACCGTTATTCAACATTTTTTAAAGAACGTGAAGCAAATGGTGGGAGCAAACGTTTATCATTACCAGTAAAAGAAGGTGATGAACCAGAAATTTACAATTTCTTAATTAGCGAAAAAATGGGTATGGCCATAGTAGCTAATATTAACGAAACTACTGAAACTGCTACAGTAACAACTAAACTAGATATGAACTACGAAAGTATTACTGTGCCTCATCCATCTGAAAATGTTGCGGCTATAATTACTGGTTCTGAAAAACCAGAGGAATATGTTGTTATTTCTTCTCACTTAGATCACGTTGGTGTGAATGCAAAAGGCGAAATTTTTAATGGTGCCGATGATGATGGCTCTGGTACTGTAGCCTTATTGGAAGTTGCCGAAGCATTTAAAGAAGCTGCCAACAAAGGGCATGGCCCAAAGCGTTCTGTTATCTTTTTACACGTAACTGGTGAAGAAAAAGGACTTTTAGGGTCTAGATATTATACCGATTATGAACCCTTAGTTCCTTTAGCAAATACTGTAGCTAACTTAAATATTGATATGGTTGGTCGTATCGATCCAAAACGTGAAGGTGACCGAAATTACATTTACCTAATTGGAAGTGATAAGTTAAGTACCGATTTGCACAACATCTCGGAAGAAGTAAACAAAACGTTTACTAACATCGAGTTGGATTATACCTATAATGATGAAAACGATCCAAACCGTTTTTACTATCGTTCGGACCATTATAACTTTGCAAAAAATAACATTCCAATCATATTCTATTTTAATGGCACACATGATGACTACCACAGAGCATCAGATACACCAGACAAAATTAACTATGACCTGTTAGAAAATAGATCACGTTTGGTGTTCCATACAGCATGGGAATTAGCTAATCGTGCAGAACGTATTGTTGTAGATAAAGCTACTGAAGAATAAAACATTTTTTAAGTTATAATAAGAAGCCTTCCTTTTGGGAGGCTTTTTTGTATAATCCCATTATTCATTAGTAAGTCGGTACATTTGATTTGGTAGATTTAAGCTTAAATGAGAAAGTCTATTTAACGTGAGTTCGATATAACTAAAAGTATATAATCAAAATAATCACTTGATTGTTAGTGCAATATGTGTTTATTTATTGTAAACACCCTCCTTGCTCCTCCCTCAAGGGAGGAATTCCCAAAGATGACATTGTCCCCTTGAGGATTATCGAGATAAAGGCGACAGCTTTTGTTGAAGATACCGAGCGAAGCTCATTAGGGGTGTTTTATTTCAATCAGCTTATAGTCAATGACTTTATTTCGAACTCACGCTATTTAATACTTTAAAAAATCAAATTAAAAATATATCTACAAAAAAAGTCCCTCATTTCTGAGAGACTTTGTCTTTTGGGTGGAAGACGGGATTCGAACCCGCGACCCTTGGTACCACAAACCAATGCTCTAACCAACTGAGCTACAACCACCATGTTAATAGTGCCTTTTAAAGGCGTGTGCAAATGTAAATTATTTCAATTTTTTTACAAAGAGTTTTATGTAATTATTTTAAATCATATAAGCTATCGACGGCTACATAGCGCTCCACTGTAAAACCTTCAGCATGTTCTACATTTATTAATCGTCCTAAATCTCTGGCTCTGTAAGCAATACTATCGGTAAAATTACTACTTGAAATTGGTGTTTCTGGTTCTTTACTTTTAGGGTCAAAAAACTGGGTTTTATATGCTAATACGGCTTCCATTTTTTTGTCCATAAATCCAGTAACATCCACTACAAAATCTGGCTCGATGTTTTTCCATTGAATGTAATGATACACATGTTTTGGTCGCCAAGGTTCTTGCCAATCATCTTCGTCAGGGTTTTTGGTGTCTATCTTTAACAAACCACTTAAAAAAGAGGCATCACTTACTAAGTTACTACCTTTAGCATGGTCTATATGCCTATCATCAATAGCATTACACAATATAATTTCTGGTCTATATTTACGTATCATTTTTATTAACTCTAGTTGATGTAACTTATCGTTTATAAAAAATCCATCTGCAAATTCCATGTTGGTTCTAGTAACTATGCCTAAAATTTTAGCCGCTTTAATAGATTCCTCGTCTCTAGTTTCTGCAGTCCCTCGTGTACCCAACTCACCTCTTGTTAGGTCTATAATGCCAACTTTTTTACCATTAGCTATTTCTTTGGCAATGGTTGCACCACAACCTAATTCGACATCGTCTGGATGTGCGCCTATAGCTAGTATATCTAACTTCATATAATTAATTATAAATTATGAACTGCAAATTACGAATTATCATGTAATCTAAAAGACCTAAGACTGCCAATCTTTTTGCTGTTCTATTGTTAAAAAAGTCCAAGCTACTACTCTACTTATTTTATGACCTTGTTGCATGTTAATTACTTTCACTTGAGTAGCACCTAGCTTTTTTAAAGACTTCTGGATAGACTTCACCAAATCCTTATTAGAGACTAAACTCGTGTACCAAAAGCAATTGGTTTTAAACAATGAACTTTCATATAAATAGGTGTGCAAAAATGCCTTTTCTCCTCCTTGAAACCAGAGTTCGTTAGCAGTACCACTAAAATTTCTAACTGGAGTTTCCATCGCTTTTTTTAATCCTTTTAGTTTTTTTGCTGTTGCATCTATAGCTTCTTGTTCGCTTTTGTAAAAAGGTGGATTACACACACTAAAAGTAAATGCATCACTAGGTTTTATAATCCCTTTTAAAATATGAGATTTGTCTTGCTGTAAACGTAATTCTATAGTAGAAGATAAATCATTATTATCAATAATCATCTGTGCATTTTTCAATGCTACAATATCTATATCTGTAGCTACAAAGTGCCACTTATATTCGGCAAAACCTAGCAAAGGATAAATACAAGTAGCTCCAGTTCCTACATCTAATACCTTAACTGAATTATTTAAGTTATAAGGTTTTAACAAGTCGGTCAAATGATGAATATAATCTATGCGTCCAGGAATTGGCGGACATAAATGCTCATCTGGAAACTCCCAATAATCAACGGAATAATACGTAATTAAAAGTGCTTTATTAAGTAATTTTACAGCTTCTGGATTTGCAAAATCTATAGTTATAGAATTATATTTATTTGTAAACACAAATTGTTTTAACTCAGGAATAGTCTCAATTAATTTGTTAAAATCGTAACTTTTTTTGTGTTTATTGTTTTTGTGCAAGGTTTAAGTGTTTGAAGCTGTTAATTGATTATTCTTGGCTTTAGATAATGCATTTTCAATATCAATCATCAAATCGTCAACATCTTCCAATCCAACCGAAAAACGAATCAATCCATCGTTAATACCTTGTGCTTTTCTATCTTCAGGAGTCAACAACGCATGAGAAGCTAATGCTGGTAATAACATAGTACTTTCCACACCTGCTAAACTCATTGAGGGTTTAATAAGTTGTAAAGATTTTAAAAATTGTTCGGCATTTATACCTTCGGCTAAATCAAACGATAACATGGCTCCAAAACCTTTCATTTGTTTTTTTGCTAGTTTATAATCTGGATGAATTTTTAAACCAGGATAATAAACCTGACTTATAAATTTATTCTTATTGAGTTTTTTGGCAATCTTCTTGGCGGTACTTTGTTGGACCTTCACACGAACAGACAATGTTTTTAGACTACGCTCTAGCATCCACACCATAAAATCGCTTAAATTACCTCCAAGGTTTTTAGCTAAGTTCCAAATGCAGTCTATATGTTCTTGCTTTGTAGCTACAGCTCCTGCACAAATATCGCTATGTCCTCCAAAATATTTGGTAGCACTATGCAACACAATATCAATACCAAAATCAATAGGTTTTTGAATAATTGGCGTTGCAAAGGTGTTGTCTATTACAGATAACAATCCTTTAGCTTTTGCCAATTTAGCAATAGCTTCAATATCGACGAGTTTTAGTAAAGGGTTTGATGGTGTTTCAATATAAATTAACTTTGTATTGGGCTGAATACATTTTTCGAAAGCAGTAACATTCAAACTCTTTGTAAAGGTATATTCAATATTGTATCTCTTAAAATGTTCTTCTACTAAATTGCGTGTGCCGCCATAAATATCATTTTGCAATACAATATGATCGCCTGCATTTAAAAAAGCCAACAAGGTAGTACTTACAGCTGCCATTCCCGAGCTAAAAATCAAGGCCGTTTCGGCATGCTCTAAAGCAGCAATTTTTTTTGCTAAATATTCTTGGTTTGGAGTGTTAAAATACCTTGGATAGCGCTTAACAGCAACATCCATAAACTGGTATGACGACGACATATATATTGGCGATACTGCGCCTTTAAATTGCTCGTCCTTAACTTCGCCAGTATGTGTGCAAATGGTGTTTTCTCCTAGATTTTTTTTTGACATGTTTTTTAGTTATTTAAGTCGTTTCTAAAATACAAATAATCTCTTATACCTGCACCAATTTCCACTTGCCTTTTTTAAACCAAACAATACCAAATACAGCTATAAGTATTTCTGCTAAAGTGATAGCTGCAAATACACCTATTGGACCATAACCCAAGGTGATAGCCATAAGATATGCAAACGGTAGTTGAATTAACCAAAAGCAAACAAAATTAATATACGTTGGTGTTTTGGTGTCTCCTGCACCATTAAAAGCATTAATAATAACCATACCATAACCATAAAACACATAGCCAGCTGCAATTACTTGTAAGCAGAGGCTTCCATACTCAATTACTAGATTTTCTGTAGTAAACAGAGAAATAATTTGTGCTGAAAAAATTAAATATACAATAGATACCAACAACATAAAAATAGCACTGTATTTTCCAGTTACCCAAACTGAGGTCTCTGCTCGTTTTGGTTGTTTTGCCCCTAAGTTTTGCCCAACCAATGTGGCTGCTGCATTACTCATACCCCAAGCTGGCATCAAGGTAAACATCATTACACGAATAGCAATGGTATAGCCTGCAAGTACTTCGCTACCAAACTCACTCATAATGCGCATTAAAAACACCCAACTTGAAGTACCAATTAGAAACTGACCAATACCACCAAGCGATACTTTTATCAAATTCCACATAACGGCAACTTGTAGCACTAAATCTTTAATTGCAATCTTAATTTTACTATAACCAAAAAACATGATACCTAATTGAAACACTACTGCACTACCACGACCAATGGTGGTAGCAATAGCAGCACCTTCAACACCATAGGCTTTAATTGGCCCAAAACCAAAGATGAATATGGGATCGAGTATTATATTTAAACCATTGGATAAAATAAGTGTCCACATGGCAATGGATGCATTTCCTGCACCTCTAAAAACAGCATTGATTAGAAAGAGCAACATGATGGTTATGTTGCCACCTAAAAGCACTTGCGTATAACCATATCCTTCTTCGATAAGGTCGGTTTCAGCTCCCATAATACTTAGTATTTCTTTTGGATACATAATTCCAAAAATACTTATAGCAATAGCAACTGCAGTTCCAAGAAAAATAACCTGTACAGCAGCTTGTGAAGCTCCTATTAAATCGTTTTCACCAACTCGCCTTGCTACAACTGTTGTGGCTGCCATACTCAATCCTATGGCAATGGCATATACCAACGTAATCACAGATTCGGTTAAGCCAATAGTAGCGACCGCATTGACACTTACTTGTGAGACATAGAAAATATCGACGATTGCAAAAATAGATTCCATGAGCATCTCTAAAATCATTGGAACAGAGAGCATAAATATGGCACGACGAATACTGCCTGTTGTAAAACTTTCTTCTTTACCAGAAATAGCTATTTTGAAATATTTAAAAAATTGTTTTATTGAAATGTAATTGGATGACATACTAAAATGATTAAATAAAGATATAACGAGATACTAAAAGCATTTCGCAATTAAGGGTCGAAAAGAATTCGACAAACAGGAAGGTAATTTAATCAATCATAATGCAGCAAATATTAAAATTTATTTTGGATGAAGCAAATGTTACTGCATTCTACTCAAATCTGCCTCAGCTGCTATATAACCAAATCCAGACCAATTTCCATTCTTAATTATATTTTTAAACATATTAATAGCGCGATCCTCATTACCATTATAAAAATGCCAATTGGCAATACCATATTGTGTCGATTCGCTTGCGCCTACTAAACCGTTTTCTAGTTTTAACAGGTCACTTTCTGTGCGCTCTCCTTTATAAAATAACAGTAAATCATGATAGGCGGTATTTTCTATAATGTTCATGTCCTTGGTCACAGGGTTTAAAATTGACGTTGCTTCATCTTTTAAGTTCATTCGTTGCAAAATCATATATAACCAATGCCTTGTGGCGACTTGCACATCATCATTTTTTGAAGCTTCTAAAGAGTTTGTAAAGGCTTTTAACGCATTTTTAAGATCATTTTTTAAGTAATATGCCAATCCTAAATGGTAATAAATGTTTGTATGCAAACTAGATATAGGTTGATTGAGCTTATTTGGATTGCCATCAGGTTCTATAACATCTTCGGTATTCTTAATAAGGGTTGTCGCTTTTTTAAAATCGGCAATGGCATTATCGATTTGGCGCGTACTAATATACCTATGGCCTCTGTGCCTTAAAAATCGTGCGTCTTCAGGGAATTTATTAATTCCTTCGGTGTAAATTTCAATAGCCCTTTTATAATCGCCTAAATAGGCAATCCTTCTCCCTAACCAAATAATGTTATCTGCCCATTTATCATTATTTTCATACTCTTTTAAGGCATCCAGATATTTTACAATTTGAAGGGAGTCTTGTGTTACATTTACCTGTCGTCTAATTAACGGCGTGTTTAACAAAGACATACCTTGTGAAGTGTTTATTTTAACGTCATTAAGGTTTTGCTTTTTACACCCAAAAAATGTCAAACAAATAAATAGCAGAAAATTAATCTTTATCAATTTTATCATGATGATAAATTATAAAATTCAATAATAACCTTATAAATAGTATCTCAAGAAAATACTTTTATAAAATAAAGTTTACATGTTAGTATTGTTTTCTAAGTTACTAAAATTTAGCCATCAAAATTGTCGTGAACAAAAAAAAATCTTAAAATCTTACATTCAGCAAGTAGAGCTATTAAGAAATTATTTAGATTAAACCATTATTTTTTATAGTACTTAACATACTTTCTATAAGCTAAAGCTGCGAGTGCTGCTACTGCTAAAAAAGATCCTGAAATAAAATAAACACTTATTTCTTGGTCGTCTTTGGCATAACTATGTAATCCTGCCAAATAGAAATTTACGCCAAAATAGGTCATTAAAATACTAGCGAAAGCATAAATGGAAAGTACGTTAAATGTAAAGCGACCACGAAGTCCAGGTACCAATCGTACATGCAACACAAAGGCATAAATCATAATGCTAATAAGTGCCCAAGTTTCTTTGGGATCCCAACCCCAATATCGTCCCCAACTTTCGTTTGCCCACATACCTCCAAGGAAGTTCCCAATGGCTAACATTACTAAACCTACTGTTAATGCCATTTCATTAACTATGGTAAGTTCTTTAATATTTAAACCCATTTTTATTTTATTGCCTTCATTGGTAAGAATCATTAATAATAATGATACGGCCCCTAAAATCATTCCTAAGGCAAATGGTCCATAACTACCAACAATAACAGCAACATGAATCATAAGCCAATAGCTGTCTAAAACAGGTTGTAAATTAGCAATAGAAGGATCCATCCAGTTCCAATGTGCAATCATAAGTATCATGGAAGTTACAAATGCTGTTGAAGCCATGGTAATATCACTTTTCTTTCCAAAAATAAGACCAAATAACATGGTAGCCCAAGCCACATAAATCATAGATTCGTAGGCATCACTCCAAGGTGCATGACCAGAAATATACCATCTCACTATGAGTCCTGCTGTGTGTAGAATAAATAATGCAACAATGATGTATTTAAAAATGGTAACTGCGAGATTAATGCCTTTACTTTTATCTTTAAATATTTGAAAGATTAGAAGGATAAACATAAGTGTACCTGCGTACATATACCAACTAAACAGTTTTTTAAAAATATCGTATTTGTTATAAGTAATCTCAGCATTTATTTTTTTATCACTTATCATGACCTCAGCGCCATATTTTTGTTGTGTTTTTTTAATGGCGTCTAGTAACTTGCTGCTTTCGGAAAAATCGCCTGATTTTTTCCCTTCATTCAACATATACAAATAGGCTTTAAAACCCGTATTTATAAAGTTACCGTAAAGAGAATCCTCAAGTTGAATTTTTTGATCTCTATAGTCTTGTGATGATATCCATGTATTATTATCATCCTCAGGGATTGGATAAATTTTTAATGAGTTACCACTAAGCGTAGAGTACAATAAACTAACGCGTTGATTAGCTTCAATAAACTCTTTTTGAATGGCAGTAGGAACTTGATTTCTTGTAGCCTCAACCATATAAGGATCAAGTTTGTACTCGCCTTTTTCTGTAAAAAAATGTGCAAAAGTGGCGTACTTCTTAGAAGTATCTAAGCCAATAATCGACCTAATGGTATCGGCTTTTTTAGCCTTTAAATAAATAATTGGCACATTATACCATAAATATGGGCTTTCTTGAATTGATAAAAACACCTGATTCGCATCAAACTCCTCGTAGGTGTCGTGTTTGCTTAATTTACGCAACAACTCGGAAGCATAGGTGTTTATAGGTTTCATTCGTCCGTCAAAATCCTGAATTACTAAACGTCCAAATTTATCGGCTTCATTTTTTGATGTAATATTGACTCTTAAAATGGAATCTACTTGAAATTTGGTTGGCATTGTTGGATGGTTATTATGACCATCTTCCACTGCTTGTGTGTCTTGTGCATTTAAACCAATAGTAGTAGCAAAAAATAAAATAACAAATGTTGCTGCTTTTTTTGCCTTAATTTTTCTAAGGTTTTTTCTTAAATCATCAAAACGTGTATGCTTAGCAAATAATATAGCCAACAAGCCAAAATACAGTAAAAAATAGCCTAAATAAGTAATGTTGGTTCCCCAAAAATCATGGTTTACAGAAAGTATCGTTCCTTTTTCATCGCCATCAAACGAGGCTTGAAAAAAACGAAAGCCCTTATGGTTAAGGATATTGTTCATATAAATATGAAAATCGAAATCGCCTTCCTGTTCGTCTAAAACAGTGACTTTGCTCTCAAATGCAGAATAACTATTATCTGTTCCTGGATAACGCTTTGCTATAAAGTCGTTAAGTTTTATACTAAAAGGTAATTCTATAACTTTAGAACCATATTTAATTGCAAAATCTAAACCTCCAATAGTTACTTGTTTAAATGCATTGTTGGTACCTTTACCTCCTATAAGTTTTACGGTTTGGGTTTCGTCGTTAGCAGTGACTTTTAATACGATGCCATCTTCATCATTTTTTAGCAATTCTGATTTTTTAACAACATCGAAAACACCTTTTACTACTGGTTTTGGAAATACCAATGTTTGATTGCCTATAATATACCTAGAACGTAACACCAATGGTTGGATACTATCTTTAACAAGCTTACCTTGTGCTTGTGTTGCCATGGTTAAGTAGTCGCCTTCATAAGGAGATTGAATGGTTAACGTGCTGTCTGTATATGTAATATTAACAGCTCCATCTGTAGGTTTATTTAAAGCATATAATACGTTATGTATGCTTTGTACCTGACCTTCTTTTAAAAAGTGATTGTGTGATCCTCCAAGGCCAGCTTCTACCATTTTTAAGTAGTTTTCTCCGGAGTCGTCGGGTATAATATCTTCTTCTGCTCCAAGGATAAACTCTTCGAGCTTAATGGTTACAGGTTGTTTATTATAATCGGTTTTGGCATAAAATTTATTATTTAGTCTATGTGAAAAATCTGTTTCATATTCTTCTACACGACGTTGTTTTTGACCATTGATTTCATAATCACCATCAATATATACGGTTAGGTATGTTTTTTGCGATAAGAAAGTGTTTTCGGTAGCACCTTCACGAATGGCCATTATGCCTTCAAAGCTTACATATCTGGTAATAAATGCACCTATAAAAATAAAGATAAAGGCTAAGTGTAAGGTTAAAGTGGCCCATTTTTCTTTTCTTAAAAGGCGGTATCTAAAAATGTTACCAATAAAATTTATAGTAAATAAAACCATTATGGCCTCAAACCACCATGCATTATAAATAAGCGTTCTGGAATATGGTGTTGGAGATGTTTCCTGCCCTGCATCCATAAAAGTTCCTATTGCCATTGCCAAAGCAAACACGATAAATAAAACAGCTGTAAGTCTTGTAGAAAAAAGAATGTTTGATAGTTTTTTTAACATAACGGAAAATTAACTTTTAAGAGTGGGGCAAATTTAGTGTTTTTCTATTGACAAAGTATGAGATAAGTCATCTTTTAACATGTTACTAATACTAGCTACCTTGCCTTGCCTCAAATATTTTTAAATACAGGAAAGTTCCCATTTTTCTAGCGCGACGTTTAGCGTTTTCGGCAATTTCGCCTTCAAAAAGTTCTTCAATGGTCTCATACCATAAGTTTAACCAAATGCCAAAATGTAATTCAGAGATTTTATAGCCATGTTCCTTATCTGCTTTTGCATGTGCTTTTAAAGGATCGCCATAATATTTTGTTTTTAAAAACAAACTGGATTCCCAAAATGTGGTTAATCTATCTAAGTGTTCATCCCAATCTTCTATGCGGTCAAAAAAAAAGGCTAAAGTATCATCTACCCTCACTTTAGCATAAAATGTAGAGACTAGTTTATAAATATCGTTGCGAGTTTTAATATCTTTCTTTTCCATTGTTTACAAAGATAGTTCATCAAACTTTCAAATCATATTTTACTTATCTATTTTAGCAGTATGTTATCAGTAGTATTAATTGGCGCAGGAAATGTTGCCACACATTTATATAAAGCTTTACAAAAAGCTAAAGACGTATCTGTTTTGCAATGGTACAATAGAAATTTTAAGACTATTTCACCATTTAAAAACGACGTTAATATCACTAATAATATTGAAGATTTAAAAAAAGCTGATATATATATTATCGCTGTGAACGATGACGCTATTAAAGCTTTATCAACTCAATTACCCTTTAAAAATAAATTAGTGGTTCATACTTCTGGGAGTGTAAGTTTACATGATTTAGACAAAAAGCATAGACGTGGTGTGTTTTACCCACTGCAAACATTTACAAAAAATGTTGATATTGATTTTACTGAAGTCCCTATTTGTATTGAAATTGAAAATAAGGAAGATTTAAAAACCTTAAAAGACCTTTCAGGAGCTTTAGGTTGTAAGCATTATAGAGTCAATTCCGACCAACGTGCTGCTTTGCATTTAGCAGCTGTTTTTGTGAATAATTTTACCAATCAATTATATAGAATTGCTCATGAAATTACCGAATCTAAAAGCGTCGATTTTAATATTTTAAAACCATTAATTAAAGAAACTGCTAATAAAATAGAATTGGTATCTCCTTATATGGCACAAACTGGACCAGCAAAAAGAGATGACAAAAAAACGATTAAGAAACATTTAAAAGCGCTAGATAAAGACATACATAAAGACATTTATGAGTTGCTAACAAAATCAATTAAAATAACCCATGGAAAAAAGCTATAAAGAATATTTACAACATATTACCACCTTTATTTTTGATGTAGATGGTGTACTAACTGATGGTACAGTAACCATAACCACAAAAGGTGAAATGCTTAGAAGAATGAATATTAAAGATGGTTATGCTATTAAAACTGCAGTTGACCAAGGTTATAATATGTGTGTGATTTCTGGTGGCTCTAACGAAGGTGTTCGCTTACGTTTACAAGGCTTAGGTGTTACTAATATTTACTTGGGTGCACATAATAAAATTGACCAAATGAACGAGTTTTTACATAACTACAACATAAAGCTAGAGAATGTGCTTTATATGGGAGACGACATACCAGATTACCCAACCATGAAGTTAGCAGGATTACCATGTTGCCCACAAGATGCTGCACCAGAAATTAAAGAGATTTGTAGTTATATATCTCATAAAAATGGCGGAAAAGGAGCTGTTCGTGATGTGATTGAACAAGTACTAAAAGTTCAAGGTAAATGGGATCCAAATTTTGATGCGAAATATGATTAGTATCCAGTCGCAGCTTTCAATGTTCATGCAATACGTTTAACTTGAAAATACTTAATGAGTAACATCTTAAACCTTATCCGTTGGAAAAACCTGTTGCTAATTGCATTTGTGCAAATTTTAATTAAATATGCGCTTTTTGAGTCTTTTAACATTCAACTTTCTTTAAACTCATTTCAATTTTCATTGCTTGTTATAACTACCCTTTTTATTGCAGCAGCTGGAAATATTATTAACGATATTTACGATATTGAGACCGATTTGGTGAATAGACCAGATAAAGTTATTGTAGGGAAAACCATTTCAGAAAAAACGGCGTTAAATCTATTTATTAGTTTAAATGTAATTGGTGTAGGCTTAGGGTTCTACTTATCTAATACTATTGGCAGAAGTGGTTTTTCGGTTGTTTTTGTAATTATTTCAGCTTTACTATACATGTATGCTTCATATTTAAAACAAACATTACTCATTGGAAATGTTATTGTTTCAATATTGGTAGCTCTTAGTATTCTAATAGTACCTTTTTTTGATTTATTACCAACTATAACACCTACAAATAGAGAGTTGTACTTAAGTATTTTTAATATAGCACTTAATTATGCTGCTTTTGCTTTTATGGTAAACCTACTTCGAGAAATAATTAAAGATATTGAAGATATTAATGGCGACTATAAAACCCAAATGAAAACACTACCAATACTTATTGGAAGAGATAGAGCGACAATGCTTGCCTTTGCGCTATCTTTTGTTCCTTTACTTGCAGTTGTAAATTATATCGCTACGCAATTGTACAATATTATGCTAGCAGTAATTTATTTTTTATTGTTTGTTGTTGGACCAATGATATATTTTATAGTCAAGATATTTTCAGCCGAACAAAAAAAAGAATATCAGCATTTATCTAATGTATTAAAAGTGATTATGTTGTTTGGTGTGTTATCTTTGTTATTATATCCATTTGTAATTAATTAATGCTAAACGAAAAACTAAAAGAATATCGAATTATTTTGGCATCAGGTTCGCCTAGGCGTCAGGAGTTCTTCAAAAATCTAGGTTTGGAATTTGATATTATTTTAAAACCCATAAAGGAAGAGTTCCCAAACCGCTTACGCCATTTTGAAATAAGTAATTATTTAGCACAGTTAAAATCGTTGCCTTTTGAAAAAGAACTAAAACCAAACGACATCCTTATCACAAGCGATACCATAGTGTGGCATAATGAAGAAGCTCTTGGGAAACCTAGATCAAAACAAGAAGCGTTTAACATGCTTAAATCTTTGAGCAATAAAACTCATGAGGTAATTACTTCGGTCTGTTTTAAAACAATGTCGTCCCAAAAAACAATACACAATATTACAAAGGTGACTTTTAAAGAATTGACCGATGACGAGATTTGGTATTACATAAATAAGTTTCCGCCAATGGACAAAGCTGGTGCTTATGGCATACAAGAATGGATTGGGCAAATTGGAGTCACTCATTTAGAAGGCTCCTATTTTAATGTTATGGGTTTGCCTGTGCATTTGGTTTATCAAACACTTAGTGAAATTGTCAAAAACAAAAAACATCATGAAAAATTATATTAAAAAAAGTATTGCCGTTTCCATTACCACAACCCTCCTATTGTTGAGTGTTTCCTGTAAAAACAATGAAACAAACAAAGACAAAACACAGGTAAAAGAATTAACTACTAACGACACTAAAAACAGGGTTGTAAGCCAAGAGTTTAAAGATTATTGGTATGCTGGAGAAGCCGAAATAACCTCTTATAAACTGGAGCAAGCGCGTTATGGTGAAATTAGAAATGGTCATGCCGCTTTAATTTATGTTACCGAAGATTTTTTACCAAATATTCAGGTAAAAGCTAACAATCAAAATCCTGAAAACATATCTGTTTTAAAACTAAATGCCACTAAAAAGTTCAATACAGGAATTTACCCATACTCCATCATGCAAAGTACCTTTTACCCTATTTCTAAAGAGCAACATGCCCTTAAAATAACAAGTTCTATACAAGAATGGTGCGGACAAACATATACACAACTAAATAATAAAAGTGATTTTGAAATTACCTCACACTCATACTTTGAAGGTGAAGCAGATCAAAACTACCGCTTAGAAAAAACCGTTCTGGAAAACGAGCTTTGGACACAACTTCGTTTAGACCCAAAGAGTTTGCCAACAGGAGATTTGCAAATAATCCCTTCTCTCGAATTTGTGAGCTTAAAGCATATAGAGCTAAAACCTTATCTAGCAAACCTTACTCTAAATGTAAACTCGTACATAATTAATTACCCTGAATTAAACCGAAAACTAACCATTAATTTTAACGAAAATGCGCCTTTTGAGATATTAGACTGGACAGAATCGTTTAAAAGCGGCACTGAAATACTAACAACAACAGCAACAAAATTAGTCACTATTAAATCACCTTATTGGAATAAAAAAAGTAGCAAGGATAGTGTTTTGCGAAAAACCCTTAGACTTAAATAGTTTTTTTGATTAGCAGCTTTTTTATCTTTGTATAAACATTATAAAAATGACCAATTTCTTAACAACCTATAAAATTGAGTTGATTAATACGCTAATTGTATTATCAATATTGTTTTCCTTACGGTTCATTATTAAAACCGCTATAAATAAAATAGGAAAAAGAAGTGGAATTAATGAAGCTAGAATTAAACTTATTAGTAGGTATGTAACTGTTACTCTTTTTCTTGTCGCCCTACTTATTGAGGCATTTATTTTTGGGGCTCAACCAAAGGATTTATCATTAGTGTTTTCTTCAGTATTTGCCGTAATTGGTATCGCTTTGTTTGCCATTTGGTCTATTTTAAGCAACATCACTTCAGGGGTTATTATGTTTTTTTCATTTCCATATAAGGTAGGGGATAAAATTAAAATACACGATAAAGATTTCCCAATAGAAGCAATTATTGAAGATATTCGCGCTTTTCAATTACATTTAAGATTGGACAATGGCGATTTAGTAACTTATCCAAATAACTTAATTTTACAAAAAGCAGTGACTTTGGTTGAAAAAGATGCCATAGACGATGGTAGCGATGCTGTTTAAATAGTATATTTATAACATTAGTGCTTTAACCTTATGACAAAAAAAAGAACCACAAAATACAAAAAACACGTTGGTCAAATTCCTGGTACTTTAGTTTACACAGGTGATAAAACATCAAAATTATTTATTGAATCTTTTGATTATAATACAAACTATGTTGAAGAAAAAGAGATTAAACATATTGAAGATGTCGCTCATTATAAATTAACCGATTCGGTTTCTTGGATCAATATAAATGGGCTTAACAATATTAATGAAATTGAAAAGATTGGTGATCACTATGGGTTACACCCATTGATACTCGAAGACATTGTAAACACCTCACAGCGACCAAAAATAGACGAATATGAAGGCTACTTATTTATAGTTGTAAAAATGCTGTATTACGATAAAGATGACCTTATTGTGTCTGAACAAGTAAGCTTTGTTCTTGGTTCCAATTATGTATTGTCATTTCAAGAAGCCGATGGCGATGTTTTCGACTCGGTTAGAGATAGAATTCGTGCCAAAAAAGGGCGAATCCGTAATTTAGGACCCGATTACCTACTCTATGCACTCATAGATTCTGTAGTAGATCATTACTATGAAATTATTGAAACAATGGGAAATAAAATTGAAGAGCTGGAAGACCATCTCTTTGGCGGCAACCCAAAAGAAGAAATCACCGCCGAAATACAATCACTTAAACGCGAAGTGCTAAGAGTAAGAAAAGCCATTTTCCCTTTAAGGGAAATCATCAATCGTATTGAAAAAATTGAGCATAAACTCATTCATAAAAAAACCATTCATTTCTTTAGAGATATTTACGACCATATTGTTCAAGTATCCGAAAATATTGATATTTACAGGGAAATGATTTGGGGACTCATGGATATGTACATGACCACCATTAGTAACAAAATGAATGAAGTGATGAAAGTACTTACAATTATCGCTACTATTTTTATTCCACTAACCTTCATTGCTGGAATTTATGGTATGAATTTCAATAATATGCCTGAGCTACAATATAAATACAGTTATTTCATCCTTTGGGGAATTATGCTTATACTATTTATTGGGATGTTATTCTACTTTAAACGAAAAAAATGGCTGTAGCTACCTCACATTAGTTAAAGAAACACTAAAACCAACCTTTACACTACCATTCTTTTATATATTTGGTTACCAACAAACAGCCAAACAATGAAAAAGACCTTACTAGCCACGCTTTTTGCAGTCACTTTTATTTTATATTCTCATTCACAACAACCAGAAAAATTAAACGCTTCTGAAATTTATGAATCTGTACAAAAGTTAAATTTTCTTGGCTCGGTTTTATATGTAGCGGCACATCCCGACGATGAAAATACTCGACTCATATCATACATGGCAAATCATGTAAAGGCTAGAACAGCGTACTTATCATTAACGCGTGGTGATGGAGGACAAAACCTTATTGGTCCTGAAATAAGAGAACTTTTAGGAGTAATAAGGACGCAAGAATTATTAGCTGCAAGACGTGTGGATGGTGGCGAACAACTATTTACAAGAGCTAATGATTTTGGTTACTCAAAACACCCTGATGAAACTTTAGCTATTTGGAACAAAGATGAAGTATTAAGTGATGTAGTCTGGGCAATTCGAAAATTTAAGCCAGACGTAATAATAAACCGATTTGACCACAGAAGAGCTGGAGAAACTCATGGTCATCACACAAGTTCTGCACTATTGAGTATGGAAGCTTTTGATTTAGTTAATGATAAATCCAAATTTTCAACCCAACTAAAATATGTTAATACTTGGCAACCTAAACGCTTATTCTATAACACATCTTGGTGGCGTTATGGTAGCCAAGAAAATTTTGAGAAAGTCGATAAAAAAGGCATGTTAAGCATTGATGTAGGTGTGTACTTTAAGCTTAAAGGAATGTCCAACAACGAAATTGCATCGGTGGCCAGCAGTCAACATTTAAGCCAAGGGTTTGGGCGTTTAAGCACTCGAGGCTCCGAGCAAGAATATATAGAATTTTTAAAAGGTGATTTCCCAGAAGACACAAGTAACATTTTTTCTGGAATCGATACATCTTGGAGTCGTGTTAAAGGCGGAAAAGCAGTTGGAGACATTTTAAATAACGTTGAAAAAAACTTCAACTTTAGAGACCCTTCTGTTCATTTAAACGATTTATTGAATGCTTACAAGCTTCTACAAAACATTAAAGACAAACACTGGAAAAGTATAAAAACCAAAGAGTTAAAAAGCATTATTGAAGCTTGTGCAGGATTGTACCTGGAAGTTTCAGCCAATACACCAACAACTAGTAAAGCAAGTGATATTATACTAAATTTTGAAACACTCAATAGAAGTAATTCCAACATTACATTAGTATCCTATAACATATCTTCAGAAGATAATTCTGTCGAAAAAAATCAACCATTGGCATTCAATAAAAAGAACACTTTTAAACAACATATTACACTACCTCAAAACATAGAGACCACAACACCTTATTGGTTACAAAACAAAGGTACATTAGGAATGTACAAGGTAAATAATCAAACCTTAATAGGAAATCCTGAAACACCAAGAGGTTTAACAGTCAACTTTAATTTACAAATAAACAATTCGCCAATAACCATAACCAAAAATGTGGTGTATCGTTATTCTAAACTAGATAAAGGCGAGTTGTACAGACCCTTCGAAATCATTCCTGAAGTCTCTGCAAGCATAAGCAATAAAGTAATCATTTTTGAAAACGACAAGCAAAAAGACATTGAAGTAGTTGTAAAGGCTGGAAGAGATAATATTGATGGCTCGATTGGTTTAGATCATCCAAAAGATTGGAATGTGTATCCTGCAAATCAAAAAGTAACAATTAATAATAAAGGTGAAACCCAAACTTTGGTATTTACGGTAATACCACCTAAATTTCAAAGCGAGGGAACGCTAGTACCTAAAGTAACAGTAAATGGAAAAACCTATTCAAAAGAAATTGTAGAGATTGATTATAGCCATATTCCTTTTCAAACAATTTTATTACCTAGCGAAAGCAAAATTGTACGTCTAGATATTCAAAAAAGAGGTGAAAACATTGCCTATATTGAAGGTGCTGGCGATGCAGTTCCTGAAAGTTTGCAGCAAATTGGTTACAATGTTGTAAAGATTAAACCAGAAGATATTACTCCCGAATCGCTTTCACGTTTTGATGCGGTTGTAGTTGGGGTTAGGGCTTATAAAACTGTACCTCAATTAAAATTCAAACAAAAAGATTTATTAAATTTTGTTGAAAAAGGTGGCAATCTCATAGTACAATACAATAAAACCGTAAGAAGAGGTGGTGCAAATCCTCAAGCACCTTTTAACCTTAAAGTTTCATCTGATAGAGTCACCGAAGAAAACGCCAAAGTACAATTTTTAGCCAAAGAGCATTCTATATTAAATTATCCAAATAAGATTACTCAAAAGGACTTTGAAGGTTGGGTACAAGAACGCGGTTTGTATTTCCCTAACGAATGGTCTAACGAGTACACACCTATTCTATCTATGAATGACACAGGCGAAACTCCAAAACAAGGCAGTTTGCTCGTTGCCAAGTATGGTAAAGGTTATTATATCTATACAGGATTGAGCTTTTTTAGGGAGTTTCCAGCAGGAGTACCTGGAGCATACAGGTTATTTGCTAATATGCTTTCTATAGGAAAAGACACTATTAATTTAAACAAAAAACTAACCGATTAATATGGAAGAACAACTACAACCAAGAGAAAAATGGCAACCAATATATACTTTAGTATTGGTTGCAAATGCTATTTACATTGTTCTATTCTATTTTATAACGAATTCATTTTCTTAATATGAATCCATTTGAAAAATTAGCTTGGTTAGATTGGACTGTACTTATCGTAACCTTATTAACCATTGTGCTTTATGGCACTTGGAAAACAAGAAAAAACAAGAATGTTCAAGATTACTTGAAAGGAGGAAATCAATCAAAATGGTGGACTATTGGCTTGTCGGTAATGGCAACACAAGCAAGTGCTATTACTTTTCTTTCCACACCTGGACAAGCATTCCATTCAGGAATGGGATTTGTGCAATTTTATTTTGGTGTGCCTATAGCAATGGTCGTTATTTGTATGGTATTTATTCCGTTGTATCATCGTTTAAATGTTTATACAGCTTATGAATATTTAGAAAGTAGATTCGACTTAAAAACACGTAGTTTAACTGCTATTCTTTTTTTAATTCAACGTGGTTTGGCTGCAGGTATTACAATTTTTGCACCAGCAATTATTTTGTCAGCTATTTTAGGCTGGAATCTAACAATGCTTAACATTATAATTGGAACACTTGTAATTATTTATACTGTTTCTGGAGGCACCAAGGCAGTAAGTGTGACTCAAAAGCATCAAATGGCAGTAATATTTACAGGTATGTTTATTGCTTTCTTTTTAATAATAAGCTATTTACCAGACGGCATTACATTTACTAAAGCTTTAGATATAGCTGGAGCGAGTGGTAAAATGGATGTTCTAGACTTTTCTTTTGATTTAGATAATAGATATACTTTTTGGAGTGGTATTATTGGAGGAAGTTTTTTGGCACTCTCCTATTTTGGAACAGATCAAAGTCAAGTACAACGCTATCTATCTGGGAAGTCTATAAAAGAAATGCGTTTAGGGATGATTTTTAATGGCTTGTTAAAAGTACCAATGCAGTTCTTTATTTTGTTGGTGGGAATTATGGTATTTGTGTTTTACCAATTCAATGCATCTCCTGTTAATTTTAATCCTATTGCAATTGAAGCACTTGAAAATTCTGCTTATGTGGAAGAATATAAGGCTCTTGAGAAACAACAGGAAAAACTATTTAATAACAAAAAAACAATCATTAATAAATACCTTGAAACTAATGATAAAAAGTACACTAATCAAATTGCTGTAGCTAATGAAACGGAAACAAAAATAAGACAAGACACAAGAAATTTAATAGAGAGGGTTGCTAATGAAAAAGATGAAAAAATTGAAACCAATGACAAAGATTATGTTTTTATTCATTTTATATTAAACAACTTACCTAAAGGACTTATTGGGTTATTACTTGCGGTAATTTTGAGCGCAGCAATGTCTAGTACTGCAAGCGAGCTTAATGCCTTAGCCTCAACAACCTCTATGGATTTATATAGGCGCAACTCTAAAGTTAGTATAAGCGATGAGCGTATGGTAACAATAAGCAAGCTGTTTACATTAGCTTGGGGAATTTTAGCGATTCTAATTGCTTGTGTTGCTAATTTATTCGATAATCTTATTCAGCTAGTAAATACTATTGGTTCGCTATTCTACGGAAATGTTTTAGGAATTTTTCTACTTGCTTTCTTTTATAAAAAGGTAACTAGTCGTTCAGTGTTTTCTGCAGCTATCATAACTCAAATTTTATTATTTGCATTATACTATTTTGGTATATTTAAATTAGAAGAACTAGGTCTAAAACCTATTGTAAGCTATTTATGGTTAAACTTTATTGGTTGCATTTTAGTGATGTATTTGGCCTTAGTATTTGTGGTTAGAAAAATTGATTTTAAAAGTAAATTGTTACTCTTTCTGGCAAGTGCAAATATTTTTAAAATAATATATGACATTATAGATTCTCGTAATACAAGCCTGTATCTTATACTTTCTTTAATTGTAATATTTGTTTTAATTGGACTAATAAATAATTCTAATAAAGAAGAAGAAAAATAAAAAACCTAACATTTAATTTGGATTTTGTAGGATTGAATTTTATAGGCGCATTCATAATATTGCAAAACCCTTGTAAATACGAGGGTTT
>TARA_R110002073_G_scaffold332412_2_pt1 | contig 21452 bp, 19 predicted proteins | sample TARA_R110002073 | Tara Oceans TARA_R110002073 (sample SAMEA4397174) | marine metagenome | biome: Polar Biome; feature: [DCM] deep chlorophyll maximum layer (ENVO:01000326); material: water (ENVO:00002006), including particulate matter (ENVO:01000060) such as... | depth 40 m | reverse complement strand
TTCCCGTTAAGACCGGTCCACTGTCAACTTTTCGTGGGCAATTCCAATTCGCGAAGAAAACTTTCCGCAAGACTAACAAGCCATGGAGTGATTTCGTTGGAGCGAAGTCCTGCCGAATTAATGCAGCACACTGCCAGCGCCCCTTCTGTCGAGTTGGGAAAGCTGTTCTCGAAACAATATGCGAGCGCTGCCCCTGCTAGGACTGCGTTCTCAACTTCGTTCCCGACAGTCCTGAAGGCACTGTCGGCATCTTGAAACGCAGTGTTGAATCGACTTTTGAAATTAGGTCCAACTTCGGCGTTAAACGCCAGCTTTGCCAGTTCGACAAAGTCATCTAACTTCAACGTTTCGCAGAGCGTCTCAATTCCCGACCAACGGTCATTAAGCACCTCTTTGGATGGATCGGGATTCACCTCCAAATACCAGTTTGAAAATAGGGGCATCATTATTAGGGTCATTCCTCTCTTTTAAATGGATTGACAGGGTACCGTCCGTCGTTATGTGCCTCTTCAACGAGGTCCCAAAGCATCGCGAGCTGCCCTGCCTCTTGCGCTCTGAGCAATTGCGTACGTAGCTTCATGTGATCCTGTAAACGATCGTCGCCGTCTTGGATCAGGTCCAATCTAATGGCGATTCGCGTCCGTGTGGCGTATCCGAGTTGTAAGTACCGTTGCGTAATTGTGCGATTTGGATTCATCACCGGCGTGCCTCGATTGTCCTCGAAGTGAGCTACGCATCCTGAATGTGATGAAGCATCAAGTATTGTCGAGTCTGCTACGCCTTCTTCCTTACCAGCATTGGGACCTGTCGAATGGTCGTCGGGCGAGCGACCTGCCCAATCCGGCAGTTTTAGAAGGAAGCTTTTGCAGTTTTTGGATTCATCGCAATTGATTGCGTCAGCGGTAAATGATTGAGTATTTGGATTCCAGATTCGAGGGTAGACATCCACTCTCAGGGACCTACTAGAGCCATTCTCTTCTACGCAAAGTGAGAGCCAATTGAATCTTGGTTCCCAACCTGACTCCGATCGACTTGGGTGCACAGCGCCGGCAGACACTTGAAGCAACGCGTCATCAACCTTTTTCAATTTATGCGAATGTTTGTGACCGAAAAGTTGCAAGCTGGAACGCGGTTGCAGCATGCGTTCGACTTCATCTGCATCCCGTATCCAATCGAATGGATGATGACATACAATCATGTTTGCAACACCGCTCAATTGCGGGATTTTACACTGATACTTACCAAGCACCATTTTTCCAGTATCAGGATGATCATTACTATCCGATATTAGGGACGAGTTTAATCCATAGACGCGTAGAATCGAACCATCGTTGAGCCTGAATTCATCGCCTGTCCGCCAGATCGGCTCGCCGACATGTGTATCACACCCAATTTCAAGAGCGAAGCGATTGTACTCAGCAAGAGGATCATAAAAAAGCTCTGGCTCCGCTAGTCTATCCGCTAAAGTGCTTTCAATTGCATCGACGTCGCATTCACGTAGTCGTTGGCGAACGTCTCGAAAGCTGGGTTTTTGTTCTATAATTGATTGGTCCACATCGTGATTGCCTGGGACTGCCCAGATGCTTGCTGGGTCACTGCCAACACGTTTACAAAGTCGCGTATTGAGCCACTCTCTTGCAATGTCGTACTGAGGACGTACTCCGCTATATGCGATGTCGCCTGAGATGAAGATGGCGGCTGGCGGACCGAGCGATTTTGCCACTGTTTCGGCATCGTCTTCCAACCGCATTCTCAAGTCTTCATCAAGATCATACGCAGAGCCAAGCTTTGCTTTTGCAAAGTGGATATCAGACAGGTGAAGAAAAACTAACCGTTGCGTCATAGAGGAAGAACTCCTGCAGCCGTTTGCTCTGGATGGAAAGGGATACTATAGCATCCCTTGCGTCTGAGGATAGCGGCGACGAGCCGATGGGCCGGGAGACGACTTCAGATTGAACGAGTTTCTTGGGATCGCGGCCAGGCAATGCTGGGGGTGTTTTGAGACTGAGGCTATTGTTTCCTACGCACTAAGTGACTGAGGCAAGACCGGTCATTGACGTTGATGCTGCACAGTTATAGCTTGCAACATGCGGGCTTGATCACCCGCGATCAATCGCCGCCGTCGCGACCGTGACCCCATGCACGGCGCGACCGTGGCTTCTTCTACATGGGGATCTTATGAACAGCGAAATTGTATCGCATTGGCTAGAGAGATTTGCGGCAATCGACCGCGAAGCAATTGCCAGGGATGACGAGCGGCTAGTCCGGCTACACGAAGCACTGGATGCGTTTGTAACGTCCGCAAATCTGCGGTCATGGTATCAACGCTATCTGGATGGAGATAACAGCAGCGAGGCCGTTGGGATCGCCTATCTTGTTGATGCATACAAGCATCGCGATGAGTCGATTGAGCACGATGACAATAGCGGGTTGGTACTTGCTTCGAAAGTATGGCGATCGAAACGAACGCGACAACGGATTGTCGATGCTGTGCAGCTGCTACTTTCGTCGGAGGAACGCGAATCGGAACGACCAAACGTATCTGTGGCAACCACAGGAAAGATCAAGACAAGCGACCGTCTAATGTTGCTCTATAAGAACACTCCTGAGTCGATGGAGTGGGAGTCGCTCGAATTGTCAGGGATACTAGGCGTGACGGATTCAACGATCCGCAAATGCGAGGCATGGAAGTGGAACCGGCGGCAACGTCAAGGCGCAAAAGCGGAACGCCGTAAAACTATGTGACGCGGGAAAAACTTTCACACGGGAGTTTTTTCTTGTTTTTTTTCGTTCGGCAAATATCGCTTCTTCCTTCGTACGCGTAAGCTGCCCGCGTGAATTACGTTCACGTTTCGGGGCTAGGCAAACCCTCTTTTTTTGGAGTTTGCCAAATGCGAAAAAAACGAAGACGTGATGCTCTAGGGGAGTCTCCCGCGTACTTGATGGCGGCTGCGTATTCCGCCCATCGATCGGGCGACCGCGAGCTTGAGCGAGTGGCACGACAGCGACTGCACGACGAGTACGGCATCGAGCTTGTATTCCGCCATCATTGCGAGCATGTGACTGCGATCACCGAGTTATCGGAGGTGCAACACGATGCCTAATCTCTACCTTCAGGGCATCGATCCTGATCAATTCCGCGAAGCGATTGTGTCAGATGTGATGCGGCAGTTGCGGAGCCTGCTATCCGAGTCTCATCAGCCGCGATTAGTCGATGGTGATGGTCTCGCCGAACTACTCGAAGTGAGTCGTCCCACCATCGACAGAAAGCGAGCATCCGGAGAAATCCCATCAATATTGATCGGGAGTCGTCGGCTTTATCGTCCGGACGCAGTCATCGAAGCGCTGGAGCGCCAGGGGGGAGGTACCCATGAGTAGTCTAACCCCGCAAGTTTGGGCAGACCTTGTGGCGATCGAGCCACGTTTACTGGAGGTCGAGCGTTTGGCCCAGCATTACGCATCCGTTAGCAAGGAATATAACGCTCGAGACTACGAGTCTGTGAAACGTGAGATGCGCCGCTTTGTTGGCTGGGATGCGAGTGATGAGCGGTTGGCGAGTGAGTCGGTCTTTACGATCACGCTTGATCACCTTTTGAGCACTCTTGAACGGAGGGCGACTCATGGCCGGTGATTGGGTTAAGGTGCATCGTAAAATTCTAGATAGTAGCGTTTCGTCCGAGGATGAACTTTTAGGGCTGTTCACGAGGATCCTTTTGTCGGTGAACTATCGAACGAAATGGTTTCAAGGTATGGAAATCAAGCCTGGGCAATTCGCGTTTGCGTGGCGCAAGCTCCCTTCACGGCTTTATCCGAACGCGAGCAATCCGCCCGCGATAAATACGATCAGATCTCGGTTGAAGCTACTCGGTTCAATTGGCGTCGTTGATGTGAAGGTTCACCCGAGCAAACGATTTAGCATCATGTCGGTTCCAAATTGGCAGCGATACCAAGACAGAACCGTGTCAAAATCTGACACGGTTGTTGATACGGTCTCTGATACGGTTGCTGACACAGAGAGAAGAAGGAACAAGAAGGTTAAAGAAAACTCTTCGTCTCAACTTCGTTTCGACCCGACTGATTACGAGTTTGTCGAGGAGATGTCTCGGAAGGTGAAGGACGTTTTGCCAAGAGCGAAGGAGCCAAACCTCGAGCAATGGGCGAATACAATCCGTTTGATGCGTGAACGTGATTCTCTTGAGCTCTCAGAAATCCGTACGGTTTTCGAATGGGCGAACGCGGATGACTTCTGGTCGCCAAACATTGCCTGTCCCTCCAAATTGCGAAAGCAGTTTGCCAAGCTGCATGTGCTTTCAGTCAAGGAACGCAGGGATGTCAATGAGCCGTCTCCTAACGCGATGCGGTCAGGGAGCGACGTGCTTGCCGAGAATCGACGTAAACGTGAAGCACGACACAAGCAGGAGGCCTTGTAATGGATTTTGGATTAAAGGAGCTATCGACCGAGGCAGAACGCGAAATCGCTGGGATCCTGATGAGGCACCCCGAGATGTGCGAGGTTGTTGGAAGTCGGCTGTTTGCGTCAGAGCAGTTTCTTGACAAAAACCTTGGCAAGGCGGTCGACTATCTGGTGGACGCTTTTGCGGCGGGTGTTCCAATTGGAGAAGTGACTGCCGTTGTCGGCGAGCTGCGTAAAGCGGGTTTGCTTGATGGCATCGGCGGCAAGGAGGGTGTGTTGAAAATCCTCCACTTTGCACCCGCCACGACGGCGCACCTCGATTACAACATCAGCCAAGTCGTCAGCTTGCATCGTAAGCGACTGCAAGCTGGAATTGCGACCGAACTGTCGCATCGTTCTCACGACGTCAGTAGCGACGCCAGGGACGACGCAGCGTGGGCCGAGGCCAGGTTGTCCGCGATCCATGCCGACAATCGCGATGAGTCGGCGATGATGCTCTCTGACTTGATGGGCAGTCTCGCCGATCAGATGGAGAGTGACCTTGGCAAGAGTCAGCAGATGGGCGTTCCTACAGGATTCTCGACTGTTGACGAGGCTACTGGTGGGTACTTCCCGGGCGAGATCACTGTCCTGGGGGCGTGGACATCGATTGGAAAAACGGCATTTGCCCTGCAAACCGCGATGTTTGCAGCACGAGCGTCGGATCCTCGGTCGGTGCTGATGCTAAGCCTGGAGATGCGAGAGTTTCAGATTGCCCACCGTATAGCGGCGAGCGAGTTGGGACTATCGACGATCGATCTTCGGTCGGGGAGTTACGATTCACGAGATGTTGATGCCGTACGATCATTCGCTGAGCAGTCGACAAACGTCCGACTTGGGATCTATCCCGCGCGACGAGCACCGGTGCGGCAAATACGATCTCTCTCAAAGATTTTTCGGGCAAACCACGGGCTTGATTTACTGGTTGTCGACTATCTGCAGCTGATCGAACCTGAAAACCGTCGAGCAGATCGTCATGTGCAAGTGCAGCAGATCTCCAATGACCTGAAATCACTCGCGATGGAACTCAACATTCCGGTGTTGGCACTTGCGCAGTTGAACCGTGAGGGGGAAGGCACAGCAAAGCCAACTACGAAGAACCTACGTGAGTCCGCGGGCATCGGCAACGATGCGGATTCGACGTGGTTCATTCATCGTCCGACACGGCAGTCAACAGAGGCTGAATTGATTGTCGACAAGAACCGGCAAGGGCCGCCGTTTACGATGCCGATGCGTTATGACGGCAGCCGATTCACCTTCCATGCGGTTGAAGCAAAGGCTATGTGCAATTACGAGGATGCATTTGAGGAGTATGCCGAGTGACTGGTCTTTAGATTTACACGTGAATGTTGCTGGCGGTAGTTGGTAGTAGTTTGTTGTTGAGCTGTGGCTGTAATTGGTGCGTGGTGTGGTTGATGCACTCGGCCTGAGAGCGCACTCGTTTAGCGTCGCTTAATGAACGTTTCGGCACAATGCAATGCCTTACTGGTACTTGCGTTAGCGCACTTTTGAAGGATACAGGTTTGCCGCATCAGTGTTTGCCTTTTGGTATTGCTGACGCGTATGGTTATGGCGCTACGGCTAGGCTTCGCGCGCTGAAAAGCTCTGTCCCCATGCAGGGTCCGCCGTAGGCTTTTTACTTCATGGGTTACTGATGGGAGTATTGCAGGTGGCTAGTTTACGGAAAGAAAATGACAGAGGTCGTATAGGGTGGCGGTTGCGGTTTTACTTGGACAAGAAACGCAAGTCGCTTTGGCTCGGGGCAATGAGTAAACGGGCAGCTGATTCGGTTGCACGCCACGTTGACGAGCTAGTGCGTGCGAAAGGTGCGAATACGTTACCCGATGCAGATTCCGCCAAGTGGGCGGCTGGGCTTGAAGGTCGGTTGCGTGAGACGCTTTGCAAGTGGGGATTGATCGAGACTAGAAAAGAGATCCCCATCAATGAGCGCACCGTCGGTGCGTTCTTTGATACCTACATTGCAGGGCTCACAGACTTGGAGGCATCAACACGCAACAAGTATACCCAGGCATCGTCGTGGTTCACGGTTAAGGTGGGGCGAGAAAAGCTACTGCAGGATGTAACCCCGGCAGAGATTGACCATTGGCGTCGCTGGATGCTTCAAGAGGGGTTGGCCCAAGCAACGGCCAACAAGCACGCCAAGCGAATCAAGAAGCTATTTTCCGAGGCAGTGCGAGCAAGGGTCATTGAGGTTAGCCCCGCGGTGGACCAACGCATTGGCGGTGAAGTGAACCGAGATCGGGACCATTACATCAGCCGTTCCGATGCCGTCAAGATTCTCAAAAAGTGCGATACCGAGTGGGCAATGATCTTCTCGCTGTGTCGCTTTGCGGGCTTCAGATGCCCTACCGAGATCACGGCCCTGCGTTGGTCAGACATCCAATGGGACGAAAATCGACTTCGGATCGACAGCAAAAAGACCGGTTTGCGGTTCTGTCCGATCTTCCCAGCTCTTCGCCCCTACCTTGAAGCTGCTTTAAATGAGGCATCCGAGCACGAACTAATGCACAACCACCACTGCGTTAAGGGACATCGGACATCGGAATCGAATCTACGAACCCAGCTAAAACGAATTGTTGAGTCGGCCGGGCTGGTTCAATGGCAAAAGCCGTTCGTGAATCTTCGGGCGTCATGCCGTACCGATTTGGACGATCGATTCCCGGGGCACGTGGTAGACAGTTGGCTTGGGCATTCGAGCGCCGTCGCTCGCAAGCATTACCAGCAGGTCACCGATGATCACTGGGCGAGAGCGTCAGCCGACGAACCCGAAACGGTTGGCGGTCCCATCGGCGGTCCCACGAGCGGTCCTATCCATGCCCTTCCCGATGCCTCACGAAAATCAGGGCATAAAAAAACCCCGGGAAAACCGGGGTCGGATGCTTCGCGAGGCACTGTGAATTTGCCATTAGTACCCCCACAAGGGCTCGAACCTTGGACAAACGGATTAAGAGTCCGTTGCTCTACCAACTGAGCTATAGGGGCGTGTTTTGTGGGGAAACAATCGTCTCCGTCACATCAACGGCCCAATTTTAACAACTTCTTGCAGTCTCGCAATAACCGGTTTCGACAAATTCCAAGGTGGCCAAATCATTCTTGCTGCGAACATCAATCTCGCTGCGAACTGGGCAAGGCCCGCAAAATCCCTTCCGCTTTGGTCCACGTTTCCGCTTCTTCGCTCTCGGGATTGCTTCGCGCCGTGATGCCTCCGCCGACCGGAATCTGCCACTGACCGCCGCTGGCGGTGACGGTGCGAATCAGGATGTTAAATTCGGCATGTCCCGAACAACTGATGTATCCCATCGATCCACAATAGGGGCCTCGGCGATCGGGTTCCAGCTCTGCGATCGTCCGCATCGCTTCGATCTTGGGAGCTCCGGTGACACTGCCGCCGGGAAAACATGCTTTCAGTAAATCGATCACATTGCAATCGTCTCGCAGCGTTCCCTCGACAATCGAAACCAGATGCTGAACGAACTGATACCGTTCAACTTGGCACAATTTGCGGACTTCGACGCTGTCGTCACGGCAGACTCGCGAAAGATCGTTTCGCATCAGATCGACGATCATGATGTTTTCCGCACGGTCTTTCAAGCTTCGCTGCAGCGACTCGGCAAGTCGCTGATCTTCGCCAGCGTCTCCGGTCCGCGGAACCGTCCCTTTGATCGGCCGTGTTTGCACGTTGCGGCCATCGAGTTTCAAGAACAGCTCGGGCGAGCTGCTGAGCACATCAAATGGGTCGCCGTGGTAAAAAACGCTGTAGGGAGCGGGGTTTGCCACGCGAAGTCGACGATACAGGTCTGCGGACGACAGCACCGCAGGGTGCAACAAACGCTGCGCCAAATTGACTTGAAACGAGTCGCCGCTGCGAATTCGGTTGACCACATCCGCGACAGCGGCTCGGAATTCCTGGCTGCTGAAATTGCTGGTGACTCGCTCGCGATCGCAGGGACTCACATGATCACCCAGAGCTGTCGCTTCCGAAGCGGTTTCCAACATCGTCTGGATTTGAGCTTCGATTTCATCCGCCCGAACCGTCGCCCGCCCGAGCCGGTCTTGTTCGAGCCGGTCCTGTTCGAGCCGGTCCTGTTCGAGCCGGTCCTGTTCGGTACCGAAGCAGGCTTCGTCGCTGAACCCTTGGCAAATCAGCCACGACGTTCCCTCGGCATGGTCCATCGCGATGGTCCAGTCGTAAAGTCCGAGCGAGATTGCGGGAGTCGGCAAATCGTTACGCTGTGACACCCCAACCTGCTCGAGCCAAGTCGCAGCTTCGTACCCGATCAACCCCGCAATTCCTCCCTGCATCGGTGGCAAATTTGCCGCCTGGGTCGAGGGGAGTTGGCGATACCACTGTTGCAGTACCGGCCAGGGATCGGGATCCCCGACGTTCGCAACGAGCGTGGCGATCGGGTCGGACATCAAAAACGAGTAACGAGGCGGCGGGACATCGACATCGACCGGCGACGTCGACTTGGGGACCGAATCAAACCACAAACAACCTGCCCGGCTGGCAAAATGCGAAAATACACGCTCGATCGAAAAATCGTCCGAGAGCCGGCGAATGACGGGTAGAGAGGGGGTCGAGCGAGTCATGTTGCTAAGGCTAGCAGGAAGCAAGTGTTTCTGTAGGTGGCTTGATTTCGAAAAAACAACGCGTCCGAATTGTCGGGGATTTGGACTACATTAGTTTGCAGCTATCTTGCATCATGTGACGGTCGAGTCGGAATCGACAAACCCCGCTCTGTTGGGGATCGCACCGTATCGTTCCCGCTGCGGCCCGGTGAGACCCGGTGAGACCCGGCGCGGCCCGGTGCGGATTCGCAGAACTACAACCGATTAGCAGACTTATGCCATTCACCGTGACTCATATTGCCGCAGCGATTCCGGTTGCTTGGCTGTGTCGATGGCGGTTGCCTTTTTCAGCGCTGGCGATCGGGTGTGCGATTCCCGACATCGCGGCATTCTATCCCGCCTGGATTGACTATCGAGCCACCCATTCGATTGCGGGGATTTTGACGCACTGTTTGCCGATCGGAGTCGCGTTTTATTATCTGTACCAATCGCTGCTGAAACGTCCGTTGGCGGATTTGCTGCCCAAACGACTCTCCGAGCGACTGCGGCCGTGGCTGAACAAGCCGATCGATTTTTCGATCCCCGCCATCGCCGCGGTTGTCTTGTGCGTGATGTTCGGCGCCGGGACGCATGTGTTGTGGGACTCGTTCACGCACGGTGGGCGATGGGGGGTCCAGCAATTCCCCGTTTTGAAAACCACTGCGATCTCACTAAGCGACCGAGCCGTTTCCTGGTACTCGGTGCTGCAACACCTTAGCTCCGTTGTGTTTTTGCCACCGATGTTAGTGGGATTCTACATCTGGATTTGGCGTCAACCGCGAGACCCCAACCAGCGCTGTCATTTTCAATTGCCGCGTGCGGTGACATGGCCAGTCCTGGGGCTGATGATGTTGACCATGGGCGTTCATCTCGTCTGGACGCGACTAAAGTATCCATCGGATTCACTGCTGGGCGTTATCGCCTACAGCATCAAACAGAGCGGTGCGTTGATGATGATCATCGTGCTGCTGTACTGCATCGCAATGCATGTGATTTGGGCATTGCAAAGTGACGAAACGCAGTCGACGGCAAGCGAAACGTAGGCGGCTGCCCAAATGCCTACGTTTCGCTTGTCATCGACTCTCTCTCGCCATCCGGCTCGGTTTTATAACGCAGCGGCGCGGGGGGACGTCGCCCGCTAAATTTTGAATGATTTACTCGCTACCAAACGGGATTGAGCGATGCAGTCGGAGCCGGCTGGTGAGAACCAACCGCTACTCCAAACGCAACACCTCTTTCCCGCATCATCCGTACCGAATTACCTTGCGCCCTCGCGGATCAACTTGATCAATTCATCGGTGTTCATGCGAGCCGCGCGATCGGTTCCATCGAGAACGCCAGCAACCAGTTCACGTTTGTCCGCGTGTAGTTGCAAGATTTGTTCTTCGATCGTGCCTTCGGCGACCAAGCGATAAACGGTCACTGGTTTTTGCTGTCCAATACGATGAGCACGGTCGGTCGCCTGATCTTCCACCGCTGGGTTCCACCATGGATCCAAGTGGATCACATAGTCGGCCGAGGTCAGGTTCAATCCCGTTCCCCCGGCTTTGAGTGAAATCAGGAACAGTTCGCCTTCGCCATTTTGGAACGCATCGACGCGTCGCTGTCTTTCTGCCGCCGGGGTTGCCCCGTCAAGGTATTGGTACTCGATCCCTTGTGCATCGAGCGCTTCGCGAATCACGCCGAGATGCTTGACGAATTGGCTAAACACCAACGCTCGGTGCTCGCCTTCGCGAAGTTCTTCGACCAGATTCATCAGCAGTTCGAGCTTGGCGGAACCTTTCTTCCACGTCGGATCGACCAAGCGTGGATGGCAGGCCAATTGCCGCAGTCGGGTCAGCCACGCGAGGGTGCGGATTCGTTGTTGGCCGGCTTGCGAGGCATCAGCGGACTCGCCGCTCAATTCCGCCAGTGCCGCAATTCGCACGTCTTCGTAGCGTTTGCGTTCGGCTTTGCTCAATTCGGCGTGCAGCGTGATCTCGGTTCTCGCCGGCAATTCCTTCAGCACCTTGTCTTTGGTCCGTCGCAGGATGAACGGGCGGACCAAACGCGCCAACGATTGACGTTGTTTGTCATCTTTGTGGCGTTCGATTGGATCGGCAAACCGGTTGCGGAAACGGTCCCATGATCCCAGCAGTCCCGGTGACAGCGTTCGGAACAGACTCCACAATTCGCCAAGATGATTTTCCAGCGGGGTGCCCGATAACCCGATTCGCCAATCGGCGTTGATCAAACGAATCGCTTGCGATGTCTTGGTTTGCGAGTTCTTGATGAACTGAGCTTCGTCCAGAATCAGCGTACTCCAGTCGCGGGTGGCAAATTTCTTTGCGTCCCGCTGAACCAATTGGTAACTGACGATCACGAGGTCGCCGGGACCGACCGAGTCGATCAATTGTTGACGATCCGAATCGCGGTACAGATGCGATTTCAGCGACGGGGTAAACCGTTCGGTTTCACGCACCCAGTTGTCACCAACGCTGGTAGGGGCAATGACGAGTGACGGACCCAATTGGGCGCGGTCTAACAGCACGCCAAGTGTTTGCACGGTTTTTCCCAAACCCATGTCATCCGCCAACACGCCGCCAACGCCCCACTTGCTCAATCGGGCTAACCAGCGGTAACCATCCAATTGGTAATCGCGGAGTTCGGCGTCGAGTCCTTCGGGTTTTTCCGGAGACCAATCAGCAAGCGACTCGAGTCGTTTGACCGATTCGTGCCAACGTGCGGTGGCTTCGAGCACAACATCGTCACTGATCAATTCTTGCACGACCGGCATCGCGGCGTCGGCGATCTTCATCGAATCACGATCGCTTACCACGACATCGCCGAGCTGCTGCAAACGACGGCGGAACGATTCGCTGATTTTGGCGAATTCGCGATCCCCGACTCGCACCAATGCACGGTCTTCGCGAACCGCAGCCAACAAATCGGCCAACGAGATGTCTTGTCCATCGATCGTCACTGATCCGGTCAATCCGAACCAGTCTCGTTTGTCATCGATTTGCACACGAAGTGCCGACGGGGTCAATTCGCCTCGGACTCGAATCGATTGACCTTCGGGCCAAATGATCCGTGGCGCGTCGCTGCCGCCTTCGTACAGTCGTCCTAGTAGATCGAGTGCCGCTTCGTCGCTTTCGGCGACCCAGCGATAGTTCGCATCCGGACTGAGTTTGTTGAACTCGAACCGCTCGACCACCGAATCGGCGCGTTGTTTTTCGTCGTCCAAGTCACGCTGCAGCCGAATCGGGCCTTTGTCGGTCAAACACGGAACGATGTTGGGCGGGGCACCCGGTGCCAAGACTTCGCGGAAGCGATCGTCGTGGATGGCGAGCGAAATCAGCAATCCGGCGCCCGGACGCGGCCGTAATTCGAAGACCAATTCACCCGTGATCGGGGTGATCGGTCCGGCCAGCTCGGGAGGCAAATTGACGCGAACCAGCGAATCCACGGTGGCACAGCCGACTGCCAGCCGGGCGGCGGATTCCGCATCCAAAACGGCGTCTTGCAAGTCACTCTTCAGCAAAAATTGGATCACTCGCGTCGCTCGCGGATCACGCAGCGTGCAAACGATCAAGCGATTGTGTTTACGATCAGCCAAAATGACCAGCGGCTCGACGGGGCTGCTGTGCCCCATCACCACTTCGCACTGTTTGATATCGATGCTGAAACCCGAGACGTGCAGCACGGGGCGAAAATGGGTCGCCGAGGTATGGGGATCGTGGTTGTCTTCGTGCTGTTCTTCCTCTTCCTCCAAATCACGTTCGACGGGCTCGAGCGTCAAACTTAATTCCGCAGAATAAACATCCAAATCACTCGCATCCCCGTCGGCCCAGCCTACGTTGGGATGACCGACGAGTGATTGAAGGGCTTGAAATTCGGCGTAATGGTCCTCGTCAAAACTGTAGCTTCGCGAAGCCACCAAGGCGGAAATCTTGCCGTCGATCGGGAACGCGGTGAAGTCGCGTTTGAGCAATTCAAAACCGCGAATCTCTTTGCCCTTGGTCCAGCCTTTTTTGTTCTTACGCGGCTTCTGTTCGTACGGAGTGATCGAAAGCGGAGCGTAGTAGCGTGAGCGTGAAAAACCGATCCGCCATTGCAGCCGCGTCTCTTCGTCGCTGGTTTCAGCCGGACGACTCGACTCTTCGGCGAGCGTCAGAATGTTGTCGACCAAGTCACGGCCGATACTGACCGAATCGACTTCTAGTTCGCCAAGGAAATTCAGCACGTCGCTAATGCTGCGGCGTCCCAACTGCTCTTGCAACCACCACGCCGTCGAAAGCGTGTGCGAGCACTGGTAATGCGTTTTGAATTGGGCGCATTCACAGGTCGCGATCGCCTTGAGCGAAGTGCTGTCGGGGGAATGGTCGAAATCCTCGTCCTCGTCGTCCAGCTCTGCTTGGACGTCGATCGCTGCCGCTGCGGTGGGTTGGCGATTCCCCTTGACCTTGAACTCAAACTTCAACTGGCGTCCCTCGCGGCTTAGCGTGGGCGAGTCGACGGTCAACATCGCAGCACGTTTGTCCAACGATTCATCGTGCTCATTCACCAAGCGTTCAATCGCTTCGCCGACGAGAAGTCCAAACGCTGCAATCGCGTCGTCGGACATCAAATCCATATCTTGCCTTCCATTGTCGCGTGAATCTCGATGAACCAAAGGGCTACCATTGTATCGACGCAGTACGGGTGTGTGAGTCGGGGGCCAGGGGGAAAAAGGAATGCATCCACAACTGAAAAATCATCCCGCCTTACGTGTCTCTCGCGCGGACACGTGATTCAGCTCGTTTGCGGAACGTCCATGTTTGCGGCCTCGGGGCTCCCGCCGTGGGCCAATCCGAGATTCTAACCTGCCCCTGCTTTGAAAACATGGTGTCTTTGCTCGATTCTTTTTCTCGGTACAGTGTAGGGTTGGCTCACGTGAGCTTCATCTTCCCTACTCGTACTCTGCAGGAGTAATTCATGCCCAAATTGACCGTCCAAGGTATCGGTGAATTCGATGTCCCCGCTGGAAAAAGACTCGTAAACGCCTTGATTGAGGACGCGGGAACCGATCAGCTGCACGCTTGCGGTGGCCAAGCACGCTGTACCACTTGTCGTGTGAAATTTGTCGAGGGCGAGCCAAAAAACATCACCGTGGCAGAAAAAGAAACATTAAAAGTTCGTGAAGTCAAAGAGTCCGGTGTCCGTTTGAGCTGCCAAATCGCCTGTGACCATGACATGACCGTCGAGCTGATCAGCCGACTCGAAGGCAGCGGTCGCAAAGACCAAGGATCGCCGCTGGCTGCCGAAATCGAACCCGCTCCGGAATGGACGACTCGGTAAAGCCGGACTCGGCCTACCCCCCCCTAAGCGTGAGCAAGGGACTTCATCATCCTAACCCGATGCGTGAGTTTTGAAGTTGTGCCATTGTATTAGGGGCAAAGCCAAGAAAACCAATGAATTGCAGGGCTAACTAACTAAGCAACGGGCCGGCCGTTTGTTCGGATCTATTGACGGCCCCTAGCAATTGGCCGGTACGTTAGCCCTTCGTTTCGTTTGTTTGATGCAGTTCCTCGCTCACGCTTCGGGTTATGATTTCCCTCAGCTGGAAGCTCTCGCTAGCAACCATCGCCTAAGAACCAGTCGGCGAGCACGCGGTCCATCCAACAATTGCGGTTGCGGTCGATGAACCCCACATGCCCCCCATGCTTGGAAACGATTCGCTTTATCGCGGGGCTCCAGCGATGCTTGGACTCGTCAAAACAATCGACCGGGACAACGGGATCGTCTTCAGCGGCCAACACCAATGTGGGGACCGTTACCGATTCGATGTGATGGGCGGCTGACGATTTTTCGTAATAGTCCAGTGCATCGGCAAACCCGCTCAGCGGGGCGGTGAATTGATCATCCAATTCACGCAGCGTGCGGGGCCGATTCGTTGCGATGCTCGCTGCAAAATCGGCACGTTCACGGACGCCGGGAGGGATTCGCGACATCAATTGGCGGATGAAGTAATAGTTGTACGGCCGCAGAATCCGTCGCTGCATATTGTTGCTGCAACGACTCAAGTCCAATGGCGGGCAAATCGCGGCAATTCGGTCAAGTTGGTCAAACCAAGCAGGACGCGGATCCGCTCCCGAACCGATTCGGCCAACCGCACGCAGGATCTGGTTCCCGCCTAACGAGACGGCTGCGACCCCCAAGCGACTATGGGGCGCCAAACCCGAGATCGCATCCAGTGCTGCAATCAAATCATCGCTTCGCCCCGCATGCGTCAATTGTTTAGCGAGCCCAAACGCGTCGCCACAACCCCGCATGTCGATGCGAAAAACACGCACGCCTTGGTGATGGAATCGTTTTGCCAAGCGAATCATATACGGCGCCGCATGGCATCCCGATAATCCGTGCACCAATAACAACGACAACCCGTCATCCGGCCAATCGCGGGGACAAGTCTCGTGCAGCACCACCGCATCGCCGTCAGGCAACTCGACCGTATGTTTCTGAGTGGGCAGCCCGATCGGCCCGGTCGGCGTGACCGTCGCGAGGGTTTGTAGATGTCCGCCTCGCAGCAATCGATGTTGCTGAAAGGCAGGTGGCTGAAATGAAATCATAATTCGCTATAACTGAGAGGCTGGGGCAGTCAATTGTAGTGAGCCGCGAATCGATCGTGCCACCCGATTCATTATCAACCCGTATCTCGACGTAGCGGAAGTCGTCAAGACTTTCGTTGCACGTCAAGACTTTCGTTGTATCAGCCGAACGATCCGAAACTCACGCATCCGATCCCCGTCTACCTATTCCCCTCTCCATCCACGTTGATTTCCATCGCGGTTTGACTCATGCAAACGATACGCTCCTTTATCGCCATTCCGCTATCACCCCAAGTCGGACGCAACGCGGTTCGCTTGATCGAGGCGTTATCGGTTCCCGGCGATGGCATTCGCTGGGTCCCCAAAGACAATCTGCACCTGACACTGAAATTCCTTGGTGAAGTCGACAATGTCGAAGTCCCGCAGGTCTGTAAGATCATCCGCAATGTCACTCAAGACTTCGAACCCTTTGATCTCGATTTTGCCGGTGCCGGTGGCTTCCCGAACCTCGATCGCCCTCGCGTGTTATGCGTCCATATCGATGACCCCACCAATTCACTTAGCCAAATGGTCGCGAGACTTGAGACCGAGCTCGCTGAGATCGGTTTCAAACCGGAGCCTCGCGACTATGTCCCTCACCTGACCTTGGGGCGAACCAAGGGAGGATCACGTCGCGCCAGCGGCGACGTGCTGCAGCGGGTCAAAGCTCACGCGGAGATGAGATTAGGGCAGATGAACGTCGACACGGTCGAATTGATCGCCAGCTTTCTGGAGAAACAAGGGCCGAGCTACCAAGTCATGGACACGATCGACTTGGGCGAATAACGCCTTCGCTAGGACCATGCCACCGACATTTCGACTACCCATCTTTGCGTAGTTTATATTCCAGTGTTTCGCGAAGGGTTAGTCACGAAGTGACGACATGCAATAGCCACGGACGCCAGTCCGTGGTTTGGGAAACCAAAGCAAGTCGCAACGCGACGACAGGAAACACGGACGTGCACGAGAATGAATTACTGGGAATCCGCACCTGCCGGAGCTATCGCGACTAAGAATCGCAACAACACTTGTACAGCCTTGATTTCCACGCGATACCGAATTCTTTGCAGCCCAGCACAAGTTTCCCTTCTCGCGTTTAAGAGTCTTAGTGACTCCGCTGCATGTCGTGGATCTGATATCATCTAGATCACCGTGGCTCGATTGGTCGCCCAGCGGTCCAAATTATTAGTGGAAGGGTAAATTATGTTTGAATTTCTAGGCCATAGTCTTGGCAGATTGGAGGATGTTGAGCTTGCGAAGACGGAAGCGGCCATCCGTGATCATGTCACTAAGCGGGATAAGCTCAAAAAGGCCAGCTTCACAAAGAGCAACGCCTCTCCGGTTTATCGTGTCGAGATCCCACCTTGCACGCCAGTTTGGCCGGATGTGTGGAAGAGTGACGAGGAAATCCCAATTGACCGAAACTTGCAAATTCCTTTTTCACTTGAAAACTTCGTTTCGTTGCTTCCGCTGGTGCAAAGCCATCCAGAAAAACTTGAAGTGTCCGTATCAATTCTCTGGCCACGGCACGGCGCATTTTACTTTGAATTGCCGCTCGAATCTATCGATGACAGGAGATACATTGGCTATAGCTTAAGTGTTGACCCGCACCCCAGGAAGCGACATTCCGATTTATTTGAAATGCTGAAGTGCATGTTTGGCGGAGTCTCAAAACTATGGGCGGTGGAAGATAACTTCAACATCACGTCGACCGAGTGCAATTTTCTTAATAAATTTACGGATACTCGTAATGGAAGAATCAGCTGTAGCAATGGCATGCGAACCCCTGATTGGGCAAGTACCATGTCGTATTTCAACATTGAAGACTTTCGATTTGCCTCGCAATTGGCGGAGAAAACGGCGAAGGTACTCGTTAGTTGTATGGGGAAACCCAAATGCATTGAAGTGAAAGTTGCATCATTCGTTGAGGAGGCCGCCATCGCTGCCGAATTTTGTCGATCGCTTGCACCGAAGTGGTACATGGGCTTTCACCCGACCCCGAACAAAAAGTTTGATCCCTTTAAGCACCCAAGACACAGTGAAGGCACTCGGGTTTATCCGGTTGCCTGGAACGAGCATCGCGCAAATGAGATCGACATGGAGGACTTCATGGATATCTACACCGCCGTTGAACATCACCCCGAAGGTTCAAGCTTGTTGCTGGCGACCAACCACGACGACGCATGGTTAAAAAAAGCCGTTACCGATGCGGGCTACGGCAATCGGTTCGAATTGCTTGGCGACGAAGCGAAATTCGCCGACATCAAACCACTCGTGAAAAATATCAAGGCACTCGCAAAGGTGTCGCCATGAACTACCCCACTGTCAAACTTCCGGAAAACGCTTCGCTTGATGTCGCATATGAACAAGCGGTTGCCAAATTTGAATCCGCGGATTTGTACGTTCATCGTCACGACGCGTTTAGCTCGCTCGGTGGCGTTGGGAAAATCTTTTCATGCCACGAGGACGAACGCAACGATACGTTCATTGTTCACGCCGGTCCTTGGACCGATGACGCCATTGAGGCGATCAAGCGGGAAGCGGAGTCTCTGTTGGAGATGCAGGGATTCATGGGATGTACGGGAGTGCAGATCATTGCAACCCATCCGCTGCCAGCTCAGCTGAGTCAGTTTGCAAGCATTGAAAGTCCTTGACTTCCTTGATGGGCTTCCTGGTGTTCTCTTAGCCACGCCAGTGGCGTTAGCATTTAGCCATTGGGCGTGAGCCCAGGAAAACGTTTTGCGCCAATCCCGATAGGGATTTCAGCAATTAGCCGGTGGTTTGAGCGTAGCGAACACCACCGGAAAACCATGCCAATTGCGGAATTGACCCTGACGAGGTCACAGCCAACTGGGCTTCGACCCCTCCGGGGTCGATAACGTTTTCGGATTCTCGATTCCGTAGGTTTCGCTTCGCTTACCCACGGCTAATGTCTTTAATCCCTGTCGGGATAGGATCGAAAACGATTCGTGATGAGACGTGCTGGAACAAAAGAGCTCACGCCCCAAGCTATGTGCTGGCGTGCCATCCGGCACTTGTAAAAACACTTCCGAAGGTTGGGTTTCGATATCGCGATCCGCTATTGGCTGATCTCGAACGGGATGCTCGCTTGGCCGTACTTCTTGCCCTCGACGTCTTCCATCGTTAGCTGCAAGCGATAATTCCCGGCGGGCAATTGCTTGGGAAGATGCATCTGGTAGGCGATGAAGTAGTCTCGTAGATAGTTGCTGGAGGTCTGTTGGTCGGCGGGCAGCAATTGGCTGGCGACTTTTTGATTGTTGGCATCCAGAATGTCGTAGCTGCCTTGCAGGTGCGTCTGAAAACCGATGTCGATTTTGCGTGCGATAAAGTTTTCGACTTCGCAATACAAAATGACCTGCTGGCCTGATTGGAAACGGTTGCTGGTGAACGGTTTGATTTGGCCGTAAGCCAAGATCTCGGTACAAAACGCCAACGAGCGAACTTCCAGCGAATCGGTCGCGGCGGCCAAGTACTTGGTGGCTTCACGCAATTGCGGCAGCGCCGAACTGAATCGTCGGCTTTGTACCGGATGTCCGTCGGGGTCGACCATCGTCCATAACCCGAGCAGTTGATGTCGCAAGTATTCTTGTTCTTTGTCGGTCATCCCTTCGATCTTTTCGACCGCTCGATCGGGATTGCCCGCCAACACCATCAAGTGGCGTGCAGTGATGACCCGGCGTGCCTTCTCAGCTTCGGACTCGCCAGGCGTGGCCGATGCGACGCGTTTTAGCAGCGTCTCGTACAACAGCTTGTCGGAAATTTCGTCGACGTTTGGCGTTGCTGCAGTGGCCGGTTCCGTTGCTGGTGACTGCATTGACGCCGTTGCTACCATCGATTGATCTTGTTTCGACTGAGTGGCCGATACAGGTTGGATCGAGCTTTTGTTTTCGCTCGGCTGCGAGCTGGCGACATCCGAGATCGATTCGACGACCGTGTCTTGCAAGCCTGTGGAGCCCGCAGTATCGGCGGCGGCAAGCGATTGTGTGGCCGCGTCTTGGCTGTCCGGTTTTGGTTTGGTTTCGTTTTCGTAAGTGATGACGACCGCTGATTTTTCAGCGGATCCGCTTTCGGGGACGCCGTCCGCTGTCGGCTTCGACTTGCTTGCCGAACCCGTATGGCTAGCAAGTCGGTTGATCGGTTCGCTCGCTGTTTCGTTCTTTACCGCAGGCAAATCGTGTTCGTGTTGAAGCGATTCGCGGATCGCTTTGTCCAGCCCGCCTGGTTGCTCTGTCGATTCGGCGTTGCGAGACAAGACGGCGACCAATTGGCGAAGCGCTTGCTCTTTCACCTCGGGCGATGTGTTGGCAAACGCTTCCATCAATTCGTCGTCCGACATCTTGGTTTTGGCGTCGGGTTGCGGATCACCCGCAGGCGATGATTTTGATGGCGAGCGTTTGGCTACCGAATGAGTTTCATCAGAGGTGGGTTGGGTTTGAGATTTCGCTCGCGTGTAAGCCGACGCGGGGTTGCGAGAGCGACGCTCGGTCTCCGCTGGATCGGTGGGGCGTGACCGATGGCTTGCGACCGATTTCGAATTCGATCGATCCGTGTCCTGCGGTGTTGCTGCGGCGCGGTGAGGGTTTGCCTCGCTATCGCTGCTGGCAAAAACATCCGGACGGGATGGATCTGACCCGACACGTGGCTTGGTCGACGCCAGCCGCTGGCGTGGTGATTCCACCTCCGGCAAATCCATCGAGTCGTGTTGAGTGACCTTGAATATATTCCCAGCAGGCATTTGCGAACGACATCCCGATACCCCAATCGCCGTTGCGATCAGTGAGAATGAAATCCATTTCGATGAGCGAGAGAGCATCGGGGCCTCGCGAGAGTTCTTGAACTATTACGATCTGTTCGCTACGGATCCTTCCGTCGCGAAACAAGCATTATTTGCATCGACAGTCATCGACCCTACAAAAAATGCCCACGCAACGACAACCGCAAACCTACGCGATTTCTTGTCTCAATTGCTAGCAATTGTTTCGAGGGGGGGAATCGGAGGGGGCGGTGACTCGGTGGTCGAGTCCTCAATAGGGGAATGGCTGCAGCACGCTGGGGAATTGCCAGACTGCGTTTTGCCCCAATTCGCCCCCGGTTTGAGCCAAGTACAAAAAGTAGACGTAATATCCCATCCCCACGCTTAGGGCTGCGATGTTGCTCCACCGCCATATCCTTGTACTCCACTTCGGTCGTGTGGGCGGTTGCGTCGTGGCACGGTGGTAGGCTCGGCCGACTAAGATGCGGGCGGGGATCATGGTGACAAGAAACACCGCCATCAGATCCCAACGAAAAACGTGAGGCGGCAAGACGTTTTTGACCAGAGCGGTGTACAGCAGCGTCAATACCGAACTGGCGATCAAAAATGCGGTCGACATCGACCAACACAAAGGTGTGCGAGCCGCTAATTCGCAAACCGTCCGCATTTCAAACATTGCCCCGGTCCTCCGCTCGGCGGCAACATGCGCCATCAGGAACGGCAGCCACATCAATGTCACGGTCAACATTGCACATCCTGTTGCAAACCCGAACCATTGCCAGCGGATCGTCACATCATCGAGCAACGTGAAAAGGAACGTCGGGATGACGAGCCAGAGGTAGGCTGCGGCGTACGCCAGGATGCCTGATCGCAATAGTCGGATAAACGAGATCGCCGCAACGAACTGGTTGATTTGCCGAGTCGCTTGCTGCCAAAACCGAACGCGAGAATGGCGGTCGAGTTGTTGCCGAATATTTTGAATCGGACG
>TARA_R110002073_G_scaffold18828_7_pt1 | contig 21453 bp, 20 predicted proteins | sample TARA_R110002073 | Tara Oceans TARA_R110002073 (sample SAMEA4397174) | marine metagenome | biome: Polar Biome; feature: [DCM] deep chlorophyll maximum layer (ENVO:01000326); material: water (ENVO:00002006), including particulate matter (ENVO:01000060) such as... | depth 40 m | reverse complement strand
TTCAGTTCGTCGACGATGTCCGCGACGGCCCGACGTGCTCGCGTTTCGAGCTCGAGCGGACGCAGGGAGGATTGATAGGCGTCCTGACTGGACTTCGTCACCGAGACGAGGCTTCCCAACAGGACGGTGCCGATGCCCATCGCGATCATGATCTCGACCAGGGTCATGCCGCTACGACGATTGCCGCGGATGTGCTTGTTCGGTCGCATCAGATGTTCACCAACGAGGTCCGCAGTTCATAGACCGCCGTGCCCGCCTGCCCGCGCCAACGGACACGGACCATGACGGGCAAGATCTGATAGTCGGAGGCGTGGTCGTTCGCGTCGATCACCCCGTCCCCGGTCAAGTCCCTCGGGCAACCCAGAGGAATGTTGTTCACGTCTTCTCGCAGCTGGGGAACCCCGGCGACGATCGTGGCCGGCAGCATGACCTCGAGAGCCATCCCATCGGCGTCCCCCTGCACGGCTTCCAAGCCTTGCACGTCGAGGTGCGGCCCCGGCGCCGTGCCTGCGCCACCCGGATCGTCGGCGCCATCATCGTTGTAGAGCGCCCAGACCTGGTCGAAAGGACTGGCCTGGAGCTCCGCGATGACCTGGCGTGCGGCGGCCGAAGCCAACGCACTCTCGCGGTTCGCGCGGGCGGCCTGCATCGAGGAGATGACCGACTTGGAGTAGCCGGTATAAGCGATCGCGAGAACCGCCATGGCGATCGTCACTTCGAGGAGTGTGAATCCTGCTCGAACCCCCGCAACCCTTCTGTGTAGCTTCATGTCGGTATGTCCCCGCACGGCTCGTCCCCCGTGGACCCATATCCACAGGCATCGGGACTCCGTTGCTGAAACACCCTTCGCCAACTCCCGGGTACGTCCTGAGGCGAAACGGAAGGGATCGGCCGGAGTCTCGATCCGAGCAAGGTGGGAATGGCCGCACACGGCCGTAGGGGTCGCTCGTGCCTCGAATCGGGCTCACTGCGCCGACGCGGATCGATTTGGTACGGCGGTCTCGGAGCCCCGACTCACGCCTGTGGAATTCGACCGGCCGATTCCCAATCACCCTGGTGAATCATGGAACACCGAACGCTCAACTGGACGACCCCCGTCAGATGGGCATGGACCCACAAACGCCGCGTGGCGCGTGGCGCATCGGGTTTCGTGATCGCCGTCTACGCGTGCATCTACGCGGTGGTCGCGAGTGGCGTGTCGCCTGCGGACCAGTTCTCCCGATTGCCGAACGGGGACACCCTTGCGTACACGACGTCCACTGGTAGTGACGGTTCAGGCGCCGTCGTCCTCGTCCACGGGTGCCCCGCGGACGCTTCGTGCTGGACCAAGCTGATCCAAGGGCACCGCGCCAGCCTGCCATCGAACGTCGTGGCCGTGGATCGGTTGGGCTATGGCAACTCGTCGTCGGGTGTGCGCAGTTCGCTCGTGGAGCAAGCTGCGGCTCTCGTGCCATTTCTCGAGCCGACCGATGGACGCAAGCCGATTCTCGTGGGCCACTCGTACGGCGGCCCCGTCGTTCTGCGTGCTGCGGTCGATCACTCCGATCGAATCGGTGGCATCGTGCTCGTCGCCGGAGCCTGCGATGCGTACATGCAGGATGCCCAGTGGTTGCGGCGCGCGGTCGAATGGATCTCGCCGATCGTCCCCGAGCCCTGGGAGGTCGCGAACGCCGAGTTACTGGCGCTGACCGACGAGAATCGCGTGATGGAGCCCCTGCTGGATCGGGTCACGTGTCCCGTCGTGATCGTGCACGGCACATGGGACCCGGTTTGTCCGCACGATGCGACAGTCGCCTACTTGCAGGAGCGTCTGGTGAACGCCCAGGAGGTACGGGTCGTCTCGTTGCCCCGCGCGGGCCACAACCTTCATCTCGGGTACGCCGAGGTCCTCGCGGAACAGACTCGGACGTTGACCGCGCTGGAGCACTAGGTCCGCCGACCTTCGAGTCCAGACAGGAATCGACGTGACCGCATGCGGGCTTCACACCTATGGTGACCCGCATGAAATGGACGGCCCTCCTGCTCCTCGCGTGCACGGCTTGCGCATCTTCTCCGGACGATTCGCTCGAGCTCACGGTGCTCAGCTACAACATCAAACGCGGGTACGGCAACGACGGCGTCACCGACCTCACGCGGGCCGCGGAGCTGATACGGAGGCTCGATCCGGACCTCGTCGCGCTGCAGGAGATCGACAACGGCTGTACGCGCTCCGGCGGGATCGACCAGATGGCCGAGCTGGAGAAGCTCACAGGAATGCACGCCGCGTTCGGCGCGTTCATGCCGTATCAGGGCGGCGAGTACGGCATGGGATTGCTGTCGCGGTATCCGATCCTCGAGTCGACCAATCACGTTCTGCCCGAGGGTGCCGAACCGCGCACGGCGCTCGACGCACGCGTGCAACGACCCTGCGGCGACCAGCTGCTTCTGTGTGGCGTTCATTTCTATGCGAGCGAAGCGGAGCGACTCGCGCAGGCCCAGGCCCTCGCCGACATCTACGCAGATTGCTCGCTCCCCATGATCGTCGCCGGTGACTTCAACTCCGAACCGGGATCGGTGGTGCTCGACGTGATCGAGAATCACTGGACGAACGCGGACAAGGGCGAGGACCGATTCACGTTCTCGTCCACCGCCCCGACGTCCGAGATTGATTTCATCCTGTATCGGCCGGCGGATCGTTTCGAGGTCGTGTCGATCGATGTGCTCGACGAACCGCTGATCTCGGACCATCGTCCGGTACTCATGGTCGTGAAGTTCCGAACTGCACCGTGACCCGGTTGATCTCCCATCGCCGGCATGACCACGAATCCGAAGGGCGAGGAACAGGCAGCGCCATCTGCCATCTCGGCCTGGAGGATTGCGATCGCCTTCGAATTCGGCCGAGATCGACGCAAGGCGGAACGATGCAGCCGACATCCAAAGACGCCCCCGAATCCCCATCATGCGCTCGATCCACACCCTCCCCACACTTCTACTGTCCGTGCTCTCGCTCTCCTGCCATGCCGCGGAGACGCGCGAGCCGGACTCCGGCGCCGACCACATGGCGAGCTTCGCGTGCATGCTGCCGGGTGAATGGCAAGTCACGTTCCAGAGCGGAACCAGCATGTATCACACGTGGTCCTGGGGACCCGGCGAGCATTCGATCACCAGGGTGACCGACGGTTCGGGGGCGGGAGGTGAGCCTTGGCGCTCGCTGCACGTGTACTACTGGCATCCGGGCCTCGAGGAGATCCGCAGCCTCGGTCTATCCCCCTATGCGCGTGGTGTGGGCGAAGGCCCGATGACATTCGATGGCACGTCCGGCCATGCGGAACTCACGCTGCATCAGACACCAGGACCTCGAACCATGGCGACGCGCTGGACGTTCGACGGCCCCGACGCGTACGTGGACGAACTGTTGGAGGACACGGGTTCCGGATACGAAACCCTCGTCGCCTTGAAGCTCGAACGCTCGAACACGATCGCCGAGCGAGTCGTGCACGGCATCGAACACGCCCCGGAGCCCACGATGTTCTTGCAGGCACTGACTCCCATGATCGACGAGGTGTGGACGACCTCGATCGATTCCAGGAGCTCCACGATCGAGACGACGGTCGAGTGGATTCCCCATGCGGACTACGTTCATGTCCAGTCCCACGCCGTGACGATGCAGGGTGATCGCAGCCTCGTGCTCGATGCATACGCTTATCACCACACGGGGACGGGACGATTGCGCGGTCTTGCGCTCACGGCCGATGGCGGCGTGCACGAGGGAACATGGACGGTTCTCGAGGACGGCCGGGTGGAGTTCGATGCGACGAGCTATCTGGGTGATGCGGTCGCGTCTCGGACCATCCAGCTCGGGGTGAACGAGGACGGCGTTCTGCGCCAACAGGTGTGGTCGATCGAGGACGCCCAGCGCATTCTCGAACGGGACTCACGCCACACGCCACGTCGCAGATGACGGTTCTGATGCAATCATGCTGGGTCGCCGCACGCCGGCACCCTCGGGGCCCTATGCTTGGTGCCGAGGCCCCCCCACATGATTCGAAACATCCTTGCCGTTCTCCTCGGTATCGTCGCTGGAATGGCCGCCAACATGGCGTTGATCTACGCCAGCCTGGCCCTCTACCCCTTGCCGGAAGGCCTGGATCCGAAGGACACCGAGGCCTACAACGGCTACCTCGAATCCTTGCCCGCGACGGCCTTCGTGATCATCATGCTCGCGCACGTCGGTCAGGCGTTCGTCGGGGGCTGGGTCGCAGCCAAGACCGGTGCGTCGCGCCCGATGTTGCTCGCCATGATCATCGGCGTCCTCTCGCTCGCGGGAGGCATCGCAGCGATGACCATCTATCACGGGCCGGCTTGGATGAAGATCGAACTGCCGCTCTACTTGCTCGTCGCGTGGCTCGCCGGAACAATGGTGTGCAAGTCGCGCGCCAAGGGAACCTGAGGCCAGCCCGAAGCCTGCTAGTCAAGCGGCCTGACGTGCTCAGGCCAGGTACGGGGTGAAGTGACCCTCGCGTGATTCACGTCATGACTTCCACCGACACGCTCCAGAAGCGCACGGTGGCGACAAGGACATGGCGGCCGCGTTCCGGGAGGGGTCGGTACGCGAACGGCATCCATGCTGGACTGCAGACCTTGATGCTCGCCGGAAGGACGACTCCGGGCGACCACCCCACGGTGGGAGGTACCGTCGATACGATGGCGGGCCTACGTTGCCGCGCGTCCGGGCCAAGCTCGAGACGACCCGACCCCATTCTCCTCAAGCCATGAAGCTTCTCGCCTTCGGAGCCTCTACCAGCTCCACCTCGATCAACCGCAGACTCGCCGTTCACGTCGCTGGACAGGTGCAGGATGCGGACGTCACGGCGCTCGACCTGCGCAGCTACAGCCTGCCGATCTATAGCAGCGACGAGGAAGCGGCGAACGGACACCCGGCCGACGCGCGCGCGTTCCTGGACACGATTCGAGATCACGACGGCATCGTGCTGTCGCTGGCCGAGCACAACGGCTCGTACGCCGCGGCGTTCAAGAACCTCTACGACTGGGCTTCGCGGATCGAACCGAAGGTCTGGGCCGACAAGCCGATGTTGTTGATGGCGACCTCGCCGGGCGCTCGCGGCGGAGCGACCGTGTTGGCCGCGGGCGAAGCGACCTTCCCGCGGATGGGTGCCCAGCTGGCCGCGACGTTCAGCCTGCCCAAGTTCAACGACAACTTCAGCGATGGCGAGGGCGTACGCGACGCCGAGCTACGGATCTCGCTGGAAGCCGCCGTGGCGATCTTCGAGGACGCCTTGAGCGGCTAGGCCCATGCGGCTCGTGGGACATGCGTTGCCGTGACTCGAAACCGTATGTCCAGGACCCATCGCGGATTCGGTGTCCCCGACCTCCACCTGGTCGGTAGGACGGGAAAGGACACCGCCATGAACAAGCCGACTCCGCTTCTGCTCTCGATCCTGCTCTGCTGCTCCTGCGCCACGCAATCGCGGTACGACCGCCTGTTCGGCCCAAATGCGAGCGTGACCGGCTCGCGCCCCGACGCACGTGTGAAGGAAGCCCCCGAAGAAGCCGCGTCCGGATGGACCCAGGTCGCTCCGGTCCGCTTCGAGCCGCGAACGACCGCCGCTCGACCGAGCACCGAAGACAAGAGCCACGCCGTCCTCACGCGCGAACTGCGCAACGACTTGCGCTCGACGCGCATCCACGGACTGAAATGGAGCGACGAGACGAGCCTTCAGGTCGTCGTGCAGGCGATCGTCGATCAGACCGGGCTGCCGATCCTGGTCCACCCTTCCGCCGAGCGCGCTTTCGAGGACTCCGGCATCGCCTGCAACCTGGACTGCACGAACCCGATCAGCGTTCACAGCACGCTGAATGCGATCCAGCGCTTGGCCCCCGACGAACTCGTCTGGGTCGTGCGGCACGAGGCCGTGATCTTCACGACGAAGGCCAAAGCGGGTCATCGGATGTCCTTGCGAATGCATGACATTCGCCCGTTGACGTACGCGCGCGTCGACTTCATCGGGCCGCGCATCGATCGCCTCCGCCTCATCGACGACATCGAGGACGACGACGGTGGTGGTCCGTTCGGTGGGATCGGCGAGTCGACGAAACAGATCGAGGAAGAGGACGTCGCGACCCTGGTTCAGGACAACATCGCGGTCGGCACGTGGGACGACGACGGCGTCTCCATCGAAGCGGCGAACGGATTCCTCATCGTGCGCCATACGCACGACGTTCAGGTCGAGGTTGCGCGCTTCCTCGACACGCTGGGCTTCTGAGCCTGAAGGCGCTGGGTCTGCAAACGCTGGGCCTGCAAGTGCTGGGTCCCAAGAAGCTGAGCCCCAGCATCTTGGTCCTCCGCGAACGAAGGACCTGGATGCTGAGGCTCAGGCTAGGAGTCTCGGAGTTCTGAACCCCAGGCCGGGGATTCAGCTCGAGGCGAACCTCACTCGGGAGTCTTCTCGCCGGCGCGCTTGTCCCGCTCGATCTGCCCGCGCACTTCGACGACGTGGTCGTTCGTCTCGTCGGGGACCAACTCGGCGACACCTGCCTTGCCCGGCACGTATTCGCTCCATTGCACGCCATCGGCGAGGCCTTCCTTCAGATGCGTCACGCGGTCCTTCTTGGCCCACGTCGCCCGGAACACGGCCAGACTGTGTTGCAGTTCCTTGCGCAGCGTTTCGAGGTCGCCGTCGGCGGAGAGTTCCTGCTGGAGCTTGGCGGTGAGGCCGTACGGATCGGAGCCCAGGAAGGCCACGCCGTGCTGGAAGCCACCGGCTTCGACCTGACGGCTGAACTGCGCGGTCTGCCACTCGGTCTCGGTCATCGCGACCGCATGGATGCGACCTGCAATGCCGGGCTCGTGCAAGAGGATCGCCAGTTGCTTGCGCGCGTTGGCCGTCGACTCCTCGGAGCCGACGATCACGAGCACGCCACGCGAGTCCGTCGAACCGAAGTTGATGGTCTCGGCCAGGTTGGGCATGACCGGCAGGACCGGCGAGCCCGAGGGCTCAGTGTCCTGGATGCCAGCGCGCTCGATCATGCCACGCATGATCTTGGCGACGCCCTCACCGGTCGCACCGTTCTCGAGTTCCCAGACGAGACGTTCGATCACCTCGGGGTCCACGTCGTCGAGACCCAGGTCCTCCATCCGCCGTTGGCGGGTGAACTCCAGGCGCTTGGCGCGATCCCGAATGGGCGGGCTGCCACAGGCGGGGTAACGACGACCCGGCCGCGTGCCGTAGTAGATGTCCCAGTGCGAAGGGAACGAGTCTGCCGAGAGCCCGGGTGCATCGGGCTCGAACATGCAGAACACGGTGTTCACAGAGTTCATTTCACCAGAGAACGTGTCGCCTGCAACGGTGTGCAAGCGCTCCACGCTCTGTTCGTCCAACCAACTGTTCAGGCGGACGTTCACGAAATCGCGCGAGGCCTCGATGACCTCAGGGTTCAGAAGGACACGCCTTCTGAGAAGATCTGTGGCGTTTCACCAAGCCCCGGGCACGCAGGTGTTGCGGCACCGGGGACTCCCCATGTGCAACATCACCGGCTTGCCCGTGCGCTCCTGCTCGGCCATCGCGGCCTCCCAGGTTCCGTACCAGATGACGCCGTCGAGCACGGGGATGCTCGCATGATCGAACTCGCCCTCCTCGACCCATTCGAAGTCCTTGCCGACCTGGTCCGCATAGGGATCCGCGGGCGTTTCCGCTTGGGCCACCGTCCGATCGTCCTCGGGGGAGGAACAGGACGTGACGCCGACCGCGGCGGCTAGGAGAGAAGCCAGAACTGTTGTTCGTGCCGAGTACTTCATCGAGACTCTATTGATGTGATGTCGAGAGGCGCGTCGACGCATGCATCGCGTGGACGGAGAGTTGGCGTGGGAGAATCGGGTGGAGCTGCGACCCGAACTCGGGCGCTGGGAACGCTCCTTCCCGGTACACGCTGCCAGGGTTCATAGAACACCGGTCCTAGCGTTTCGTCAAGGCTCCCAGGACTCCTTCAGGTAAAGACGGGATCCTGCGTAACGGGCACGTGTACCAGCTCCCTCGCCCCATCCTCGTTCCGTCGCAATCTCGCATGTGGACACCGGCGCGGGCCTTCTCCGCACATCTTCGTAGGCGCCGGAAGGTCCAACCTGGGACCGTGCGAGTACCATGCGCGCCGGGACCGCGGCGCCGAGCACAGGCGCCGAGATCCCAAGCACCACGCATCACACCTGGGCACCGCACCAAGACCTGTCGGAGGGGACATGGAAACGCTGATCTGGATCGGCCTGGGGGTCGCGCTCGCCGCGATCCCGGGGTACGTCGCTTACTACGCACGGCACGTCGTGCCCACGCGCCGCGACGAGCTTCGCGAGGTCCTGACGCCGCAGGTGGCGCAGTGCTACTTGGCGGTCTTCCGTCCGGGAACGCGGATCTCCAGCAACCACGTGTTGCAGGTGCTGCGCAGGTTCGAGGACTTCCACCGTCCCAGCCGCTACCTGCGCTTGGGACTGTTCGCGTTCCTGCCTTCGGCCATCGGATTGGTCGCGGTAGCCGCTTGGATCCTCGCCGTCGGAAGCGAATCCACCACCGGTGCAGCCAGGATCCCCACCACCGCGATCTTCGCCTTCCTCGGAGGTTGGGTCTGGTCCCTGTACGAGGTCATCGATCGTGGCACGCGCCGCACCTTGGTCCCCGACACCTTGGCCGACGCCGCCTTCCGCATGCTGGCCAGCGTTCCGCTCGGCTACGCGTTCTCGTTGCTCGTCATGCAGTCGGTCATGCCGTTCCTCGCGTTCGCGATCTCGGCCTTCCCGATGCGCGATGTGCGCTTGTACTTGAACAAGCGCGCGCTCGAGCAGCTCAAGTTCGTGGGATCGCCCCCCGCCGCGCCCCAACAGGAACGGTTGCAGGAGCGCGTCCCCGCCATCGGCACGGACGCCCTGGCCCAACTGCGCGAGGTCGGCATCACGACGGTCACCGACCTGGCCTACGCCGACCCCGTGCGCATCCTGGTCGAGACCGGACTCCCGTTGCGACGCGTGGTCGTCTGGATCGACGCGGCGCTGCTCGCGAACTACGTCGGCGAGAACGTCGCGAAACTGCGCGCGATGGGCATCGGCAGCGCGGTCGAGGCCTCGCACTTCTTCGTGGACTACGGCAGCTACGAGGGAGACGACGGGGAGCGCTTGATCGACGACGACAAGACCTTGGACGACGAGGTGATGCAGCTCGCCGAGGTCCTGGGCATCCCGGCCTGGTTCGTCCTGAACCTGCTCGCCGAGCTGCACGGCGATCCGCACGTCGCGCTGGTCGACGCGTTCTGGGGTGAGGGCGTCGGCGACTGCGAAGTCGTGGAGGCCTGACGCGGCGCCGCGTGCGGTGTCCTTGGTCGGAAGCCGTAGCGCGCCGGCGATCAGGAACTGCAGCGCGTTCCGCGCTCAGAATCCGTAGTGCGCGAGCCGTCGGACACGATTCGCAGGCTCGGGCAACGTGTACGTCACCTCACCCACGCGGTGCAGGCCACCCTTGAACGTCTGCGGCGACTTGGTCTCGTCGCTGAGCCACGTCACGAGTCGCCCGCGCGACGCCAGCAAGGGTGAGGCGAGGCGCCCCATCTCGACGGGCGGCCCGACGGCGCGCGTGGTGATCAGGTCGAACTGACCGTTGTGGCCGTGGGCGGGAGCCTCCGCGGCATCCATCTGCACGGTGTCGAATTGGCTGAGGTCGAAACCGGCGGCCTCGAGCGCGCGCGTGATCGCCTTGAGCTTCTTGAGCGTGCGGTCCATCAACAGCACGTGCGCGCCGGGGTAGAGGCAAGCGATCGCCACGCCGGGAAACCCGTTGCCGGTCCCGATGTCCAGCGCCTTCTTGGGCACGCGCTCCAGCCCGACGCAGCCGAGCGCCACGGAGTCGAGCGCGTGGAACATCACGGCCGCCTCCCGGTCGCGCACGGCGGTCAGGTTCACGCGCGTGTTCTCGTCCAGCATCGCGTCGAGATAGGCCAAGAGGCGCTGCGCACCCTCCATCGAGATGTCGGCGCCCAGGGCAGTGGCCAAGGACTGAAAGGCGGAGGCGTCGGTCACGGTGTGTTCGGGTCGGTGGACGGATTCGTTTCGTGCTCGCGCTGGGTCAGATAGAGCCGCAGGTCGAACTCGAGCTGATGATAGTCGGGCTCCATGTGACAACAGAGCTTGTAGAAGTCCTTGTCGTGCTCGCTGTGCTTCATGTGCGCCAGCTCGTGCACGACGATCATGCGCAGGAAGGCGGCCGGCGCGTCCTTGAACAGGCTCGCGACGAGCAGTTCACGGCGTTTGCGCAGCTTCGACCCGTGCACCACTTGGGACGTGACGTGCAGACCGAGCGCGTTCTGCACCGAGCGCAGGCGGGAGTCGAACGACACCTTGGCCAGCTGTGGCGCGGTGCGCATGTGGCGCGCCTTCAGGTCCTGGACGTAGGTGAAGAGCTCCTTGTTCGACCGCACGCGGTGCGTCTCGGGGTAGCGCTGCTCGAGCATCGCCCCCAGCTTGCCGCTCGCCAACAGAGCCTCCGCCTGCGTCTGAAGCTCGTCGGGATAGCCCTGAAGGAGAGGAAGCGGAGTCATGAACGTGCCCGCGAGAATCGGGGCGGCGGCACGTTACCACCCCACCACGGGTCCGTGCGGAGTTCCAAGCGATTCCAGCAACAGGCGCCCCGATCCGCGTCGGGCGCAGCGCTCGCGCGAACACCGGACCGGAGCCCGCTGCGGCTTGTCATACTGTTCGATATGCCTCCCGAGCTCACGACCGACGTAGTGCGAACCGCCGCCCAGAATCTGCGCGACGTTCTGCGTTACGCCATCGAGCACGATGCACCGCAGCGGGCCGTCGTCGTGGCGGATACGCAGAGTGAGCTGGCGCGGGGTTTGAATGCGGCCTATCGGCTTGCGCTGCCGAACGCGACGTTCCTCGACTTCGACGCGACCGAACCGGCGGCGATCCTGGAGGCCTTCGCGGAGTTGAACGAGGGCGACCTCGTCGTGTTGATCCAATCGACCAGCTTCCGCCTGGACAAGTTCCGCATTCGCATCGAGCTCTTCCGCCGCGGATTGAAGGTCGTCGAGCACCCGCACCTGGCGCGCATGACCGGGGACGAGACCGAAGTCTACGTCGACGCGCTCGCCTACGACCCCGACTACTTCCGCGGCGTCGGACACGCTCTGAAGGATCGCATCAACGCGTCGCGCACCGCCGTCGTCGACAGCGGCGGCGAGCAACTGATCTACCCCGCGGCCTTCGAACCGGCCAAGGTCAACATCGGCGACTACACCGGGATGCAGAACGTCGGCGGGCAGTACCCAATCGGCGAGGTCTTCACGGAATCGGCCGACCTGGAGGCCGTTCACGGGCGCGTGCGCATCTCCTTCTTCGGCGACACGAAGTTCACCGTCAATCGACCCGAGCGGCCCATCACGTTGGTCGTCGAGAAGGGGCGCGTGATCGACGCCCTGGACTCGACGCCCGAGTTCGACCTGGTTCTGGCCAACATTCGTGCCGACGACGGCGAGGTGTGGTTGCGCGAACTAGGTTTCGGCATGAACCGCGCCTTCACGCAGGAGCGCACCGTCACCGACATCGGCACGTTCGAACGCATGTGCGGTGTCCACCTGTCGCTTGGCGCCAAGCACGCGACCTACAACAAGCCCGGCATTCGCAAGAAGACCGCGCGGCATCACGTCGACGTCTTCGTGATCACCGAATCGGTGATGCTCGATGACGTGGTGATCTACCGCGACGGCGCGTGGATCGTTTGACGTTCGGGAGCCCTTTGGACTGACCAAGACGATCCGGATAGCCACTGCAGGACGATCGCCGAACCGCTACCAACGCATTGACCTGCCACCCCGCTCCGGTACGGCAACGGCCTACATCTCGGGTGCGCGTCTTTCGCCCCTGCGTCTTGCCCACGAACCCCGAAGTCACTCCCAACGCCCACCCCAGGGATGGGATCTAGCCGTTGACCAGGCTGTAGATTCGATCTCTCGTGTTGAGGATGTTCTCCCCCATCGCGGCCGAAACGTCATCGACCATCGGCGAGTCTCCGACGAAGATCTGCACGGTGCCCTTGAGCCACGTGCCATCCTCGAGAGTTTGTGAGAGCGTGAAGTTCGAGACCCATTCGCGAGGATCATCGACCCCGTGACCCAGCACTGCACCGGTTGGATGAACCAACGGGCTATCCTGGAGGATCAGGTCCCGAACGTGGTCGGTCTTGGCAACCGTCAACTCCCGGTCAAGGGAAGAATGCAATCGCTCTGATTCGATCAATACATCTCGAATCTGGTCGAGGGTTGTATCTCCCACCTTCAACCCGTTTGGGTTGGTCGTCGCAGATGCCAGGTAGGCCTCGGCGGAGCCGAAACGGTATGCGCGCGGGGGCGACTGCACCGCGGGTGGAGTGGTCTCCTCTTCGAGTTCGGCGGTACCAACTCCAGACCCTTTCAGAGAGACCGGATCGCGCTTATCATCTTGAGGACCGGACAAGTCTACGAACACGACGTCGGACCCAGAACCACGACGAGACTCTTGGGCGATCGAAACGAGCTCGGGGTTCGGCTTCTCCTGGTCCGGCAGCAGAATCCAGATGGCGACGAGTCCTGCGACGGCTGCGGAGATCAATCTGGCAGGGGTCAATCGTTGGTGACTCATGGGAACCTGGGATGCGGGTCGAAGGTCCTCGGATGATACCCCTTGACCGGAAGATCGGCCCAACTGTGGGCGCGATCAACGACCTACAACATCATGCCGGCCTAAACTGGTCGAGAAATTGACCCTCTTCTCAGCGGATCGGTTCGCGATCACGATCTTGTTCCTGTCGCGATCGCGACAGCCGAGGGACACGGACGCCACGCTCATCCAACGACTCCGACTCCGGAACTTCCATGACCCTCCCTTCTTGGTCCACCCGCTTCGAGCACGACGCTTGGGCCAACCGCCGCATCCTGGCCGCCATGATCGAACAGGACTGGACCACCGGCGAGCACGGTGCGACGCTCACGCACCTGCTCGGTTGGCAGCGCGTTTGGCATGCGCGCTTGACCGGTGCAGACACGACGGGGTTGGCCGACTTCCCCGCGCCGACGCGTGACTTGCTCGAACAGTGGGTCCAGGAATCCGCGGACTGCTGGAGCGCCTACACCGCGAACCTGACCGAGGCCGACACCGCTACGGACGTCACGCACACCGCGACCGAAGGTGGCGAGTACACGAACGCGCTGGGGACGATCCTGCACCAGCTGGTGACGCACGGCGTGCATCACCGGTCGCAGATCTCGACCGCGCTGCGCAAGGCCGGGGTCGCGCCGCCGGGACTGGACTTCATCCAGTTCATGCACCGTTGATCGGGCGTGTGCCCCACGCGCCTCAGGCGGCGACGCTGTCCAGGAGCGCTTGACGTGCGCGCCGATAGTCGAGCTGCTCGTTCTCGAATCGATCGGCTCGGCGGTACGTCATCTTCGCTGTGAACAGAACGAAGAGCGTGAAGACGGGCGGGATCAGCGCGAACCCAGGTGACTCACTGGAGGTGGCGATCGCGAACGACAGGCCGAATCCCATCACGACGGCCACGATACCCGCCGCAATGGCGGTCTTCTTCCCGACGAGACGCATCTGTCCATCCGCGTCCGGGGTCATGAACGAATCGCGACGAATCACCCATTGCCGATCCAACTCGGCCAACTGGGATTGCATACGCAGGAACGCGACGTCGCTCGCGATGTCCCGCGTGCGCTCCTGGATCTCTCCGATCGCCTCGGTGAAGACCACCTTGTCGGTCTTCTGAATCGACAGACGCGTCGAACAGAAGTTGCAGGTGACGAAATTCGCGCGGTCGGGCACCTCGAGCGGCGCGCCGCACTGATTGCAGTTGAGGGCCAGAAGTTTCATCGCGGGCAGTCTAACGAATGTCTGGATTGCGGAGCAGGGGCGGGCCCTTGTCGAGAGACGGGGGCTCGCGCACAGTAGTCGCGCTCCTTCCCCTTCGAACCTGCCCGCATGTCGAATTCCAGACTCGTACTCCTCGCGCTCGTGTCCATTCTCTCGAGTTGCGTCATCTCCTCGAAAGACACCGAAGGGGTGGCGAACAGCACGGACTTCTACGGTCCGACCGAGCGCAAGGCTCGACAGGTCCATGGCATGCTCGACGTCTTCGTGTTCGAGGACACCGGCAGGATCAGCGTCGGGCTCCCGCCTGCGGACGTGAACGGCGTGCACCTCGAGTGCCTGTACGTCGAGGGCCTCACGACCGGTCTGGGTTCGAACCCGGTCGGGCTCGACCGCGGTCAGATCGGCGGGGAGGCCTTGATCCGGTTCCGTCGGATCGGCAACAAAGTCGTCATCGAGGAACAGAACCTCGCCTATCGCGCCCTCACGGAGAACGCGCTCGAGTCGCGTGCGACGCGCGACTCCTTCGCCACCTCGGTGCTGTGGGCCGGCGACATCGAGGTCGAGAACTCCGGCGGGCACGTCCTGCTCGACATCACGTCGTTCCTCGTGCGTGACGCGCACGGAACCGCGGACTCCCTGAAGCGCAGCGGCGGTCAATGGAGCCTCGATGTCGATCGCAGCGCGGTCGACACGAACGCAACCCTCGCCTTCCCGAACAACCTCGAGTTCGAGGCGCTCCTGACCTTCAGCGGCAGCGACGCGAGCCGCGACATCCGCAGCACCTCGCCGGACGCCAGCAGCGTCAGTCTGGTCCAGCACCACTCGCTGATCGCGTTGCCGCCCGAAGGCTACGCACCCCGCACGTTCCATCCGCGCAGCGGCGGGTTCTCGCTCGACTTCCAGGACTACGCGGCGGACCTCGACGAGCCCATCGACGTCTCCTGGGTCGTACGCCACCGACTCGAGAAGACCGATCCGACCCAAGCACGCAGCCCGGTCGTCGAACCGATCGTCTACTACGTCGACTCCGGAGCGCCCGAACCGATCCGCTCGGCGTTGATCGAAGGCGCCAGCTGGTGGAACCAAGCGTTCGAGGCCGCTGGCTTCCAAGACGCGTTCGTCGTCAAGGTGTTGCCCGAAGGCGTGCATCCGCTCGACGTGCGCTACAACGTGATCCAGTGGGTGCACCGGTCGACGCGCGGTTGGTCCTACGGCAACTCGGTCAAGGATCCGCGCACCGGCGAGATCCTGAAAGGCCACGTCAGCCTCGGCTCGCTGCGCGTGCGCCAGGACCGCCTGCTGTTCGAGGGCCTGGCCGGTACCGCGAAGACCGGAACGGGTGCTGCGGACGATCCGATCGAGCTCGCGCTCGCTCGCATCCGTCAACTGGCCGCACACGAGGTCGGGCACACGCTCGGTCTCGCGCACAACTTCGCCGCCAGCACGTGGACCGAACGCGGCTCCGTCATGGACTACCCCGCGCCGCTGATCGGCATCACCGACGATGGCGCGCTCGACTTCTCCGACGCCTACGCGGTCGGCATCGGCGAATGGGACAAGCACTCGATCCGCTACCTCTACTCGCAGCCGAAACCGGACGTCGATGAGGTCACCCATCTGGCCTCCGTCGTGACGTCGGCCGACGAGAGCGGGTTGCGCTACCTGACCGACAGCGACGCGCGCGCGCCTGGTGCCGCGCAGCCCTACGCCAACTTGTGGGACAACGGCGCCGACCCGGTCACGGCGCTGCAGGACTCCTTGCAAGTCCGCGCGATCGCGTTGCGTGCCTTCGGACGCGACCGCATCGCCCAAGGCCGCTCTCTGACGACGCTCGAAGAAGTCCTCGCGCCGGTCTACTTCCACCATCGCTACCAGGTCGACGCCGCGGTCAAGATGATCGGGGGTCTCGACTACGCGCACCGCTTGCGTGGGGAAGCGCGCCCCGGGCCGCAAACGATTGCTCGCGAGGACCAGCTTCGCGCGCTGGACGCTTTGTTGCAGATCCTGCAGCCGGATGCACTGAAGCTGCCCGATACGATCGCCGGCGACCTCGCCCCTCGCGGTCCTGGCGCGGGGGGCAACCGCGAACTGTTCCCCAGCCGCACGTCGCCCGCCTTCGACACGGTCGGTGCCGCGGCCGCCATGGCCGACCAGGTCGTCGCCGGCTTGCTCCAGCGCGAACGCTGCGCACGACTGGTCGATGCCCGCAGCCCGGTCGCGCTCGACGAGGTGTTGTCCGCCCTGGCCGACCAGACCTTCGACACCACGCCGACGCAGGACCCTCTGGTCTCGGTCGTCCGCCACTGCGTCCTCGAAGGCCTCGTGCGTCTGGCCTCCGACGCGAGCGCATCGGCCCTGGTCCGGGAACAGGCGGAGTTCACGATCCGCCGACTGGCCGGCCGGACCACGAGCACGGTCCTCGATGGCCGCATCCAGCGGTTCCTCACTCGCCTGCAGGATCCCGCGGCCGAGATGGTCCCTGCCGACGAAGCTCCGCCCGGCAGTCCGATCGGTGCGGATCCGCTCTGCGGCTGTTCGTGCCACTTCTAGCCGCCACGGCCAGCATGAGAGTGACTCCTTACGCGGGAGTCTCACGCACGCTCTGGGTACGCCGTAGGATGAACGCACGCGGGTCACCCACCTGCGTGCGCCCGTGATGATCGAGACTCGACCTATGATGTATTCCACCCTGCGCACCTTGTTGCTCGCCCTGCTTCCCCTGGCTCTCGCCGTGCCCGCCGCCGGCCAAGGCGACGTGGCCTCCCTGAAAGCCGACATCGCCAAGGCGCGCGACGAGGTCGAGCCCGAGAAGTTCGTCGAGCTGGCGAATTTCAAGTCCAAGGCCGCCGCGGACGCCCTGGTCGAACTCTTCGGCACGATGTCCAGCATCTACATGCAGCGCGAGATCCTGCGCGCGCTCGTGATCCTGGACGGCGAGCCCGGCGCACAACAGGTCGCACTGGACCTGCTGCTGACGACGGCGACGTCCGCCAGAGCGCCCGAACTGCGGGAGTCCGCCCTGATCTGTCTCGGCGACTGCAAGACGAACGGCAAGGCGTACCTCGCCAAGATCATCCAATCCGATGCGGACAACGCGACGCGCGAGAGCGCGATGAAGCTGCACACGGCTTCGCCCGACGCGAGCGACGCCGAGTGGTACCGCTCGCTGTACACCGTCCCCAAGGACAAGGACTCGAAGTCGAAGGGGCGCAAGGACAAGGACGCCGAACCCGAGAAGGTCGTCTACAGCCTGCCGAAGGTTCGCGAGCTGGCCTTCCGCGTGATCGCTTCCGAGTTCGACGAGAAGGACATCCTGGAGCAGTTCGAGGAGGAGCCGTCCGGGCACATCCGCTCGGCGATGCTCGAAGTGCTCGCGCAACGTGACAGCACCAAGGTCGCGAAGCTCGCGTGGGACGTGCTCGAGGACATCAACATGCCCGGCTACCTGCGCAAGACGGCGGCGTCCGTGCTGGTCGGGATCGAAGGTCCGAAGGTCGCCAAGAACTTCATCAAGATCGGCCAGAAGGTCGTGACCCCGATCGACGTGCGGCACGAACTCGCGCGGCTGCTGGCCGAGCTCAAGGACGAGGACGTCGACTCCGCCACCAACAAGCTGATCGCCAAAGGCAAGAACCACGAGAAGATCTTCGCGCTGCTGGCCACGCGCTATCAGGCCGACGAGAAGACGCTCAAGAAGGTGCGCAAGGGCATCAAGGACAAGAGCGACGAGGTCCGCAACGAGACGATCGTGCAACTGGGCGAGCGCCGCGACACCGAAGCGCTCAAGGACCTGCGCAAGCTGATCGACAAGAAGACGCCCGAGGTGCTGCTGAGCATCACGGTCGAAGCGATCAGCAAGATCGAGAACGGCGACGAGGCCTGGATGGCCGAGTTGCAAGAATACGCTGCCCACGACTGGACCGAGGTGCGCAACGCTGCGGTCACGGAACTGGCGCGCCTGGGCAGGGACGAGGATCAACCCTTGCTGGCCGCGGCGCTCAGCCACGCCAACTGGTCCACGCGCCTCGCGGCCCTGCGTGGCATGGAAGCCTCACGCAAGGTCGAGGTCCTGGGCCCCATCATCAACCAGATGCAGAGCGAGGAAGGTCGCATGCTGCACGAGTTCGCCGACGCTCTCTGGCGGCTCACCGGCGAACCGTACCGCTTGCGCCCGAAGGCCTGGCTGGCCTGGTTCGAGGACAACGGCGCCACCGCGACGCTGATCAGCGACGAGGTCCTCAGCCAACGCGCCAAGGAGGAGGAGGATCGCCGACTCAAGCAGATCTCGCGCGCCGAATTCTTCGGCATCCGCATCCAGTCCAAGCGCGTCGTCTTCATCGTCGACATCTCGGGCTCGATGCTCGAGAGCCTGCGCTCCGAGTACGTCGATCGTCAGGGCGAGCCGCGCATCGATCGCGCCAAGAAGGAACTCAAGAAGGCCATCGAGGACCTCGAGGACGGCGCGCTCTTCAACATCATCACGTTCTCGACCGGTGTCGAGCCGTGGCTGACCGAGGGCGTCGCCGGTGCCAGCGACAAGACGCGCCAGGAGGCCAAGGACTGGATCGACCTCCGCGGCGCGCTGGGCGCGACGAACCTGTACGACGCGATCCAGATGGGTTTCGCCGACCAGGAAGCCGACACGATCATCATCCTCTCCGATGGAGAGCCGACGATGGGCGCGATCCAGGATCAGGGTGGTATCCGCGAGGCCGTCGCACGATTCAACAAGCACCGCGGCATCGAGATCCACTGCATCGCGCTCGGCGGCTCGCTACAGATCCTCGAGTGGCTCGCCGACGATCACGGCGGGCGGTACACGCACCACGATTAGGACCAGTTCGGCGCGGGATAGTGAACGGCAACCCCATGAACATCGAACGGCCCCGCCCGACTTTGCAAGTCTCGATGCCGTGGACAGCAGCTTGGCTGGGCGCCCTCGCGCTGGTCGGTTGTAGCCGCGCGCCCATCCACGTCCAGGACGGCCCCGAGCCGTTCGACGGCGGACTGCGGGACCACGTGAGTTTCCTTTGCGAGCTGGATCCGCCCCGATCCGCAGCCCACCCGGAGGCCTTGGATCGCGCCGCCGACTACATCGAGTCCCTGTTCCGCAGCGCCGGCGCGCGCGTCTCCGAACAGGCGTTCGAGGTCGACGGCCACACCTACCGCAACGTCATCGCCAGTTTCGGTCCCGAGGCCGGAGCGCGGATGATCGTCGGCGCGCACTACGACGTGTGCGGCGATCTGCCAGGTGCCGACGACAACGGCAGCGGCGTCGCGGTCCTGCTCGAGCTGGCCAAGGTCCTCGGGCGAACGCCGCCCGACAGCACGGTCGAACTCGTCGCCTTCACGCTGGAAGAGCCTCCCTACTTCGACTCCCGCGACATGGGCAGCGCGCGCCACGCCCAGGACCTGCGTGACCGCGGCGTCGATGTCGCCGGGATGATTTCCCTCGAGATGTTGGGCTTCTACTCCGGCGCCGAGGGCTCCCAGACCTTCCCCGCGCCGAGCCTCGAAGAGCGCTACGGAACCGTCGGCGACTTCCTGGCCGTCGTCGGACGTCCCCAGGACGAAGCGCTCGTTCGCTCGACCCAGGCTGCCCTCCACCGCGATGGGCTGCGCGCCGAGCCTCTCCTGGCCCCACCCTCGGTCACCGGCGTCGACTTCTCGGACCACCGCAACTACTGGGACCTGGACATGACGGCGATCATGATCACGGACACGGCGTTCTTCCGGAACCCGAACTATCACGAGGCCGGTGACACGCCGGACACGCTCGACTTCGACCGGTTGCAGCTCGCGGTGCATGGCGTCCATGACGCGATCACGGCGTGGCAGTCGTCCACCGAGCCCAGCTCGCGGTGACGGGCGACAGCTCTTGTGGAAGACGTCCTCACCCGAGGACGTTCCTCACTCGAAGGTGATCGCCAACGCAGACGAAACGGTGAATCCTGCCGGACCCCCGACCGGGTCGCGGTGCACGAATTGGAACCCGAAGGTGCTGCCAGCTTGGATCGCATGGGTCGCAGGCAAGCTGGTCGTGTCCAACGTCATCGACGTGCGACCATCCTGCCCGACCTGGCTGATACTGCCCAAGCGCAGGAACCCTGGAGCCGCCAAGCTCACGCACAACAGTCCATCCCCGACGGGCAGCGGAACGCTGGGTGTGCCCATGAGGAACATGCCGAACTCGTTCGCTGGTGCGCGGATCACGTCGATGAGCAATGCACTCGATGATGCGGATCGTGAACCGAAAGCGGAGAGGATCGAAGGGCTCCCCGTGCTAGTGGGTGCTCCCGCGCAATACGTGCGGACGTTGGGCGTGCTGGGCGCGTAGGGCGCGACATCCGTGTAGGCGACGTTCAGCGTCCCTGGAATGTTGCTGAACAACGAGTCCTGGTCCGGGTCGTAGATGCCCAGGCCGACTGCGTTCGCGGAGAGGATCCGTCCGTCCGCCATCTCGATCATGTCCTGCTCGAATCCTCCGGCCTCGATCTCCGCGAGGTACTGGCCTGTGGGACCAAACTCATGCAGCTTGAGTCCTCCGCTGGCAAGAACGTTGCCGTTCGCGCGCAGGGCCAGGCTGCTGACGAGCGTGGTGAACGAGCCTGGAGGAACGGCGCCGAAGGGACCGATGAGATTGAAGTTCAGGTCGTAGCGCTCGATCACGTCGATATTGGCCCGCGAGATCAGCAGCTCATTGCCGACCCGGAGAACGTCCTCGGCGTTGATCGGCACCGATTGCAAGACGTTGCCCGCCGTATCCACTTCGTGGATCCCGGGCGGAACACTGGACAGCACCCAAGCTCCGCTCGGCTTGGCGACAACCGTCCGAATGCCCTGCAACCCCAAGTTCGTGGACCCCAACAGGCTGCCGGTCACACGATGGAACCTCTGGATCTCATTGCTCGAGTAGGCCCAGATCTCATTCCCCACGAACGCCGCACCCCGGAGTTGGGCGAACTGGGCGGTCACGAAAGGAAAGGTCAATTCCTCGAAGACGACACCGGACGACACGTCGACGACGTGAACGGTCTTGGCTTCATCGTTCGACAGCAAGACGCGCTGGGCATTCGCAGGTGCAGTCCATCCGATGAGAAACGCGAGAGAGAGAAGAGTGGGCTTCACGGAGTGAGTGGGTAGAGGTCAAGGTCCTTCACGCCTGATGGTCCTGCGGGTCGTGCCGTTCGTGAGAACGACGTGGCCACCTCCTCATCCTATACCCAACGTTGCGGGGACCTGCGGAACCCCACGACTCGGGACCTCGGACTGTCGAACCTGGCCTGAGTGAGCATCTGGAACGGGTCTTCCATTACATGCACTCTGCGATCCCTCGCGCCTCGCTCAAGCCAGGAAGCGCGCGCCGAGTTCGGGTGGCAGCATCGGGCACAGGCCGCTGGGCTGCTGGAACACCTTCTTGCGGATGCGCGCAACCGCGTCGTAGCCGAGGTTGCGAAGGGGCCTGGGAACCAAGCGCAGCCCGCTCCCCAGCAACCTCCACAGCCCGCCGAGTCCCGACAGGATGAGGAGGACGGCCTCCGAACGGTCCGCCAATTCACCGC